>Ga0307431_1000139_pt1 | contig 57368 bp, 53 predicted proteins | sample SalMarWE160170MG_FD_202155 | JGI IMG/M metagenome (GOLD analysis project Ga0307431, IMG submission 202155) | Salt marsh sediment microbial communities from the Plum Island Ecosystem LTER, Massachusetts, United States - WE1603-170 | ecosystem: Environmental > Aquatic > Marine > Intertidal zone >...
CCTTTTATTGAAAACATCCTTGTCCTCCTTTACATAGGATTTGCTAGATTTATCCAAACATTTTTTTAACATTTTGTCAAACCTTTAATTTTTTGCTATAATTATTTTATGCTAAGAAAAACATCTTTTCAGAGAAAAACCAAAGAGACTGATATAAAAATAGAATTGAACGTTGATGGAAAAGGAAAAACTGATATTAAAACCCCGATTCCTTTTTTGAGTCATCTTTTAAATAACTTTAGTAAACACGGACTTTTCGATTTAAAAATTCAAGCTACTGGAGATATTGAAATTGACCAACATCATACGGTTGAGGATATCGGTATTGTTTTAGGAGAAGCTTTTAAAAAGGCCTTAGGCGATAAAAAAGGAATTAACCGCTCAGGTTATTTCGTTTTTCCTTTAGATGAAGCATTATCTGTTGTTGTTTTAGACATTTCTGGCCGAGCTTATTTAAATTTTGATTGTAAATTTAAAAAACAAAAAATTGGTGATTTGGATTCCGATTTAATAAAAGAATTTTTCTGGGGATTTATCAGACATTTAGAGGCAACCTTACACATTAGGGCATTGTATGGCGAAAATGAGCATCATAAGGCTGAGTCAATCTTTAAAGCCTTCGGCAAGGCAATGAAAATGGCTTGCTCAAAAGAGAAAAGAATTTTAAAAGAACTACCCAGCACAAAGGGCTTAATTTAATCTATGGGAATAAAAGAGCGGATTAAAAAAATGAGTCATTATAAACCGCCTCTGGAGGGGAGAGCTTCAAGAGATTATTTGCTTTTGGATTTTAATGAAAGAACTACTGAACCTAGTTCAAAGGTAAAAGAAGCCTTAAAGAAATTTATTGATTCTGGCAGATTACAGGTTTATCCAGAATATGGTGATTTAGAAGTGAAAATTGCTCAATATGCTGGAGTTCCAGCCCCTCAAGTTATGGTTACCAATGGCGGAGACCAAGGGATTGATATTGTTTGTCGAGCTCATCTCGATGAGGGAGATAAAGTAATTATTCCCTTTCCGGCTTTCGCCATGCATTATCAATCAGCCGGGATTCAGGGGGCAGAAATCTTAGAACCAAAATATAAAGAAGATGGGTCATTTCCCCTTGAGGAAACCTTAAATTTGATTTCAGATGAGGTAAAATTAGTTATTCTTTGTAATCCCAATAATCCAATGGGAAGCGCAATTCCGATTGAAAAAGTAGAGAAAGTTTTGGAGAAAGCCAAAGAAAAAAATATTGCCGTTTTACATGACGAGGCCTATTTTGAATTTGCTGGAATAACTTGCAAAGATTTAATTGAAGAATACGATAATCTCTATATTATGAGAACTTTTGCCAAAGCTTTCGGTTTAGCAGCTACCAGAGCTGGTTATCTAATCTCTCAGGAAAAAAACATCCAAGAATTATTGAAAATTCGGGGGCCTTACGACATCAACATGTTTGCTAAAATCGCCATTTTAGCTGCTCTAGAGGATAAAAAATATATGGAAGATTATGTCAAAGAAGTAATGGTAATCGCAAAACCAAAATTAGAAAAATTCTTAAGAGAAAAAGGTGTTTTCTTTTATCCAAGTTCAGCTGACTTTTTACTTTTGAGAATATCAACCCCTCAAGAATTAATTGAGAATTTAAAATCAGAGGGAATCTTAGTCAGACCTAAATCTACCCCTGATGGCAAAGAAGCAATAAGGGTAAGCATAGGCAGGATGAAGGATACTAAGCAATTCATTAAAGTCTTTAACGAAATCCTTGACAAGAGTTTTAAATAAAGTAAAATATAATTTATGGAAAATCAAAAAATTAAAGATTTATTAATCGAATATTTAACTGAGATTACCAAAGAGGTTAGAAAAAAAGCAGCCAATGGGGAAGGGCGGCAAATTTTAGGTGATGTAATTAACAGACCAGAAGACATTGAAATTGGAATTGACAGAGTGGGAGAGGACATTTTGGGAAAGCTTTTGAAAAAACATAATATAAAAGCAACTATTTTTTCAGAACCAGATGGTAGAGATATTGAAAATGGAGATGGCCCTGATTTTTATGGTTCTATTGATCCCTTCGATGGTTCGGTGCTCTTTCTTAGAGGATTTGAGCAGAACTGGTATAGCGCCTTGAGTTTTTATGATAGAGAGAGAAAGCCTATTGCTACTGGCATTGCCGATATTCTAAATGAAAAATTTTATATCGGTGACGAAGATGGAAATTATGTCATAGATATGAACGGTGGTCAGAAAAAGAAAATTTCCCCTTCTTTTAGGAAGAGCCTGAAAGAACCTATTGTTCTAGCTAGTTATTTGATGAGTTCCCAATATTCTTCAAAATTCTTAGATATTTTCGGGGATTTGATAAAGAGTTTACACCCCAAAGCCCTTTTTTATCCCCAAGGAGGCTCATTTATTTATGCTTTTTTAGCCTCAGGATTAGTTAATGCTTATGTGATGTTTGATGAACCTCGCTCAGAAATAGATCCTGGTTTCCCAATTGCTAAGAAAGCTGGTTGCCAAATTGTTTCTGTCGATTCTGATGGAAATTACAAAGATTACGAATTTATTCCTGGCAGGCAGCATGATAAGGTAGACTTACTAATTGCTGTTGCTACCCCTGAACTTCGAGACGCATTAATAAAGCACTATGTCAAAAACTATGCCGAAAAATACTCTTTTAAAATTTAAACCAATTCAAAAGTTTATTAAAGGAATTGGCCAAGATATAAAGAAATACTTTGGGAAAGATAAAAGTTGTATAGTCGGTCTGGGAGACGACGGTGTTTTCTATGGAGTGGGGCTTCACCAATGGTTAAGCCAACAAAAAAAGGGGATTACCTTCACTACTATGGATGATAATGGGAAAGGATTAGAGGAGGAAAAAGTGAAAGGAAGAAAAGTTTTAATGGTCGATAATGATATTATTACCGGTAAGGGTTACAAAAGAGCAATGGAAGCAATGAAAGCGAAAAAAGAGAGATTAAAAATAAAGAATATAAAATTTGCTGTTTTATGTGACAGAACCGGTTTGGCTGATTTTTCAGTCGAAGGCTACTCAGCCTATGCCCCTTGGAGTTTAGAGAAATTGGACGGAACAGATTTAAAGATTATTCAAGCTCTATCTGGAGATGGAAGAAAATCATTTGTTGAGATTGCTAAGAAAACTAGACTTTCCCCGGTGGGGGTTAAAAATAGAGTAGAGAGATTGATAGATGAGGGAGTTTTAAAAATTCAAGGGTTACTAAATATAGGAAAGTGTTATTCAATAAGTGCTACTGTTGAAGTCGAAGCGGATCAAAAAACAATTTCAAAATTGATAGAAAAATTCGAAAAATTCCCCCTAGTTTATCATTTAGTTAAAACTTCGGGGAGATATAATTTATTAATAAGTATTATTGCTCCCAATCTGGAAAATGTAGAAAACTTTATAGCAAAAGAAATAAGAGGAGATCCAGGAGTTAAACATATTGATGTTAATGTGGGGGAATTGCCAATAATTCCTAAAGTTTGGAACCCACCGATTTCTTAAAAAATAAAGAAGGTTGCCCTTGACAGATCATCTTGGTATAATAAAATAAGTTATGCCTGTGAATGACCTTAGAAAATAAAGCCAAAAGCCATTTTCAGTAAATTTTTTAAAGCTATTGACAAAGTTTCTTAAAAGAATATAGTTGAATCAGGAGAAAGATTAATCTTAAAAATGTTAGAAAAAAATAGAGGAAAAATGAATATTCTTAGAATCTCTACCTGCTCCGGGTGGTCTTATACCGCCATCGTTGTTCTATTTGGAAAAACATTTCGTTGAGGGGGTTAGCAAAAAATATTCACTTTAAAACTAATCCCCTCACCACAGGGGATTTTCAAAAATTATGGTGGAAGAAAAAAAATTCTATTTAACTAAAGAAGGACTAGAAAAAATAAAAAAAGAACACCAAGACCTTAAAGAGCTTAAATTTGCTAAAACTAAAGGAGAAATTCCTAAGATTTGGCATTCGGAAGATATAAATCCAGAATACCTTTCCTTTCGGGAAGATTTAAGTTTTTTGGAAACTAGAATAGTTGAGTTAGAAAATATCTTAAAGAATGTTGAATTAATTAAACCCCCTCCTAAAGAAAGACAAAATATTGTTAATTTAGGGGCTCGGGTAATAGTTAAGGTAGATGGCCAAACCGATGAATTTGAAATTGTTGGTTCTTTAGAGGCTAATCCCTCTTTAGGAAAAATTTCAAATGAGTCACCAGTCGGCAAAACTCTTTTGGATCATCGAGTCGGAGATGAAATTCTTGTTTCTTCCCCAATAGAAACAATTTACAAAATCAAAAAAATAACATACAAGACCGCCTAAGATAATTTTAATTCCCTAATTTCAGAGAGGAAATTTTCCTCTCTTATCAAGCGTTAGTGCAGATGAAGAAGAAGATTTATCTTCTTCGCTTTTAATTTAAGTAAAATATGCTAAATTAAACATGTATGGAAGAGCTTCTTAATTTTTTTATTGAAATAGGAAAATTAAAAAAGATACCCAGAAAAGGCTGGGTGCTTAGGGGGATAAAGGAACCGGAAACAATTGCTTCCCATACTTTCCGAATGGTGATAGTGTCTTGGCTTTTAAGTAGACGACAAAAGCTTAACGTAAATAAAATCCTTAAAATGTCTTTAATTCATGACCTTTGTGAAGTTTATGCTGGAGATACTACTCCTTACGATAAACTCTTTCCTAAGGATAAAAAACAATGGAAGAAAATAGTCAGTAAATGGCCGAGACTTTCAAAACGAGAAAAAGAAAAAAGTTTCCTTGAAAAATATAAAAAAGAGGCAGAAGCCCTAGAAAAACTCATTTTAAAACTACCTCCTGATTTAAAGAAAGAAATAAGGAACCTTTGGGCCGATTATGAGAAAGGTTTAACCCGAGAAGGAAGATTTGTTCGTCAAATAGACCGAGTAGAAAATCTATTACAGGCCCTAGAATATTGGAAAAAGAATAAACAATTTGCAATTAAACCTTGGTGGGTCCAAATAGAAGAATTAGTAGATGACCCCATTTTACTCGAATTTCTTAAAACTTTAGAGAAAAAATTTCATCAAAAATGAAAAAGATAAAAAACCTTGTTCTTATTTTAGTTCTTTTGGGAAGCTTGTTTTTTGTTTTTACACCGGAGGTTATTCCAGAAAATTTCCAGCCCCAAGACCTTTTAGAGATAACTGCCGATAGCGATATTATTATTATTTTTAACTCTGGGGGTTGGGGGAATACTCCTTTGGAAAAAGCCGAGGATCTTGCCCCGATCATTGAAGGCATTGAAAAAACTCTTAAGGATTGGGGTTATAATTCTCTGGTCATTCCTTATATTAGAACTGAAAATACTTTATCTGGGAAAATAACTGGAGTAAAAGATTTCTTAAGTTCTTTTAAATCTTCTTCAGAAATTCTAGCTGAAAAAGTAGAATTTTTAGCAGAGCAATTCCCTGATAAAAAAATTATTATGGCTGGTCTTTCCAACGGAGCAGCTTTGGTTGATGAAACCATAGAAGAAATTTCAGAAAACTCCCAGGTTTATGCTATTGAAGTTGGGGTACCTTTTTGGGCGGAAACTTTTGAATCGGAAAATATTCTTCAGCTACCCGAGCGCAGTGAAGGGTGGAGAAGAACGAATGTTCTTCGACTAAATAACGATGGGAAAGATAGTTTGTCAGCAGGAGAAATAAAAACCTTGATTCTCTCTTTAGTTAAAGCTCCTTTTAAATGGATTTTAGCAAAAGCAAATGGCCAAAATCTTACCTTTTCTCAGGCTATTCGGGTTCCGGGGCATGAATATTTTTGGTCTTCTCCTGAGGTTGGTCCTCAAGTAGTATCTTTTCTTGAAAATAAACTCCGCTAACAATGACTAAAGGTAATTTACGCATTGGTACTTCTGGCTGGGTTTACGGTCATTGGGAGAGAATTTTTTATCCTGAAGATTTGCCATCAAAGGATAAACTTAAATATTTTTCTCAGCATTTTAAAACTGCTGAAATAAATTATTCTTTTTATCGTCTCCCTCGACCGAGCACCTATCAAAATTGGTACAAGCAAACACCCGAGGATTTTTTATTTTCCCTAAAAGCCAGCCGGTTTATTACTCATATTAAAAGATTAAAGGAAGCTAAAGAGGCCTGGGAAACTTTTATTGAAAATGCCTTAAATCTCAAAGAAAAGTTAGGACCGATTCTTTTTCAATTCCCTTCCAGTTTCAGAGCTGCAGAAGAGAATATCAAAAGATTAGAGAATTTTTTAAAATTAATTACTAAAAAGAAACTACAATATGCTTTTGAATTCCGCCACCAATCCTGGTGCGATAAAAAAATTTACAATTTACTTAAAAAATATAAAGTGGCCTGGATTATTGCTGACTCTCCCAGCTACCCAAAAGCAGAAGTTGCGACTGCTAATTTTATTTATATCCGGATGCACGGTTCAAAAGTTTTATTTACTTCAAATTACACAAAAAAAGAGCTTCAAGATTTAGCTCAAAAAATCAAAAAATGGCTGAAAGCTTGCGATGTTTACGTTTACTTTAACAACGATGCTATGGGCTATGCCCTAGAAAACGCTAAAGAGCTCATAAAACTTTGCAAGTAAAAAGATAAATTTTATTAATTTTTAAAATCTCCTAATTTTTGGGGATTTTGTTTTTGGGGGAAAGATGGGATATAATTTATATATGAAGAAGATTGTGCTTTTTTTGGTTTCTCTCTTGATTGGGGTAGGATTATTTATCTGGATTTTAAAGATAGTAGGCTGGCAAGAAATTAAAAATGCCTTTTTGGTTTTTACTGGCTGGCAAGGATTAGCTATTTTCGGTTTAACTGTATTAATGATGCTGATTGGAAATTGGAAATGGAAAGAGATTTTGAGGGGAGAAAACATCAAGATTTCTTTTAGAGAACTATTTAAACCTTATTTAGCTGGTTTCGCTGTAATGTTTTTAGCTCCAATTCTGCTTTTAGCTGGGGAAATTTTCCGAGGTTATGTTTTGAAAAAAAGCAATTTCATACCTTGGTCAAAGACAATAGCTTCAGTATTTATAGATAGAATTATGGAATGGACTACCAATTTGGTGGTTATTTTTTTTGGGGTCTTATTTTTTCTTTTAATAATTGGCCTTCCTTCAATGAAGTTGGTAATAATTTTTGGGGGAGTATTTCTATTTTTTGCCGGAGGAATTAGCTATTTTTACTTCAACACTTTTAGAAGAAAAAGCATGGCCAGGTTTATTTTGAAAATATTAGGTCTAAAAAATTTCAACCAAGGTAGCGCGATTTTAGAAACCGAAAAAGAAATTTTTGATTTTTTTAAACCAAAAAGGAAATCGATGTGGAGAGGGTTTGGCCTTTCTTTTTTGAGAGCAGCAGCGATGTATCTCAGAGCCTGGCTTTTAATCCTCTTTTTGGGGAAAAGCATTAGTGCCTTACCTGTTTTATCTATTCTCGGTTTTACTTATTTGGCCGCAATGATTCCTATTCCCACCGCTTTGGGGAGCCATGAAGCAATCCAGATTTTCGCCTTCAATTCTTTAGGATTGGGTCTCTCCACGGCCACTGCTTTTACTATGATTATTCGAGGAGCAGAACTAATTGTTGCTTTAGTCGGAATAGTAATTTTATTTCAATTAGGGATAGGCATAATCAGAAATACTTTGTTTAAAAGGATAAATAATTTTGCTAAGAACATATGAGATTTACTATCTCCACCAAAGGATTTACCGACATCATCGATATTACCGATGAAGTTTCTAAAATCGTCAGAGATTCTAAAATAAAAGAGGGAATCTGTTTAATATCTTCGCCTGGTTCAACTGCCGGTATTACCACTATTGAATATGAGGAAGGCTTAATTGAGGATTTAAAAAGAGCTTTAGAAAAAATTGCCCCGATGTCAGAAGATTATGAGCATTGTAAAAAGTGGGGAGATGGTAATGGCTATGCTCATATCCGTTCAGCTCTGTTAAAACCATTTTTAGCCGTTCCAATTGAAGATGGAAAATTAGTTTTGGGCAGCTGGCAGCAAATTGTGCTTGTGGACTTCGACAATAGGCCGAGAGAAAGAGAAATAATAGTTAAAATTATTGGTAAATAATATGAAGTTGGAATTTAATCGAGTGGTAAAATATTTAGTTTTATCCGATTTAGTTTTTTGGGCTGGATGGGGATTGATTAGTCCGGTTTTTGCTATTTTTATTATTGATAAAATTGAAGGAGGAACTGCTTTTGTAGTTGGAATGGCCGCTGCTATTTATTGGATTTTGAAGTCTCTTTTAAGAATACCGATTGGAATGTTTTTAGATACTCGGCCAGGAGAAAGAGATGATTATTGGTTTTTAACTGTCGGACTATTTATTGCTGCTTTAATTCCTTTTGGTTTCATATTTGCTAAATTCCCTTGGCACATTTACAGTCTTCAAGCAATTTATGCCGTAGCCATGGCCATGTCACTTTCTGGCTGGTCAGCCATTTTTACCCGACATATTGATAAAGGAAAAGAAGCTACTGAATGGGGATTAGATGCTACTTCGGTAGGTTTGGGAATAGGAATTTCCGGAGCAATTGGCGGATGGGCGGTAACCCAGTTTGGCTTTGAACCAGTTTTTATTGCAGTAGGAATTTTAGGGATAATCGGCGCCATTTTACTTCTGGGCTTAAAAAACGAAATAAAAGGAGTTTTTGATCACGGTTTACACTTTAGCTTTAAAGAAATTTTCCAAAAAACAGAGAGAAGATGAAAAATCAGGAAATAGCAAATATTTTTTATGAAATAGCTGATTTTTTAGAAATGGAAGGAGTTCAATTTAAACCCTATGCTTATCAAAAGGCAGCTATTACTTTGGAGAATTTAGAAAAAGACGTTCAAGATATTTATAAAGAAGGAGGGAAGGAAGCCTTAGAGAAAATTCCCGGGGTAGGGAAGAGTATAGCTGAGAAGATTGAAGAATATTTAAAAACTGGAAAGATTAAACATTACCAAGATTTAAAAAAGAAAACGCCAGTGAAAATGGAAGAATTAACCGCAGTTGAAGGATTGGGGCCCAAAAGAGTTAAAGTTTTATATCAGAAATTAGGTATTAGAAATTTAAAAGATTTAGAAAAAGCAGCCAAATCTCATAAAATTGCTCCTTTGTTTGGCTTTGACGAGAAAACCGAAAAAAATATTTTGGAAGGAATTGCTTTTTTAAAAAGAAGTAAAGGAAGATTTCTTTTAGGTGAGATTTTGCCAATAGTAAAAGAAACTTATGAAAAACTAAAAAAAATAAAAGAAATTGATCGAATTTCAGTAGCAGGTTCAGTGAGAAGAAGAAAGGAAACTATTGGTGATGTAGATTTTTTAGTAACTACAAAAAATCCAAAAAAAGTAATGGATTTTTTTGTTTCTTTACCTGAAATTGTAAAAATCTGGGGAAAAGGCTCTACTAAATCGTCAGTGAGGATGAAAGGGGGTTTTGATATGGACATCCGGGTGGTGCCTAAAAAAAGTTATGGTTCTGCCTTACAATATTTTACTGGTTCAAAAGAGCACAATATTGCTACTAGAAAAATTGCTATTGATAAAGGTTTAAAACTTAATGAATACGGAGTTTTTCGAGGAAAAAGAATGGTTGCTGGGAAAACTGAAGAAGAAGTTTACAAAACTTTAGGGATGGAATGGGTTCCCCCAGAATTGAGGGAAAATCAGGGAGAGATAGAGGCAGCCTTAAAAGGAAAGTTGCCCAAAATTATTGACTACGGCGATATTAAAGGAGATCTTCATTGTCATTCAAAATGGGACGGAGGAAAAAATACGATTTTGGAAATGGCAGAAAGGGCAAGAGCATTAGGTTATCAATACTTAGGGATTACAGACCATACTAAGTTTTTAAGAATTGAACACGGTTTAGATGAAAAAAAATTATCTCAACAAAGAAAGGAAATTGATAAATTAAACAGCCGACTAAAAAATTTCAAAATTCTTCAGGGAGCAGAGACAAATATTTTAAACGATGGCTCAATTGACATTAAAGATGAGGCCTTAAAAAAATTAGATTATGCCATTGCTGGAATCCATTCCAATTTCAAAATGGAAAAAGAAAAAATGACTGAAAGAATAATCAAAGCAATGAGAAATCCCTACATTAAAATTATTTCTCATCCCACTGGCAGAATCTTAAAAAGAAGAGATGAATATCAATGTGACTTCGATAAAATTTTAAGAGCAGCTAAAGAATTTAAAGTGATTTTAGAAATAAATTCTTTTCCTGAAAGATTAGATTTAAATGACCAAAATATTCGGAGAGCCAAAGAGGCGGGAGTAAAAATGGTAATTAATACCGATTCTCATCATAGAGATCAATTAAGACATATTGAGCTTGGTGTCGCCCAAGCCCGTCGGGGCTGGGCCGAGAAAGAAGATATTGTTAATACCCAACCCTTAGAAAAGTTACTTAAAGTTTTTAGATAATGCCAATAGAGAAATCAGCTGGAGCAGTTATTTTTTCCAGAACTGACAAAAAAATTGATTATCTTTTACTTTATTATCAAGCTGGTCATTGGGATTTTCCCAAGGGGAATATTGAGAAAGGAGAAAAATTAGAAGAGACAGTAAAAAGAGAAGTAAAAGAAGAAACCGGAATTAAAGATATTAAATTTGCTCCTGGATTTAAAGAATCAATAAAATACTTCTATAAATTGAAAGGAAAAAACATTTTTAAAATAGTTACCTTCTTTTTAGCTGAGACAAAAACCAAAAAAGTTAAAATTTCTTGGGAGCACATTGGCTATCAATGGCTACCCTACGAAGAAGCTTTCGAACAGCTAACTTTTAAAAATGCCAAAGAAATCCTCAAAAAAGCCAATGACTTCCTTTCAAAGAAAGGTTTATGAAGTAGTAGAGAAAATTCCCTTAGGCAAGGTTTTAACTTACCGGGAAGTAGCAAAGAGAATTGGTTATCCAAAAGCCTATCGAGCAGTTGGGAACGCTTTAAATAAAAATCGGGATCCAAAAATTCCTTGCCACAGAATTATAAAATCAGATACGCGAGTGAAGCGAAGCGTGGAGATGAAGACGAAGTCTTCATCGACTGGCAAAATAGGGGGATATAACCGAGGAACAAAAAAGAAGATTGCTTTATTAAAAAAAGAGAAAGTTATAATTAATTCGTATGGCAAAATTACATCCAGATTTAATAAATAAAGAATTTTGGTACAAAGATATTACCTTAATTCCTAACAGGCTTCCTGACTTTGAAAGAGATATGGTTGATTTAACTACTCATTTTACAAAGAGATTAAAACTCAAAACCCCTTTTGTTTCTTCACCAATGGATACGGTTACGGAAGCAGAAATGGCAATTTTAATGGCTTTGCTTGGAGGAATTGGAGTAATTCATTACAATTTTCTAACTATTGATGAACAAATTGAGGAAGTGGAAAAAGTCAAAAGATTTGAGGCAGGATTTGTTTTTAATCCAGTAGTTTTGTCTCCTCAAAAGACTGTAAAAGATGTCTATGATGTGGCAGATAAACATGGCTTCTTTAGCGTCCCAATCACTGAAGATGGGACTTTAAATTCAAAATTAAGCGGAATTGTTACTCATCGAGACATAAGATATAGGAAGGATATGGAGACAAAACTAAAAACGGTTATGACTCCCAGAGAAAAATTAATAGTGGCTAAAAAATCAGAAACGATTGATAAAAATGATCTTCAGGCAGCTAACGAAATATTAAGGAAAAATAATCTTGATACCTTAATAATTGTTGATGAAGATGATAAGGTCGCAGCTTTAGTCGCTGATAGCGACATCAGGAAAAACGAACAATTTCCCTTGGCCACGAAAGATGAGAATAAGCAATTGAGGGTATTTTCTGCGGTTGAATCAAGATTAGAATTGGCTAAAGAAAGAGTTGGCAAAGGTTACGATGCCGGCCTAGATGGAATTATCATTGATGCCAGTGTGGTTTTTAAAGAACAACTGGAAATTGCTAAATATTGCAAAGAAAATTTTCCTAAGTTAGAGGTGGTTTTGGGGAATGTTGATTCAGGGGAAATGGTGAGAAAGATAATCGAAGAAGCTTCAGATTATTGCGATGCTTTAAGAATTGGGATAGGGCCAGGAGCAGCTTGTATAACTCAACAAGAACTTGGCACTGGCCGAGCTCAAGCTTCAGCAGTTTGGGAATGTAGTAAAGAAGTAAAAAAATTAGAACCAAAATACGGCTTTATTCCAACTATCGCTGATGGGGGAATAAAAATTCCTGATACTATTGATCAGGATATTGCTAAGCCAGGGGATATCACCAAGGCTTTGGCTTTAGGAGCAAAAACCTGTATGATGGGAGGTTTACTTGCTGGTTTAGATGAATCGCCTGGTGAAAAAGAATTTGATTACGAAGAAAATAGAATGGTTAAAAAATATCGAGGGATGGGCTCAACTGAAGCCATGAAAAAGAGAGGGGCTTTGAGGTATGGAATTGAAAAAATGAAAATAAAGATTCCTGAGGGAAAGGTAATCAAGGTGCCCTATCGAGGCTCAGGCTATGATTTTATTCCTCAACTAATTGCCGGCGTTAAACAAAGTTTACAAAAACAAGGTTTTAAAAATATAAAAGAACTTCAAGAAGAGGCCGACATCCGGCCCTTACCTAAATGAAAAAAAATGGTAAAATAAAAATAGGAGGGGAATTGTTCCTTCCATAAATTTGCAAGGAGGTGAAATGAACTTTAGGGGTTTATCTTGGAAGACCTTAAGGTTTTGGCAAAAGCTCACCCGAATTATCAAGAAAGTGAAAGAAGAATGGGAAAAAGAGGAATGGAGGCGATACAAATGTGGTAATTATACTGACATAGACGAAAATCATTGCACCCATTGCGGTATGGATGATGAGCCGAGTAAATTAGTCAAAGTAAGAAAATGGAAGCTTAGGAGATTAGCCAAAAAGGGAAAAGTTTGGACAAAGCATCCAGCAAGATGGTGGCTCCAATGAAAAGGCTTACTTAGGTATTATATTCTTGAGTAGGCCGTTTTTTTATTTTTATTCCTCTAGCCCTTTGTTTTTTCTATTATTTTTTCAAAAATTTGAGGGTAATCCTTGGCTAGGGTAGCTAAGATTTTTCGATCGAGCTCAATTTTTTTCTCTTTTAATTCATGGATAAATTTATTATAAGAAATATCAGATTGTCTGCAGGCAGCGTTAATTTGGGTTTGCCAAAGTTTTCTAAAATCTCTTTTTTTCGTCCTTCTATCTCTATAGGCATATTCCCAAGCATGGTATATGGCTTCTTTAGCCTGGCGATATTTTGTTTTTCTTCCCCAACGAAAACCTTTGGCATATTTTAATAGATGCTTTCTTCTTTTGTGAGCAATTTTACCCCGTTTTACTCTAACCATATTAGCGAATTAACCTTTTAATTTTTTTGGCTTCAGGCTTGGAAACTTTTACCCATTTTCGGCTTAGCCTCTTTCTTTTTCCTGATTTTTTTGCTCGGTAATGGTCAAGACCGGTTGGTCTTCTTAAAATTTTACCAGTTTTAGTAATTTTAAAGCGTTTAATTATTGATTTACGTGTTTTTAACTTCATTTTTTTGTGATAATCATGGTTAATCCTCTGCCCTCTCTTTTTAACTCCCTTTCAATTTTTATTGGAACTAGTTTTTCTAAAATTTCAAGAAACTGATTAATTTTCCCCTTAGCAAATTCTGAAAGCCCCCTCTCTCTTCCTCTTAATGGCATTTCTATTCTAACTTTATCCCCCTTTTTTAAAAACTTCTCTGCCTGGCGAGCTCTAGTTTCTAAATCGTGGGGAGAGATATTAAACCCTAACCTTATTCCTTTAAGCTCACTAACTCCTTTTATTTTAGCTGCCCTTTCTTTCTTTTGAAGAGAATAGAGGTATTTTCCATAATCCATTATTTTACAAACCGGAGGTTCTACCTTTTCTGTAACCTGAACTAAATCTAAATTGCGCTCCTGAGCCATCTGGAGCGCTTCTTGCGCAGACATAATCCCCAACTGCTTTCCAGTCTCATCTATCAATCTGACTTGAGGACTTCTTATTCGATTGTTGACTAATGGTTTTTTAAACAAATTTAGTGGAGGCGTGGGGAATTGGACCCCAATCCAGAAATTTTGCCAAAATATTTCTACAGATTTAGTCTGTTTTGGATTTTTGAAATACTAGATTAAAAACAGGCAAAATTCTAGTATCACTAGTCTCTATCTTTTCGATAAAGTTCACGAGACGAAAAGAACTATCTATCTCGATTTTATGACACCTGATTTCACCTATCGAGAATCAATGATCAGATGGTTTTAGCCTTTAAGCTAAAACGGGAGCAAGCTGTTTGCTTGCGAATAAATTGGCATTTATTCTTTTTACTAGAAGTTAAACGAGTTTCTAGTTTACTCGACCTGCCTATTTTGACAAAAATTTCTGTCGATTCCTTTCACCCCCGTGCTTTTAACTCTCTTTCCATCTCTCTTTCTACTTCTCTCTTTTTGATTAATTCTCTTTTGTCAACTTTTTTCTTCCCTTTAGCTGTTCCGAACTCAAGCTTTATTTTTCCTCTTTTAGTATATATCTTCAAAGGTACTAAAGTCAAGCCCTTTTGCTTGACTTTCCCAATTAAATATTTAATCTCCGATTTTTTTAATAGAAGCTTTCTCGAACGCTCGGGATTGTAATCTGGGGGAGCATTTTTTGGCTGATAAGGAGGAACATTAGCCCCAATTAAGAAAACCTCACTGCCCTTTAAAACCACATAGGAGCCAGCTAAATTTATCCTCCCCGATTTTATTGATTTTACTTCTTGACCAATCAAAGAAATTCCCGCCTCAAATTTCTCCAGGACCTGGTAGTTAAAATAGGCCTTTTTGTTCTCAATAATTGTTTTCACTCTTTCATTTTAACAAAAATTAAGATAAACTAAAAATAATGGTAAGAGAAGAAATAGTTAAATTAATTGAAAAATCAATAAAAGAGCTTCAAAAGACAAAAAAATTGCCAAAATTTGATGTCCCAGAAATTCAGATTGAACATCCAGAAGAAAAAATTCACGGCGATTATAGTATAAATGTTACGATGGTGATTGCTAAGCAGATTAAAAAAAGTCCGATGGAAATAGCAAGTATATTAAGCTCAAAGCTCAAGACTCAAAGCTCAAAACTATTTGAAAAAATTGAGGTAGCTAAGCCGGGTTTTATGAATTTTTTTCTTTCAAAAGAATATTTACAAAAACAAATTAAGGAGATTTTAAAGAAAGGTGAAAATTTTGGGGAATTGGATATTGGCAGAAATAAAAAAACCAATATTGAATTTATTTCAGCTAATCCGACTGGCCCTTTACACTTAGGGCATGGCCGGGGAGCATTTTTCGGAGATTGCCTGGCTAATGTTTTAGAAAAAGCTGGTTATAAAGTCACCAGAGAATATTATATTAATGATGCTAAAAATAGTGCCCAAATTAAAGAATTAGGAAAGACAGCAATCGGCAAAGGTATTACCTATTTAAATGATTACCTTAAAAAGAAAATCCAAATTTCAAAATCTAAAATACAAAAATGTAAAAATGAAAGGGAGGCCGGTTATTTATTGGCCCAGGGAATTCAAAGGGACATTAAAAATTTTATTGAAAATAAACTGAAAATTAAATTTGATAATTGGGTTTCAGAGGAAAATCTTTATCGAAAAAGCAAAGTAGATAAAATTTACAATTGGTTAAAAAAGAAAAATTTAATTTACAAAAAGGAAAAAGCAGAATGGTTAAAAACATCAAAATTTAGAGATAAGCAAGATTGGGTTATTATTCGAGAAACTGGTGAACCTACTTATTTACTTTCTGACCTCGCTTATCATCAAGATAAGTTTAATCGTAGATTTCAAAAAATTATCAATATCTGGGGAGCTGATCACCAAGGACATGTTTTAAAAATCAGAGCCGCCAGCAAAATGTTAGGTTTTAAAGGAGATTTAGATATTTTAATTTCTCAAGTGGTTAGGCTGAAACGAGGAAAGATTTCCAAGAGAAAAGGGGAAACAATAACTTTGGAATGGCTGATAGATGAGGTTGGTTTAGACGCAGCCAGATTTATCTATTTAATGAAATCATCAGATACTCAGATGGAATTTGATGTCGAGCTAGCTAAAGAAAGGTCAGAAAAAAGTCCGGTATATTATGTACAATATGCCCACGCCAGAATATGTAGTATCCTTAGAAAGTTAAAAGTTAAAAGTGAAAAGTTAAAAGGTATAGTTCAAAATTTAAAACTGTTAAGCCATCAAAGTGAGTTGGGGCTTATTAAACAACTGATTAGATTTCCTGAAATTATTGAGGATACGGCTCGAGATTACCGAGTTCAAAGATTACCTCAATATGCCCTGGATTTAGCAACAGCGTTTCATCAATTTTATCGGGATTGTCGAGTGATTTCCGATGATAAAAATCTTACCCAAGCCCGCCTATTTTTAGTTTTAGCAACTAAAACTGTCTTTAAAAACACTTTAGATTTAATGGGAGTTTCCGCTCCGGAAAAAATGTAGAATTGCTTGACTAAACAACTATTTTAAGTATGGACGCCACCCACCCGCCACCCGTTAAAGCAAAAACATGAATTTTAACTTCCCAAGGTTAGAAAAGAAAATATTGAAATTTTGGAAAGAAAATAAAATTTTTGAAAGGAGTATAAAACAGCGAGCCAAGGCTCGAAATTTTGTGTTTTACGAAGGTCCGCCGACGGCCAATGCCGAACCAGGAATTCATCACATTTTAAGCAGAGTTTATAAGGACATTATTTTAAGATATAAAACTATGCAGGGATTTAAAGTTTTAAGAAAAGCCGGCTGGGATACTCATGGCCTACCAGTGGAATTAGAAATTGAGAAGAAATTAGGGCTGAAAAGTAAAAAAGATATTGAAAAATACGGAATTGCCAGCTTCAATCAAAAATGCAAAGAATCGGTTTGGACTTATAAAGTTGATTGGGAAAAATTAACTGAAAGAATTGGCTTTTGGCTGGATATGGAAAACCCCTATATTACTTATGAACCAGAGTATATTGAGACAGTTTGGTGGATTATAAAAGAAATTTACAAAAAAAGGCTTCTATATCAGGATTACAAAGTTGTTCCTTATTGCCCGAGGTGTGGAACATCGCTTTCCAGTCATGAAGTAGCTTTGGGCTATCAGAGAATTGAAGAACCAGCAATATTTGTGAAGTACGAAGTACGAAGTACGAAGTATAAAAATACTTATCTTTTAGTATGGACGACTACGCCTTGGACGTTACCCGGAAATGTAGCAATCGCGGTAAATCCGGGATTTACTTATGCCAAAGTAAAAGTTGATAATAAATATTTAATTTTAGCCAAAGAAAGGATAGAAGCTTGCGGAATTAAAGGAAAAATTACTCAAGAATTTAAAGGGAAAGATTTACTGGGCTTAGAATACGAACCTTTATTTCCCGCGAAATCTTTAACAAAAAAAGTCTATTATGTTATTGCTGGCGATTTTGTCTCTCTGGCTGAGGGGACTGGATTAGTTCATATTGCTCCAGCTTTCGGGGAAGAAGACATGGTAGTGGGGAAAGAAAATAATCTGCCAATTATATTAAATGTTGATGAAGAAGGAAAATTTAAAAAGGGAGTTAAAAATTGGGCAGGGAAGTATGTTAAAGATGCTGACCCTTTGATTATTTTAGACCTTAAAAAAAGAAATCTCCTTTTTAAAGAAGAAAAATATTTTCATGATTATCCTTTTTGCTGGCGTTGCTCCTCACCTCTTCTTTATTATGCTAAACAGAGCTGGTTTATAAATATGCAAAAAGTTAAGAAAGACTTAATCAGAAATAATCAAAAAATCAATTGGATTCCTAGCCATTTGAAAGAAGGTAGATTTGGTGAGTGGCTAAGAGAAATTAAAGATTGGGCCTTTTCCAGAGAGAGATATTGGGGAACACCTTTGCCGATTTGGCAATGTAAAAAATGTAGAAATCTAGAAGTGATTGGTTCAAAGAAAGATTTATTATCGCAGAAATTTTCAAATAATAATTACTTTATCTTTCGCCATGGTGATTCCTTAAGACAAATTAGGAAGATTGCTATGTGTTGGCCAGAAAAAATTTCTTGTCCTTTAACTAAAAAGGGTAAAAGAGAAGTTAGGGTAGCAGCAAAAAAATTAAAGAATAAAAAAATCGATATTATTTTTACCTCTGATCTTTTAAGAACAAAACAGACTGCCCGAATTATATCCAGAGAAATTGGAGCTAAAGTTATCCTTGATAAAAGATTAAGAGAATATGATGTCGGCATTTTTAATGGGACAAATCCAAAATTGGTTTGGGATTATTTAAACAAAAAGAAAAATATAATTGAAGCTAAACCACCAAAAGGTGAGAGTTTAATAGAGATTGGAAAGAGAATGTACAATTTTTTGAAGGAAGTTAATAGGAAATACCAAAACAAAAATATTTTGATTGTTTCCCATGAGCTTCCCCTGACGATTTTCGAAGGAACTATGAAAGGTTGGCCAATTGAAAAAATTTTAGAATGGAGAAAATGGGAGAGGGAAAGTACAATCAAAACAAGTGAATGGCGGAAAGTTGAATTTAAAAATCTGCCCTACAATACAAAAATGGAATTAGATTTCCACCGACCCTATGTCGATGAAGTAAAATTTAAATGTTCAAAATGTGGAGGTTTAATGGAAAGAGTTCCGGAAGTTATTGATTGTTGGTTTGATTCAGGAAGTATGCCTTTTGCCCAGTATCATTATCCCTTTGAGAATAAAAAATTAATAGACCAAAATCTTCAATTCCCAGCAGATTATATTTCTGAAGCAGTTGATCAAACTCGAGGTTGGTTTTATACCTTATTAGCTATTTCAACTCTTTTAGGTTTTGGAACTCCTTATAAAAATGTTATTTCTTTAGGTCATGTTTTGGATGAAAAAGGAGAGAAAATGTCAAAATCAAAGGGAAATGTGGTGAAACCCTGGCCAATCGTTGAAAAATATGGAACTGATGCTGCTCGCTGGTATTTTTTTACTGTAAACCAACCTGGCGATGCTAAACTTTTTAAAGAAAGGGATATTGAGGAGTGTCTTAAAAGATTTCTAATCACTTTCTGGAACTGCTTTACCTTTTTCGAGACATACGGGAAAAAATCCAAAATTCAAAATCCGAAACCTAAAAATACTTTAGACCGATGGATTATTTCAAGATTAAATGAACTAACTCAGCAAGTTACGGAAAATTTAGATAAATATAATGCTACTTTTGCTGCCAGAGCCATTGAAAATTTTGTCATTGAGGATCTTTCCCAGTGGTATATTAGGAGGTCAAGAAAAAGATTCCAAAAACCGGGAACCAAAGCCGAAGCAGAAACTGCTTCAGCTACTCTAAACTTTGTACTTTTAACCTTAAACCAGTTAACCGCTCCCTTTATTCCATTTCTTAGCGAAGAAATTTACCAGAGATTGATAAAAAGCAGAAGCGTTCATCTAGAAAATTGGCCCGAGGTTAATAAGAAATTAATTAATAAAAAATTGAATTGGGAAATGGAAAAAACTAGAGAGGTGGTAAAGTTATCTTTGGCAGAAAGGGCTCGCTCCCGGATTAAAGTGCGCCAGCCCCTTAACAAATTAAAAGTTAAAAGTCAAAAGTTAAAAGTTAATAAAGAATTTCTAGATTTAATAGCGGAAGAAGTAAACATTAAAGAAGTAGTTTTTGATTCTAAGATTAAAAGGCCAATAGAATTAGATACTAGAATTACTCCAGCACTTAAAGAGGAAGGAATAGTTCGAGAAGTTATTCGTCAAATCCAAGAAATGAGAAAAAAAGCTGGCTATAAACCAAGACACAGGGTTTTAGTTAGATATTCTGGAACATCTAATTTAAATAAAATTCTAAATAAAAACAAAAACTTTATTCAAGAAGAAGCCAAAGTTAAAAATTTTAGATTAGGCGAAAAACCAAAACAAGTATTTGACATCGAGCGGGAGGTAAAGGTCGATGGCCAAAAATTGTGGCTGGCAATTAGAAAACTTTAAATAAATATGTCCATTTCTGAAAAAAAACGAGAACTTGGTGATAGAGGGATAAGAGAAAAGCCGGGGAAAACGCCACCCCCTAAAGAAGAAAAAAAGGATACTTCAATATTTGGAGGGAAACCATATATGAGAAAGGGTGATTTTATGCGAGAGCTAAAAGACCAAAAATTTTACAAAACTACTGGTTTAAGAGAAAAAGGAAGAATAGAATTGGGAAAGAAATTATTCGGAGGATTTGGTAGCTATATTGACCCAGGTGAAGCTAAAGAAGCAAAAAGACAATTAGAGTTAGGAAGATACGGGAAATTTAAGGATTTATCTCTAAGTGAAAAAGAGAAAGCAAAGAAGTTAATTAAAGAAATTTTAGGAGAATAAGTTATCAATGTTCGCTCATTACCGTACCCAAGGTTTCATTTTAAAGAAAACCGACCGAGGAGAAGCAGACCGAATTTTTACTATCTACACCAAAGATTTTGGAAAGCTTGAAATTCTCGCCAAAGCCGAGAGAAAGATTAAGTCAAAATTAAAGGGAGGTCTTGAACTTTTTTATTTATCAGAAATTGAGTTTATTCAAGGGAAAACTCATAAAACTTTAACTGATGCTATCTTGATTGAAAATTTTCCAATTCTGAGAAAAAACTTGGAAAGACTACCCATCGCTTACAGAATTTCAGAAGTTTTAGATAATTTAATAAAAGGCCAAGAAGCGGATGAAAAAACCTGGAATTTACTAAACGAAACTTTTCAAAAACTAAACAATCAGCAATCAACAAGCAACAATCAGCAATTACTTTATTACTATTTTCTCTGGAACCTTCTTTCTATTTTAGGTTATCAGCCCGAACTTTATAATTGCTCTTTATGTCAAAAAAAACTACTGCCTGAAAAACTTTATTTAAACCTAAAAGAAGGAGGAATAATTTGCCAAAGCTGTTTTAAAAAACTAAAATTAGTCGAAGAGGACAAATCCTCTTCTTCACCCCTCGCTGCGGCTCGGGTAGGCAAAGAGATAGATTCTGAGACGGTGAAAATTTTAAGAATTATTCTTGAAAAAAATTGGCCGATTCTTTCTAAATTAAAAATCGAGGCAAAATATTTAAAATCATTAGAATTATTTTCAAAAAGTTATTTTTCTTTTATATGCGAAGAAAATTTATCACATTCTTAATTCTTTTGGCTGCTCTAGCGGGTATAGCCGGTTTCTATTATTGGCAAAAGAATATTTATTCAAAAGAAGTTTTAAATTTGGAAATTTTAGCCCCAGAAGAAACAGTTTTGGCCCAGGAAATTGAGTACGTTGTGAAGTATAAAAATAACGGAAATGTTAGACTAGAAGAGCCAGAACTTATTTTTGAGTGCCCTTCTAATTCTCTAGAATGTCTTTTGGTAGAAAAAGAAGAGTCACCAGAAGAAAAAAAATCTTTAAGGAAAAATTTACTCCTTCAAACCGTTTATCCTAACGAAGAACAAGTTCTTCGTATTCGAGCTAGGCTTTTGGGAAAAGAAGGAGAAGCTAAAATAGCTAAAGCCACTTTAAGTTATCGGCCCAAAAATTTAAAAGCCCGCTATGAGTCAACCACTACTTTTACTACTGTTATTAAGTCCGTTCCTCTAAATTTTGAATTCGATTTACCTTCTAAGGCCGAGTCTGGAAAAGAGTTTAAATTTAGATTGAATTATTTTTCAAATATTGACTATCCTCTTTCAAATTTGAGATGCAAAGTTGAATACCCCTTAGGTTTTGAGTTCATCGAATCTACCCCTCCATCTTTAGAAAAAATTGAGTGGGAAATTCCACCTTTAAATAAAGCCGAAGGTGGGAGAATCGAAATAGTAGCTAGATTTAGAGGAGAGGTTGGAGAGCAAAAAATTTTTCAAGCTGAATTAGGCACCTGGCAAGAAGGAGAGTTTGTCTTATTAAAAAAAGCGGTTAAAGGAGTGGAGATTATAAAGCCGGCTTTGTATATCACTCAGCAAATTAATGGTAACCCAGAATATATTGCCAATCCTGGAGACTCGCTCCATTATGAAATTTTCTTTAAGAACATTGGAGAGGAAACCTTAATCGATTTGTCTTTAGTAACCACCCTAACTGGAGCAGCTTTCAATTTAGAAACCTTGAGAGCTCCTGATGGAGAATACGAACTAGGAGATAACTCCATCTTGTGGGAGTGGAGGAGAGTAGGAGATCTCCAATTTTTAAATGTTCAGGAGGAAGGGGAAGTCGAATTTTGGGTGAAATTAAAAGAGGAGTGGGAAATCTCTTCATTGGAAGGGAAAGAGGTGATAAAAAATAAAATTTATTTAAGCCAGGCTAAAGAAGAATTTGTAAATAAAGTTAATTCGAAATTAGTTATTACTCAAAAGGGCTATATTAATGATGAGATTTTTTTAAGCGAAGGCCCTCTTCCCCCAAAAGTAGGCCAGGAAAGTTATTTTACCATAATGTGGCAAGTAAAAAATTATTATAACGATGTTCAAAATGTAAAAGTGAAGGCAACCCTACCCAAAAATGTGAAATTAACTGGTAAAATTTTCCCCGAGGAAGAAACTGAAAAATTTACTTTTGATTCTCAATCGAGAGAAATTGTTTGGAACGTAGGCAACTTAAAAGTAGCTCAGGGAATTTTACCCGCCACCGATGGCGGGGGGCCAAACATTGCTTTTCAGGTTGCTTTAACTCCTGATAGCGCCCAAATAGGCCAGACTCCAGAAATTATTGGTCAGGCTAAATTAGAGGGTGAGGATAGTTGGACCAAAGAAACTTTAGGCCAAACAGCCTCTAACATCAATACGACTTTGCCAGATGACCCAACCATAACCGAAGAAATGGGTCGAGTACAGTAATATATGGAAAACCTAATGGCAAAAATTATATCTTTATCTAAAAGGAGAGGGTTTGTCTATCCATCTTCTGAAATTTATGGCGGTTTTAGTTCTGGCTATGATTTTGGTCCCTTAGGAGTAGAAATGAAAAATAATATTAAGTTGGCCTGGTGGAAAGAAATGATAAAAAAACAGAATCCGCCAGCTGGCGGAATGGTTGGGTTGGATGCAGCAATTTTAATGTCGCCAAAGGTCTGGCAGGCTTCAGGTCATTTAACAGCTGGTTTTGCCGATGAATTAGTGGAATGTAAATCTTGCCATAAGAGGTTTAAAGCTGATGAGATAAAGCAGAAAGTTTGTCCGGAATGCGGTGGGAAATTAACTGAATCTAGAAAGTTTAATTTAATGATGAGAACTTTTATCGGACCAGTTGAGGCGGAAGCTGCCACTACCTATTTAAGAGCTGAGACCTGTCAGGGGATTTATGTTAATTTTGAAAATATTTTAAACTCCATGCGACTAAAAATTCCCTTTGGAGTAGCCCAAATTGGCAAAGCCTTTAGAAATGAAATTACTCCCAAAGATTTTATTTATCGAACTCGAGAATTTGAGCAGATGGAGATGCAATGGTTTTGCCATTCCAAAGAGGCTATTAAATATTTCGATTATTGGAAAAAAGAAAGAGTAAAATGGTATCTAAATTTAGGAATTAAAAAAGAGAATCTGAGAATTAGAGAAGTTCCAGTCGAAGAAAGAGCTCATTATGCCAAACAACAAATAGATATTGAATACAAATTTCCTTTTGGTTGGAAAGAAATCGAGGGAGTTCATAATCGGGGAGACTTTGATTTATCTAATCATTCAAAATATTCAGGTCAGAACCTTGAATATTTTGATGAAGAAACTAAGGAAAAATATTCCCCTTATATTATTGAAACTTCAGGAGGAGCCGATAGGAGTTTTTTTGCCTTTCTTTGTGATGCTTATCAAGAAATAAAAGGCGGAAGAACTAAAACTACCAAAGCAGCTAAAGAGATTGAAGTTTTGTTAAGGCTTCATAAAACCCTGGCTCCAATAAAAGTAGCGGTTTTACCTTTAGTTAGAAATAAACCAGAATTAGTCAAAAAAGCCAAAGAAGTTTATCAATTATTAAAACCTCATTTCGTTTGCCAATATGATGAATTAGGTTCAATCGGCCGTCGCTATCGGAGAGGAGACGAAATTGGAACAATTCTTGCAATTACCACTGATTTTGAAACTTTGAAACAAGAGGATGTCACTATCCGCGATAGAGATACTATGAAACAAGAAAGGGTCAAGATTAAGGATTTAATTGAGGTTTTAAAAGAAAAATTGGAGATTTAAATGTTCAATGAATTAAAAATTCATTTCACATCTCATAAATCTTTAGATTTATCTCAATGTTCAAAAAAACTACTCTAAAAAATGGTTTAAGAATTATTACAATTCCTCAAAAAGGAACCCAGGCAGCAACAGTTTTAGTATTAGTGGGAACTGGCTCTAAGTATGAAACCAAAGAAATAAATGGTATTTCCCACTTTCTCGAACACTTATTTTTTAAAGGAACAAAAAAAAGATCTTCTCCTCTAAAAGTAGTAGAACCATTAGATAAAGTTGGAGGAATTTATAGCGCTTTTACCAGCGAAGAATATACTGGATACTTCGCTAAAGTTGAGGCTTCTCATTTAGATTTAGCTTTAGATTGGGTCTCTGACATTTATTTAAATAGTTTGTTGCCAAAAAAGGAAATAGAGAAAGAGAGAGGAGTAATTATTGAAGAGATAAATATGTATTTAGATACGCCGATGATATACATTGGAGATCTTTGGAAAAGATTGCTTTATGGAAACCAACCAGCTGGCTGGGAAGTGCTTGGGACCAAAGAGAACATATCCAGGATTAAAAGGGAGCGAATTTTAAATTATATGAAAAACCAATATGTGGCTTCTAATACCATCATTTGTCTGACAGGGAAAATAGGCTCTAAAGTGGTAGAAAAAGTTAAGGGATATTTCTCTGAAATAAAAACCACTAAGCCCAAACCTAAATCTCCAGTAATAGAAAGGCAAAATAAACCTCAGTCTCTTTTATATCCCAAAAAGACTGACCAAACCCACTTAGCTTTAGGGGTAAGAACTTATAACATTTTTCATCCTCAGAGATATACCTTGGAACTTTTGGAAATAATTTTAGGAGGAATGATGAGCTCTCGTTTGTTTGTGGAAATAAGAGAAAAATTAGGAATAGCTTATTATATTAAAACAAACTCTGAGATTGATTCTGATACTGGATATTTGGTTACTCAGGCTGGGGTAGATAATAAAAATGTTAAAAAAGCTATTTCAACCATTTTGAAAGAATATAAAAAAATTTCTCAAAAAAAAGTTCCCAAAAATGAACTTAAAAAAGCCAAAGATTACATAAAAGGAAAAACAGCTCTGCTTTTGGAATCTTCTGACGCTCAAGCTTCTTTCTACGCCGGCCAGGAACTTTTAGAGAAGAAAATTTTAACCCTAAAAGAGATTTTTAAAAAAATTGATAAAATTAGTCAATCAGATATTTTGAAAGTAGCTAAAGATATTTTCCAGCCTCAAAAATTAAATTTAGCCATAATTGGTCCATTTAAAGATAAGGAAAAGTTTCAAAAATTACTAAAATTATAAGAACCTCGCTATCGCGAGAACCTTGATTACTTTGTAATTATGAATGGTGAAAAGGTTTTAGATATATCTTGGGGAACGATTTTAAAAATCGCCATTGCCTTTGTCTGTTTTTATATTCTTTATTTGATAAGAGATATTTTGATTTTGGTTATTTTCGCCTTAATCATCTCAGTTTTATTTAATCCAGCAATTAATTTTTTACACCGTCGTCTACCTAGGGTTCTGGCGGTAATTTTTGTTTATCTTGCCATTTTTGGAATTCTAGGACTCGTCATTTACGGAACGGCCCCAATGTTTATTTCTGAAATCCAACAATTCTCTCAACTTTTTCCTCAATATTTTGAAAGAATTGCTCCTTCTTTAAAAGGATTAGGGATTGAGGCTTTTGAAAGCATGGAAAGTTTTACCCAAACTTTGGGAGTAATGCTTCAAAGGGCTTCAGCCGATATTTTGAGTGCTCTGGCTATTATTTTTGGCGGGATTGGTTCTACCATTTTTATTCTGGCTATCGCTCTCTTTCTTTCCTTAGAAGAAAAGGGAGTGGAAAGAATTTTAGGGCTTTTCTCTCCTAAGAAACATGAAGCTTCTATATTATCTGTTTGGGAGAGGTCTCAAGCTAAGGTTTCTAGTTGGTTTGGAGCCAGAATTCTAACTTGTTTTTTTGTTGGGATAGCCGTTTTTATTACCCTTCAATTATTTGATGTAAAATACGCCCTTTCCCTAGCCTTCTTAGCTGGGATTTTAGATTTTATTCCAATTTTAGGTCCAATTATAGCCGGCGCCGTAGCTTTTATATTTGTGGTTTTAGATTCTTGGCTGAAAGCAATCTTTGTTTTAATTGTTTTTATTCTAATTCAACAAATTGAAGGAAATATTTTAACTCCAGTTTTAACTAAAAAATTCGTTGGTCTTCCTCCGGTTTTAGTTTTAATTTCTTTAGCCATTGGAGCAAAACTTTTAGGAATTTTAGGAGCAATTTTAGCTATTCCTTTAGCTGGAATTTTATTTGAATTTTTAAGAGATTTTTTAAAAAAAAGAAAGGAGGAAAAAGCAGTAGCACTATAATATGTCAAATCTTTATATTGTTAGCACTCCCATTGGGAACCTCGAAGATATAACTAAAAGAGCCCTCCGAATACTGTCGGAGGTTGATTTGATTTTATGTGAAGATACCAGGGTAACCAAGAAATTATTGGATCGGTATCAGATAAAAACTCCGACCCTAAGTTATCATCAGCACAGCAAATTAAAGAAAGTAGATTATATTTTGGATTTATTAAAACAAAATAAAAATTTAGCCCTGGTATCCGACGCTGGAACACCAGGAATTTCTGATCCTGGGAATAAATTAATCTCAGCTATTATTACGAGTCCGGGTCTGGTAGTAAAAATTGTTCCTCTCCCTGGACCTTCGGCAGTAACTGCAGCGGCCAGTATTTCTGGATTCCCTATGGATAAATTTATTTTTTTGGGTTTCCCTCCGACTAAAAAGAAAAGGAAAAAATTTTTTGAAGAAATAGTTAATTCAAAATACTCGGTAATATTCTACGAATCTCCATACCGAATTATCAAAAGTCTTAAAGAATTGGGACTAGAAGCTAAAACCTATAACCTAAAACCTAAAATAGTCGTTTGCCGAGAGCTAACAAAAAAATTTGAAACCATCTATCGAGGAACGACAGGAGAAGTGGTTAAAAAAGTAGAAAAAGATAAAATAAAAGGAGAATTTGTGGTAGTGGTTGAGGGGAAGTAAAAATTTATATTTAAATAAAACTGTGATAAAATACTATCTTTCTACGGCACTCCCATATGTTAATGAAAAGCCACATTGTGGTTTTGCTTTAGAGATTATTCAGGTTGATGTCATCGCTAGATATCATCGGATTTTGGGTGAGAATGTTTTCTTTTTGACAGGAACCGATGAGAATTCCTTAAAAAATGTTCAGGCAGCGCGCGAAGAAGGAATCACAGTTAAAAAATTAGTAGACCGAAATGCTAAAAAATTTTATGGACTAAAAAAAACTCTTAATTTAAGTTTTGATGATTTTATTCGAACTACCGAAAAGCGACATATTAAGGGGGCTCAAAAATTATGGGAGGCTTGCCAAAAAGATATTTATAAAAAGAAATACCGTGGGCTTTATTGTATGGGTTGTGAAGCTTTTCTGAAAGAAAGTGAGTTAGTAAATGGTCTTTGTCCAGAACATAAAACTAGGCCCGAATTAGTAGAAGAAGAAAATTATTTTTTTAAACTTTCAAAATACCAAAATCAATTAAAGAAGATTATCAAAAAAGACGAAGTTAAAATTATTCCCCCCGCTCGAAAAAACGAAGTTTTAAGTTTTATAAATCAGGGCTTAGAGGATATTTGCATTTCCCGTTTAGCCGAACGTGCCGGAGGGTGGGGAATCCCAGTGTCAGGAGATTCGAGTCAAATTCAATGGTGCTGGTTTGACGCTCTTTCAAATTATATTACTGCTTTGGGATATGCAGAAAATAGTAAAAAATTTCAGGAATGGTGGCAAAAAAATGAAAATAAATTACATATTGTGGGTAAAGGAATTTTAAGATTTCATGGGATATATTGGATAGCATTCCTTCTTTCAGCTAAAATTTCTTTGCCAAAAACAATTTTTGTTCATGGATATTTAACCTCTGGTGGACAAAAAATGTCAAAAAGTTTGGGAAATGTGATTGATCCTTTTGAATTGGTTAAAAAATATGGTACTGATCCGGTAAGATACTTTCTTTTGAGGGAAATTCCGCCGACCGAAGATGGTGACTTCACTTACCAGAAATTTGAGGGAAGATACAATTCGGATCTGGCGAAAGGGTTGGGGAATTTAGTGGCGAGGGTCCTTACTATGACTAAAAAACTCAAAACTCAAAACTCAAAACTCAAAACCACAACTCAAAACTTAAAACTTAAAAAAGAAATAGATAATACTTGGGAAAAATATAAAAAAGCTTTAGAGCAATTTAAATTTAATGAAGTCTTGATTTCAATTTGGGAATTGATTAGTTTTTGTGACCGATATATTGAAAAAGAGAGACCCTGGGAAGAGAAAAAAAATCAAAAAGAAGTTATTGGTGATTTGTTATTTGTTATTAGTAATATCGCTGAGATGCTTCAGCCATTTTTACCAGAAACTTCAGAAAAGATATTAAAAAATATCCGCCAGCTGGCGGAAAAAACTAAAAAAGCCAAACCATTATTCCCGAGGATTTAATTTATGCTTATTGATACTCATGCCCATCTAAATTTTAATGCCTACAAAGCAGATTCCGAAGAAGTTGTTAAAAGAACTTTGGAAAATGATATTTGGGTAATTAACATTGGCACCCAATATGATACCAGTAAAAAAGCCGTAGAGATTGCAGAAAAGTATGAAAAGGGGGTTTATGCTGCAATTGGTTTACACCCAATTCATTTGAACACTGGTTTGGTGAAAATGAAATTAGACCAGGAAGAGATCGCCTTTAATTCGAGAGAGGACTCCAACCCGCCCTCCACCCTCCCAGCCGAAGGCTGGGCCCCTGAATTTGATTATGAAAAATACAAAGAGTTAGCAAAAAATGAAAAAGTGGTAGCTGTTGGTGAAGTTGGTTTAGATTACTATTGGAAACCGAGAACAAAAAGAAAATTAGAACTTTTTAAAGAAAAACAAAGAGAAGCTCTCATCCAACAATTAAATTTAGCTAAAGAATTAAATTTACCAATAATTTTTCATTGTCGAATGGCTCACGAGGATTTAATAAAAATCCTCAATGAACAGAGAGCAATGAATAATGAACAATTAAAAGGGGTGATGCATGGTTTTGTTGGAACCACCGAACAACTCCAAGAATATTTAAAAATGGGATTTTATATTGGATTTAATGGGATAATTTTTAAAACCATTGAAGGAATTAATTTTGAAGAAAACATTAAAAGAATGCCTTTAGATAAAATTTTAATCGAGACCGATTGTCCCTATTTAACTCCACCACCTTTTGAAAATCAAAGAAACGAACCTTTGTATGTAAAATATGTAGCAGAAAAAATTGCTAAAATCAAAAACTTAAGTTTTGAAGAGATAGCTAGAATTACCACTGAAAACGCCAAAAAATTATTCAAATTATTTTAAAATGATATTTTGACAAACTTTTAAAATTTGATAATCTTAAAAAAGGAGGGATAGCTCCTTTTTTTCGTGGCTAAAGTCACGAAACCAGAACCTTCCAAAAAAAATATTGAAAGGAGGAAACATGATACCACGATATGAACAAGCTGAAATTACTAGAATTTGGTCTGATGAGAACAAGCTAAGCCTTTGGGAGAAAACTGAGTTGGCAGTGATTAAAGCAAGGGTTGCTTTGAGTGAGCTGAGCAGAGAGACATGGCTTAAGATGCGGCGCATCTTGAGAAAGAACCCAATAGATATATCTTGGTGGAAAAATCGAGACAAAGAAATTGGCCACGATCTAGATGCTTTTCTTGATGAACGGAGACGCTTTTTGCCACTCCTTCTTAGGCCTTATCTGCACGAAGACCTTACTTCTTATGACACAGAAGAGCCGGCTTTTGTCTGGATGTTAAAAGAGTCAATTAGGTTAGTGGAAGAATGTATCTCCGAACTAAGTACTGTTCTTAAGGATACGGCTCGGAAATATTGTTACGCAATAATGATGGGTCGTACCCATGGTCAAGAAGCAGAACTCCAGACATTTGGTAAACGTTGTCTCGATTGGCATCAGGATTTAAGGGTTGATGCGGTTAACTTGCGGAGAGCCAAGAGTAACCTGAGCTACTCAAAGCTTTCTGGTGCAGTTGGCAATTACGGTGGCATAGATCCGAAGCTTGAAAAAGAAGCTTTGAGGATTCTAGGCTTCCAGCCCTTCTACGGGGCAACCCAGATTATGCCTAGAGAGCTTTATGCGCCACTCGCTCAATCTCTTTGCCAGACCGTTATGACTCTCGACAAAATTGCCACTGCTATCCGTCTAGGAGCACGGAGCGGCCAGCCAATCTATCAGGAGCCATTCGGTAGAAGACAAAAAGGTTCCTCGAGGATGCCTCATAAGAAAAATACAATCTCTACTGAACAAATGGAAGGCATGGCCAGAATAGCCGAGGGATTCCAGAGTATGATTATGAAGAATATCAAAACTTGGGAAGAGAGAGCGATTGAGCAGTCTTCGGTAGAAAGGGTTGCTTGGCCTGATCTTTTCCATGTTGCAATCCACTCCCTCAAGACAATGACCAGGGTTCTTAAAGGTTTGGCGGTCTATCCAGACAATATGCTGCGAGAAGTAATTGATTCCCGCGGTTGTTATGCAACGGGAGAGGTTAAAAAGTTCCTCGGAAAGAAAGGCGTTCCTTTTGGTCTTTCCACTGAGGAGGCTTATAGGATAGTTCAGTTAGCCGCCTTTAATGTATTTGAGCCCACAGATGAGGCAAGGCAACTCCGAGAGGATCCTCCCGTTTCACTTAATCAGGCAGATGAACTGCTTCTGAAGTTCCAGCAGATGCCTAGACCTAACCCAATCTCCATCAAAGACATCATTCTCAGAGGAAAGCTTGAGGTTTCGCCTGAGCTTGAAGCTAGTGAAGCCGATGTTAGGAGTTGGAACGAGATCTTGAGGCAGATTTTCCAAGACCAAACAAACATTGAAGAGTTTCACCAGATCTTCTCAGTGCCATATCTTTTGAGGAACGAAGCCAAGCTCTATCAAGAAATACTAGGTGTTTAGCCAGAAAGGGGGATTAAAGATGAACAAACCATGGATAGATATTGTGGTAGGAAGCAAAAAGAGTGATGCCAAGTTTGTTGAAGGCGCAACCAGAGTACTTAAGGCATGTGGGGTAGGATATAGGGTATCAGCCATCTCAACTCATCGGCACAAACAACGTCTCGCGAAACATTGCCAGAAGACGAGAAGAGAGGGTGCAAGTTCGATTATCGCCGGCGCTGGATGGTCCGCTGCTTTACCAGGAGTCATAGCTGCAGAAATAGAGTTTTCATTACAGGTTTTCGGAGTTGCTATTCCATCGGACGAGTTCCCAAATGCCATGGATGCTATACTTTCAATATCTAGAATGCCAGGTGGTTGTCCGGTAGCGTTTGCTGGCGTCGGTAAGGCTGGATTCAAAAATGCTGCTCTATTGGCCTGTTTGGGAATTGCGGATAGAACGGATATAGCTTCTCAGGGAGTATGAGATAAACTGGTCGCCTACATTAAAACGCGGGCTGGCGAGCCCGATGAAGCATTTGAAGAAAGTGAAAGAAAGGAGAAGTGAAATGGCAGAAGCGAAACCTATTAGAATCCACGAGGGATCTGCAAAGCAAACTCTGGTTTACAAAGAACCAAGTATGGACTTTTTCGGAGATGGTGCGTTTCAATTTCTGAATTTCTTTTCTATTTTTGATTGGGGAAGATTCTTGAATGATCCTATCACAGCCAAAGCAATAGCAATGGCGGTTGTTGCAAGGAAACATTTTGAGTTACTTAAGTCCACAGGTATCAAGACGCACTTCCGGGGTATGACAGGACCAACAAAAATGAATATTGCCTTGGTAAATATCCCCGAACCCTATAAAGATGTTGTTCCTGGGCTAAAAAACTACTTGCTTCCAATAGAAATAATTCATAGGACTCGTGTTCACCCGGAAAGCTCTGATCTGAAGAAGATAAAAGCCGGGAAAAGAACCTATCAGGAGCTTGGTTATGCTAAGATGCCATGTCCACATGAAAAGCTGGAACCAGTGAAAATCAGCTGGTCTACAAAACTAGAAGAGGAAGATAGGGTATTATCAAAGGAAGAAGCGAGGATTCTCGCCGGCTTAAACCCTGAAGAGATGGACTGTCTGGAAGCTTTAGCAACAGAAGTCAATGCTATAATTGTAAACCACTGTGAGTCGTTGGGTTTCTTGCATTACGATGGCAAAATAGAAGTCGCCAAAGACTCAGAAGGTGAGTTTATGGTAATTGATGTTCTGGGCACTTTGGAAGAAGATAGGTTCATGGTTAAAGTAGCAGCTGGCATATATGTCGATGTAAGCAAGCAGTTTTTGAGAAATTGGCATATTGATACCGGCTGGAAGAAGATTGTAGATGCAGCGAAGAGTAGAGCAGAAAAAGAAGATATACGTAACTGGAAAGCTTATTGTAGTGAACCACCCAAGTTGCCAGCAAGAATAAGTGCACTGGCGACAGAAATGTATCTAGCTGATGCGGAACTGAGAACAGGAGAGAAGCTCGGCGAAGTGTCAGGGATCAAGGTTCGTCCCCTGCAGCAAGTCGCAAAAGAACTGTATGAAATTCAGGAGGCGCATGGGACAGGCGTGACCTTTTAGTGGAGATGCTTTCATAAAAACAAATAGGGCAGCTGCCTCTTTTTAGCAGCTGCCCTTTTAAATTGCCAAAATGAAAAAAACAAGATAAACCACGCACATAATCTACACTACAGGTTTAAGCTATAGTTTTTGAATACAGAAAAGTAATTTTACAAAAGATTATGTGCGGGGTAAAATTAAAAAGTAATTATGGAATACAATCCCCAAAAAATTGAGAAAAAGTGGCAGAGACAATGGGAGAAATGGAAACTATTTAAAACTCCAGATAAATCTAAAAAACCAAAATTTTATGTTTTAGACATGTTTCCTTATCCTTCAGCTGAGGGAGTCCATGTTGGTCATCTTAGGGGTTATACTTTTTCTGATTTGATTGCTAAAAAGAAAATGATGGAAGGTTTTAATTGTCTCCACCCTATGGGCTGGGATGCTTTTGGGTTACCGGCTGAAAACTTCGCTATTAAAACCGGCATTCATCCGGCTAAATTAATCAAAAAATCGATTACTAACATTAAAAAACAACTTCTTTCAGCTGGTTTTGGCTATGATTGGGAAAGAGAAATTTGCTCTTCCGAAGCAAATTACTATCAATGGACTCAATGGATGTTTTTACAGCTTTACCAGGCCGGTTTAGCTTATAAAAAAGGGGCAGCAGTAAATTTTTGTCCTTCTTGTAAAACGGTTTTAGCCAATGAGCAGGTAATTGATGGAAGATGTGAGCGTTGCTCGAGTCTGGTTGAAAAAAAATATTTGGAACAGTGGTTTCTGAAAACTACTGATTATACTAAAAGATTATTAAATGATTTGAATAAAATCGATTGGCCAGAAAAAATTAAAATAATGCAGAAAAATTGGATTGGTAGGTCAGAAGGGACAACTATTAAATTTCAAATTTCAAATATCAAATATCAAATAGAGGTTTTTACCACCCGGACTGATACTCTATTTGGTTGTACCTATGTAGTTATTGCCCCCGAGCACCCCCTTATTGAAAATTTAAAATTGAAAATCGAAAATTGGAAAGAGATTAAAAAATATATTGAAGAGGCAAAAAAGAAAACAGAGATTGAAAGGTTAACTGAAGATAAAGAAAAAACTGGGATTGAGATTCGAGGGATAAAGGCAATCAATTCGGTTAATAATCAAGAAGTGCCAATTTTTGTAGCCGATTATGTCTTAATGGGGTATGGTACGGGAGCCATAATGGCTGTTCCGGCCCACGACCGAAGAGATTTTATTTTTGCCAAAAAACATAATCTACCAATTATTGAAGTAATTAAATCAATGGATGGTAAATCCTCACTTACCCGAGCGTTAGCGAAGGGTAAAGAGGAAACTTTAGTTTCTTCGCCTGCAAAGCAGGCTTTTGAGGAAGATGGTATTCTCGTAAACTCCGGAGTTTTTAATGGATTAAATTCGGACAAGGCCAGAGAAGAAATAACAAAATATTTAAAAAAACGAAACCTCGGCCAAACAGTTATTTATTATAAATTGAGAGATTGGTTAATCTCTCGACAGCGTTATTGGGGAGTCCCTATTCCAATTATTTATTGTCCGAAATGCGGAGAGGTATCAGTTCCAGAAAAAGATTTACCAGTAAAGCTACCTGAGATTAAAGATTTTAAACCAACTGGCAAAGGGGAAAGCCCTTTAGCTAAATCTAAAAAGTTTGTTAAGGTTAAATGCCCAAAATGTGGGGCCGCTGCTAAAAGAGAAACCGACACCTTAGATACTTTTGTTTGTTCTTCTTGGTATTTTTTGAGATATACTGATCCTAAAAATAAAAAAGAATTTGCTTCAAAAGAAAAAATTAAAAATTGGTTGCCAGTTGATTTATATATTGGGGGAGCCGAGCACGCCACCCTGCACCTTTTATATGCTCGTTTTTTTACCAAATTTCTCTTTGACCAAAAACTAATTTATTTTCCAGAGCCCTTTTTAAAATTATTTAATCAAGGCATAGTCTATCATCAGGGAGCAAAGATGTCTAAATCAAAAGGCAATGTGGTTACTCCAGACCGTATAATTAAAAAATTTGGGGCAGATACGATGCGACTCTATGAACTTTTTATGGGCCCGGCTGATCAGGCTACCGAATGGTCGGATAAAGGAGTGATAGGTTGCTATCGATTTTTAAATAAAGTCTGGAACTTAAACTCAAAAACTGAGTTTCCATTTATGAAAGCGAAGGTGAAGAAGAGGACGAAGTCCTCTTCGCCAAAAATTGAGAAAATGGTTCACAAAACCATTAAAAAAGTGACTGAAGATATTGAAAATTTTAGATTTAATACGGCAGTTTCGACCTTAATGATATTAGCTAATGAACTAGAAAGACAAGAAAAGATATCCTTAATTCATTATTCATTATTCTTAATTCTTTTATCACCGATGGCTCCTCATGTTGCTGAAGAACTTTGGCAAAAATTAGGGAATAAAAAAAGTATCTTTTTGGGAAAATGGCCAAAATATGATTCTAAATTAATCAAAGAAGAAATTGTAACTCTGATTATTCAGGTTAATGGCAAAGTCCGAGACAAAATTGAAGTTGAAGCTGACGTTTCAGAAGAGAAAGCTAAGAAACTTGCAATTTCTCGCCAAAAAGTGCAAAATTGGATAGAGGGGAAAGAAATCAAGAAAGTGATATTTGTGCCAGGTAAACTAATTAATATCGTAGTTTAATTTTATGTGCGGTATCGTTGGCTACATTGGCAAAAAACCAGCTTTTCCAATCTTACTATCAGGATTAAAAAGGCTGGAATATCGAGGATATGACAGCTTTGGCTTTTTTATTTCTGATAAGGAGAAGCCTTTTTTATTTAAAAAAATAGGAAAAATTTCTGGGTTTAAGCAGAATTTTCCTAATCCCAGTGGAGAAATTGGAATTGCCCATACTCGTTGGGCTACCACTGGCCAGGTTACTGATGTTAATGCTCATCCCCACTTCGATTGTAAAAAAGAGATTTTTTTAGTCCATAACGGTATTATTGAAAATTACCAATTTTTAAAAGAAAAACTAATAAAAGAAGGCCATAAGTTTTCTTCTGAGACAGATACCGAGGTTCTTTGTCATTTAATTGAAAAATATTTTGAAGGGAATTTAGAAGAAGCGGTTAGAAAAGCTTTAAGAGAAGTGAAGGGAGCTTATGGGATAGCCGTTGTTTCAAAGAAAGACCCAGAAAAAATTGTCGTAGCTAAATTTTCTTCTCCCTTACTTTTAGGAATAGGTCAAGAAGAGTTTCTAGTTGCTTCTGACCCAGCAGCCGTAATTGCTCATACCAGGCAGGTTATTAATTTAGATGATAATGAAATTGCCGTAATTAAACCTGACAACTTCTTTATTTTAAAAGAAAAGCCCCTAGAAACAATTGAGTGGAAAGTAGAAGAGGCGGAAAAGAAAGGATACCCCCATTTTATGTTAAAAGAAATCATGGAACAGCCAGAAAGCATCGAAAACACTTTAAAAGGAAGATTATTGACTAATGAAGGGATGGCAAAATTAGGTGGCCTGGAATTAATCCATGATAAATTAAGGAAAATTAAAAGATTAAATATTATTGCTTGCGGCACAGCTCGTCATGCTGCTTTAGTTGGTGAATATATGCTTGAGGAATATGCCGGCATTCCAACCAAAGTTGATTCAGCTTCGGAGTTTCGTTACCGAAAACCAATTCTAGATAAAGACACAGCTGCTATTTTTGTTTCTCAGTCAGGAGAAACAGCAGATTCCTTAGCTGCTTTAAAAGAGGTAAAACAAAAAGGAATATTGAGCTTAGGAATTGTTAACGTGGTTGGTTCTTCAATTGCTCGAGAAACTGATGCTGGAGTTTATCTTAGGGTTGGTCCAGAGATCGCCGTAGCCTCAACTAAAGCCACCACCTCTCAAATTGCTACCCTCGCTTTATTAACTTTATTTTTAGGAAGACAGAAAGAGATGGCTTTGGTTATGGGGCAGCGGATTGCTAGAGAGTTGGCAAAGATTCCTGAACTGGTAAAGAAAATTTTGGAGACCGATTCCCAAATTAAAGAGCTCTCTCAGAAATATAAAACTTTTAATAATTTTATGTATATTGGCCGAAAATATGATTATCCTACTGCTCGAGAAGGAGCCCACAAAATCAAAGAAATAGCTTACGTCCACGCCGAGGGATGTCGAGGGGGAGAACTAAAACACTGTGAACTCGCTTTAATTGATGAAGATTTTCCTACTGTTGCTATTTGTCCTTCAAATAGTGTTTATGAAAAAATGATTTCTAATATTGAAGAAATTAAAGCTAGAAATGGAATAGTTATTGCCGTAGCTACTGAAGGGAACGAAGAAATTAAAAATTTAGCTGATGATGTAATTTATATTCCAAAAACTCTGGAAATGTTAACACCGATTTTAAGCCTCATTCCTTTACAACTTTTCGCTTATCATGTGGGGGTGTTGCGAGGGTACAATGTTGATAAGCCAAGAAATTTAGCTAAATCAGTTACCGTGGAATAAATTTATATGGAGGAGATTCTTTTGAATAAACCAGGTAAAAAAATTATTTTATTAGGAAACGAAGCTATTGTTAGAGGCGCCTTGGAAGAAGGCGTTAATTTTGTTTCAACTTATCCTGGCACACCAGCGTCAGAAATTGGTGATACTTTCTCCAAAATTCAAAATTCAAAATTCAAAATTCAAAATTTATATTTTGAGTACTCAACTAATGAAAAAGTGGCTTTGGAAGCTGGGATTGGAGCCAGTTTTTCTGGATTAAAAACTCTAGTAGCAATGAAAGATTTCGGCTTAAATGTTTGTTTAGATGCTTTACTTCCTTTTTTGTATACTGGCACTAAAGGACCAACAGTAATCGTGGTGGCCGATGACCCTTCTTGTCATAGTTCAGCTCAATCAGAAGAAAATACCCGTGGGTTAGCGCTCTTAGCTCACATACCAGCATTAGAACCTTCTGACCCTCAAGAATGCAAAGATTTTGTAAAATTAGGCTTTCAAATCTCAGAAAAATTTAAAATCCCAGTAATGATAAGAACAACTACCAGGGTTTCTCACCAACGAGCTCCAGTAAAGTTAGGAAAAATTACCAAATCTGGTATAGGAGGGAAATTTATTAAAGAGCCAAAAAGATTTGTGACCATGCCCCCCAGAGTTTTAGAGATGAAAAAAGAACTTTTAGAGAAAATAGAGAAAATTCAAGAATTTTCTGAAAAAAACTCAATAAATAAAATTAAAACTCAGAAATTAGAAATTAAAAATTTGAAATTAGGAATTATCACATCCGGGATTTCTTTTTTATATGTAATGGAGGCCTTAAAGGAACTTAATTTAGATTTACCGGTTTTAAAACTGGGCTTTTTTTACCCTTTGCCAGAAAAGAAAATTAAAAATTTCATTAAGGATTTTAAAAAAGTCCTGATAGTGGAGGAGCTTGATCCTTATTTGGAAAAAGAGATTGAAAGATTAGCTAAGGAGGTAAATTGCAAATTGAAAGTCATTGGAAAAGAATTAATTCCCGAAGTCGGCGAGCTAAAACCCGAAATTGCCATAATAGCTTTAGCAAAGTTTACAAATACAAAATACAAAATACAAAATACAAAATACAAAATACAAATTCTTAAGCGTTTTCCTCAACTTTGTCCTGGTTGTCCTTATTGGTTTGTTTTTTCAGCAATCAAAAAGGCAGTAGATACAAAAAAGGTAATTTTTGGAGGAGATATTGGTTGTTATATGTTGTTTGGTTTGCCTCCTTTAAATATTCAAGATTATCTTTTTTGTATGGGATCTTCAGTCGGAATTGCCCACGGAATTAAAAAGGCCACCAAACAAAAATTAATTACCTTTATTGGTGACTCAACTTTTTTTCATGCTGGAATTCCCGCCTTGATTAATACTGTTTATAACAAATCAAATCCTTTAATAATAATTCTAGATAACCAAACAACGGCTATGACTGGTCATCAACCTCATCCCGGAGCTCCTAAAGATAAAAATCCAATAAAGATAGAAGATATTGTTAAGGCTTGTGGAGTAAAAAATTTAAAAGTAATTGACCCCATTCATCAAAAAGAGTTTATTAATACGGTTAAAGAATTTTTAAATAAAAAAGAAGTTTCAGTAATTGTCGCTCGAAGACCTTGTAAATTTGTAAGAACCTGACTTCGTCAGAACCTTGATTCTCGCTAACACTTGAATTAAAATGAAAAAAAATTTTGAGCAATTTAATATGTTAATTGTTGGCACTGGTGGCCAGGGGCAAATTACTCTTTTGCAAATTTTAGCTGAAGCGGCCCTATCTGAAGATTATAATATTAAAACTTCGGAACTCCATGGTCTATCTCAAAGAGGAGGTTCGGTCGAGGTTCATCTTAGGTTTGGAAAAAAGATTTTTTCTCCTTTAGTTTCTCAAGGAAAGGCAGATTTAATTTTAGGTTTGGAAATGCAGGAATGCTTAAAAGCCTGTTATTTTGCTAATTCAAAAACAGCTTTTTTAATAAACAAATATATTGTCCCGATTCCTCTTCAAAAACCCCTTACCGAAAAAGAAATTTTGAAAAACTTAAAAAAAATCTCTAAAAAAGTGACATTAATTGAGGCGGCCAATATTTGTCAAAAAGAATTGGGAACCAATATAGTGGCTGGAATTTATTTATTAAGCTTAGCTTCCTTCAAAAAATTAATCCCTTTAAAACCTGTTTCAATTTTAAAAGCCATTAAAAAAATAATTCCAGAAAAATATCTGGAATTAAATCTTAAAACTTTTAATCTCGCTAAAACTTAACCTAGAAGTTAGTAATTTTACCCTTTTGTTTTTTATAAAATTGAATCGATTCCGCTATCGTCTTCTTCGCTTTCTTATTCCCAAACCACCCCCTTACCCTTACCCATTTTTTTGGTTCTAGTGCCTTATATGTTTCAAAAAAGTGTTTAATTTCTTTCATGGTGTGTTGTGAAATATCCTTTATGTCCTTCATATGGAAGAACCTGGGATCATTTATAGAAACTGCAAGTATTTTATTGTCTATACCCTTTTCATCTTCCATCTCGATTAAACCAATAGGTCTAGCCTCAATTAAACAACCCGGGAAAGAAGGTTCTGTGGTAAGGACTAAAACATCGATAGGATCACCATCTCCACAAAGAGTAGAGGGTATATATCCGTAATCGGCAGGATAGTGTAAAGAGGAATGCAAGGCTCTATCTAACTTAAATACTTCTAATTTCTTATCAAATTCATATTTATTCTGGGATCCTTTTGGTATTTCAATAAACACATAAACCTCTTCTGGTGGATTTGGACCTGGGGGGATTTCTTTCATAATTTTAGCAAATTTATAATTTATTTTAACAGATCCTCTCTTTAAATCAAATTCATGCAATAAAGTTAATGGAGATCAAAACTCTATAATGATATAGGGGATAGATTTAAACCAAATCCTAACCTCGTATAGTAAGTGGTAAAAAAATCGTCAAGGAGACAGTTTTTTGGTAGAGCAATTTATGTACTAAACTAAGTTTAAATTTTTTCAATTTTAGCGCCGAGTTTTTTTAATTTCTCTTCAATTTTCTGGTGACCTCTTTCAATCTGAGAAATATTTTCAATTAGAGTTTTTTCTTTCGAAATTAAACCGGCTAAAATTAGAGCAGCGCCTGACCTGATATCGGTAGCATTTATTTTGTTTCCAATCAATTCCTTTTTACCAAAGATTAAAGCCCGATGAGGATCAGTGATTTCGATATCTGCCCCCATTTTTCTTAATTCGTGTAAATGCTGGAACCGATTTTCGTATAAAGGATCATGAATTAAACTTTTCCCTTGAGCCTGGGTTAATAAAACCGAGGTTTGAGGTTGTAAATCGGTTGGAAAACCAGGATAAGGAAGAACTTGAATTTTGGTCGGTTTAAATTCAGTAGATTTCTTGATTAAGATTTCATTTTCGCCAATTTCAAAATTTACTCCTATTTCCTTCATTTTTTCTAAAAACATTGTTAAATGATCAGAATTGATATTTTTTATTTTCCCTTCCCCTTCGGTTACGGCGAGAGCAATTAAAAAAGTCCCGATTTCTAAAGGATCAGGGCAAATCGAAAATTCAGCTCCCGAAAGTTTTTCTTTTCCTTCAATCTCAATAATATGCGTTCCTATTCCTTCAATTGCCAAGCCCATTTTTTCTAAAAATTTTCCTAAATCTTGAACCTGGGGCTCGGCAGCAGCAATTTCAATTTTTGTTTTTCCTTTAGTTAAAGCAGCTAACATCATTAAATTTTCGGTAGCTGTAACCGAAAACTCTTTTAAAACAATTCTTTTCCCTTCCATTTTCTTTGGTGTTTCGAAATAATAAAAACCTCCTTTTTCCTCAATTTTTACTCCAAAATCCTTTAGGGCTTCAAGATGAGTTTCGATTGGTCGAAGACCAATTCTATCTCCACCAGGATGAGGAACTTTAAATTTTTTAAATCTGGCTAAAAGTGGACCAATTAATAAAACCGAAACTCGCATTTTTTCAAAAAGGTCAGTCGGAATTTTTTCGGGATTAATATTAGCCGGATTTATTTTAATTTTTTTCTCTGAAATCCATTCAATTTCTGCCCCCATTTGTTTTAAAATTTCAATTTGGTCTAAAACATCAGTTACCTGGGGTAGATTATCAATAATTGATTCTTCTTCAGTTAATAAAGCAGCAGCCAGTGTTGCTCCAGCTGCATTTTTATAACCAGAAATTTCCACCTCTCCAGAAAGAGGAATGCCGCCTTTAATTAAAAATTTATCAGTCATATATAAATAGTTTGACTTTTGAAAGGCGAAGAGAACTTCGTCCTCTTCTTTACCTTCGCTCACTTTCGTTCGTTTGGTTTTTGACTTTAACTAAATTTTATTTTACGCTAAAAAATAGGATATGTCAAAGCGGATAAAAAAAATTGTTTGTTTGGGCGGAGGAACAGGTGTCTCCGTAGTTTTATCCGGATTTAGAAAATATCCTTTAGATTTAACTGCTATAGTCACAATGTTTGATAGTGGAGGCTCGAGTGGTAAATTAAGAAAAGAACTTGGCATTTTACCCTTGGGAGACGTGAGGCAATGTTTGGTCGCTCTATCTGATGAGACTAATCTTACCAACCTTTTCCATTATCGATTTGGAAAAGGTACACTAAAAGGGCATAATTTTGGTAATCTTTTAATTGCCGCAGCAATCGGAGCTACGGGGGGTTTAAATAAAGCTATTGATAAAATAAGTAAAATTTTAAATATTAAAGATAAAGTAGTTCCAGTAACCTTAGGCGGGGCAGATATAATAGCTATATTAAAAAACAATAAGAAAATAAAAGAAGAAGAAGAAATTATAAATTGTCCCTATTTGTCCAAAGTAGGTGTTAAAAAACTATTTTTAGAACCAGAAGTTGAAGCCAATCCTAAAACAATTTCAGCGATAAAGAAAGCAGATTTAATTATTATTACTCCAGGAAAATTTTATACTAGCATCATACCTAATTTTTTAGTTAAGGGAATTTCAGCAGCTATTCGTAAATCACGAGCTAAAAAAGTTTTTGTCTGTAATTTAATGACCCAAATAGGAAATACAGATGGCTTCAGCGTTATAGATTTTCTAACAATTTTGGAAAAATATTTAGGTAAAGATATTATTGATTATGTTATTTTTAATACTGGAAAATTATCAGCTGACCAGGTTAAAGAAGTAAGAGAAGTTTTCCCTAAGGCAGATTTCATTAAGTATGATAAAAGTTTATTAAAAATGACTTCAACCCTCCCACCACCCTCCCGCAAGCGGGCCCCTAAATTTATTGGAGTAGATGTTATAGACCGTCAGATTCGTAAATTAAATCCGGCAGATATTCTTGTTAAAGGGGTAAACAAGCGAACAATGATTTTTCACGAGCCGAATAAATTAGCAAAAGTAATTCTAAAACTATGCAAGCGGTAATTTTAGCAGCTGGCGAGTCGTCTCGTCTCTGGCCATTAAACCAAAAACACAAATCTCTTCTGAAAATAATGGGGAGGCCTTTGATTTACTATACCATTGAGAGTTTAAAGAAATCCGGGATTAAAGACATTATAATCGTCCAGGGGCCTGAAAAAGATATTGAACAAGATCTTAAAAACTATAATTTAGGAATTGATATCAAATATGTTATTCAATCGGAGGCTAAAGGAATGGGCAATGCAGTAATGCAAACTCAAGAGTTAATCTCTGGTCCATTCTTTACTCTCCATGCTCATAAAGTTAATGTCGGGGACTGTATTGAGCCGATGGTTAAAAAATTTAAAGAAAGTAAAGCAGAGCTTATATTTTTAGGAATTAAAACTGAACGACCTTGGCTTTACGGGATGTTGAAACTCGAAGGGGATAAAGCAAAAGGTTTGACTGAAAAACCAGAAAAAGGAAAAGAACCATCAGATATCAAAGCAATTGGCATCTATTTATTACCTCCAAACTTTTTTGAATACTATAAACGAGTCCCTGAGCATCAATATGACTTTGAAGACGCCCTGGATCTTTATATGAAAGAGAACGAAGCGAGAGTAACTATAGTTGAGAAAGAACCGTCTTCTTTTAAATATCCCTGGCATTTGTTTGGAGTAACAAAACTTTTAATGAATTCTTTTATTCAAAAACAGGAAATTCATCCTACGGCTAAAATTTCAAAAAATGTAGCCATCGAAGGAAATGTCTATATTGGCAAAAATACAAAAGTTTTTGAGGGAGCAGTGATTAAAGGACCTTGTTATGTTGGTGATAATTGTGTTATTGGAAATAATTCTTTGATTCGAGAATACACTAATTTGGAAAATAAGGTCTTAATTGGAGCTTTTGCTGAAGTGACTCGTTCTATTTTTCAAGAAGATATTCATACTCATTCAGGTTATTTTGGCGATTCAATTTTTGGTAGAGGTTGTAGATTAGGGGCAGGGACAATAACGGCCAATGTTAAAATTGATAGGGGAGAGATAAAAGTAAAAATTAAAAATGAAAAAGTAAAAACTAAACTGAATTCTTTAGGGACAATTATGGGAGAAAATACAAAAACTGGAATTAATTGTTCTCTAATGCCTGGGGTTTTGATTGGTTCAAATTGTGCCCTTGGTCCAAACTCGGTTGTCTTTGAGAATATTGAAGACAATGCCACTTTTTATACTGAATTTAGGGGCGTTAAAAAATAAGTTTTCCTCTTGTTCTTAGGTCCCTGTTTTCTCAACAGGGCTTTTTTTATGATATACTGAAACAATGCCAATCTTAAAAGTAGACCAAAGAAACTTAAAAACAATAGTTAAAATAACGGTAAAATCAATTAAACAAGGGGAAGTTGTAGTCTGTCCCACTGATACAGTTTATGGATTGCTAGCTGATGCCACAAATGAAAAAGCAATAAAAAAACTCTTAGAAATTAAAAAGCGTAGAATTCAAAAGCCGATTCCAATTTTTGTCAAAGACCTAAAGACGGCCAAAAGGTTAGCTCAGATTAATAAAAATCAGGAGAAATTTTTAAGAAAAGTTTGGCCTGGAAAGGTGACGATGGTTTTAAAACGAAAAAATAAGTTGCCAAAAATTTTGTTTGCTGAGAGAAAAACAATTGGTTTAAGAATTCCAAAATATAAACTAGTTCAAGATTTATTTAAAAAATTAAATTGTCCTCTCACTGGCACTTCGGCAAATATTTCTGGCAAACCAGCTTCAAATAATATTAAAGAAGTGGTGCTGCAATTTAAGGGTAAAAAATATCAACCAGATTTTATTGTTGATGCTGGAAATTTAAAATCCGGTAAACCATCGACAGTCTTAGATCTGACAATCTGGCCACCAAAAATTTTAAGAACCTGACCTTGTCAGAACCTTGATTTCGGCAAGGTATAATGGATATATAATATATTCCGAAATTAAGACTATGATTATTCTTGCTATTGAAACTTCCTGCGATGATACCTGCGTTGCTTTACTGGAAGCAAAAAATTCTCGTTTTAGAATCTTAGCTGACATCGTTTCCTCCCAAGTTAAAATTCATAAAAAATGGGGAGGGGTGGTACCAACTTTAGCGAAAAGAGAGCATCAAAAAAATCTGCCCTTAGTATTTAAAAAAGCCTTAAAGAAAGCTAAATCCGCCAGCCGGTGGACAAAAATTGATTTAATTGCGATAACTGCAGGTCCGGGTTTGGAGCCCTGTTTATGGGCAGGAGTAAATTTTGCCAAAGACTTAGCAAAAAAATTGACCTTAAAAATCATCCCAATAAATCACATCGAGGCCCACATCCTCGCCAACTGGCTTAGGTCGATTGGCTCAAATTTCAAGAATATTTTCCCGGCGATTTGTCTAGTTGTTAGTGGAGGTCATACTCAACTGATTTTGATGAGAGAGGTTGGGAAATACAAAATCCTTGGCGAGACCCGAGATGACGCGGCTGGAGAGTGTTTTGATAAAGTGGCCAGAATTTTGGGATTGGGCTATCCTGGCGGTCCTATTATTTCAAAATTAGCGAAAAAACCAAAACATCAAACGATACATTTACCCCGGCCAATGATTTTTCAGAAAAACTATGACTTCAGCTTTTCTGGGCTAAAGACGGCAGTTTTATATGATTTTCGCGCTCACCCTCCAAAAATCAGAACATCAAAAAAATATATTCAAGAAATGTGTTTTGAAACCCAGCAGGCAATAATTGATGTTTTAATTTATAAGACCCTTAAAGCGGCCAAAAATTTTAGAGTAAAAACAGTAATTCTTGGCGGGGGAGTAGCTGCCAATAAAGAACTAAGAAGACAATTTAAAGAAAAAATAAAAAAGGAAATTCCATATTCTAAATTTTATATTCCAGATTCTAAATTTTGTACTGACAATGCAGCAATGGTAGGGGTAACTGCTTATTTTCATTGGGTTAAAGGCAAATTTTTGAAAAACTGGTCAGCAATAACAGTTAATGCTAATCTAAAAATTAGTTAAAGCAATTTATTATGAGACTCCAAGATTTATTAGATCCTCCTAAGCTTTCCTTTGATGTTTTAGCTCTTTTTTCCAACCAATTGGTCTGGGGATTTGCTGCAGCCATGGTCGGTCTCTTTTTACCGATTTTTTTATTTGAGAAACTCAATCATTCAGTTCAAAATGTTTTGATTTTCTATATTATAAGTTTTGCCCTTTTTGGCTTATTGGTTCCTGTTGGAGCCAAAATTATGTCTAAGGTTGGTCTAAAAAAAACATTAATTATTTCTATTCCTTGTCTAATTGGATATTATCTTGGCCTTTATTATTTTAATAATCTAGGATACCTTCTTTTTTTGGCTTCGGCTTTAATCGCCGTGACCTTATTTAGAATTCTTTATTGGACACCTTATCATGTTGATTTTGCTGAATTTATGACTCCCCAGGGGCGAGGTAAAAAAATTGCCTTTTTAGCTTCCCTGTCATTTTTAGCCGGAATTTTAGCTCCCCTTATTGCAGGTTTCATTATTAATAAATTTGGCTTTAATCCTCTATTTATAATTGTTATAGTTATAGTCGGGATTTCAATTTTTCCACTTTTTCTAATTAGACCAAATCCAGAAAAATATAGTTATTCATATTTCCAAACTTTTAAAGAATTATTAGCCAAAAAAAATCGTAAGATGTTTTTCGCCTATGGAGCTGATGGGGCAGAAGCAGTAATTGCTTTTACCATTTGGCCAATTTTCATTTTCGGGATACTAAAAGAAAATTATATAGCCGTAGGGGTAATTTCAGCCGCCATCGTTTTAGTGACAATTTTATTGCAATTAATTATGGGCAGATTAACAGATAAAATGAAAAAGCGCTCTCTGATCAGAGCTGGTTCAGCCTTGTATGCTATTGGTTGGGCAATAAAGATGTTTATTCAGACTGGTTTTCAAATTTTTATAGTTAGTTCTTATCATTCTCTAACTGGGATTGTCAAAGGGGTTCCCTTTACTACTTTAACCTATGAACAAATGGCTGACCGGGGGCATTATATTGACGAATATACAGTTTTAAGAGAAGTTTCCCTGAATGTTGGCAGGGTGCTGATGCTAATTCTTTGTTTTATTTTATTGGGTTTTGTTGGCTTAACCTGGACCTTCCTTTTGGCCGCCATAGCTTCTTTATTTATTAATATATTATAAACCTGTGAACATAGAAGAAATTAAAAAAATTGACCCCCAAATTAGAAAACTCATTGAAAAAGAAGAAAAGCGTCAACAAGAGACGCTAGATTTAATTGCTTCAGAAAATTATCCTTCAAAAGCAGTTAGAGAAGCCCTGAGCTCAATTTTTGTGGCTAAGTATTCTGAAGGCCGCCCTTATAAAAGATATTATGCCGGGATGGAAAATGTTGATAAATTAGAGACCTTAGTTGAAGAAAGAGTAAGAAAAGTTTTTAAGTTGAATCCAAAAAAATGGGCAGTCAATGTTCAACCTCTTTCTGGAGCACCAGCCAATTATGAGATTTTGCGGAGCCTAGTAACATTACATGAGAAAATTCTATGTTTACATCTTCCCCACGGCGGCCACCTAAGCCAAGGAGCTAAAGCTTCTTTAACTGGTCATGATTTTAAGCCTATTTATTATTATTTAGATAAGAACGGTTTCTTAGATTATAAGGAGATTGAAAAATTGGCCATCAAAGAGAAACCAAAGTTAATTATGGCAGGTTATACTGCTTATCCAAGGAAAGTCGATTTCAGAAAATTTGGAAAAATTGCTAAAAAAGTTGGAGCTTATCTTTTAGCAGATACATCTCATATTACTGGTTTGATTATTGGCGGAGTGCATCCAAATCCCTTTCCTTGGGCCGATGTTTTAATGACAACTACCCATAAAACCCTAAGAGGTCCGCGAGGAGCAATGATTATTTGTAGAAAAGAATTGGAGAAAAAAATCTTTCCCAAAGTTTTTCCTGGAATGCAGGGTGGTCCTCATGAGCATACTATTTGCGCTATTGGGGTGGCTTTAAAAGAAGCAATGAGCCCAAAATTCAAAAAATACGCTGCTCAGATTATTAAAAATTCCAAAGTTCTAGCAGCTGAACTTAGAAAATACAACTTTAATTTAGTTTCTGGAGGGACTGATAATCACTTAGTTTTAGTTGATCTAAGAAATAAAAATATCACTGGTAAACCCGCTCAAGAGCTGCTAGAAAAAGCCGGGATAGTTGCTAGCAGAAGCACCATCCCTTACGATCCTAATCCACCTTATTATCCCTCAGGAATTCGGTTAGGAACACCAGCGATAACTACCAGAGGAATGAAAGAAAAAGAGATGAAAAAGATTACCTTCTGGATTAATGAAGTGATATCTAGTCCTGGGTCCGCCTCGAAAATCAAAAAAGAGGTTAAGAAACTTTGTAAAAGATTCCCTATTTTATGAAACTCCTTGACGGGAAAAAACTTTCTGAAAAAATCCTGGCTAACCTTAAAAAAGAAGTAAGAAAATCTAATTTAAAGTTAAGATTAGCCGTAGTCCAGGTTGGCGAGAATTCAGTTTCTCAAATTTTTATTAATCAAAAGAAAAAAGCCTGTAAACTGGTGGGAGTTGACTTTAAATTGTATCGCTTTGATGAAAAAATTAACCCTCAAGGGTTAAAAAAGGAAATTAAAAAAATTGTTAGAAATCCGGCCAATTCAGGAATAATTATTCAACTACCTTTACCAGAAAAATTTTTACCAGAAGACTACAACCCGCCCACCGCCCTCCCAGCCTTCGGCTGGGCCCCATTTCTAAATTTAATTCCCGAACAAAAAGACATTGATGTTCTTTCAGAGCATAGTTTAGGAGAGTTTTACCAAGGAACCTCAAAAATTCTGCCGCCAACGGTTAATGGAATTTTATGTCTTTTGAAAAATTACAAAATTGAACCAAAAGGAAAAAATATTGTAGTAATAGGGGCAGGAAGATTAGTTGGCTTTCCTTTAGCCGTTCAACTCTTGAAAGAAAAAGCTACCCTCTCCGTTTTAAATGAATTTACTAAAGACGCCCCTTCTTTTATTAAAAAAGCCAACATTTTAATTTCTGGAGTGGGCAAGCCGAACTTGATAAAGGGTGACATGGTGAAAAGGGGGGTAGTAATCATTGATGCCGGTTGCAGTATGAAAAAAGGGAAATTGGTGGGCGATGTTGATTTTAAAGAAGTTTCTAAAAAGGCAAGCTACATTACTCCCGTCCCTGGTGGCGTTGGTCCGATGACCGTCGCCTGCCTATTAGAAAATTTAGTAAAACTTAACAAGTCCTAAAAAATTATTTGGGCGGTGGGTGGGTGTCGTCTAAATGAAAAACTGGCTTTTTAGCCAGCTTTTTAATTATCTTTCATGTTTATTCTTTTTTCTCAGAATTTTTTTTCAACTGTAAAGAAATAATTACTACAATACAGGTAATAATTAAAGCATAGATGAATTTACCAATTAATCCATTGCTATTTGGAAAAAGAGTATTAAATAAAGTTTGAATAGCATCATTCCAGGCCAAAGCCGCTATTAAACCAAAGCCAGCCAGAATTAGGGTCAGCATTTTTTCTTTAACAGCCTTTTGGGCTTCTTTGAAATCTTTTAATGGCTCCATATCCATTTGAGTGCCGCGGGTGGGACTCGAACCCACACCCTGCTAAGCAGGACAGCTTTTTGAGAGCTGCGCGTAAACCAATTCCGCCACCGCGGCAATTCCTCCTTTACTTTAGCAAATTTCTCTTCATTTTTCAATATAATCGCATTCTTTGTTTGAGCATTTAATTTGTTTGCGTTTTGTTTCTATTAAAAGTGCTCCGCATTTTGGGCACTTTTTGCCAGTTGGTTTATCCCATAAAGCAAAATCACATTTTGGGAATTGGTTACAGGCATAAAAAATTTTTCTCTTTCTGGTTCTCTTTTCAACAATCTCTCCTTTTTTACATTTAGGACATTTTATTCCTAAAATATTTTCTTCTAAAGGTTCAGTATGTTTACATTTTGGGAACTTGGAACAAGCATAAAATTTCCCAAATTTCCCTAATCTAATTAAAAGAGGAGCGCCACATTTTGGACAAATTTTCTCAGTTGGTTTTTCGGTGATTTCCTTTTTTGAAACTTCCTGATATTTCTGTTTTAAATTTTCTTCAAAAGGTTCATAAAATTCCTCTAAAACTTCTACCCATTTTCTTTTACCTTCAGCAATTTTATCTAAATCCTCTTCCATTTCAGCAGTCCATTTAATATTAACAATTTTCGGAAAATGATTTACTAAAAGGCCATTTACTACAGTTCCAATTTCGGTTGGCTGGAAGCGTTTTTCTTCATTTTTCTCAATATAATTTCTTTCTTGGATTGTAGATAAAGTGGGCGCATAAGTTGAAGGTCGGCCAATTCCATTTTCTTCAAGAGTTTTAATTAAAGTAGCTTCAGTATATCTTGCAGGTGGCTGGGTAAAATGTTGTGAAGGCTTTAATTTTATTAGCTCTAAGATTTCATTCATTTCTAAGGGCGGCAATTCAGTTTCTTCAAATACTCGAGCTTTTGCGAAGGGTGGAGATGAAGCTTTAGCTTCATCGATTTTTGTGGGGTAGACCTTTAAAAACCCATCGAACTTTAGAACTTGACCGGTGGCTCTAAAAATATAATTTTTCGCTTCAATATCAACAGTTGTTGAATCAAAAATAGCTTGGCTCATTTGACAGGCAATAAATCTTCGCCAGATAAGGTCGTAAAGCTTTAATTGATTCGAATCCATATTTTTTCCTTGTTGGGCGGTGGGTGGGTTGGAGTCCAGTTTTACTGATTCAGGAGCTCTGGCCGGATAAGTCGGTCTGATTGCTTCATGAGCTTCCTGAACTCTACCCTTAGCTTTATATTTCCTCAAAAATCCAGCCCAATATTCTTTACCAAAATTGGCAGTAATGAATTTTTTAGCCGAAAATAAAGACTGGTCAGAAAGATTTAAAGAGTCAGTTCGGTGGTAGGTAATAAAACCACTTTCGTAAAGTTGCTGGGCAATCTGCATTGTAAATCTTGCAGGCCAATGAAATCTTTTCCAGGATTCCTGCTGGAGGGTAGAAGTGGCAAAAGGAGGCAAAGGATTTCTTTTTACTTCTTTTTTCTCAACGTTTATTACTTTGTATTCCGCTCCTTTTAAATCTTTAACAATTTCATCCGTTTCTTCTTTTGTTTTAATCCCCAGTTTTGGAATGGTTTTGCCATCTCTTTTATTTAACAAAGCCTCAAATTCTTTTTCAGATTTTCGCAGCAAAGCTGCAATTTTCCAGTATTCTTGAGGGACAAAGTTTTTGATTTCTCTTTCCCGTTCGACCACCAGCCTCACTGCTACTGATTGGACTCTTCCGGCCGATAGTCCCCGAGCTACTTTTTTCCATAAAAAAGGGGATAATTTATAGCCAACAATTCTATCTAAAATTCTTCGAGCCTGCTGAGCATCAACTAAATTAATATCAATTTTTCTTGGATTTTTAAGAGCCTCTTCAATTGCTGATTTGGTAATTTCATGAAAGACAATTCTTTGATAAGGTTTTTGACCATCTAAATTTAAAATTTGAGTTAAGTGCCAGGCAATGGCTTCTCCTTCTCTATCTTGGTCAGTGGCTAAAATAGCTAAATTTGCTTTCTCCACCTCTTTTTTTAAAACATTTACATTTTTTCTGGCCTTAGAAGGAATAATATATTTTGGCTTAAAATCATTTTCTATATCCACTCCGAGTTCACCTTTTGGTAAATCTCTGACATGACCATAGGAAGAGTAAACCTTATAATTTGGTCCCAAAAATTTTGAGATTGTTCTTGATTTAGTTGGTGACTCAACCACGATTAATCGCATAGATATTTCCTCCTAAATTTTTTACCTTACTTTTTATTTCTAAAATGGCAAGAGTACCAGCCACGGCGTCCGCGCTTAATTTTGTTCTCTCAATAATTTTATCGATATCCAAAGCTTCTTCTTTTAAGGCATCTAAAATTAAATTTTCTTTTTCGTTTTCACCTTCATAAAGAGAGCTAATCTCCTTTAGAGGTAAATTTAATTCTTTTAAAATATCATTGGCATTTTCCACCAACTTCGCCACTTCGTGTTTAATTAAATAATGACAACCTTTTGAATTTAAAGAATGGATTGGTCCAGGGATGGCGAAGATTTTTCTTCCTTGTTTTTTAGCCCAATTAGCCGTAATTAAAGCCCCCGATTTTTGTTTAGCCTCAATTATTAAAACGCCCAGAGATAATCCGGAAATTATTCTGTTTCTCTGCGGGAAAGTGAATTGAGTGCCCCGAGTTCCGGGTGGATATTCAGAAATTAAAGCTCCACCTAATTCTAAAATTTTCCTAGCTAATTTTAAATTTTCTTGGGGATATATACTTTTTTCATCTAAACCGGTTCCCAAAACAGCAATGGTTCTTTTTCTGCCTTCCAGGGCAGCCAGATGAGAAAAACTATCAATACCTGGTGCTAAACCACTAACAATTGTTAATCCAGCTTCAGCTAAATCTCCAGCAATTTCTAGAGCCATTTGTTTCCCGTAAGACGAAGACATTCGGGTACCGACCACGGCAAAACAATTTTCTTCAGATTTTAATTCTCCTTCATAATAAAGAACTTCTGGTGGATCTTTAATTTCTTTCAAGGGTTTTGGATAATTCTTATCTTTAATAGAGATTGTTTTAATCACGTTTTTTAAACCTAACACTTAGCTTTTATTTTCTCAATAGCTTCAGATAGCGTTTGGCAATAAAGATTTAAACCGACCTGATTAATGTTTCCTGATTGTTCTTTGCCTAAAATATTACCGGTTCCTCTGATTTCTAAATCTTTTAAAGCAATTCGATAGCCTGAACCAAGCGCTTGGGCTTCTTTTAGGGCCTCTAATCTCATTTCGGCTTTATCCGAGAGGTGGCCCCCGTAGAAAAAGTAGGCAAAAGCTTGAATATGTGAACGGCCAATTCTGCCTCTGATTTGGTAAGCTTCAGCCAAACCCAGTCTAGTGGCATCAGCTACGATTAAAGTATTAACATTTGGTAAATCAAGACCGTTTTCAATGATAGTTGTTGTCACCAAAACATCAATTTTTCTATTCTGAAAATCAGCCATCACTCTAATTAATTCTTTTTCTTTTAATTTTCCATGGGCGATGCCAATCCGCCAGCTGGCGGATGCTTGAGCCCCTAAATTTTCTAAAAATTTTTTCGCTGTTTCAATCGTTTCTACTCGATTATGTAAAAAATATATTTGGCCTTTTCGGAGAATCTCAGTTTTAATTGCTTCTTTAATAGTTTTGTCTGACCAAGGCAAAATAAAAGTTTTAACTGAAAGTCTACCAGCTGGGGGAGTTTGGATTAAACTAATATTTTTCAAAGAAGATAAGGCTAAATAAAGAGTTCTGGGAATAGGGGTAGCAGATAAGGATAAAACATCAAGAGAAGCCCTAATTTTCTTTAATTTTTCTTTTTGTCTAACTCCAAATCTTTGTTCATCATCAATAATTAACAATCCCAAGTTTTTAAAGCCTACATCTTTTGATAAAACTCGATGGGTTCCAACCACTACATCGATCGAACCCGCTTTCAAACTTTCGATTATCTCTTTTTGCTCCCTTTTTGTTTGTAAGCGAGATAAAATTGCAATTCTAATTGGGAGATTTTTTAAACGCTCTTTAAAATTTTGAAAATGTTGATTAGCTAAAATAGTAGTTGGGCAAATCATTGCTACTTGAAGGCCTGATTTTACTGCTTTTATCATCGCCCGCAAGGCAACCTCAGTTTTGCCAAAACCAACATCACCACAGACAATTCTATCCATCGGTCTCTGGCCTTCTAAGTCTTTTTTAATGTCTTCAATAGTTTGAATTTGATCTGGGGTTTCTTCATATTGAAAACTGGAAGTTATTTGAAAATCTATTTCATCTTCTGGTAAATAGGGCGGGCGAGTAATCATTTCTCTCTTAGTGTAGATTTCCAAAAGTTCTTTGGCTAATTTTTCTGCCTCTTCTTTAATTTTCCTTTTTGTTCTCTGCCAGATAGCCGAGTCAAGTCTGGAAATTTTTGGCTCAATAAAACCAATATAGCGGGAGAGTTTTCTTTCGAGACCCAACGGTACATAAAGCTTGTCGCCGGCAGCATATTCAAGTTGGTAATATTGTTGGTCATTAAGTATTAACTGTTGGTTGTAGGTTCCAATTCCGTGGTCAAGATGGACTAAATAGTCTCCAGGTTTTAATCCTTTTAAATCGGAAAATAATAATTGCCGCTTTAATTTCTTCTTTAAAATTTCTTTTGATTTCTTTTCATCCTCGATTTTGATAGGGAGCTGGAGAATTTCTTCAATTTTATTTCCAAAAAAATCAAAACGGATGGCCTGATTTAAATTTATTGGGAAAACATCAATTATTCCTCCTTTTTGAGAAAATTCTCCGGGTTCAGAAACTCTAAGCACTTTTTCATAACCCATTTCATCTAATTTTCTTAAAAATTGAGAAAAATTGTAATTTTGTTTTTTTTGGCAATAGAAAGTGTTATCTTCGAAAAAAGATTGAATTTTTCTAGCTTCGATAATCTTTTGAAGATTCTTTTCAAACCAAAAATTGCCCTTTTCCAAAAAGTAGGGGGTGATACTACAGATTAAAACCTTATCAATAGAGCTTCGCCTTGACAAATCCATCTAGTTTAGTATAATATATTATTTAGTGGGCATGGTCAAATTTTACTCTCCGGCCTGCCTGCGAGTGGCTAAAATCTAGACATCCCTCCTTAGTCTAGAAGGCCTAAGGTCTAGAGTTTGAGAAGTTTTCTTCTTTAAATTCTAGCGCTCGCAGGTAGACCGGAGGGCAAAAACTATTTGTTATATCTACTCATTGTTTTGGCTAAATCTACTTTGAGTGAAAATTCAATCGCTTCGGCGGTTTTTTTTATTGCTTCTTTGACCAGCCTCTCCTCGTCTTTATTAAATTTTTGAAGGACAAATTTTTCAGGATTTTTGGGCTTGCCAGTTTTGGGGTAAATTCCAATTCGAAATCTAACAAAATTTTTTGTTTTCAACTCTTTAATTATCGATTCCACTCCTTTGTGGCCGGCCGCTCCCCGGCCTTTGGAGATTCTAATTTTTCCCAAAGGAAGATCAATATCATCGTGAATCACCCAAATGTTGGTAGTTGGTATTTTGTAGTTAGTAATTAGCGATTTAATTGCTTTACCAGAAAGATTCATAAAGGTCTTTGGTTTTGCCAAAGTGACATTTTTCAAATTCAAAGATTTCAATTCATCGACCACCCGGAAGCCAAGATTATGGCGAGTTTTTTGATATTTCTTCCCCGGATTACCGAGACCAACAATTAAAATCATTAATTCATTATACATCAAGCGCTAGCGAAGATTAAGAAGAGATTTATCTCTTCGCCTTGCTTTTAAAAGAAAAAATAGTATAATAATTAAAGGCGAAGAGAATTTTGTTCTCTTCTTTACCTTCGCTTTAATAAATTAAAGCTCGGTGTATGCGAAACTTCTTTTCTTTTATTTGGGAAATTTTAAAAATTGTAATTATTGCCTTATTGATAGTTGTCCCTATTCGTTATTTTTTGTTTCAACCTTTTTTTGTCAGAGGCCAGTCGATGGAGCCCAATTTTGAAAATGGTGATTATTTGATTGTTGATGAAATCTCCTATCGATTTAGGAGTCCCCAAAGAGGGGAAGTGGTGGTTTTTAAATATCCTCAAAATCCTTCTCTCAGCTACATTAAGAGAATTGTTGGTCTCCCGGGAGAAACGATAGCAATTGAAGCGGACTCGGTAATAATTTTTAACTGGGAGGGAAGCCAAATTTTAGATGAATCGGATTATCTTTCTCCCTCGGTTCTGACCCCTGGCGATGTTCGAGTTTCTTTAGATGAAGATGAATATTTTGTTTTAGGAGATAACCGGGTCTCTTCGGCCGATTCCCGACGCTGGGGGTTTTTACCTGAAGAAAATATCGTTGGCCGAGTACTTTTTCGAGCCTGGCCTTTTACTGCCTTAGCCAGATTCGAAGCCCCAGCTTATTAAACTATGGCAAAGAAACCAAAATTTCAAAGCCCAACTGGAATGCATGACATTTTGCCCTCAGAGCAGAAATATTTCCAAAAGATTTATGAAACCTCTGAAAATATTGCTAATTTTTATCAGTTCCAAAAGATTGAAACCCCCATTCTGGAGGAAACAGAACTTTTTTCAAAAGGAATTGGTTTGGCTACTGATATTGTTGGAAAACAAATGTTTAGCTTAAGAACCAAGGGCGGAGATTATTTAACTTTGAGACCCGAAGGAACAGCTCCGGTAGTCAGAGCTTACATTGGAAAAGGCATGCAGAATCTCCCTCAGCCAGTTAAGCTTTGGTATTTCGGTCCCTATTTTCGATATGAAAAACCCCAGGCCGGTAGATATCGTCAGTTTTGGCAATTTGGCTTCGAGGTTTTTGGCGAGGAAAGTCCAGTGATTGATGCCCAAATTATTCAGATTTTTTACAATATTTTAAGAGAGCTTAAATTAAAAAATTTAATTATAGACATAAATAGTATTGGAGACAATCAATGCCGCCCCTATTATAAAAAACTTTTGATGAGCTATTTTAGGTCAAGGGAGCCTTCTCTCTGCGCTGATTGCAGGCGGCGACTGAGAGAAAATCCTTTAAGAATTTTGGATTGCAAGGAAGAAAAATGTCAGAGAATAATCAGTCAAGCTCCTCAGATGATCGACCATCTTTGCGAGAGTTGCCATTCTCATTTTAAAGAGGTTTTGGAATTTTTAGATGAGATAGAGCTGCCTTACCATTTAAATCCTTATTTGGTTAGAGGTTTGGATTATTATACTAAAACTGTTTTTGAGATATATGAAGAAAGCGAAGAAGGTCGGGCCCAGGGAGCTTTAATCGGAGGAGGAAGATACGATGCTTTAGTTAAACTTTTGGGCGGTAAGGATGCCCCAGCGGTGGGGGCATCAGCCGGAATAGAAAGGATAATAGCGGCGATGAAAACTAAAGCCATAAGACCTCCCCAAGAGTCCCGACCAAAAATTTATTTAGCCCAACTTGGAACTTTGGCTAAAAGAAAAAGTTTAAGACTTTTGGAAGATTTTAGAGCGGCCAAAATTCAGGTTTCGGAATCTTTTGGCCGAGATTCTTTAAAGGCTCAATTAGCTAGAGCAGATAAAATTGAGGTAAAATATACCCTAATTTTAGGGCAGAAAGAAGCCCTGGAAGGAACAATTATTATCAGGGATATGGAAACTGGAAGGCAAGAAACAATAAAAACAGAAAAAGTAGTAAAAGAGATAAAGAAAAAACTTAAAAAATGATGGATTGTCTTTTTTGTAAAATTGCCAATAAAGAAGTACCAGCTGAAATCGTTTACGAAGACGACAAATTTATTGCTTTCAATGACATTAAACCAGTAACCCCGGTTCACCTTTTAATTGTTCCCAAAAAACACATTCCATCAGTAGATCATTTAAAGTCGAAAGACCAGAGGTTAATGGGAGAATTATTTTTAGTTGCCCAAAAGATAGCTAGAG
>Ga0307431_1000140_pt1 | contig 57241 bp, 56 predicted proteins | sample SalMarWE160170MG_FD_202155 | JGI IMG/M metagenome (GOLD analysis project Ga0307431, IMG submission 202155) | Salt marsh sediment microbial communities from the Plum Island Ecosystem LTER, Massachusetts, United States - WE1603-170 | ecosystem: Environmental > Aquatic > Marine > Intertidal zone >...
TCGAACTAGCCACTGGTTTCGAGGAAGGTCATCATGAAATGGTAATCCTAAAAGATATCCCCTTTTACTCTATGTGCGAACATCATCTGCTTCCTTTCTATGGAGTAGCGCATGTAGGCTATATTCCCGAGCAAAATGGCAAGGTGGTGGGTATAAGCAAGCTAGCAAGGGTGGTGGAAATAATTGCCAGGCGTCCGCAACTCCAGGAAAGAATGACAAGGCAGATTGCTGATACCATTTTCGAAGCTCTTCAGCCAGATGGTGTAGGAGTGGTCGTTCAAGCAGAGCATCTATGCATGATAATGAGGGGCATTAAGAAACCGGGAAGTACCGTAATAACTTCAGCGCTGAGGGGAGGTTTTCGGACCAAGATGGTCACCCGCTCCGAGTTCCTGTCCTTAATCCAGAAGAGGTAATCATTTTGTCATTGCGCCCTTTTCATCGTCATTGCGAGCCCTCCTTTATTGTCATTGCGAGCCGAAGGTGTGGCAACCTCAGAAAAACCAAACTCTAAATACTAAATCCGAAATACTAAACAATGTAAAAGAGCGGTCAGCGGTCAGCAGTCAGCGGCTAGCCAATGACTGAAGGCTGATAACCGATAGTTGATGGCTGAAGGCTGAAAGCTGATAGCTACTAAATTGAGTTTTGAATTTAGGATTTCACCCCCGGGGATTGCGGAGCCTGTTCCAAGTAAAACGAGGAATCACGCTCCTCGCAATGACATCACCATGTTGTTTATTCGTGACGAAGGGCTTCAATAGGGTCAAGACGCGCTGCACGGAATGCCGGATAAATACCGGAGGCAAGCCCAACAAAAAGCGACACTCCCAATGCTAACGCAATAACATCCGCAGGCATCATCGCCGGGAAAGGAAAACCAGCACCAGTGGCTATGACGGAGGCAATCTTGATTACAAGCCATCCCAAGACAATGCCGATAATACCACCACAAATACTTAGCACCGCAGATTCAGTGAGGAACTGCATTAAAATGTCACTGCGTTTGGCTCCCAGTGCTTTCCTGAGACCAATTTCTCTGGTGCGCTGTACCACAGAAACAAGCATGATATTCATGATTCCTATACTACCAACGAGCAGAGACACACCTGCAATAGCGCCAAGAATGAGTATCAGTATCATTTGCAATTGGTCAAAAATACGAGCTACAGCATCCATGCTCATGACACTGAAGTCATCCTCCTCTCCTGGCCTGATATGATGTCGCTGCTGCAAGACATTAATAATTTGTCCTTTTGCCGAGTTTATCTCGCTTCCGCTTTTTGCCTGAACGCCGATCATATGAATGGTATGCCCTGTGCTGCCTGCTTGCTGAGCAAACAGTGTCGATTGCACCGTAGATAAGGGAGCAAATATCATCAAGTCCTCAACTCCAAAGGCACCCCCTTTGGTTTTCAGTACACCGATGACCTTAAACTGCTGACCGTTCAGCCTTAACGTTTGACCAACGGGAGACATCAACCCAAACAATTCTTCATTTATATGGCTCCCTAAGACCACCACCCTTGACCTTCCTGCATAGTCATTATCATTGATAAATCTACCCTGAGCTAGTTCAAGGTTATTGACCTGCTGGTATTCTGGTGTTACCCCACCAATCCTGGCACCCATATTTTCTGCCCCGGCTTTTACCTGAGCGGAAGTTTGTATTGCTGGTGCTACCAGAGCTACCGAAGGAGCATTACGGGGGTCAGCAATCGCTTCAGCATCCTCTAAGGTTAATGTTTGGGCAGTTCCCATGGGCCCACCTAGGCCCATCATGGCAGAAGGTGCGCCGGGGAGAACATATATGAGATTAGTTCCCAATGCTGCAAATTGCTCCCGTTGCATTTCCTGGTTTATTCTACCCAGGGAAACAACAGAGATAACTGCAGCTACGCCGATTAAAACACCCAGTATGGTCAAAGCGGAACGCAATTTGTTACCAGATAAGGCACGCAAGGCAGCAACGATAGAATCCTTTACCTTCATACTATCTCTTCGATTTTACCATCGCGCATTCTAATGATACGTTGCGTATAAGCAGCAATATCAGATTCATGAGTCACCAAAATAATGGTTATCCCCTGCCCATTCAGCTCCTGGAAAAGGAGCATGATTTCCTTGCTGGTCTGTGTATCAAGATTGCCAGTAGGCTCATCAGCTAAAATAAGAGAGGGATTGTTTATCAATGCTCGAGCGATGGCTACTCTTTGCTGTTCACCCCCAGCAAGCTCGTTAGGCCTGTGATGCGCTCGTTGAGCCAGCCCCACAGATTCAAGGGCTTGTAACGCTCTCTGTCGCCGATTCCCAGCACCACCATAAATAAGCGGCAATTCCACATTGGCTAAAGCAGTGGTTCTAGGCAACAGGTTAAAGCTCTGGAAAACAAACCCTACTTTTTTGTTTCTTATTTCAGCCAATTTATTATCGCTAAGCTTGCTCACTTCGATTTCCTCCAGGCGATATTGGCCTGAAGTTGGTTTATCAAGGCACCCCATAATATTCATCAGTGTGGATTTACCCGAGCCTGATGGTCCTATAATGGATGCCATCTTCCCCTGCTCAATGCGTAAGTCTATTCCATTGAGGGCAACAACCTCCGTTTGCCCCATCTTGTACACCTTGGTTATGCTATCAAGCTCGATCATCTAACCCTAAAACATCTGAAATTGCGATACTTGCGGCAAAACTACCTCCTCTCCTTCCTCTAATCCAGACAAGACTTCAGTATACATACCATCGGTCAAACCCATGCTAATCTGCCTTTCTTCAATTTGACCGTTGGTGACCACCTGCACCCAGGGCTTTTCCAGGCTACCCTGGATAGCCCGGTTTGGTATCAACAACACATCATCGTGCTGCTTAATAACAATTTCAGCGTTAGCGCTCATGCCATCCTTGAGTTCTTCGTCAGGATTTTCCAGAGTTATGGTGGTTTCATAAAACACCACACCGGTTTGGACAGTACTTGCTAGAGAGATAAAAGTTACCCTGCCCTTCACTTCTTTATCAGGTAAAGCGTCTAACGTGATAACCGCTTCCTGCCCTAGCTTGACCTTGGGAACGTCTATTTCATCAATCACACCGCTCAGTTTTATTTCGCTGGGGTCGATCAAACAGATCGCTGGATTAGCATATGTCATCGCTGAAAGTTGCTGCCCTTCCCTTATGTAAACAGCAGACACAACACCATCAAAGGAGGCAGCGATTATCGTCTTATCCAGCTCGGCTTCAGCCTGGTCAAGCTGAAGCTCAGCCATTTTAACCGATAAAGGTAATGACCATATTCTGGATTTCGATTTCTCCTTCGCTTTGTCCAGACTTTGCTCCACCTGTTCCAACAGTAACTGCGCTTCATCAATCTTGCCTTCATCCAGGAGCCTTTGTGCCTCTTCCAGGTTGTCTTTAGCTTCCTCCAGAGCCAGCCATGTCCCGGGTACATTAGCAGCATGAGTATAGGAATAATAAGGATAAATCGTCTGCTCCAGATTAAGCTCAGCCATCGCCACGTTTGCCTCCAGGATAGGAGCATCGAGTTTAGCTAGAGTCTGCCCCTTCACAACCCTATCCCCCTCCTCCACCATTATCGACTTTATCATCCCTGAAGTGCCAAACGACAGGTCTACCTTGCGTGGCATCTCGAGGTTTCCACTGACATCGACGCTTATCACCAAATCGCCCCGAACAGCCTCGGCAGTTTCTTGAACCTCGTTGTTCGAACCCAAACAGCCAGCGAAAAACACACTGACCAGACAAATTACGGTTACCACAATTAGCCATTTCTTCATTTTTTCTTCACCTCTTTCTTCTTTCTACTTTATAAGTTTATTTTGTTATATCTTCCTCCTGCAATCAGCAAAATGGCTGATTTGGGGCTCATACTTTAGTATGATTACGCCTTTTGGCAAACTGTTCACCATAACAGCAATTTGAAACGCAAAATAGGAAAATTTGTTTAGTCAGTCTTTTCTTCCTTTTCAATCAGTCCATCCTTTAGATAAATAATTCTCTCCAGATACTTTTTGTCTTCCGGTTCGTGAGTAATTATAACAATAGTTTGGTCTAACTCCTTGTTTAATTTGGTCAAGAGCTTAAAGATTGTTTCTGCTGATTTGCTATCCAAATTAGCACAGGGCTCATCAGCAAATAATACCTTAGGGCTATTAACTAAAGCTCGGGCTATCCCCACTCGCTGTTGTTCTCCTCCCGAAAGCTCATGAGGAAGATGATGTAATCTGTTCCCCAATTCCACCATTTCTAAAAACTCCCTAGCAGCTTTTTTATAATCCTTTTTATCTTTGCTACTAGCCCATGAGAGCAGATAAACATTTTCTACCACAGTCAATTCTGGTATAAGAGTGTATTCCTGGAAAATATAACCCAGTTTCTCCAATCTGAATTGCTTTTTCTCGGAATCGGATAATTTAAGAACATCGACACCGTCAATAAGAATTTTCCCACTGGTTGGGTTATCTAGCAAACCAAGCTGATGAAGCAGGGTTGATTTACCAGCTCCGCTTCGACCCATTATGCCTAAGATCTCTCCACTTTCAACTTCAAAAGTTATTCCTTTAAGAGCTTCTACTGGCACTTTGCCCGGATAAACCTTTTTTAGATTTTCAACTTTCACCATCTTGAATTTACCTTCCCCAAATTGCTTTTAAGATATTCTCTCGGGTAGTTTGCCAAGAAGGGATAAAGCCGGCGATAATAGCGACAACAAATAGAATTAGGCTGTTAATAATCAACAGTTCTTTAGTCATGACTAAACTAACAAAGCCTAAAGGAAAATCTAGAGGATGACTGACAAAATAAGGTATGAGTAAGAAATGGACTGCCACCACTCCTAATCCTATTCCTAAAGTGGCGTAAAATAAAGCCTGTAGAATATAAGAATTAATAATTGTCCCCTTTCCTATGCCAAGGGCTTTTAAAATGCCAATTTGCTTTCTTTTATGAGTAACATCAATAAAGATAATAACATAGAAAACCAAAGCGGCTACGATTAAGAGAAATCCGGTAATCAGCAATCTAATTTTACCAAGGCTTTCAGTTATACCCGACACCATACCCATATAATCTGTCCAAGGATGAATCTTCTCTTCTATTAATCCCATTCTTCTAAGTTCTTGAATGTACCTTTCCTCTTGACCAGGTTGCTCAATTTTAACCAGGATTTCTGAAGCTCTATTATGCACCCCTAAAACAGACTCCATCTCCTTTTCTGTAATAAAAGTCTGTATATCAGCAAAAGCCCAGCCTGTGCCAAATATTCCCTTTACCTCATAATCTCTTTGAACGCCGTTATTAAAAGTCAGTGTTATCTCATCGCCTATTTTCACCCCTTCCAGAGACTTTAGCGGAAGTTCGGCTCCATATCCACCGGAGATCTCTCTGCCTAAAACAATCTTCTGGCGGTCCGATTTGTCCAAATATTCACCAGCTACCATGTTCTGATGAATTTTAGTCACTCTTATTTCCTGTTCAGGGTCTATAGAATCCACCAAACACTGAGTAGTTTTTACATCTTCGCCATCTTTATTTTCATCATAAGTAACTGTTGCTGAAACAATATAATGGCCTGCACTACCTATTACTCCGGGAATATTATTAATTCTTTCCTGCAATAAAGGCGCCCTTATAATGTAGTCCTCATCTTCTCCCGGTTCGATAATTATGTTTGCGTACGTATTCTCCACCGTTTGCCTGTTCATTGCCTCTGTTAGACCAAGTAAAAGGGAAGGAGTAAAGCCAAGAAGAATAAAAATCATAATCATAATCATAATAAGCGCAGCTGAGATGCTCTTCCTGCCTCTGATTACGGACTTGTAAGCTAAGAAGAGAGAAATCCTTAGATTTTTTAACATAGCATTTGAAACTTTTTTATCACTCAAGGTGAAAGCAGGATAGTCTGGGCTAATCAGCCTCCATTTTAGAAAAGAGATAAGCTCCCAATCCTGCCAGAACTATTGATAGTACCAGAAGAACTGCAAAGTCAAGCCATAAAGGAAAGGCAGCACCACCGACAAGCGCACCTCTTAACCCATCTACCCCATAAGTAAGCGGGTTAATATACATTATATATTTAATTCCTGCTGGCATAGATTGCAAAGGAAAGAAAGCGCCAGACAGGAAAAATATCGGCATTATTACTAAGTTCATTATGGACATGAAACCTTGAGTGTCAGCCAGCTTCGCAGCAATAATCAAGCCCAGCCCGGTGAAGGTAGCACAGGTGAGAATCATAAACACAATTGACAGAAAGAAGCCTGAGATGCCTGATATTTTCACTCCCATAGCCATGGCTATTGCCACAATAATGAGAGCTTGCACTAAAGCTATGGTCATGCCTCCTAGGCTCCTACCCAATATAATTGAGAACCGGTTAACTGGAGCTACCAATACCTCTTTGAGAAAACCAAATTCTTTATCCCAGATGACGGACACTCCCGAAATTGTACCGGCAAATAGTAAGGTCATGCCCACTATCCCCGGAGCCAAGAAGTCAAGGTAATTCATTTCCCCTATTTTCAAACCGGGGATGAAGCTTAGTGGCAATCCAAGAAAGGCGAGGAAAAGAAAGGGCATCAATATTGAGCTGGCAACTCGAGATTTCACCCTTAAGAACCTCTTTATCTGTCTCAGCCACATGGTGTAAATAGGCAATGGGTCTATAAATTTGGTAGCTCTTACTGCCTGCATCTTTTTCACTTCCTCCTTCCAGCCATTCTTGTTTTCCAGAGTCCTTTTACGCTTCCTTCCTCTTCTCTTATCTCACTCCCGGTATAGTATAGGAAAGCATCCTCTAAGCTTGGCTGGCGCAAATCAATAGCTGTTATCACAAATCCATGCTCATTGGCAAGTTCAACAATTTCAAGTACCCTTTCTTCACCACCTTCAACGCTCAGTTCCAGCAGACTATTACGCCATTCAATTTCCTTTATCCAGTCAATTCCCCGGAGTAAACCCGACAGAGCATCGCTTTTCTCATTGGCTATTTGCAACGAAATCAAACTAATGCCCACTACTTCCTTTAACTTCTTGGGCGTATCCACCACTGCTATTTTGCCCTGGTCTATGATAGCTACTCGATGACAAAGGTAATCTGCCTCTTCTATATAATGGGTGGTAAGGATGATAGTTATGCCTTCCTGTTCATTTAGCGTTCTGATGTGGTTCCATAGATTCCTTCTTGTTTGTATGTCTAAGCCTAAAGTTGGTTCATCCAGAAACAAAACTTTAGGATGGTTCATAAATCCACGGGCAACTTCGAACCTGCGTTGGATGCCGCCTGACAAGTTTTCGACCTTGATATTCTCCTTCCCTTTTAATTCCAGCAGGCTGAGCACCTCCGCTATCCTTTCTCCCCTTGTCTTCCTGCCCATGTGGTACATCCTGCCGTGGAAATCCAGGTTTTCTCTGCCAGTAAGAAATTTATCGATGCAGGAGTCTTGGAACACAATGCCAATGCATTCCCTGATGCTATCCCTCTCGCGTGTAACATCGTAGCCACAAACCTTAACCGAACCTGAGGTGGGATTCAGGATAGTGCACAACACCTTTGTAATGGTCGTCTTGCCAGCGCCATTAGGGCCAAGGAAGCCAAAGACCTCACCTGCTTTGACATTCAAGGTAACATGGTCTACAGCTACGAGCCCATCAAATTCTCTGGTAAGGTCCTCAATTTCTATCACGTTATTCATGATTTTTATCTTCCAGCTTTCTGCCTGCATAGTGCAGGAAGGCATCTTCCAAGCTGGGTTTATGTTGACTAATGGATGAAATGGCAAATCCATGCTCTCGGGATAACCTTACTATCTCAGGTATCCTTGTCCCCTCACTACCTACAGTTAACTCCAACCAACCATCACGTTGATTAACCTCTTTGACCCAATTTACCTCCTTCAGCAACTTTGCCAGCTCATCTGCACCCTGGAGAAGCTTAACGGAGAGCAAGCTATCACCAAGGGAGTTCTTTAAACCTCCAGGAGTATCAGTCACCAGTATTTTCCCTTGCTCCAGAATAGCTACTCTATCACAGAGATAATCAGCTTCTTCAACATAATGTGTGGTTAGCAATACAGTGGTACCTGACTCTCTATTTAGTTTCTTCGCGTAATCCCATAGCATCCTTCTTGTCTGCACATCCAAGCCTAAAGTTGGCTCATCCAAAAACAAAATTCTGGGCTGATTCAGCATCCCCCTGGCTATCTCCAGCCTGCGTTGCATCCCACCAGAGTAATGCTTCACCAACATGTTTTGCTTGGTTTTCAACCCTACTAACTCCAAGGCTCGGGATATCCTTTCTTCTCTCGTTTTCTTGGGAATGTGGTACATCCGAGCATGAAAATCGAGGTTTTCCCTAGCAGTCAAGTCGGTATCCAGGCTTAGCTCCTCAAACACTACAGCAATGGATTGCCGAATCTTGCTCCCATCCCGGGTGATATCATATCCAGATACGGTGGCTGTCCCAGAGGTAGGGGTGCGCGCCGTAGCCAACATCATGATAGTGGTTGTCTTGCCCGCTCCGTTAGCACCAAGAAAGCCAAAAATCTCCCCTTCCTCAACCTCAAATGAGATATGGTCCACAGCAACAAGATGACCAAATATTTTGGTTAAATCTCTAACTTCGATTGCTTTCATTCTCTGCATCAATATCAGTGAGTTTCAGTTTCCTTCACAAACTTAGCAAACTCAGTAATTCGGCGACTCATGACGTTAAGCAATTCTTCCACTGCCTCAACTTTGACAAAGGTAAGCCCCCTACCTCGAAACTGGTTGAACACCAAAAGCTTGGTGCCGACATCTATGCCCAGTTCTCTTCGAGCCTCTACCGGAATTACCAACTGCCCTCGAGGTCCGACTACTGTGGAGCCAAAACACTTACCTATCATGCCCTTATCCTCGTGTTCCATTCTTCCTCCTAATAGTAAGATTAGCGACAAATTCAGAATTGTATGATTTTTCTTACTATTCTGTCAAGGCACTGTACCCATCTATATGAAATGAAGCAGACAACACTTATTCAAGGTACACTTACATAGGGCATACCTATCTCTGGTTAGTGATAGTCTTCTCAACTTCAGCCTCGGGCATATTTAAGCGGTACAAGATATGTCGCACAATTTCCAGGCCAGCCTCAGTTTCAGGTCGAACTACTCCAGAAACACCCCTAGCCTGCAAAAACTTGAATTCAGAATCACTATGAGCGCGAGCAATTACCTCCAGGTTTGGATTAATTCGCCGAGCATGGTCAAGGGCAAGTCTTACCGCCACAGGGTCAGCAACAGCAAGTACCAGAATGACAGCTTCCTTTATCCCCGCCTGATAGAGCACGTTCGGGTTGCCTGCATCTCCATAGACACACGGCACTCCCTCCGCTTGCAATTCAGATATAGTCTTGGGGTCAAGGTCGGTAACTACATACGGGATAGCCAACTGACTAAGAATCCGAGCAATGGTACCACCTACACGACCATACCCACAAACGATTACATGGTTAGTCAAATTCGGGGTTTCTATGGCAAGCTGTTTCTTACCTCCACCAGCAACTTCCATAGCTTCCCTCCGTCTGACACAGATTTTGGAGGTCAAAGCAAAAACAAATGGTGTGAGTAATATGGTGATGATAGCGCTGCCAAGTATCATTGAATAGGTATATCCAGTAATTACTCCTACCCCCAGCCCCAATTCTGCCAGAACAAAACTAAACTCACCGACCTGCGTCATGCCTGCGCCTACCAGTGGCGCTGTTTTGCCCCGATAGCCAAACGCATAAGTAATACCGGAGCAAATAGCAAACTTCACTAAGATAATAGCTACAACTAAGACCAGCAAAGAAGCAATATTAGCTAATAAAAACTGCAAATCTATAAGCATGCCAACTGATACAAAGAAGAGCGCAGCAAATAAATCACGCAATGGCACTATGTCACCAAGTGCTTGATGAGCGAAGTCCGACTGACTGACCATAAGACCTATGGCAAAGGCGCCTAAAGCCGCAGATAAACCAAAGTAGTAAGCAGCAAAAGCACCCCCTAAGCACAATCCTGCGATAGAGATGACAAATAGCTCCCTGGATTGTCGCAGGGCTACGCGCCTCAACAAACGGGGTATCAGCCAGATGCCAGCAACTAATATTAGAGCAATGAAGGCTGCAGCTTTGAGAAAAGCTAAACCCAACACAGGTAGTAAACTTCCACTGACTGTTCCCAGCACCGGTAGGATAAACATGGCGAAGGCAGCAGCAATATCCTGTAATAACAGGATGCCTATCATCACGCGTCCATGCGGTGAGGTTGCCTCACCTCTGTCAAACAACATCCCAAGAACTACCATGGTGCTGCTCAGAGCAATCAAAAAACCAAAGACAATTGCTTCGCGAAGGCCCTGCCCCAATAAAAACATAGCAGCATATGTTCCCAGGGTAGTCGTTACTACTACCTGAGCAATGCCACCAAAAATGGCTATATTTCTTATCCGTTTCAGTTCATGGAAGGAGAACTGAATACCTAAAGTAAAAAGGAGCAGCACAACGCCAATAGTAGCTAGAATCTCTATGTTATGAGTGCTCTGAATCAAACCCAGGGCATAAGGGCCGATAACAATACCGGCAACGGCATAGCCCAGAATTGCAGGCTGCTTTAGCAATCTGGCAATTAAACCACCACCTAATGCAGCCCCAAGAACTATCGCCAGATCGAGTATCAATCTGGACTCTTCCATCGCTCCTTAGGAACTCCCTGTGTTATTCCCAGTCGATATCATATTACTCCGCCTCGGGTTTAGCTTCCGCAATTTTGGGGTTGTTCATTCACCCATAATTTGAAGCACCAATTCCCGCGACCTGGAGCGGTTATCGAAATCAATAAACACTATTTGCTGCCAGGTGCCCAGAGTTAATCTCTTACTCATGAAAGGTATCGTGAGCGAAGCTCCAAGTATAGAAGCTCGCACATGGGAATGGCCATTCCCATCACCCCAGGTTTTGTTATGTTCATAAGGGATATTCTGGGGTATCACCCTATCCCACATATTCTTGAAATCGCCAAGAAGCCTGGATTCATATTCAATGGTGGTAATCCCGGCTGTTGAGCCAGATATAAACAAGGTTACTGCGCCATTGTTTACTTCCGATTGCTTTACCTCATCTGCTACCTGAGAAGTTATATCGATGAAGTCGCAATTACCCTTGGTTTTAAATGTGATGCTTTTAGTGACTACAGTCATATTTTTACCTCCTGCCATAGAATATCGTTCAGCTCAAACACCGGGCCGTCACGGCATACTTTCTTTAGCCCTCTTTTTGTATTTATGGTGCAGCTACGACAAGCCCCAATGCCACATCCCATTCTCACCTCCAGGGAAACCTGGCATCTGAGATTGCCTCGCTTCGTTCGCAATGACGATAAGGTGCGGAGTTTCTCTGACATCGCTTTATACATATCCACAGGACCACAAGCGTATACCTGGTCAGCCCAACCGATAAAGTCAGGCAGGATGTCGGCTACCATGCCCTTCCTGCCCAGGGTGCCATCCTCGGTAACAGGGATGAATTGAACCTTCTCAGGCAAAGGTGAGAGATTGCTTCGCTGCCTCTTCGCTATGCTCAGGGCTTCGGCTCGCAATGACGGAAAAGGATAAATCTGAGCAGCGGCGCTCGCTCCATGAATTAAGGTTACCTGATATTGAGGCGCAGCATATTGAGCCAGGAAGATAAGCGGCGCAATGCCGATGCCACCACCCACCAGCAGCAAATTCTTCGAATCCGACGCAATGTCGAACCCCCTACCCAATGGTCCAAGAACGTCTATCTTGTTACCCGCTTGCATCTTTGATAACCCAAGAGTTCCTTTGCCTACTACCTTGAACAAAATGGCAATCCCACCCTCACCTAAATCCTCTCCCGTCGAGGGAGAGGACAAAAATGAGACCTGATGAACACTGAAAGGACGACGCAATATCAATTCTTCACAGCACACCGCAATGAATTGCCCCGGATAAGCATGAGAAGCAATATCAGGTGCTTCAAGCCACATAAGATACACGCCTGGCATGACCTCCACATTAGAAGTTACAGTGCACAAGAACTGCTTCATGCTAAATCCCGAGCAATATCAAAATTCAAAGACCAAAATTACAATTTAGAATGCAAGAATACCCCAAGTTTCATCATTTTGCATTTTTATTTTTGATTTTTGCCCCTTAGATATTCCCTCAGCGGCTGAACGTTGAAAGTCTTGCTGACACCCCTCATCGCTTCCACAACCACGCGGGCGGTATCCAGCGAAGTAAAGCAAGGTATTCTTTTTTCCGCAGCAGCACGCCGTATATCAAACCCATCCCTTAACGAAAGTCTTCCGCCGGTAACAGTATTGACAACCCCGGCCACAGAATTATCCCGGATAACATCAATAACGTTGGGATGTCCCTCACTTAATTTTTTGGTCACCATTTTCACCGGGAGATTCATTGCTTCAATCATAGCCGCAGTACCTTCAGTAGCATAAAGTCCATAGTGAAGCGAGTGCAACTTCTCGATTAAAGGCTGTGATTCAGCTTTATCCCTATCCGCAATGCTCAGTAATAAACCACCCTCACCAGGCAACATCAACCCGGCAGCCAGAAGTGCCTTGACCAGGGCAGCATCAAAGGTGTAATCAACACCCATCACCTCACCGGTGGATTTCATCTCAGGTCCAAGATAATTATCCACCCCGATCAGCTTGGACATGGAGAAAACGGGAGCCTTTATACCTACCAATTTTTGCTTCTTCCACAATCCCCCTTTATAACCCTGCTCAGCAAGACCAATACCAGCCATCACCTTGATGGCAATTCGCACCAAGGGAACACCGGTCACCTTAGAAATGAAAGGCACAGTTCTGCTACCCCTGGGATTTACCTCAAAGACATATACTGAGGAACGCCCGTCCTCCCTCATGATGAGCATCTGAACATTCATCAAGCCTTTAACCTGCAAGGACAGGCCAATCCTGGTGGTATAATCCACCATAGTGTTTACCTCTTCCTCGGTTAAATTGACTCCGGGATAAATAGCCACGGCATCGCCACTGTGTACACCAGCCCGTTCAATATGCTCCATTATGCCCGGAATAAGCACCTCCTCCCCATCACAGACAGCATCCACCTCAACCTCCTTACCCTGCAAGTACTTATCGATAAGGACAGGATGCTGGCTATCGAGTTCTAGAGCCGCAGTAAGATAGCGAATCAGTTCAGTTTTATTATGCACGATTTCCATAGCTCTGCCACCGAGGACATAGCTGGGACGAACCAGCAATGGATAACCCAAGGACTTAGCTACGTTTAATGCTTCATCAAGGGATGACACACCGGCTCCTGGCGGCTGAAGAATGCCCAACCTGTCCAGAAAGTCTTCAAAGCGATGACGGTCTTCAGCTATGTCTATTGCTTCAGCACCGGAACCGAGTATCGGTGAATTACTGCGTACCAGTGGCTCAACCATGTTGAGGGCTGTCTGCCCGCCAAACTGAACAATAGAGGGTGGGACAGCCTCACCTTCATTTTCAAGTATGTCTCGAATGCTTTCCTCATCCAGAGCTTCAAAATAAAGGCGGTCGCTGGTATCAAAATCAGTGGAGACTGTTTCTGGATTAGAATTGACCAGGATGCTCTTTATCCCGGCTTCTTGAAGCGCCCAGGCGGAATGAACACAACAATAATCAAACTCAATCCCCTGTCCAATCCGTATGGGACCACTGCCAATAACTAAAGCTTTCCTGCCCTTCAATGGCTCAGCTTCATTTTCTTTCTCATAGGTGCTGTAGAAATAAGGAGTTTCGGCATCAAATTCGCCAGCGCAGGTATCCACCATCTTATACACCGGGCGGATATGCCATTGATGGCGAACTTGTCTCACCTGTTCAGGCAATCTATCAGCTAGCGTGCCGACTTGTTCATCAGAGAAACCAAGCCGCTTTGCCTCCCGGAGAAGCTCGGGGGTCAATGGTTCGGAAAGAAGCTGCTTTTCCATCCCAACGATATTTTGAAGCTTGTAGATAAACCAGGGATCTATCCCAGTGCGTTGAGAGAGCTTCTCAAGCGTAGCTTCCCTTCTCAGCGCCGCCATAATCGCCCATATTCTCAGGTCGTTAGGATGAAGCGGGTAAGAAGCAAGCCTTTTCTTCTTTCCCCAATTGGAATCCTCCCAGAGCAAAGTTCGCTTACCAAATTCCAGAGAGCGTACCGCCTTCTGGAGAGCAGCTTCAAAACATCTCCCAATAGCCATCACTTCACCGGTGGCCTTCATCTGGCTGCCAAGCTCTCTATCACCCAAAGCAAATTTATCGAAAGGCCATCTTGGAACTTTGACCACACAGTAATCAAGAGCAGGCTCAAAAGATGCCATCGTTTTACCAGTAACCCTGTTGGGTATCTCATCAAGCCTTCTGCCGATGGCTACCTTGGCAGCCACTCGGGCAATGGGGTAGCCAGTGGCTTTACTGGCAAGAGCCGAGCTACGACTGACGCGCGGGTTGACTTCAATCACATAATACTCGCTCTTGGTAACCTCTTTCTGGTCTGGAGCCCACTTCTCAGCGACTATTGGGTGAGGAGTAAGGGCAAACTGTATGTTACAGCCACCCTCAACGCCCAAAGCCCTTATAATGTTAATGCTCGCCGACCTGAGCATCTGGTATTCTTTATCGGTAAGCGTCTGACTGGGAGCTATCACAATGCTGTCCCCGGTGTGCACGCCCATAGGGTCAATATTCTCCATGTCACAGATGGTAATACAGTTATCAGCGGCATCACGCATAACTTCATATTCAATTTCCTTCCACCCGAGAAGACACTGCTCCACCAGAACTTCGTGGCTCATGCTGCTATCCAGACCGTTGGCGACTACTTTCTCAAGCTGTTCCATGGTGTGAGCAACGCCGCCTCCCGTACCACCCAGTGTGTAAGAGGGTCGAATAATGAGCGGTAAGCCGATGGATTTCGTCAGCTCTTTGGCTTCCTCTACCGATTTTACTGTGGCGCTCTGCGGCACAGGCTCACCAATATCGACGAGAAGCTGTTTAAATAACGACCTCTCCTCAGCCTTCTTTATCGTTTCCACCGATGTCCCCAGAAGCCTTACATTATATTTATCAACTATACCGGCATCAGCTAACTCTACCGCGAGGTTAAGCCCTGTCTGCCCACCAAGAGTGGGCAGCAGTCCATCAGGACGCTCCCTTTCAATCACTCGATCTAAGACCTCCACTGTAAGCGGCTCAATATAGACGATATCGGCAATGCCTTCGTCGGTCATGATGGTAGCCGGGTTTGAGTTCACCAGCACTGTAGTTACGCCTTCCTCACGTAAAGCACGGCATGCCTGAGTTCCCGAATAGTCGAACTCCGCGGCCTGCCCGATTATTATCGGACCCGAGCCGATGACTAAAACTTTAGACGGTTTCAAGGCGCGCTCCTCTTCATAATTCTGGATATATAATCGCTTTCCCTAAGTCTTTACCCATTGTAATTAGTATATGATGTAGACACTCGTATTTTTGCTCTTCTTTCAATAATTTCCACACCTTTTTAAGTGTTTTGCAGACTGTGGAAGGCTGAAGCTCATATAACTTATTTTCATATCTGCCTGCCACGAAATAATCACGACCGTTAGAGATAACCAATATACCTTTCCAAACGCAAACTGATCTCTGACAGAATCCTCTTATTTGGGGATACTTGTCTATAACTTCATCAAATATATCTTCTTCAATTCTATTTCTATTCTGAGGTTCTTTTGAGTCAATAATAGTAAGCAATGGTGGGCTGGACAATTTATCAAGCTGAGGTTTTTTCCTTTTTGAACTGGCTAAGCCTAACCTGGTAACTTCCACCGCATAATCTTGTCTGTTTCTTTTGGCAGTAAAATCGACTGTCCTCCCATCTTTTCTGCGCTTTACCCTAGCAATATCCCTAAAACCGTGCTTATGTAGAAATTCAAACGCCTTCACTTCAGCAAGTATATTTATTATTTCACTGTCTATGTATCTGTCTTTATTGGGCAACTTTCTTTCCTCAAAAATAGATTTGAAACCTCTACAACATGTTTCACCGAGTTCAAGTACACCTTCTAATCTCGTAAGGTCTGGTTCACTTGGCTTGCCATCTAGAAGTTGAGCAGTTAACATTCCATATTCGTAACATTCAATCTTCAGTCTTTGGGCAATAATATCCCCCAAGTAGCATTTGGTGAAAGGGTATTTTTGTAGGTTGAGCTTTATTAGTTCAACGTCCTGCATCATTTTTCTCGCTTCACTCATCTCCCTTCCACCTCACCTCCTTAGTCTCCCTCTCCTTTGAAGGGGAGGGAGAGAGTTGGGGAAGAGGGACTCCGTCCCTCCAGGACTCCTCTTTAGCATTACCCTTGGGCTACACCCTTTCATAAACTTGCTTCACATCCTTCGACAGACCACTTTATTAACATAAAAAATTTATTTCTCCTCCTATTTCACCATCTCCAGAAATCTCTCAAACAAATACCTGTTGTCCAACGGGCCGGGGGAGGCTTCGGAGTGATATTGAATGGATACAACAGGCAACTCTCGATGGCGGAGACCCTCTACCGTGTCATCGTTCAAGTTTATGTGGCTTACCTCAAGCCCTCCCTTTAAGGTATCAGCATCTATGGCATAGCCGTGATTCTGAGCAGTGATATAAACTTTGTTAGTAGCTAAGTCACGAACGGGATAGCTGCCGCGATGTCCAAACTTGAGCTTGAAGTTCTTGGCGCCAAAGGCTTGACCGATTACATTTTGCCCCAGACCAATGCCCATCATCGGCTTTTTGCCGGCAAGCTTCTTCACCACCTCCGTTATATCGTTAAGGAGAGCGGGGTCGCCAGGACCGGAGGAAAGGACAATGCCATCGGGATTTGAAGCTAAGATATTTTCTGCCGATGTAGTGCACGGGACAGCGGTTACCCGGCAGCCAGATTGGCTCAGGATACGCAGTATGTTGTATTTTAAGCCTAAATCAAGGACTACGATGCGAGATTGCTTCGCTGCGCTCGCAATGACAGAGGAAGTCGCTGCCTCTCTCCCTTCAAGGGAGAGGGTTTGAGCGATGCCGGCATTGACAGGTGTATCGGATTCCCATTCATAGGGCTTTTCAGTACTGACCTGGTGAACGAAATCGGTAAAATCATATTTGGGTAAATTCTTCAGCTCCCTTAACGCCTCCTCAGCAGTCATCTCTGATGTAATAATCCCCATCATTACTCCGATGGAGCGTATATGGCGGGTTAACGCACGGGTATCTATCCCGCTGATTCCTGGAATGCTATTATTCTGTAGAAAGTTATGTAAAGTAACTGTGCTCTGCCAGTGGCTGGGCTGGGGACAATATTCCCGAACGGCCAAGCCCTTGACCTGAATTTGCTTTGATTCGAAATCGCTTTTATTAATGCCATAGTTCCCAATCAACGGATAAGTGGGCACCAGAATCTGCCCGGCATAGGAAGGGTCAGTAAGCATCTCCTGATAGCCGGTCATGCTGGTATTGAAAACGACCTCGCCATAGGCATTATCCTCAGCACCGAAGGAATAGCCTTCATAAACTGAGCCATCTTCAAGAACTAAAATTGCCTTCCTAGCCATCACCCTCACCTTAATCCTCTCCCGTCAAGGGAGAGGAAACTTGAGCATGGTGACTTCCTAAGAAGTCATCCATATAAACTGCCTCTCCATCGACTATGGTTGCCATCACTTTGCCTTTAAATTTACAGCCATCAAACGGAGTATTCTTTCCTTTAGAGGCGAATTTGCTGCTGTCCACTATCCATTCCCTATCCGGGTCAAATATGGTGATATTGGCCGGAGAGCCTATCTTAAGCGTGCCTAATTCATTACCTTTATCAACTATCCTCGCTGGCTCACAGGTCAGCTTAGAAATCAAAGTAACTAAACCTATTTCCCCTTTATGAACCAGGTCCATGAGACAGCCGAAAGCGGTCTCAAATCCGCTAATGCCGAAGGCAGCTGTTTCCAGGCTGCAATCCTTATCTGCCAGAGTATGTGGAGCATGGTCGGTAGCAATAGCATCGAGCACCCCATGCTTTAATCCGTCAATCAAGCAAGTTATGTCATCTTCGGTTCGCAAAGGCGGGTTTACCTTGGCATTGGTGTCGTAAGAGCTGACAGCTGACAGCTGAGAGCTTTCAGCTCCCCCCCTATGGAGGGGAGAGGGTCTCGGTGAGGCTATAACCCTTTCCTCAGTCAATGTCAAATGGTGAGGAGTAACCTCAGCAGTTACCGAAATTCCTTCCTCTTTGGCACGTCGAACAAGATCAACAGAGCCACAAGTACTTACATGGGCAATATGAATTCTGGCACTGGTTAGTTTTGCCAGAGCCAGGTCACGAGCTATCATCATTTCCTCCGCATTCGCCGGGATTCCCTTCACGCTCAGCTTTGCAGACACCCAGCCTTCATTTACAACACCACCATTACTCAACCGCTTATCCTCACAATGTTCAATGATGGGCAAGCCAACGGTACGGCTATACTCAAGAGCACGACGCATAACCTGTGGATTAACCACTGCATCACCATCATCGCTGAAAGCAACTACGCCAGCTTCAGCCAGCTCAGCCATATCGCAGACTTCCTTTCCACTTCTCCCTTTAGTGACACAGCCTATGGGAAAGACATGAACAATGCCCTCTTCAGCAGCTTTTTGTTTCACCCAATCCACCATAGCTGGCTTATCAATAGGGGGACTTGTGTTTGCCATGCAACAGACGGCAACAAAGCCACCTGATGCGGCTGCCTTTGTGCCTGTAGCGATTGTTTCTTTATCCTCAAATCCCGGCTCACGAAGATGGCAGTGAAGGTCTACAAAGCCAGGGCAAACAACCATCCCGGTAGCATCGATTACCAAGGGTTGCTTCGCTCCATTTGCAATGACAATTGGTATCCCCTTCCCCAATTGTCTAATTTTGCCCTCATCAATAACCAAATCAGCAATTTGGTCTATATCCTGACCAGGGTCAATTATGTGTCCACCGCGTATGACTAAGGAGACAGATTTATTACCCATCATTTTTACCACACTCTCCAGTAGTTAGAATTTCGTATTCCATAGCTAACGCCCCTTGCGATGTGCGGTGATATAGCTGCTAGGCTTGAAACCATGAGCCCCAGCTTCACTTTCTGAATCAAAAATAATCAAATTCTCAGGCTTAATTTTTCGAATCCAATGGCTGTCAGCGCTATGGTACTTCTTGGTCTCCAACATTCCTTGATGCCACTCTGAACTGGCGATATATTGAGGATGAACCTCGCGTTCGCAGTAGAGACACCTCAGCGTCAAAGGCGACAAGCTTACTATTTTGAACTCAGGCCTTATATACCTTGTTTCTGTTTCCTGGTTTGAGACACAGTTCGAATTAGAACACCTGACCCCGGAATCCCGGTCATAAATGGGATAATCTACCTTCCGAACGAAAGAATCAGCTTCTTTAGAGATTGCGATTTCCTTGGTTCCCAGCAGGAGGGCTATGAGCGCCATTCTGATAGGCACCCCACGAGCAGCCTGCTTGAAATACATGCTCCTGGGGTCAGCATCCAGCTCATAGGCCAATTCATCAACGCGGGGCAGCGGGTGCATAACAATCGCCCCTTTAAACTCCTTTCCCTTGAGGAGCTTCTTATCTACCACCGGATAGTTCTTTTTCAACTCTTGTCCCTCTTCTGTAGGGGCATGCCTTTCCTTCTGAAGTCTCATGACATAAAGGGTATCAATCCCCGTCTTCTTCAGCTCGATTTGAATACTAATGTCAGGCAACATTGCAAGTTGATGTGAGCTACTCGGAGTTACGTACATGGCATCCAAGGGGAAGAACCCTTTCTTAACTTCCTGGTTCACAGCCTCAAGCCTTATCAGCTTACCTTTATATTCTGTAGTCAGTTTCCGTAGAACATGCTCCGGCATCTCCAATCCGGGGCTGGGTGGAAAAAGGATAACTGCGCCGAACCTGGCCAGGGCATAAGTCAGGGAATGCACCGCGCGCCCATATCTCAGGTCCCCAAACAAAGCAATCTTCAGACCTTCAATGGTTCGTCTCTCCTTCTTAATGGTGTAAAGATCGCACAAGGCCTGAGTTGGATGTTCGTGACCTCCGTCACCGGCATTTATTACCGGGACGCCAGCGTAGTCAGCAACTACCCTGGCCGCTCCTTCCCAGGGATGTCTGATGACAATTATATCGGCATAACTGCCGACCACCCTTGCCATATCAGCAAGGCTTTCGCCTTTGGCTAGAGAGGTTGCACCTACCTCAACCGCAGTTATAATTCTCCCCCCAAGTCTGAGCATCGCAGCCTCGAAAGATAGCCGTGTCCTGGTGCTGGGTTCAAAAAACAGGCTCGCCATAATCTTTCCCTGGCACACCCCGGATTGGTCATTTAATGAATCAGACATTTTGTCTGCCACGGAAAACAGTGCCTCGATTTCCCCGTTGGATAAATCGTCTATGCTTACTAAACTTCTCCCTGCTAAGCTCATCTAGCCACTCCCTGTGTATTTACTTTCCAGGTCAGTTCCATCCTTTATCAACGCTATTCACTACTCAGTTGAACCTGTTATAGCTACCCCATCTTCACCATCCACATCTTTAACATACACCTCTACTTTCTCACTCCGCGAGGTTGGTATATTCTTACCGACATAGTCAGCTCGAATAGGAAGCTCACGGTGACCACGGTCAATAAGAACGGCCAGCTGCATGGAGCTAGGGCGACCTAAATCGATAAGAGCATCCATAGCTGCCCGAATGCTTCTCCCGGTATAAAGGACGTCATCCACCAAGACCACTTGCTTATCAGTTACATCAACGGGAACCTCGGTATGCTTAGCCGGTTTTGATTCCACAGGAGAAACGTCATCACGATAAGAATTAATATCCAGAACACCTACAGGAACATGAATATCTTCAAAACTCTGAATTGTATTGGCTAATCGGTGTGCTAAAGGCACTCCTCTGGTCCACATACCCACAAGTACAATGCTTCCAGCACCCTTGTTCCTTTCTACAATCTCGTGGGCAATACGAACCAAGGCACGCCCCACATCCTCCGAGGTCATGAGGAGCTTACGGGGCATTAAAAAAGCCTCCTGCCACATAACTGGCAAGAGGCTGCAGATTTTACCAACCTTTGCGTTATCAAATCTCCCCTTACCAGCCTCTCCGGGCTGATTTAAAGGTCTATATGATTGTACCAAATTTATACTAATGATGCAACAAATCAAAATAAATTGTATTTCCGCTAGACCAGATGTTAATATCGTCAGACAAGAAATATATCAATGGATTTTTCATTAATTCCTGACGGCACAGTTACTTCGGTGCCAGGATTTGTCGCTGGTGCAGTCCACGCCGGAATAAAGGATACGGACGAACTGGACTTAGCTATCCTCTATTCCAAGATGCCTTGTGTCGCCACTGGTGTTTTCACCACCAACCTGGTTAAATCAGCCCCGATCATCTTATCCCAAAGACACCTAACACAAAGAAAAGCAAGGGCAATTGTGGTGAATTCAGGTTGTGCCAACGCCTGTCTTGGAGAGCAAGGCATGACAGATGCCTCAGAAATGGCAAGCCTGACAGCAACAAAAGTGAGCATACCCTCAAAGGAAGTGCTTGTAGCCAGCACCGGGGTGATTGGAAAACCACTGCCTATGAACCAGGTCAGAAACGGAATCGAGAAAATAAAGCTCCACCAGGATGGCGGTCATGAACTAGCCAGTGCAATGATGACCACAGATACCAGGCCCAAGGAGATAGCGATACAAGTCGAGGCAAAGGAAGGTAAATTTACCATCGGCGGGGTAGCTAAAGGAGCAGGCATGATGCATCCTGAATTAGCCACCATGCTTTGCTTTATAACCACCGATGCCGTGGTAAACATTGATTTCCTGCAGCAATCGCTGAAGAAGGCGGCTAATGCGTCTTTTAATATGCTCAGCATTGACGGCGAAACCAGCCCCAGCGACTGTGTATTTTTGTTAGCCAATGGCTTGGCAGGCAACACTGAAATTGGTTTCAATAATGGCGAGGATTTTCAAAACGTTTTAAATGAAGTTTGCGTTTCTTTAGCCAAATCAATAGCCCGAGATGGTGAAGGAGCAACCAGGTTCATCGAAGTTATTGTGGAAGGAGCGGTAAATCAAACGGAGGCTCGCCGGGCAGCCCGGACCATTGTTAGCTCTCCACTGGTGAAAGCGGCGATGCACAGCGGTGACCCTAACTGGGGACGCATTGTTGCCGCCCTGGGACGAAGTGGCGCAAAGATAAGGGAAGATAAACTGGATGTCCATTTGAATGACATTTGTGTCATGAAGCAAGGCAGCCCAACACACTTTGATGCAGAAGAGCTGCGAACATCTTTAGCAAGAGCTAACAGTGTGCCTATCAAGGTGTATCTCAACCTGGGTGACGGCAGAGCCACTGCCTGGGGCTGCGACCTATCCCCCGAATATGTTACGATAAATAGCGAATATATAACATAACGCTAAGTTACCTCGACGTACAAGCATGAAACCACTGGTAGTTAAAATAGGCGGTAGCACTTTAGGCAACCGGGATACTGTCCTGGAGGACCTGGTAGCACTCCAAGAGCAAGGTGTGCCTTTAGTGGTAGTTCATGGCGGTGCCCAAGAAGTTTCTAGCTGGCTCGCCAGGCTTGGCATATCCACCAGCTTTATAAATGGGCTGAGGGTTACCGATGCCGAGACGTTGAAAGTGGTTACTGCAATACTTGGTGGCCTGGTTAACAAAGAACTGGTGGTAGCTATTCAAGCCTTAAAGGGAAAAGCAATAGGCATAAGCGGAAGTGATGGCAATTTGCTTCGGGCAAAGCTCAAGGATTCCGAGCTAGGTTACACCGGTGAAATTGTAGCTACCGACCCTACCCTGTTAAACATACTGCTACAATCAGGATATATGCCTGTGGTAGCGCCAATAAGCTTTGGGGAAGTTAACGGAAAGCTAACATTGCTCAATATCAATGGTGATACTGCTGCTGGAGAAATAGCTGCTGCTCTAGCTGCTCAGAAACTCATCTTCCTTACCGATGTTGATGGCATCTACGATAGCTCAGGAAAGGTAATTTCCAGGCTTAATATTGATGAGGCAAACGAAATGCTCAAACTTGGTACAGCTTCTGGAGGGATGTTCCCCAAAATAGAAGCGAGCATCAAAGCTCTTTCGGCGGCACCCATTGCCCGTATTATCAATGGCAAGATGCCTCACGCTTTACTTAATGAGATGAAGAATGGAATTGGAGGAACAACCATTGTCCCAGAGTAACGACTGGCAAACACTGGCGGACAAGCTGTTTTTAAACACAGTAACCAGGCTTCCGGTAACATTGGTTCGTGGAGAAGGAGCCTGGGCATGGGACGACAAGGGCAAACAATACCTTGACTTCGTTGGTGGCTGGGCTGTGGATAGTCTGGGGCACTGCCATCCAGCGTTAGTGAATGCTTTGGAAGAGCAAGCCAAAACGCTTATACAGGCATCCAACCAGTTTTATACCATCCCGGCGGTAAAGTTAGCCCAGCTTTTGGTAGAAAATAGCTGCCTCGATAGAATCTTTTTCTGCAACAGCGGTGCTGAGGCTAATGAAGGAGCAATAAAGCTAGCCAAGAAATACGGCAAAATTCATCTCAACAGTGCTTATGAAATTATCACAGCCTATGGTTCCTTTCACGGCAGAACCTTAGCTATGACCGCAGCTACAGGACAGGAGAAATTCCAGCAACCTTATACTCCTTTGCCTGACGGTTTCATAACCGTTGAGTATAATAACATTGAGGCAATAAAGAGAGCGACAAATGAAAAAACCTGTGGGATAATGCTGGAGCCAGTCCAGGGCGAAGGCGGAGTCAATGTGCCAGATGAGGACTATCTTAAAAAGGTAGAAGATTGGTGCCACGAGAAGGGAATCCTCTTCATTTTGGATGAGATTCAAACTGGAATCGGTCGGACAGGCACTCTCTTCGCTTACGCGCAATATAATGTTGAGCCAGATATAATGACTTTAGCCAAAGGGCTAGGCAGTGGTGTGCCCATCGGCGCCTTTTTAGCCAAAGAAAAAGCCTCGGTTTTCACCCCAGGTGAGCACGGCACTACCTTTGGCGGCAATCCACTGGTCTGCGCTGCCGCCTACGCTACTATGAAATATATCATCGATAACGACATACCTGAGAAGGCGAAGCAAACTGGAACTTACCTTATGGCTAAATTGCAAGGACTGAAACAGCAATTCAGCTTCGTCACCGAAGTGAGAGGCAAGGGACTCTTGCTAGCTATGGAATTTGACCATGAAATTGCTCAGAAAGTAGTTGCAGCTTGCCTTGACAAAGGCTTACTGATTAACAAGCTGAAGCCAAATGCCATCCGTTTTATGCCTCCTCTCATTATCACTGAAAAGGAGGTAGATATAGCAATCAACATTTTGAGAAATATTTTCACTGAGAAAGGAAGCGAATGGACAAAGTAATACTAGCTTACAGCGGTGGTTTGGATACCTCGGTAGCCATAAAATGGCTGAAAGAAAAATATAATATGGATGTCATCACCCTTACCGTAGATATAGGCAATGTGGCTGACCTTGAAGCTATCAAGCAGAAAGCACTCAACCTTGGAGCGACAAAGGCATTTGTCGTCGATGCCAGGGAACCCTTCGTTAATTCCTTTGTCTTTCCTGCCCTTAAAGCCAATGCTATTTACGAAGGGCAATATCCTCTAGCCACGGCTCTAGGTCGCCCCCTGATTGGCCAACTTTTGGTCAAGACAGCTAAAAAGGAAAACGCCGTGGCGGTAGCTCACGGATGTACCGGTAAAGGCAATGACCAGGTTAGATTTGATGTGAGCGTGGCAGCCTTAGCTCCCGAACTCAGGATAATTGCTCCCGCCAGAGAGTGGAATATGACCCGGGAGCAAACAATTGAATATGCCCAAAGCCATAATATCTCTGTTCCTATCACTGCAGCCAGCCCCTATTCCATTGACCAGAATTTATGGGGCAGGAGCATCGAATGCGGCGTTCTCGAAGACCCGTGGACTGAACCTCCTGATGATGTCTTTACCTGGACAAAGTCGCCCAAGGAAACACCGGATGAGGCCGACTACATCACCATCGGTTTTGATGAAGGAATACCGATAAGCATTGATGGACAGCAACTGAATGGTGTGGCGCTTATTCAGCAAGTTCATGAGATAGCTTGCAAACACGGCGTGGGCAGAATTGACCATGTTGAAAACAGACTAGTAGGCATAAAATCAAGAGAGATATATGAAGCACCAGCAGCCTCCGTGTTAACCAAGGCTCACCAGGCACTGGAGGCAATAACCCTATCCAAAGACCAGCTTCGTTTCAACAATATTGTGTCTGGTGAATATGCTGACCTTGTTTATAATGGGTTATGGTTCTCCCGTCTTCGCCAAGATTTGGCTACCTATGTGGATAGTTCCCAAAGATATGTTACCGGAGAAGTAAAGATTAAGCTTTACAAGAGCAATTGCCAGGTGGTAGGTAGAAAATCGCCTTATTCCCTTTATGATTATAGCCTGGCTACTTATGATAAAGGTGACGCCTTTGACCAGAGTGCCTCTCCTGGCTTCATCCATATCTGGGGCCTGCCGATAAGAACCGAGTCTAAGGCGCAACATCCGAAACCGCCTGAATAAGGAACGATTCTCCACTCTTGGCATTGAACTTGGAAAGTGGGTTGGAAATGGAGAAGTATCTGAAACCGACATCCGTCATTGATTGTGACAATACATCCATACAACAGAAAGCCGAAGATTTAGCTAAAGGGCGGCAAGATGTTATTGAGAAGGCCAAAAACCTTTTTTATTTTGTGAGGGATGAAATTAAATATAACCTGTATACACCAAAATCCTTGCCTGAACACTTTCGGGCAAGTAACACTTTATCCAGAAGGGAAGGGTATTGTGTTCAAAAAGCGGTTCTTCTCGTCGCTTTAGCCCGAGCCGCAGGAATCCCCACTGGCCTGGGATTCGCTAGACTTAGAAATAACCTTCTTCCACAGAAAATCTTCAAATGGCTGGGAACGAATATACTTCCTTTTCACGGCTACGCCGAATTATATCTAAATGGAAAGTGGGTTAAGGCTACCCCCGCTTTTGACCTAAAGATGTGTGAAAGGCACCGGATTATTCCAGTGGAGTTTGATGGCAAGAACGATGCCATGTTTCATCCTCACAATCGCGATGGCAAATTACATATCGAATACGTGAAGGACCTCGGCCATCATTATGATGACCTGCCACTAGATAGACTGTGGGATGCGTTGATTCAAACTTATGGAACCACGCGCCGTAAACCACCAAAGCGATAGAAAAAATACATCACATCTGATATTGACCGTTCCATCTTTGAACGATGCCACTCTTGCTGTTTTACCCTCAACAATTCAAGCCGTCCTCTTTGCACCTCAACTAATCAGCCTGGCAAACCTATTGCATCTGAGGCGGCCCATGGCTGCTATTCTGGGTTCACATTTTCCAGAAATTAACTTAACCTAGTTGACAAATAGGCAAGGAAAGTATCAAGATTTTCTCTTGGCGGTTAAGGCAAGACTTAAATGAGTTACCAGCGCGGTCGTTTTCAAAAAGGGATTAACAAAACGGCACAGGATTACCTCGCCTCTATCCCCTTTGACCAGCGGTTATATCGCCAGGACATTGAGGGGAGCATTGCCCATGCCAGGATGCTGGCAAAGCAGGGAATAATAGCAGATAAGGACGCTGAAGCGATAATCGCTGGGCTTAACTCCATCCGCAGTGAAATCGAGCAAGGAAAATTCCACTTCAAGACCAAGCTTGAGGATATACATATGAATATCGAAGCTCGATTGTTTGAAAAGATAGGCGATATAGCAGGCAAGCTTCACACCGCGCGCTCCCGAAATGATCAGGTGGCTTTAGACATGCGGCTCTTCCTCAAAGAGGAGATCCCGAAAACCATAGACAACATAAAAGCCCTGCAATCCTCGCTCGTGGAATTGGCTGAAGCTAATAAAGATGTCATCACTCCTGGTTATACACACTTGCAACAAGCTCAGCCAGTCCTTCTAGCTCATCATTTGCTGGCTTACTTTGAAATGTTCCAGCGAGACAAGGAAAGATTCTCTAATTGTCTGAAACGCACCGATGTCTTACCTTCAGGCAGCGGAGCTCTAGCTGGAGTGGCTTACCCCATAGACCGTCAATTTATGGCCCAGGAATTAGGCTTCAGCGAGATAAGCAACAACAGCGTCGATGCCGTTTCCGACAGGGATTTTGTGGTGGAGTACCAGGCAGCATCTGCCTTAGCTATGATGCATATTTCCCGACTGGCTGAGGAGATTGTTCTATGGTCATCCAGCGAGTTCGGTTTTATCGAGATTAGCGAAGACTTCACCACGGGCAGTAGCATTATGCCGCAGAAGAAAAATCCTGATGTCGCGGAGCTAGCCAGAGGCAAGACAGGGCGAATATATGGCAACTTGATGTCCCTGCTGACCACTATGAAAGCTTTGCCATTAGCCTATGATCGAGATATGCAGGAGGATAAACAGGGGCTTTTTAATACCCTGGATACCTTACATTCCACCTTAGAAGTATTTGCTGAAATGATTAAGACGCTGAAGGTCAATCCGCAGCGTATTAGCAATGCAATAAACGAAGACTATATTTTGGCTACCGATTTGGCGGACTACCTGGTAAAAAAGGGAATGCCCTTTCGCCAGGCTCACAATACAGTGAGTAAATTAGCCGAATATGCTGTTGCTAACCGAAAAAGCTTCCGTGAGCTTAGCTTAAGCGAATATCGCAAATTCAGCCCCCTATTTGATAAAGATGTGTATAATATTACTTTGGAATCCTCTGTAGCTTCCCGAAATATCGTTGGTGGAACCGCCCCAAATCAGGTAGAAGTAGCACTGAAAAAAGCGAGAAAACTATTGCGTATAGAGCAAAATAGTTCACAAGCGAGGAAAAAAGGTGGGAAAGAGCAAGGTTAAATTAGCGCCATCAATTCTTAGTGCTGATTTTGCTCGGCTTGGCGAGCAAGTTGTCGAGGCTACCAAAGCAGGCGCTGATTATATCCACATCGACGTTATGGACGGCCATTTTGTGCCCAACATCTCCATAGGTATTCCAATAGTAGCTTCCCTCCGCCCTCAGACTAACTTGCCTCTAGATGTCCATCTGATGATACAACACCCCGAACAGTATGTCTCCCAGTTTGCTGACTCTGGAGCTGATATAATCACCGTTCACGTTGAGGCTTGTTCATCCCTTCACCGGTTGATTCACTCAATAAAGGAATTGAATGTCAAAGCAGGGATAGCATTGAATCCCGCTACCCCACTAACCTCTATAGAAGAAATTCTCCCTTATGTTGATTTAGTTCTGGTTATGAGCGTTGAACCTGGCTATGGAGGGCAGAGTTTCATCCCATCATCGCTGGACAAAATATCGAGGTTACGCAAAATGCTCGATAACAAAAAACTCAATGCTGAACTCGAGGTTGACGGCGGCATCACCGTTGACAATGCACCTGGCATAGTCAAAGCTGGGGCTAATGTCCTGGCGATTGGAAGCAGTATATTTAACGCCAAAAAGGGAATAAGTCAAACAATGCAAATGTTTAGAAAGGCGGTAAGTTAGCGTGCTTCCTTGTACTGGGTACGCAAGCACCGGGTGCAGATATTTACTTTTTTCTTTTCGCCATTTATTGTAATAGTAGTGCGATGGATATTGGGTAACCATCGCCGCTTGGTATGTTGTTTGGAATGGCTTACACTGTGACCATAGTGAGCTTTCTTACCACAAATGTCACACTTCATAAGACAACTCCACAATCCTTCTGTTCCATCTTATGCCACAAATATTATCACAGGATGAAAATCTTGACAAAGTTTGTCAAACACCTATAATACATCGCACTGCGATATAGCGGATGAGGTGCGTTATGAGCAGGTATGAACAAAGCAAAGGAGGAGAGATAGGGACGGATTCAGTCACGGGACAGCGGTTGAAAGAAATGTTTAACGCAGGAACCGCGTGGCTGGAAAAATGCGTGCCCGAAATCAACGCCATAAATGTCTTCCCCATTCCCGACGGGGATACAGGAACTAACATGCTGCTCACCATGCGTTCTGCCATGGAAGCGGCACATCGAAGCCATGATGGCGATGCTTCATCGGTAGCCCAGACTATTGCCCTTGGCGCTCTAATGGGGGCTCGTGGCAATTCAGGTGTGATATTGTCCCAATTCTGGAAAGGCTTTGTTAAAGGCTTGAATGGCAACAAAACCCTTACCAGCGAATCTTTAGCAAAAGCACTATCGGAGGCATCGCAAGCTGCCTACGAAGGACTTGTCAATCCAGTGGAAGGCACCATGTTAACAGTGCTCCGTGATTCAGCACATGCCGCTGACGCTGCTGCAAAAAGCAATTCTAAAAATGTAATCAAAACGTTGACTATCACAGTGGAGGCAGCTAAAGAATCAGTAGCCAACACGCCTAACTTATTGTCGGTGTTATACGAAGCAGGAGTAGTGGATGCCGGTGGGCAAGGTTTGTATGTTCTCCTGGAGGGCGCACTACACTACCTCAGGGGAGAAAACGACACTTTGAAACACGGCAAACCACGTCTGATTCCCACGAGCCAGCCATTAGCCCCAGGGATAACTCAAATGCCCGCTGAAGTGGAGGTGCCTTACGGTTACTGCATGAATTTCCTATTAGAAGGACAAGATCTCAACTTGAAAAAAATCAAGAAAAACTTGAAAAAGAAGGGACAGTCTCTAGTAATCACCGGTAATGGCTCCAAGCTCAGAGTTCACATCCATAGCTTTAAACCCGGCGAAATTATTGACTACGCTACAAAGCAAGGCGTATTGCATAAGATAAAAATTGACAACATGGATGACCAATATGCTGAATTCATTAAAATGCAAAGAAAGAATTTGCCCGCTGTCGATACCGCTATAGTAGCAATTGCCTCAGGTGAAGGCCTTTTCAAACTATTCAAAAGCCTGGGAACCACCATTGTTGTCCCCGGCGGTCAAACTATGAATCCAAGCGTCCGTGAGCTAGTGGAGGCAGTGGATTCAGCACCCTCAGATAAGGTTATACTGCTGCCCAACAATAAGAACATTGTCGTTGCTGCATCCCAGGTTCAATCCTTGACTTCAAAGGATGTTAAGGTAGTACCCACGAGAACCATACCTGAAGGCATTGGTGCTCTCCTTTCCTTCAACTACGATATGGGCTTGGAGAACAATGCTTCTGCCATGGAAGAAGCAACGAAAAGGGTGAAATCCATAGAAATCACCAAATCAGTCCGCAAAAGTCAGATCAACGGTATGGACATAAAGAAAGGAGAATTTATCGCTGTCTTAGATGCCAAAGAGTTGGTAGCCAATGGCAAAAAAGTTAAAGACGTCATTACCGATGCCCTTGAGAAAGCAGAGGTAAAGAATGCTGAATTGGTGAGTATTTACCACGGTGCTGAAACTAAACCCGCTGAAGCCCAGAAAATAGCTGGTGAAATCCAAAACGAATTTTCAGTTGAAGTTGAAACAATTCAAGGTGACCAACCCTACTACAACTATATAATTTCGCTGGAATAAGAATTCTCAAGTTATGTTATGGTTAGAGCTGGCGCTACATTAGAGGAAATTGCCAATTGGGTGACAAGTGCAATTCCCAGGACGCATGTGGTGATGGCCTTCGACACTCTAGAATATCTAAGGAGGGGAGGACGCATTGGTAAAGCACAAGCTTTCCTGGGTAATTTAATCAAAATCAATCCTATTCTGGGAATAAAAAAAGGAGAGGCTTTCCCCATCACCCGAGTGCGTAGTCGAGCACGTGCTGTAGACTTCCTAGTAAATTTCGTGGAAAACTTTAGAAAGATAGATGCTCTGGTTATCGAAGATGGTGCTACCACCAGTGAGCTAGGAAAATTGGCTCAGCGCCTCCAAGGATTAGTGCCTGATGAGCATTTTTATCGCTCCAAGGTAAGCCCGGTAGTGGGCACACATGTTGGTCCTCACGTCTTAAGTGTCTCTGTCCTGGAAGGAGAATAGAGTTTGGGCCAGCTTTCCAAAGATACGAGTATCAATTCACTCCGAAGAGTCCTGGAATTAGAATGTAAGAAGGGATATTCCGATAAAGCGGTGATCGGAGGATTGGACAGATTCCTCCGAAAACAAGAAGGGGAAATCCTACAGGACATAAACGACCGAGAACTCTTAACGAGCTTTAGTAACCTACAGTTGGCTAAATCCAATTACAGTTCCTGGGATGTAAAGAAACGTAAACAGTGGATAGTAGCTATCCTGGAATGGATAGATGAAGTGGAACAAACAAGGGAGAGAAAGAAGTCAAGCACACTGGCACCTGATAGACTCACCGTAGTGGCTAAAACCCACCAAATGGAAAGGGCATCTTACGGACTAGACTCATCAATAACATCAATCAGAGGTATCACAACCAACACGGCCACTAGATTTGCCAAGTTTGGCGTGAGAACCATATATGATTTACTTTACTTTCTTCCTCACCGTTACATAGATTATAGCCAGAGAAAACCCATTGCTGAACTCGAAGAGGGTAAAGAGCAAACCATCATAGCTACAATATGGCAATCAAGAGTGGTCACTCTGGGTAGTCGACAGGGCACAGAGGCAATTGTCGGCGATGAGACAGGTAATATCCGAATAGTGTGGTTTAATCAACCCTATCTGGCAAAGAATTTTCGTACCAATGCCAGGATAGCAATTAGCGGAATAGTTAGCTCATTTAAGGGACAAAGGGTTTTTCAGTCTCCAGAATGGGAACTCATCCAGACCGGGGAACTAATTCATACCGCTCGATTGGTTCCCATCTACCCATTAACTTCCGGTTTATACCCCCGCCGGGTAAGGAAATGGACAAAAGAGGCTGTAGATAGCTGGGCATGGCAGCTCGTTGAGTTCCTGCCCCCAGAAATAAAGAAACGCTACCAACTTCTAGATTTGTCACAAGCAATTATCCAGGCTCATTACCCTGACAATCACCGGATAGCGGAGGAAGCAAGAAAACGTTTAGCCTTTGATGAATTGTTTCTACTCCAATTGGGTTTGCTGGCGAGAAAGCAAAATTGGCAGGAAGGTCAGCCGGGCAACTCTTTTAATATCAATCGAGAGCTGCTCCAAAGATTCCTGAGTTATTTACCGTTTACTTTGACTCGCGCCCAACAACGAGTGCTCAACGAGGTCTTGCTTGACCTGAAACAGCCAAAAGCTATGTCGCGACTTCTCCAGGGAGAAGTAGGCAGTGGCAAAACTATAATTGCTACCCTGGCATTACTAATTGCCTGTGATAATGGATACCAAGGGGCACTGATGGCCCCCACAGAAGTCCTCGCTGAGCAACATTTCGATAATATTTGCACCTATTTAGCCAGAGCTAGCTCAGAATCCCCCTCACCACTGCCAGCATCCCGAAACAATCTTCACTGCTATGCCGGTATTCTCTCGCAGCCGATAACCGTTGCTTTGCTCATTGGCAGCATTAGCGAGAGTGAAAAGGAGGATTTGCATAATAAGATCAGGCAAGGCGAGATTGATATTGTTATTGGAACTCATGCTATCATTCAGGGAGAAGTGGAATTCAACAAGCTAGGACTGGCGGTGATAGATGAGCAGCATCGCTTCGGCGTTCTACAGCGGTCAGCATTGCGTCAAAAGGGATTCAACCCCCACATGCTGGCTATGACCGCCACTCCCATCCCGAGAACCATGGCATTGACTATTTATGGAGACCTTGACCTTTCCATTATCGACGAACTGCCACCGGGACGAATGCTTGCTGAAGCAAAATGGCTTGACCCAGAAGGCAGAGAAAAGGCTTATTCTTTCATCCAGCGCCAGATAAATAAGGGAAAACAAGCTTTTATCATCTACCCCTTGATCGAAGAATCGGAAGTAATAGAAGCAAGAGCGGCGACCACTGAATATCAGCGATTAAGCAGAGATGTTTTCCCCGACTTAAAACTGGGGCTGATGCACGGGCGGATGCCCGCTGCTGACAAAGAGCAGGTGATGCGCCGTTTTCGTGATCGAGAATTTGACATCTTAGTGTCAACATCAGTAGTTGAAGTTGGCATTGATGTGCCCAATGCCAATGTCATATTAATAGAAGGTGCCGACCGCTTCGGATTATCCCAGCTTCACCAATTTAGAGGGAGGGTGGGGCGAGATAAGGAGCAAGGTTACTGCCTACTCATCTCCGATAAGCTTTCTCGTGAAATGGAATCCCGCCCCGAAACAGGAAAGAAAACCGAAGATGAGTGGAAACACCGCCTTGAGCTACTGGAGGAAATTCAAGATGGCTTCAAACTAGCCGAGGAAGACTTAAAGCTGCGAGGGCCTGGGGAGTTCTTCGGCACTCAGCAAAGTGGCTTGCCCGAACTTAAAGTAGCTAGTATAACAAACGTGCAGCTTTTAGAGATAGCACGACGAGAGGCAACCACCTTCTTCCGAAATAATCCCGATGCAGCGAAAGACAGAACCTCTCCTCTTGGGGAAAAACTAACGAGAATATGGCAAGGGCATATTGAATGGAGTTAATATGGTTAAACAGAAGATAGCCGATTGTCTACAACAAGCGGTAGCCAAAACTCAACAGGAAGGTAGTCTTGCACCCGGAGCGCTGCCAGAGATAATCATAGAGCATCCCCAAAATCCTTCTCACGGAGATTTTGCTTCAAGCCTCCCGTTAAAGCTAGCTCGGACAACCAGGATGCCTCCCTTGGCTGTCGCTGAGAAAATAGTGGAGAAAATATCGCTGCCCCCCGAAATTGACCACACCACCATAGCCCCACCAGGATTCATTAACTTTACATTGCGGAGTGAATGGCTCACCGAACAGGTAGAGACTATATTGGCTGCCGGCGAATCATATGGGAATCTTACTTTAGGTAAAGGTAAAAACATTCAAGTCGAGTTTGTCAGCGTTAATCCCACAGGACCCCTTCATGTGGGTCATGGACGTGGCGCTGTTCTGGGCAGCACCCTAGCTGATGTCCTTTCTACTAGTGGCTATTTGGTCGAAAGGGAATATTACTTAAACGATATAGGCAACCAAATAGCGCTATTCGGGCATTCGCTCTACGTTCGTTATCTGCAATACCTTGGTAAAGAGGCTGATATCCCCCCCGATGGCTACTATGGTAGTTATATGATTGACCTGGCAAAAGAAATCGCCGAAGAACATGGAGATAAGTTTCTCAATGTACCTCAAAAAGAAGCGATCGAGGGAATCACTGAAATCGGGATTAACAGGATAATAAACAACATTAAAGAAGACCTTCTTCTATTAAACGTTGAGTTCGATGAGTGGTTTAGCGAAAAAAGCCTCTACACGGGCGAGCAATACAACAAAGTCATGGCACTATTGGAAAGTGGAAACTACGTGACTAAGAAGGAAAATGCCGTTTGGTTTGAATCAAGCCTGCTGGGGGAGGATAAAGACAATGTGTTAGTCCGAAGTGATGGCTCACCCACTTATTTCGCCTCCGATATCGCTTATCATTACAACAAGTTTATGGAGCGGAAATTTGACGCCGTGATTGATATCTGGGGAGCCGACCACCAGGGACATGTTCCCCGGATGAAAGCGGTAATGAAAGCCTTGGGGCAAGACCCGGAGCGGCTCAAGGTGATAATATGTCAACTGGTTACCCTTCACCGCGGAAAAGAAACACTTAAGGTATCCAAGCGCAGCGGTGACATCATCACCCTGCGTGAGGTAATAGACGAGGTAGGAGCAGATGCTTGCCGCTTCTCTTTCCTATCCTACTCCGCTGAAAGCCAGATGGATTTCGACCTGGAGTTAGCCAAAAAACAGTCAGCAGATAATCCTGTTTACTATGTCCAATATGCTCACGCTCGAATTGCCAGCATCCTTCGCTTAGCCCAACAGCGGCAAATAAATTACAGTCAGGGCGATATTTCCCTGCTTTCCACTGAGCCGGAGCTAACCTTGATTCGCCATTTAATAATGCTCCCCGAGGTTATAGAAAGGGTAGCTGCTAACCTTGAGCCCCACCACCTACCCTACTACACTCAAGCACTGGCTACTGTTTTCCACAGCTTCTATAAGCAATGCCGAGTTGTCTCCCAGGACGAGGCATTGACCAAAGCCCGACTTAAGCTGGTCAGAGCGACTCAAATCGTGTTGGTCAAGGCGCTCCACCTCATGGGCATGACCGCACCGGAAACAATGTAAAGCTGTTGAACCTATTCTATTGTCATTGCGAGCCCTTCGCTTCTTGTCACTCTGAGGAAGTGAAGCGACCGAAGAATCTCACTCAGGACAGGCTCCGCAAAGCAATCTCGTGAAATCTAAAACCCTTCTTTTCTACACTGCTTGGTTAATTCAATATAAGCTTGCGACCCCAATTGTATCCACAATAACCGTTGCTGCGAAATTTACTCGATTTGGGCTAGCAGCTTCTCAATCCTGCATTGGACTTCTTCCCTTTCCTGCTTTGCCTTCTCTATTTCAGCGTTCCAAGCGTCCCCGTCAATCAAGTCCTCAATCTACATTCCAGATATTCTTATCTTCGGGGATAACCATCACAAAACAAACAGGATAACGATGGCTATTATCAGAGCATAGATAGCAATGGACTCGCAAAAAGCAATGCCAATGAGCATGTTGCTCATTATCGCTCCCCTTGCCTCAGGGTTGCGACCCAGTGCTCCCATAGCTCCAGAACCTAAGACGCCAACACCTATTCCCGGTCCAATAGCTCCCAGGCCTGCAGCTAGACCTGCTGCCACAAATTTTACTGCTTCTCCATCCATTTTCTTTCACCTCCTTCCTATTGGTTGTTAATGCGTCTAAAGCTGTAATAAATGTAGCCCAAAGTGATACCCAGCCCGATGGTGGCTCCAATCAAAGCGAACAACTCTCCCGTGTGGTTTAGTCTGCCAACCATGCTTCCGATAGCTGCTGCTCCACTGATACAAATAAAACTTACTCCCCCAGTGTGAGCTAACAACTTCAATACCACTTTCGGCTCATTTTTTGAGTATTCTTGCTGCTTTATTATGTTACTCGCCATTAAACTTTAACCTCCTTCTGCGATTTCCCTAAGCCAAGCAAACTAAGGTGATTGCTTCCCGTAACATTTGAAAGTTCAAATATGTCGATTAGCTTTAGTATCTCCATATCTTCGAACCACTGATTATCCTGAACTTTGGCAGCTATGGCTTCTACCGTCACCGGTGCATCCACCATGATTACCATATCGAATGCCCCGATAACGGGATCAACGAACTCCACCCCGGGTATCTGTTCCACTTCTCTCAATGGCTCGATGAACTCTTCCTGTTCTATGTTGCCCTTTACCTTAACCAGCAAATATGCTCTTAATCCCATTTCACTTCCTCCGAATTCTCAGCAAGTCGAGCTAAGAACTGGCTATCGTCTGCAGCTCTAGCTAGTATTGCTAGGATTCTTATTTCCCGTTTCGGCCTTTCGTCATCAGTGACAGGCTTTCTGTTGTTTCTTCTCGATCGCATCATCGGCGACCTCCTGTTCCTCACTCTACTTATAGAATACCCGTTGGCAGGCGATCACACATCGACCTAAAGTTCCATTTTCATATACCCTGAAGTCCTATATCTTGTGACCTTGTTGAGATTATCCGCCGCAGAGTTTAGAATTCGTTTAGTAATCAAGCGATTGGTAGTAAGGAAGGCCATATTACGGCGAAGGTAAGAATTGTAATTGCCGATGACCATGCCGTGCTAAGGGAAGGCATGCGTAATCTGCTTAATGGGGAGAAGGACTTTGAAGTAGTCGGTGAGGCTGGCGATGGTGAAGAAGCGGTCAGGTTAGGCAGTGAGCTAAAGCCCGATTTAGTCATAATGGATATTGTCATGCCTAAGCTTAGTGGCATTGAGGCTACGAAGTTAATTAAGCAGGCAAACCCATCTACAGCGGTATTGGTATTGACTGCCTATAACGACATCCGCTACATCATTGGACTTCTGGAGGCCGGTGCCTGTGGCTACTTACTGAAGAGCGCACGCAGCAGCGAGATTGCCGGGGCTATCCGTGCTGTGCGCTCAGGTGAGTCGGTGCTTGACCCGGTGGTAACCCACAGGCTTTTGCAACATGTAGGCGGATCAGCCAAGAAGACCGGTGAGAAGGAGGGTGATGGTCAGCTAACCTCCAGGGAAATTGAAATTCTGAGGTTAGTGGCTAGAGGGATGAGCAACAAGGATATTGCCACCGAGCTATTTCTCAGCTTGCGCACGGTGAAAGCTCACTTGACTAACATCTTTAACAAAATGGGTTGTGGTTGCCGTACCGAGGTGCTAATTAAAGCACTTAAGGAAGGCTATATTAGCCTTAACGATGTACCCCAAGAGGAGAGAGCAATTGGCGGAAGCAAAATTTAGGCTGACTGAGCAAAAAGGAGCAGAGGAGATGCTCATCAGAATTATTGATGGTTCCCCGATAGCGACATTTGCCATCAATAAGCAGCACAAAATCACTCACTGGAATATAGCGCTCGAATCTCTCTCCGCCAGAAGAAAGGAAGAGATGGTCGGGACGGACAAACACTGGATGGCATTCTACAGTAAGAAGAGAGCGGTTATGGCTGATTTAATAGTGGATGGAAGCTCCACTGCTGAGATTGAACAACACTATCGGGATAAAGGCAAGAAATCTTCCCTGATTGATGGCGCCTACGAAGCCGAAGATTTCTTCCCGGATCTTGGAGAGGACGGTAGATGGCTTCATTTTATGGCGAGCCCTATCAAAGATAACAAGGGAGAAATAATAGGTGCCATAGAGACCTTACGTGATGTAACTGAACAGAAGCGGTTGGAGGACAAGGCTCGTCTCTATGTCCACCAGATTACTAGGGCGCAGGAGGAGGAGAGAGCGCGCATTGCCCGGGAATTGCATGACGATTTGGCTCAATCCCTGCTCGTTCTCACGCAGGGCCTAGATTTTCTCACCTCGACTAAAAGCGAGAAGTTATCCGCCGCGGACCGTAAACAATTTTTAGAGAAGTTGCGCGACCAAGCGATTGGGGTACTAGGAGACTTGCGGCGCTGTGCTCAGGACCTAAGACCTCCCATACTAGATCAACTCGGCTTACTAGCGGCACTGGAGTGGATGGCGGAAGACCTAGCCAAAAACCACAGAATTGATGCTCAGGTTAAGGTGATAGGTAATGAACGAAGCTTGCCCGCTGAGGTAGAGCTCCTATTATTCCGCATTGCTCAAGAGGCGTTAACTAATATCAGAAGACATGCAGAAGCATCGAGGGCTTGGATTACACTAGAATTTGGTGATGATAAGGCTGTTTTAGCTGTTAATGACAACGGCAAGGGTTTTAAGTTGCCTCAAATGCCAGGAGACTTTACCAGTGTGGGTAAGCTTGGTTTAGCTGGGATGCAACAGCGAGCCCAGCTAATGGGCGGCACTATTGAAATGAAATCAACACCAGGCAAAGGGACAACTTTGATAGTGCAGGTGCCTAGCTAAATCATGATGCTCTAACTACCCAGCTTGAGCTCATCTATCCGAGGTATTATACAGAATCTCAGGATGTGCTTGTTAAGTTGCTCTAGTGCCCACCAGCACCCTCTGCGATACAATTTTGTCCTTGCCAGGATCGCTGATCTTTACATGTGCGTATACACATCCCATCCAACTTACCCCTTCTCAGCCAAAGTATACTATGCCTAGGCTTAAATTACCCCTCTGCCGTCAGTCGCCTGTAGCCAAATGTGGTTGATAGTTTTGTCTCGATGGCTGCCTTGAGGTGGACATTATGCGATTTTATGCAATTGAGCAAACAAGTTTGCATTAGCAGTTGCCTTATGTTAGATTTGCCACCTAAAGCCATACAAGACGTAAGATGACACAGATAGAATTAGCTAAACAGGGTATCATTTCACCCCAGATAAAGCATGTAGCTGAAAAAGAAGGGGTGGAGATAGATTTTGTGCTGGAAGGACTGGTTAGCGGCACCATCGTGATACCAGCTAACCCTAATCACGTCAACTTAGCTCCCTGCGGTATAGGTAAGGGGCTAAGGACAAAAGTCAACGTGAATCTCGGCACATCGCCCGACTTTTGCGATTTAGATATGGAACTGAAAAAACTGCAAGCCGCCATTGAGTTTGGCAGCGACACAGTTATGGACCTCAGTACCGGGGGAGATATTTCGGCTATAAGACAAGCTATCATCAATGCCAGCACCCTGACGGTAGGAACCGTCCCCATCTATCAAGCAGGAATTGAAGCTATTGACAAACACGGTGCTATCGTAAATATGACCGCGGATGAGATTTTCGATGTTATCGAACAGCACGCCAAGGACGGTGTTGATTTCATGACTCTCCATTGTGGGGTAACTCAAGCTACAATTGCACGGCTGAAAAGCCAGGGCAGAATAACCGGTATGGTGTCTCGAGGAGGCGCTTTCTTAACTGGATGGATGTTGCATAATGAAAAGGAAAACCCTTTGTACCAATATTATGACCGCTTATTAGAGTTAGCTCATGAATATGATTTCGCCTTAAGTTTAGGCGATGGTTTACGCCCCGGGTGCCTGGCTGACGCAACTGATAGAGCTCAACTTGAGGAGCTAATCACAATCGGTGAGTTAGTGAAACGTGCCAGAGAAGCTAATGTTCAAGTCTTCGTCGAAGGCCCAGGACATTTGCCATTAGACCAGGTAACCAGCAATGTTCAATTGGAAAAAAGCCTTTGTCATGACGCACCATTCTATGTCCTTGGTCCTCTGGTTACCGATATAGGTGCTGGCTATGACCATATCGTCGGTGCTATTGGAGGCGCTATCGCCGCCGCAGCAGGAACAGATTTCCTGTGCTACGTCACTCCAACAGAGCACCTCGGATTACCTGAGGTGGAGGATGTAAAAGAAGGAGTAATCGCCTCCCGTATAGCTGCCCATGCTGGCGATGTCGTTAAAGGCATAAAGGGAGCTAAGGAACTGGATGAACAGATGTCGCGGGCTCGTAAAAGTTTTGATTGGGAAACTCAAATCAAATTATCCTTGGACCCAAAGCGCTCGGAACAAATTCACGAACGCTTCGCCCCTAACGGAAGAACTTGCACCATGTGTGGCAAATATTGCGCCATGGCTCTGATAGAGAAATATTTAAACCATGGTCCGCCAGCCAATGAATAGCAAGAGCTGCTGTGCTGTCCCTTTGGAGCCAACAGAAATGCTATTAAAAAGAGCTTAATGTGCACTTGATTATTGATGGCTATTCTGATAGCAAAGAAATCCTTCAAGATGAGATGTCCCTGACCCATCAATCATGCCAGCGGTAGGCAGCCCCGAGCCTGACGGCCTACAATGACGTAAGGTGGGACTCTTCCAAATGATAGCCTCCGTTTATATCCCCAGTTGACACAGCTCCTCTTCCCGTCTTATTATTACTGCGTTGATGGAAGATACCTCCAAGCAGGATGCTACACTTCTCGAGGTAGCTAACAGTTTTCTACTCGATTTAGCTCCGGAACAAAAAGAAAAGGCACAAGCAGAAATTTATAATCTTGTGCGCTGGCTTGGCGTGAGCCGGAAAGCAAGCAGCATCACCCCGCCTGATATAGCTGACTATACCGAACGGATTACCCCTTCAGCCGCTGAGCCAATTAGGCCCTTCCTCAGCTACATCCGTAGAAAGGGCTTCACTAAGGTAAGTCTAGCCAGCCATGTTCGGGCAAAGAGAACGTCCTCAAAAACAGCGACAGCCATTCAACAAACTCCCAAAATTCAATCTGCCCTGAGCAGGGAAGGCCACGCTAAAATGGAAGCAGAGTTAGCCGCCCTCAAGAGCGAACGTTCCAAAGCCATCAAGGAGATACGACAGGCAGCAGCCGACAAGGACTTCAGCGAAAATGCACCATTGGAAGCAGCACGGGAACATAAATCACATCTGGAGGGTAGAATAAAGGAGCTAGAGCTGATCTTGAATTCGGCAACAGTCATAAGTAAAACCCAGGATACTTTGCAGATAAAAATTGGGAATACAGTGAAGTTTCGTGATTTAGCCTCAGGCAGGGATCTCCGTTATACTCTGGCACACCCGAAAGAGACAAACCCAGCGAAGGGCATAATTTCCATCGCCTCACCCATTGGTAAAGCTTTGTTACGTAAACAAAAAGGGCAAACCATCAGCATTACCGCTCCCGCTGGTACTTTCAACTATCTTATTGAAGACATTCAGTAAATCGGGGAGCAAATTCAGCCTATCAAGTAAACACAGGACATTACTCCAGTGGGCTTAACGTTAACAGCTTCTTTGCAATCTGCGGATATTTAGCGATGAACAACAGCTCGGCCTCAACAAGGGGTTTTTGAGCCTCAACATTGGCATACCTCACCAATTCCAGAATCTCTCTAGCTTTCGCACTATCGTCAAAGGTTATCGCCATCTTTCCCATTATGTGTCTGAACCCGGATATCCCACTGTATTCACCGAAACATATCTCCCTGCCAGTTTCCACAAACTCTAGTTTTCCTCGGCCTAATTCAGCAAGGTCATACAGTTCATAATTCTCCGGATCCTTCAACACGCCGTCAGCGTGAATGCCAGAGCTATGCGCAAAGGCATTGGCTCCAACCCCTGGCTGATTTATCGGGACAGGAACCCCAAAGGCATAGCTGGCAAATTTGCTTATCTTCCACGCCTTTTTCAGGTTAATTCGCTTCCCCAATCGATACCTGCCGGCAAATCCTTTCGATTTAGCCACTGCTAGAATTGTTGCCACGAGGTCAGCATTGCCTGCCCTCTCTCCCATCCCGTTAACCGTGGTGTTGATATAAGCATCCTGTCCACCATCTATAGCTCCTTTAGCTCCAGCAACAGAATTAGCGACAGCCATACCTAAATCGCCGTGGCAGTGAAGTTCGATGGGAATCCCTACATTTTCCGCCAGCGCCTTGACAGTTTCATAGATGGTAAAAGGGTCATCGTAGCCAAGAGTGTCACAATACCTGAACCTTTGAGCTCCGTGTTCCTTTGCTGCTAAGGCAAATTCGATTAAAAAGTCCGTGTCTGTTCTGGAGGCATCTTCAGCATTTACACCAATACTTTCAGTTCCAAGTGCTTTAGCAGCTTCCACGGCATCAATCATCATCCCTACAATATCCTCACGCTTCTTTTCCCCATAGAATTTATGGGAAATCATCTGGGCTGATGTAGAGATTGATAGATTGAGATGTCGGATATCGGGAACAAACCTGAATGCCGTTTCGACATCACTGACTATCGCCCTTAGCCACCCGGACAACCGAATAGGTTGCAAAACCCCCATGGCAGCCAATTCTAAATTGGCTTGGAGGTAAGCCGACTCGTGTCTCGTTGTAGGAAAACCAAACTCAGATTGAAAGATACCCATCTCATTGAGATAGATGTTTATTATGGTCTTCTCAAGCTTAGACAGGCCGAGATTAGCAGTTTGAACGCCGTCCCGATTAGTAACGTCTATGAAATAAATCTCAGGCATGCTCCTCCCCCATAAGATTAAATGACAAAAATAACATTATTGTTTCACTTAATCAAATATTACATAGTATAATAGCTTTCAGTGTCAAAAATAGAAGCTGGTATAATAAATGTTACCGGGTATATTGGCATCGAACTAGTTCGCCTGCTTCATCACCACCCTGAAGTAGAACTCAAATCTATTACAGGAAGAAGTGCTGCAGGACAAAAGCTGGGCGAGGTTTTCCCGCACTTGGGCGATGTAAACCAGTTAATAGAAGCCGACGTAGATAGTAATATAGATGTTGCCTTTTCGGCAATGCCCCATAAATCAAGCGTGGACGTAGTGCCCTCTTTGCTGACACAAAACATCAAGGTCATCGATGTTAGTGCTGATTTCAGGTTAAAAGATGCCAATGAATACCCAAAATGGTATGGCTTTACCCACCCGTTTCCTGATTTGTTGCAAGAAGCAATTTATGGCTTGTCTGAAATTCATGAAAAAGAGATAGCTTCAGCACGGCTGGTAGCCAATCCTGGTTGTTACAGCGTTGGCGCTATCCTGGCATTAGCACCGGTAGTCAAAGAAGCCGTCATCTCACCTGAAGTAATAATTGACAGCAAGTCTGGGGTATCTGGCGCTGGCAGAACCTTGACCTTAGCCAGCCATTACGCTGAAACCAATGAAAACGCCTTCGCCTATGCCATTGAAGGACACCGCCACCTGCCTGAGATTGAACAAGAACTGAGAGCATTAAACCCAGAGCTTCCCTTATCAGCGACTTTTGTGCCTCACTTAGTCCCCATGACCCGAGGTATATTAACCACGTGCTATGCTCCATTGAAGGATAGTAATTTGCTCAAAAAGGAACTACAACAGCTTTATCGTGACTTTTACAAAAATGCTCCCTTTGTTCACATAGTGGACAATCCTCCCCAAATTAAATATACCAGAGGAACCAACTTGTGCGTCATTTACCCCACCATCGATTTAAGGACAAATAGGCTTATCGTCATTAGCTGCCTGGACAATTTAATAAAGGGAGGGGCAGGGCAGGCAGTGCAAAATATGAATTTAATGTTCGATTTACCACAGTCTACTGGTCTTGAAACCTCGGCTGTTTATCCCTAGAATAGTGCTGCTTGCCCTCATCGTCTAGGGGACCAGGACGTCAGCCTTTCAAGCTGAAAACAGGGATTCGAATTCCCTTGAGGGCGTTCTATTTTTGCCGGTAACTTTCACGGAATACCAATTCGGAAAGCTCTTCCCTGCCAGGTGACCTGCCTTCCCTAGAGGGATAACCCAGAGGAAGTACCTCCACCACTACTACGCTTTGGGGTGCGTTTAGAATCTGCGCCACCTTTCGAGCATCAAAGGCACCAACATGCACAGTCCCCAAGCCTAAAGAATGAGCTGCCAGGGTGAGGTTTTGCACTGCCAGTGCTACATCAAACATATACCAATCTCCTTTATCAGTGACCGGCGTATCTTCAAAAAAACCAGATTTGCCCAGTTCAGCACAAGCCACGATGACTACAGGCGCTTCTATAACAGCCTTATAGGCTGGATTCCAAGGCGTAACGGTATCAGCTAATTTAGCCTTCGTTTCAGCATCCTGAATTACCACAAATCTCGAACATTGTGTATTTAGCCAAGAGGGTGCCCAGCGGGCAGCCTCCAAAACAGCATTAAGCTTTTCTTCAGGGACATCCTCAGGTTTATAATGGCGAATACTACGTCTGCTTTTTATTGCTTCAAATACCTCCATTATCACCTCCTTATTTGCTTTATTCGTCCCAGACACCCCAATAAACAGACAGATATTGTTATCTCTACCTATCTCTACGTCAACATCACATAACTTTGCAACAGTCCCAAATTTTTACACTTCTCGCTTTACCATTAAACGGCTTAAGGCGGAAAATTGTGGAAATGAACGAAGATTTTTAGCTCCCTTTATATTTCTCCTGAGATGTGACCTCCGCTAGCTCTTTGCGGCGTGGTGCCTCTGGTTCCTCGTCGGGATATCCCAAAGGCAGTAGCATCACCACCTCCACATCTCCCGGCACGCTAAGAATCTCGCCTGCTTTTGGGGCATCGAAGAGCCCAGCAGTCACCGAGGCAAGCCCCAAGGAATGAGCAGTGAGCATCATATTCTGTGTCGCTAATCCAGTATCAAACATGTACCAGTAATCGCCTTTATCTGTGGCAACTTTTCTTTCATCATCGTATCCTGATCTTCCCATCTTAGCACAGACCACAATCAGCACTGGGGCATTCTTAACAGCATCAGTGCTGGGGTTGGGGCCACCCTGTACTTCTCCCAGTGTATCAGCCATCTTAACCTTTGTATCTCTGTCATGCACCACAATGAATCTCCAGCATTGGGTATTCTTCCAGGAAGGAGCCCACCGAGCTGCCTCCAGAACAGCATTAACCTTCTCTTCAGTGACATCCTCAGATTTATAATGACGAATACTACGTCTGGTTTTTATTGCTTCAAATACTTCCATTATCACCACCTTATTTGCTTTATTCTTCCCAGGCACCTTCACCAATGAGTGGCACAAAGTAGCAGCCACCCAGATTTTCCACCTTATTTCCCTTCCGCCTTTTGGTAACCTTCAGCAAGTCCTGCTGCCAGCGGGAACCCACCGGAATCACCAACCGTCCACCAAAAGATAGTTGGTTCAAAAGGATCTGGGGAATAGTGGGAGCACCAGCGGAAACTATAATAGCACCATAGGGCGCCTCATCAGACCAGCCTAACTCCCTGCTGGCAAGGTGAACCTTGACATTAGAGTAACCAAGCTTTTCCAAGACATGTTTAGCTCCTTCTACCAATTCAGATATGCGCTCTACAGTGACAACCTTCCTAGCTAACTCGGCTAATATGGCTGCTTCATAGCCACTTCCAGCGCCTAGCTCCAGGACTTTATCCTCACCTTCAAGCTCTAACGCCTGCACCATTAGAGCCACAATATAAGGTTGAGAGATAGTTTGCCCAAAGCCAATGCTCAATGGCCTATCTTCGTAAGCGGCATAATACTGATCTTCAGGCACGAAAGCTTCGCGCGGAACACGCCGCATAGCCTCAAGCACACGCTTATCGGAAATCTCCAAGCTGAGTTTGGCAATTAAATTGTCCCGAGCAAGGCTTAAATCCACCACAGGTTACTTTCAAATCAACCAAGGATAAAAGATAACACTATGAGAGTTAAAATCATCAAGCCACCGAGGATGCCAATACGCCGTAGCTCGGGCATCAGGTACTCATAGCGATTGACAGAAACTTGGCCTTCAGGAACTTTCTTTCTAGCTAAGGCACCCGACTCAGCAACAGTTGAGACAACCTGTTGCGAACTTCTCTCTCTGGCTATTTTCGCCGATTTGGCACGATGCTTTGCCTTGCTACGCTGTGACTTTTTGGACATACCTTTTACCTTAATGTGGGACTTATTTGCTCATAAACCTTGGTGCTTGAGATATAAACATGCCCCAGGAGTTGCTGCACATCTCGAAGCTCAGCACCAGTTTGTAATTTATATGCCGCAAAACTATGCCGCAGGGTCCGCGGGGTAACTTTACCACCAAGTCCAGCCTTAGAAGCATAATTCTTAACAATTTCCCAGAATCCCTGCCGGGTGAGTCTCTTGCCAAGCCGATTCAAAAATAGCGCTTTCTCCCTCTCATCATACAGGAGCTCAAACCTGGCACCATTGATAAAGTCCCGCAATAGCTTGGCAATATAAGAGTCAAACGGAATCCGCCTCTTTGAATTGCCATGAGAGCAATAAAGATAACGCTGCTCCGAATTAATGTCCCTGGTATCCAGCGATATTAACTCACTTACCCGCAAGCCTGTAGCATAAAGTAATTCTAACATCACCTTATCTCTTTTAGCCTCTGGAGTGGATAGCTTCGCTGACTCCGCCAACAAACGGTGAAACTCGGAGGGAGACAAAACTGACGGTGAACGCCTCCTAACCCTGGGAGATAGCAAACCTTGCGTCGGATTGTTCTTTGATTTGCCCACATCGACCATGAACTTGAAAAATGACTTCGCTGAGGCTATTTTCCGAGCTACCGTGGCTGAAGAATACTTTCTGTCCCTGAGATTAAATAGATAGTCTTTCAGTGACTCATCGTTTGACTCAGTAACACCCTCACCTTTATTTGTCTCAATGAATGTCATCAATTGGTTTAAATCATTAGAATAAGCAGCCAGAGTATTCTGTGAACAACCTTTACTGTCAGCGAGGTATTCCAGGAAAGTGTCAACGTCTTTTCTCATTTACCTCATTCTATCACATTTTTTGCCCGTGGTAATCCCTGTTGTTACAATATTCAGCTATGACATCAGCAAAATTAGTGCTACAACTGAAAACTCTTCCCGCAAATCCTGGAGTATATTGGTTCAAGAATGAGCAGGGGAACATGCTCTATGTAGGCAAGGCTGCCAACCTCAGCAATCGGGTAAAAAGCTATTTTGTAGAACATAGAAATCTTCCCCAAAAAATTCAGCGATTAATGTCAAACGTAAGCGACATTGAATTTATAGTCACCAATTCCGAGCAAGAGGCATTGATATTAGAATGCAGCCTGATAAAAAGGCATCGCCCACGCTACAACGTTCGTCTAAAAGACGATAAGACTTTCCCCTATCTCAAAATAAATGTCACTGAAGATTGGCCCGGTATTTATATTACTCGCCGTTTTCAGCAAGATGGTGCTAGGTACTTCGGCCCTTTCGCCAGCGCTGGCTCGGTTCGCAAAACATTGAGATTGATAAAGAAAATTTTCCTGTTTCGCTCCTGCACTAAAACCATTACCGCCAGAGACAAAAAGCCTTGCCTCGAATACTATATTCACCGATGTCTTGCACCATGTATTGGCGCTGTAACCAAAAAGGAATACCACGAGATGATAAATCAAGTTATCCAATTTCTAGAAGGCAAGCAGGAGCTAGTCCTTCGCCAATTAAATCAAAAAATGATGGATGCAGCCCACCACCTCCAGTTTGAAAAGGCCGCTTTGCTTCGCGATCAAATCACGGCAATACAGAAGGTAATCGAGGCACAGAAAATTGCCGTCATCTTGAAAGGAGAACAAGACATTATCGCTTTAGCACAAAACGAGGGGCAGGCTTGCGTGCAGATATTCTTCATCCGCAACAACAAGCTTATTGGGCGCGACCATTTCATCATGGAAAATGTCCATGGTGAGACACCAAACGAAATAGTTACCAGCTTCGTAAAGCAATATTACGCCTCGGCGTCATATATTCCACCTACAATATTGCTTCAACACCCGGTGAATGAACTTCCAACACTTTCCAAATGGCTCGAGAAACAAAGAGGAGGCAATATAAGCCTCCAAGTGCCGAAGCGGGGGGCAAAGAGACAATTAATGAACATGGCGATTGACAATGCCAATAGAGGCTTGCAGCTAGCCAAAGCTAAGGAAGTGAATTTACAAGCTATAACCTCGGGGTTACAACAGCTCAAGGACAAACTTCAACTGCCACGAATGCCACTACGGATAGAATGCTACGATATTTCCAATATTCAAGGGGCGTTAGCCGTAGGAAGCATGATTGTTCTGGAGAAAGGGATACCCAAGCCAGCTCATTACCGCCGTTTCAAGATCAAAACAGTAACCGGTGCTGATGACTACGCCATGATCCAGGAAGTATTGAGGCGGAGATTTAGAAGAGCTTTCAGTGCAAGGGAGCTTAACGAAACAACTTCACAAAAAGATAACTGGGCGATCAACCCGGACCTCATTCTCATCGATGGTGGTAAAGGACAGCTTAACGCTGCAGTCAATGCTGTAAGAGAACTGGAAGTACACTCTGTGCCGGTCGCCAGCATAGCCAAGGAAAATGAAGATGTCTTCATGCCAGGCAGGGCAGAACCAGTTGATATCCCTAAGGACTCTCCTGCTCTGCATACGCTTCAAAGAGCGAGAGACGAGGCACATCGTTTCGCTATAAGCTATCATCGGAGGTTACGCAGCAGGAAAGGCATTGCCTCAGTGTTAGATGATATTCCCGGCATCGGACCAAAGCGAAAAAAGGCTTTGTTAACAAGATTTAAGTCAGTCAAGGGCATCAAGGAAGCCTCACCAGAAGAGCTCGGTAAAACGAAAGGCATAACACTTGCTTTAGCCAGGAACATCAAGGAATATTTATAAGCTTAAAACCTTAAAAAGGGTGCCTTGATCGTTAGCTAATGCTCCAGGTAACTTGCTAAGGTCAAGGCATTTTTTATAGCGAAGGCTTCAGCATCGTTATTGAAGTAGACATAAACAGCTTTCACTCCCTTCGCCAATTTAGCAATTTTTTTAGACCATTGGGAAAGCTCCTCATCGGAATAGCAGCTTGAATACATTCCTCCACTGCCATGAAATCGAATGTAGGCAAAATCGCTGGTAGCCACCGGAGGACAGGTGAAACCAGGCATATCGAAAACACACAGACCAACTTTGTATCGTCTTAAGGTTTCAAAAACAGCTTCATCAATCCAGGACTCATGGCGGAATTCAAATACGTGCCGGTATTCTTGAGGCAAACTGGATAAGAAACTCTCCAGCACTATGTCATTGCGTTTCATATTAGGCGGCAGCTGGTATAACAGAGGACCTAGCTTATTTTGAAGCAAGCAGGCTCGTGACAGGAAATTGTCCAACGCAGAGCCGATATTCCTCAGCTTCTTCATATGAGTGATGAATCGGCTTACCTTAACCGCAAAAACAAAGTTCTCAGGTGCTGACTCTCGCCAGGTGATAAAAGCTTTCTCAGTAGGCAAGTGATAGAAACTATTGTTGAGCTCAACGGTGTTAAACTGTTTACTATAAAATTGCAGCCACTTTGGCTTCGCCAATCCTTCCGGATAATAGAGTCCACGCCAGTGTTCATAGTGCCAGCCACTGGTGCCGACGAAATACTCAGCGGTTAGATGTTGTTTGCCCATCCGTCTCTGCCTCCAGTGAGAGAAAAGCCTTAATAGCACCAGCAGAGTCGTATTTCCGCTTCCAGCCGAGCTCCTTTCTGGCTTTCGAAGAATCCACCGGTATAGGGTATTTGCTTGGTTTATCAAGCCACTCTGCAAGTCCTCTATCCATCGCAGTAAGAAGTTGGCTAAATAATTCCCTGCCACTTTCGCTGTTTAGATCAATGTCCACTATCTCTTTCCCTGTGAGTTCAGCAATTTCTTTCCAGGTCAAGGGATTTTCACCACCTAAGTTGTAAATACCAGCTTTCCCCTTTTTAAAAGCAAGATATATTGCATCGGCAACGTCCTGATCCCACACCCATTCAATTTTAGCATCATAGCCAAAGTCCATAATCACCGGAGACTTCAAAAGAGTGCTAAATGGATTGTCGATATTTGGACCCAGAAATATTGCCGGCCTGAATCTGGTTACTTTTATGTCGGGGTATTTTTGTTCAAATTCGCTTAGAAATCTTTCAACAGCACCTTTTGTTCTTGAGTAATACCAATCCTCATTCGGTTTAAGAGGGGAATCCTCTTTTAAGGGTAACTTATGCGTTGGGTCGGCACCGTAGGCCGCGACTGAACTGGTGTAAAGGATATGTTTAACACCTGCCTTTGCCGCGGCATTAAAGATATTCTTTGAGCCCTCAATATTTATTGAATCTATTTCATCGTAAGGAACGTTGGGGGTTACAATAAAGGCAAAATGGAATAACACATCAATCCCTGAAAAGGAATCTACGATATCGGGGGCTCTGACATCTTTTTTAATGAACACCAGTTTTGAGTTTGCTGTGTCTATGTTCTGGGGATATTGGAGGTCAATACCACGAACTTCCTCAACTTCATCATCTTCGAGAAGGCGAGGAGTAACAACAGAGGCTAAATAACCAGAGATACCGGTAACTAAAACCTTCATAAAATCCCTCCTTTTTCATCCTGAGACAGGTTTGAATACGTATACTACTTGCTCTTTGCTAATGTCCAGAAAATCCAGTTCGCCATCCATGCCAACTTTCACCTCCCCTGACTCGCATCCGACTATAGCACTATGAACGTATGCACCTTCGGGTAATTCTATGAAAGCGGCAGCATAAGGTGGAGTCAATCCCACTAAATTGCTGTAGCCTTCATACAAAGAGGTATACGACCAGACCTTGCCCCTATCGCTGAGGGCAACCTCTTCCACATCCTGACTGGAACAATAGCGAAGTCGCAAAATCATGACGCTGCCAATAATTTTGCTAATGTACTTAGCTAGACATCATCGCAAGTTGTCTAACGTTGTCCAACTTCATGAATGCATACGGCGCGAATTCATTCTGGTCGACTTCGGCTACAACACTGCCAGGCAGCATGGTGTTGTTGCCTACACTGTGTGACGCACCCAACACCCGGACAACATCCACGTCACCCCATGGGTCATGCTCTGAAGACTGGAGTACAAGTTCGGCTTCACCCATATCCACATTGTTGGGACGCAATTTTATCACTTCCCTGATGAGACGCGGATTATAGTCGAAGCCACCCTCATCAGTAATCCCGGTGGGTGCTGGAAAATATTTGAAATTATAGACAACGAGATCCATGTTGTCCTTAACCCTCTCGGCAAACACTTCCTGAGCGCTTTCATCGTTCCATTTGCCGGTGAGCTTTGCATTTACGGTTAGGAGACGCACCCCTCGGCGCTCTGTCCAGCCCTCTACCTCAATTCCATTGTGCTTGAGATCGATGCCCGCGATTTTCTTGGGGTAGCCATAGATTTCACGGCCGAGAATTAAGGCCATGTCGTCCGTAACTGGCATCGCAAGGCAATAGGCCCCCTCCTCACCATTATATCTGGCCTGCAGGAAGAGTGCGCTCTCCAGATATGGCACGCTAAAATTGGTTCTAGGATAATTGGCGACGAAAGCAAAGCCGATAGGTATTTCGAACGGTTCAAGCGGCGGAGGAAGCAATCGTTTTACAACTTCAGGCTTGGTTTCAAAATAAATTGTCAGCACTTCCGCATCATAGAACTCCGCGGTCTCCGGATAATTCTCAGTGATCCATTCTAATGATTTGACAAAACCCATAATACACCTCCTTTTCTTTGTTAACCTAAAGTGTCACATTTCCGTTTGACTTTGTCCAGGGATACTTTCATGTTTTTCCTAATCCTGATCCCTCCTTTCTAAATTTTGTTTAATACAGTAACTACACCTCTTCGACCTTCACTTCCCTTCCAGAAAATGAGACTAGGGGACAAGCTCAATCTGGCTATATATCCTATTCAGCGCATTCATTGCAGCCATGTGCCTCATTATATATGCCATGTCACCTTCAAGCTTCATCTTGCCCGACATTACCAGCTGGGTAGAATTCGCTTTCCCTGTAGCCATTGCCTTCCAAGCAGAATACGGCCCGGTGAGGGTGAAGCGAGCATCTTTATACTCGTCTGGCAATATTGGCCTCATCTCTTTGAGAACACCATGGTAAGGCTCAAAAACACTATACGACTCTACTCCTGCTATATCATCTACGGTTAATTGTGAAAACCTCTTTGCTGCATCAGCAGGATCTATATCGGCAACATCCACATCCAGAGAGTAACCCAGCTTCTTCATCAGCTCTCCCACAGGGGTTCCTTCATAGGCTTTTACACGCTCTTCCTTACTTACCAGACCTAGCGTGCCCATAAATGACCTGACATATTCTTCCTTGGAATAATCATTCAGAAGTTCCTCATCATAAATGACCACGGTGCGCATAGCTCCTTCCCAATCTGCCGTCCCTTTTTTGAAATCCTCACCTTTGTTCGCTAATTCCTTTACCTGTTCATACCATTCCATTGAGCCAAATACTAATGCCATTTTCTACCTCCTTGTATAAATTTTTTCTGTTTCCTTCGTTTGGTGGTATTTTCGATACCCCATCCCTCCTATTCCGTAGTATATCTTCCCTCTTCAAGAAGGGCATACGCAGCTTCGAGGGCCAGCGCTTCGTTGGAACCATCCTCCATCAGTCCAGCCGTCGCATCTCTATAAAGCTTTTCAATGAGATAGTCTTTGGTGAGTCCGTTTGCACCATGAAGTTGCCTCGATTCATGTGCCACCTGATACGCTACGTTGGTAGCGTAAACCTGTGCTGAAAGAGCGTGCGCTGTTGATTGATCAAAAGTTAAAGCTCTATTTCGTTCCGTAACATGTCTCAGCACTACCCTTGTGTAATACCTCGCAGTTTCAACTTTCAAGAACATGTCAGAAAGTTTTAGCTTTACCACATCGTGCTCGATTAGAGGCTTCCCTCCCTGCACTCTATCCCTGGTATACTTCAGAGCCTCTTCGAATGCAGCTCGCGCCAGTCCGGTGAACATGCAGGACATGCCACAGCTCGTCGAGCTGATAACCCCTTTAGAAGCGAAACGCCCGAAAGCAGGTTCAGCAAGGAGCATGTAATGCGCAGGAATTCTGACATTATCAAAAGCAAGCTCCCCTTGTGGGTCATCCCTCAAGCCATGTTTATCTATTGGTGGGCCCTGTGTGACACCAGGTAAAGTCAGTGGAACTATGCATCCGCCAAAATCAGCAACACTGCTGTGAGGAGGGAGATTCAAAATAAGGAAGGCATAGTTGGCACATGGGGCAGAAGATGTCCAGTAGGCCTTTGCACCATTGATAACCCAGCCATCCCCATCCCTATCAGCGGTAACAAAGCCTTTGCTGCCAAATTCCTCGGGATGAGGATAGCTCATCCCGATTATATAATCTGAGCCATGTGCTTCCTCTATCACAGGCCAACAGCCATGATATTTACCCTCTGTATCCTCCATCCAGGGACGCACGACCTCCTCTATCAACTGAGGCGAACCTACTAAAGAGGCCATTGCCGGTGGTATTGAGTCCACGCCTATCGCCGTTGTTAATCCGACACTCCCCCAACCAAGTTCTTCGTTTACTATGTGTATTTCATCCGGAGTCAATTCCAGGCCCCCGTGCTCCTTAAGTATTTGCATCCTGTGATAGCCCATCTTTTTCATCTGCTTCATTACATCAAAATAGGGTGAATCTTTTTGCGCCACCTCCCTCGGCTCCATCCGGTCGAGTTCCTTTGCGGCAGGTCTCATTACCTCCACGGCAAATTTATGGGTCTGCTCTCTCAACATGGTCAACTCTTCGTTTTCTCTGATTCCTGAATCAATATCGAAATACATAAAACACCTCCTTTTGCTTTTAGACTAACCATATATTTACATGTTGGCTCGCACTATATTACTCCCACGCCGCAAAAAATTTTACGCTACTTCTCTCAAAAAAAGCATACCAAAGGGTTTCTAAGATTCTCCTTATAAAGGATTTAACGCCAACCCTATTTTTTAAAGTAAACGACTGAATTACGCAGAATCTTTTGGAGCCTCCCCTCCTCTACCAACAGCTCAAGATGTTGCACTGTTTCCGCAAGGGCGAGTGGCTTCTCGAATATGGGTAGCTCCTCTCCCCAAATCTTAAGCGATACCTCATAGGCAGTTTTTGGACTCCCAGTAACAGCTTCGCTCATTAGTCTCATCCGCTCGTCATGATGCTGTAATATCTCATCTATCCGCCCTTGAGGGTCTTTGATTATCGGACCATGACCGGGAAAAGCAACGGTGATATCATATTTTTTTATTCTCTTGAGAGATTTAAGGTAATCCTTCAGGGGATTTATTCCTTTCAAGGCATCAATGCCAATGTGAGGGGTGATCTCCTGCAATAAGTGGTCTCCTGAGAGCAGAACCTTATTTTCTGGATTGTAAAGACAGATATGGGCAGGAGAGTGTCCAGGAGTCCAAATCACAAGATATCTTGAAGAGCCCATAGAGATTTCATCCTCGTCTTCTAATTTCCTGTCTATCTTGGCAGGGGAAACTATTCGCCGCAATATACCAAAAAGCGGTTTGATTATCTCAGTATATTCCCCGGGCATGCCATATTGGATAGCCAGTTGAATAACCTTATCCATGTGCTCTTCAGAACTTGACCTATACCCCTCGGCCAGACCAGTTCCTATCCTGTGCATTGCTGTCTCTGCGTTAGTCAGTTTCTTCAACTCGCCAATATATCCGTAATGGTCTGCGTGATAGTGCGTGACAACTATTAAATGTATATCACTAAATTTGCGATTTATACTAGCTAAATATCTACTCAAAGAATCATAAGTTACATCCAAATTTGGGCCGCAATCGACTAAGGTTAAGCCCTCATCACCTTCCAGTAGATATAAGTATACCGACATCCCCATAAATTGCAGGGGTACTTCGATTCGATGAACTCCTTCAATAATCTCCAAAAATCACCCTCAACAAAGACTTACAAATCTAGGACATCGAGTTCAAATACAAACTACATTTGTTCAACAACTATCTCTTTTACAATCACTCAAAAATATATTATACTGAGTCCGGAGAGTTTCTTGGTGACTAGAGCGGAGTGGAACCACCCGTTCCCATCCCGAACACGGAAGTGAAACGTTCCAGCGCAGACGATACTTAAGGGGGAACTCTTCGGGAAAATATGCCGTTGCCAAGAAACTCTTCACTATTCCAGCTTCGCTAAGTCAAATCTCATACCATCACGAGCAGCTATCACCGGAATCCCTGTCTCATCGGCTAACCTCTGGGCTAACTCCCATGGTCTGGCTCTCCACATCGTCATGCCAAAATGAGTGAGTATCGCTACTTTGGGCTTTATTTCTTCAATTACCCCCTTCGCTTCAGGGAGAGATAGATGGTCAACAGGAGCCCCAGGATTTAACCTGACCACATTTATAATTAGCAAGTCACCAGTATAATAATGGGCTAAATCATCGAAATACTTAGTATCAACAATCCAGGAAAAAGTATGGCGTGGTGTTCGAAAGATAAAGCCATACGTCTCCACAGGATGATGATGTCTGACTGGCGTCTCAAAGTAAATATTATTGACCTTATAATGCCCACCTTCCCTTAGAATTTCCACCTTTTCAGGCTCATCCCGTACATAAGACAAGATGACCGGGTCTTGATCCAGGGCATCAGCGGGAGCAAAAACGATGCCTCTCCTCTTCATTCCACCCTCGGTCATAGCCTCAATCATGATATTGATATCCCCGCTATGGTCTAAATGCCTGTGAGATAAAATAATCGCACTCAACTTGGAAGGGTCGAGCTTCCTTTTGGTAGCCTGAACCAGGCATCCCGGACCAGGGTCAAGTAGCAATTGAGTATCACCCAGACTAAGCCATGCCCCCCCGGAAGCTAAGAACTGACGGATAACCACAAATCTTGCTCCTGCAGTGCCCAGAAAAGTTATCACATCAGATAATTCACCCACCAATCAGATAAATTATAACAGGAGGGCTCAATTTCTTCCCGGAATCTGCTAAAATAAGCTGCTTCGAAAATGGCAAACTTGGAAACAGAAATCGCCTCCTTGATCAGGAAATACCAGGCACGGACAGGAAAACTACTTACTATAAGCACAGCCGAATCAGCCACGGGGGGTAGAATAGCCGATAGGTTGACCAACGTTGCAGGCAGTTCCGACTACTTCAAAGGCTCTTTGATAGCCTACAGTAATGAGGTTAAGGCAAACGTTCTCGGGGTGAAAAAGGAAACCATAGAAAATTATGGAGCTGTTAGCCCACAAACAGCTATTGAAATGGCTGAGAGTGGCAGGAAACTCTTCGGCACAGACATATGTATCTCCAACACGGGTATTGCCGGACCTTCAGGCGCCACTGCAGAGAAACCTATCGGGCTTTTTTACGTCGCTTTAGCTGCTGAAGATAAAAGCTTCAACCAAAAGCACATCTTCAGCGGAAACAGGGAGGAAAATAAGAAAGGCGCTGCTGAAGCAGCATTAGGCGTGTTGAAGCAATACTTGCGAGAGCAGATTAGCCTGGCAAAGTGAGCCAACAAAATGCTTGAATTGGGAATCACGGAAAACCTTCGGGGAAGCACCCTCTTCATTCACATTCCAGTATTTTTACTTCTGGATGGATAGGTAGTATAGATAAGAAACAAGTGCAAACATCGATGGCAACAGGATGGGATGAGGAAAAGGCGACTAATATCATCGTGAAGAACATGTTGAGATGGTCGAGGTAAGAAGAGAAGATTTCTCCGTTGCTGAAATAGTAGCGAAGATGAAGAACCCCAAGATCGGTGCCATAGTAATTTATTTGGGTGTGGTACGGGAATTTCCTCAAGGTTCGGGGTTGGAATTCGAAGACAAGAAGAAGATTGTTCAGAAGTTACAGCGGGTAGAGGACAGAGCAATTCATAGATTCGATGTACAAGATATAGCAATAATACATCGTGTTGGGTCGTTAAGCATATCAGACAATATTCTACTGATAGCAGTTTCGGCATCTCACAGACAGGCGGCTTTTGATGCCTGCAAGCACATAGTGGACAAGGTAAAGGATCTCCATAAATCATGGACGAAAGAAATTTGCAAATAGAGGACCTGTTTATCTTCCCAGCACGTTGAAGGAAAATCAAATTCGCATGGTGTTGCTGTCCAGTGAAAATGTCACCCTAATTGTTCAATGAATTTGTCACCCTCTGTCTATATGCACTTTGAAAGGCCTACGCCACGGGTGGTTTGGCCCTGGTTTGGTGCGGCGAGGAGCTTTCA
>Ga0307431_1000143_pt1 | contig 56551 bp, 53 predicted proteins | sample SalMarWE160170MG_FD_202155 | JGI IMG/M metagenome (GOLD analysis project Ga0307431, IMG submission 202155) | Salt marsh sediment microbial communities from the Plum Island Ecosystem LTER, Massachusetts, United States - WE1603-170 | ecosystem: Environmental > Aquatic > Marine > Intertidal zone >...
CATAAAGAAACCCATAAATATTATGGGAGAGCAAAGGTTCTGCTCTGTCCGATAAAATGGAAAGAGCCATTTGGTTTGACGTTTATTGAGTCAATGGCTTGCGGAACGCCAGTAATCGCTTTTAAAAGAGGCGCGGCGGCAGAAATAATTAAAGACGGAGAAACTGGATTTATCGTAAAAAATATTGGGGAAATGATAAAAGCAACAAAAAAGATTTACCAAATGCCGGAAAGCGAGTATCAAAAGATGCGCTATAACTGCCGAAAACACATTGAAGAAAATTTTACTATTGAAAAGATGATTGACGTTTACGAAAAAGTATATTATGAAATTCTGAAGAAAAATAACCAATAACAATTTTCTGATAGCCGTCGGAAATATTGTTATTGTGAGATTTAAGAAAAAGTTTAAAAAAAGTCAGCCTTTGGGCTGAATTTTTGTTTCGGAACATAAACACCTCGTCCCGCTAAAAGCGGGACGGAGTAGTTTATTTCCTGGAAAGATTGGAAGCACTTTTTATTTGACCGTTGGGAATATAATGGATTGCTCCATCCGAATCTTTAATAACCGTCCGCCTTAAATTTAAATCTATAACTTTTCCTTTTTTCCCGGAAATATCAACTTCTTCTTCGATTCTATACTGGTCTTCAAGTAAAATGAAAAGTCCGGCTAAATAATCTTGAACCAAATTCTTAGAACCCATGCCAATAGCTAAGCCAACCAATCCGGCGCCCGCTAAAAGAGGAGTAGGATTCACTCCAAACTCCGGCAGAATAGTCAAAATTGCTATCAGCCAAATTATTATCTTTAAAGCGGAATTAAGGACATTAACAAGAGTTTCTACTCTCTGTTTCTCAATTTCTTTATTCCTTATCAGTCCCTTGCTCTTCTCAACAAGAACGCTTATTAATTTAAAAATAAAGACCTTACTTATTCGGACAATCAGCCAGGCAATAAATAAAATGATAATTACTTTTATACCGTGAGAAACAGCCCAGTTTATTAAATTTTGAACAAAACTTTCAAAAACCATAGTTAAATATTAGGTCTATTATTATAATGAATCCTATCAGGATTCTCGCCTTTTAAAATTTTATCGACCATTTCTATTTCACCCAAAAGTCCAGGCACTAAATCATAGTTTTTCGCTTCTTGAAAACCAACCCATTTGTAGTCCGTATTCTCTTTGTTTAATTTTACCCCGTTAGAGATATTCTCTTTCTTTAATTTATCCCTGTCCTTAGAATCTCTAACGGGGGTTACCTCATTAGATTTCCATTTGCAAAAATAACTCAGGATTACAACCGGAATTCCGTCGGACCGGATAAAGACAATGTCTAAAAGATATTTCGGTTTTTCGACATCCAGGCCAGATTCTTCTTTTATTTCCCTTCTCAAGGCATTTTCAACGGCAAAATACCAGTGGTCCGAAGTTGTTTTCGGGACATTAATATAATCATCCACCTCTAATCCTCCCCCAGGCACTGTCCATTTTCCGGGAAAGGCCTTCTTTGTCGGGTTTCTCTTGACAATTAGATATTTTATATCTTCGCTCCCGCCCTTAATATTTTGGCCCGGAGATTTATAGATAATCGCTGTCAAGACAATTCTATGAAGTTCCCTGTTTTTAATTTGCATAATAGTTGGAGGGGACAGGACTTGAAGGAGTTGCCCCGCCTGCTTCGCTATGCGAAGCATTGCGGGCAGACCGAAGGCATTGCCTCGCCGCTTCGCGGCTCGCAATTCGGGAAGTCAGGTTCTTGCCACATCCCCGTTTCCAATAAAAACCTAATAAGTCCTTTCGGGACTTTAGGTTTTTATGCGGAGGGGACAGGACTTGAACCTGCAAGGGGATTTCTCCCCGCTGGCTTTCCAAGCCAGTTCCTTACCATTCGGAGCACCCCTCCTTTTTGCTTTCCAAATTATTTGGGCAATTCTAAAATCATTTTGGAAATTATTGGATGTTTAATAACAAACTTATAATTTAAAATTTTTAAAATAGACAAAAAGTCCAAAATTTCTTCTCTTAGTGTTTCGGGTCCGATAAAAATTTCGCTAAATTGCTGAAATAAATTCTTAGCATAGTTATTCAAAACTTCATAATCCGCTTTTTGGTGAAGATAATCAATTATTTTTTTAAATTCTGCCCTATCAAGCCAAGTGCCATGGCAAAGATTGCAAACATCCACTATCACATTAGAATCGCCATAACGAACCTCATAAAGAGGAACCCTGCAAGAAGGGCAAAGTCGAATTCCCCGGGAAATTTTAAACTTTTTCTCATCTTTCCAGAAATCAACATCCAGCCATTGCAATTCCTTGTCTTTTTCATCTTTTGCCCATCTTAATTCATCTCTTTCAAACCAAAGACCAAGGCATTGAGGACAATAATTTACCTCAACATTATGCAATATAGCGCTCTTTAATTGTACTTTACAAATAGGACAGAACATAAAACTTGAAACGTGTAACTTGAAACCCAAGTTAAATTACAGGTTATAAGTTACAAATTACAGATTACAAAAAATTAAATCTTCATTCCCCGAAGCGCGCGAATTCTTTCTTCTATGGGAGGATGGGTCATAAATAATTTGTTGAGCCAGCTTTTAGATTGCCTGCCCCGAAAAGGAGAAGCGATATAAAGGTGGGCAATGGAATTATTAGCCACTTTCAAGGAATGAGGGTCTTGAGAAATTTTTTCCAGAGCTCTGGCCAATCCTTCGGGATATCTTGTCAAAAGAGCGCCGGAAGCATCGGCTAAAAATTCTCTTTTGCGAGAAATTGCCAGTTTTATTAAAGCGGCCAATAAAGGAGCCAAGACAGCCAAAAGTAAAGAAACTGCAAGTAAAATTATTCTCATTTGTCCCCCTTCTCTGTTATTCCGGCCTCCAAAACCTCCATAAAAACTGATCCGGAAAAAAAGGTCTGTTATTATTACGACCACTCCAACTAAAACAACTATAATTGTTGATAATAGTATATCTCTGTTGCCAATATGAGATAACTCATGAGCAATTACTCCTTCTAACTCATTTCTTTCAAGCCGGCCAAGAAGTCCCTGGGTCACAACCACTGCCGCGTGCTTCGGGTCGCGGCCGGTAGCAAAAGCGTTTGGCTGGTCTTCTCTGATAATATAAATTTTAGGCAAGGGAAGACCGGCAGTAATACAAAGATTTTCAACAAGCCGGTAAAGTTCAAGATTATTTTCTTTTTTAATCGGTTCAGCCTTATTTATTGCCAGAACAATTTTATCAGAATACCAATAACTGAAAAAACTCATTAAAACGCTGTAAGCCACGGCAACCCATAAAATAATATAACTGCCTGCCAGATAGGAAATCAGCCATCCAAGAACAATAATAAAAATCAGAAATCCTGTTAAATAAAACCAAGTTTTATGGATATTGGATTCGGCCTGGGTGTACAGTGTCGCCATTATTGATTAAAACTTAACATTTACCGGTTGTCGGGCGGCTGGTTCTTCTAACTCAAACAGGTTCATTTTTTTAAAAGCAAATGAGGAAGCAATAATTTTTGCCGGAAAACTTTCAATCTTAATATTCAAATCTCTTACATTGCCGTTATAAAATCTCCTGGCCGCCTGAATCTTATCCTCGGTATCGCGAAGGTCTCTTTGAAGTTCTAAAAAATTAGTTGACGCCTTTAATTGGGGATAATTTTCAGCCACGGCAAACAAACTTTTTAAGGTGCCTGAAAGCATATTTTCTTTCTGGGAACGCTCCTCAATCGTTTTAGCCCCCATTGCTCTTGTCCTGGCCTCGGTAACTTTTTCAAAAACCTCTCTTTCATGAGCGGCATAACCTTTGACGGTTTCCACTAAATTCGGGATTAAATTATACCTTCTTTTTAACTGGACATCAATATCTGACCAGGCCTCTTTGCTCCTATTGTTCAAAGCAACCAAACGATTATAGGCAAAAACAGCCCATAAAACTATTAAGAGTAAAATGCCTAATATAATATATAAAATCATTATCTTTTTTAAAACCTTCTCTCTTTTTAAAAAAATTAAAAAATAGATTCGGTCTTAAAGATTAAGATTCCTTTGAGAAATAGTAGTCTGAATTTTAATTTTTGGAATATAAAAATTGGTTGTTTTGCCTCTAATGTCTAATAAGGTTGTTATTCTCGGCTGACTGCCGGAGCTATCTCCAGAAACCGAGATATTAAAAGAATTTACTATGAGATCGGTTGAAGTTAAATCATATACGGTTCCGTTTTTGTTTATCTTTAGTTGTCTTGATTCTGTAAAAAACTCCCAGCATTCGTTATTGTTAGAATTAATAAACTTTATTCCTTCACCAGAATGAGTAAGTTCATAATTTTTGCCGGAAATTATACAACTACTATCACCGGCTTTCTCTGCCATTCTTAAAGAACGGCTCATATATTCCATAAAATAACTGCTCTGATTTAAAAGCTGCTGGTAGTTTAAAACATATTTTTGAAGTTGAACAGCCGAAACAAAAAGCCCGATAGCGATTGTAATTGCTATAGAAAAAATAGTTGCCGCAACCAATATTTCCACAAGAGTAAAAGCCTTGTTTGAATTTAATACTTTAAACATATATATCGAAGATATTTATTAAATTTTTAATTTTAAACATTTAAATTCAAAATGCAAAAATCAAAAATCAAAATGTAATTCAAAATATAAAAAAAGTTATTTCTTTCCTTTAAGCGTTAAAACGCTTGAGCCAATAACCCTTGATATTTCTTCTGCTTCTTTTAAAAGCTCAGCGACTTCTTCTTTAAATTCAGGTACAGTCTCTCTAATTAGTATTAACCAATATATTGTTTCATTTGCAGATTTCAATGCTATTTGAAAAAAATTAAGATAATCCTTTTTTGAACTAGACGATTTAGCTTCAACCACATTAGCTCCGACAGAAGTTGCGCTTCTAATTAATTGGTCAATAATTGACCAAATGATTCTTTTCTGTCTCATTTTTTCAGAAAGTTTTAGAATTCTGATTGAGAACTTAATTAATCTTTTAATAAAATTCTTTTTGAATTTTTCTTTTTCATTTTGCATTTTGATTTTTGATTTTTGATTTTTTACTGGTACCATCTGTACAAAATTTCCTGGACAGTAATCGGTCCCTTGATACTTCCCCTGTAATTCCAATAAACCTTAACGGAAATATCTAATTTATCGCTTCCGTCATGGACAACGGTAATTTTTCTTTTAAACAATGTTTGAGAGCCCGAGCCATAGCCATAAAAACCGTTACCGTTAATGTTTAAATAATCGCCGTCGTAGCCATCGGTAAAGTTAACAGTACTATAATCTGCTTCCCAATCTCCCGCGCCTAATCCATTATCCCAAGCCAGACTGCCGGTAGGGTCCATCCAATTCGTATCTCTTATATTTCTGACAATTTCAACGCCTTCCTGGGAGAGATAAGCGGCGGTAAGGCGAAGAGACGATTGCTCGGCAGAAGAAACAAGTTCCTGAATAATAGTATAAGAGCTCAATATCCCAACTGAAATTATGAAAATCGCGAATATAACTTCCAGCATTGTGAATCCCGCTTTCAGCGGGACAAGCCCTTTATTCATTCTGATATTTGGTTTTAACGTCATATATTGGGGTGTTTAAATATTAAATGCTTGAATATTTTTTATTGGACGCTAATTAAACCTGCCTTGTTTGTGGTGATAATTTTGGTCTTTGATAAATCGCCCTCCAAAGAAATAATTATTGCGGCCGTACCTCCGCCGGTAATAGAAATTTTAGGAGTGGGAGGGGTAAAAGTGATATTGAGCGGCGAAGAAGGAGAAAGGGTTTTTAGCGCCGTCCCTAATTCTAATTCTATTTCTTCAATTTTTTCAGGAAATTTATTGGGCGGTGTCCCGCAGACATTTCCTGACGTAAATTGCTGATTATTATCGCAATCGGCGAAAAGAATAATTTCCTTGGAAGATTGATTGAAATAAATGCCGTAACCGCCTGTCGGCACAATCTTTGCTCCATCCGGACCTACTTCTTTGGCTGCCATCGCCATTTCTTCCGCCCCTCTTATATCCTGAGTCAATTTAGCCGCTGCCCGATGAAGAACAAGGTTATCTTGAAATGACCGATAATTGGGAACCGTTATTGCTGTTAGAATAGCGATAATGCTTATTACAGCCAAAAGCTCAACCAAGGTAAATCCCCGCTCGCTTTGCGAGTCAACACCAAAGTTTTTTGGTGCGAGGGTAAATCCTTTATTCATTTTAACATTTACCCTGTTAGAAATGCTCTCTTTCTTTAATTTATCTCTGTCCTCAGAATCTCTAACGGGGTTTAGATATTTAGGCATTAAATTTGATTTTAGATGCTCAGATAATTAAATATATTTAAATACCAATTTATTATTCCTTCTCCCCAGAACAAAGCGATAAACGTTCCTGTTATTAAAAACGGACCAAAAGGAACTTCGCTCTTAAGAGTTTTTCTTTTGGCTAAAATTAATCCTATCCCTATTATAGCACCGATAAGAAAAGCAAAAAACAGGGCGATTAAAATTTCGGGAAAACCAAGAAGCAATCCCATAAAAAAAACCAATTTAATATCGCCTATTCCCATCCACTTGCCGTGAGATAACAACCAAATAAGAAAGAAAAAAGCGGCCGCGCCAAGAGCGGCAAAGATTGAATTATGAATTATGAATTGCCTGCCCGCATCGGCTACGCCGAAGGCGTTGCGGACGGGAGAATTAAGAATCAAATTATATAAAAAAGCAATTGCGATTGCGGGATATATTATTTTGTCCAGAATAATGTAATGTTTTAAGTCATAAACAAAAATAATAATTAAAAAGGAACTAATAATTAATAAATAAAATGTGGAAAATAAAAATTGAAAATTGAAAATTGAAAATTTATTGAAAATTGAAAATTGAAAATTGAAAATTAACAAAAATATCAATCCTGTTGCCATTTCTACTAAAGGATATTGGATAGATATTTTTTTCCCGCAGTAGCGGCATCTCCCTCGCAAAATCAGAAAACTCAGAAGAGGAATCAAATCATACCAAGCCAAGACATGATAACATTTAGGACAAAAAGAACGGCCCTTTAAAAAACTTTTCTTTTTCCAAAGCCCATCACTACCAACTTTTGGTGTGAAGGCAAGACGATAAATTACGGTATTTAAAAAACTTCCAATAACCAAGCCGAAAGTAAAAATGACGATTGAATAAAAAAATTCCATATTTATATTTTACCATAAAATAAAAAACAGAGAGCGGGTCTCTGTATCCGGTTTCTGTATTTTAAGCATGGGTTAGACCCGCGCAGACACCCGTGCTAATTTAAACACGGGTCAGACCCGCGCAGAGACACCCGCGCTAATATTATTATGGGCAAAAAGTATCACTTAATCTGGCTCTACAATCGCTCGCCCCACCCAAATCAACTTTTTTAGACCTTGCTTCAGAATCAACGCACCAGCAATCTTTAGTGTTTAAGCTGGAAATCACCGCATAAGCTTCTTTGTCGTCTTTGCAGCCGACTATTCCTCCAACGCCGTTATTTTTGTTAATATAATCTTTAATTTTGCCGAAATCGCCGCTATCAGACAAGGTAGTATTAGCCGAGTTGCAGACCCCTTCATAGGTCTTGTTATTGCTGTAGTAAAACTCCGAGGCCTTTGCAACTTCCTCCAAAGACCTTTCAACAGCTGCGTCATTGCCTTTCTTTTTAATAGTGCCTACACGGGATATTATAACAACTGCCAGCAAGGCGATAATGGTAATAACCATTAACAATTCAATAAGGGTAAACCCCGTTAGAGATATTTTCTTTCTGTATTTTTTCTCCGCTTTCAGAATCTCTAACGAGGTAAAACCCCCATTCCGCTGAAAGCGGGGTGGGGGTGAACAATTTTTTCTTTTAAAGAAAACTTTCTGCATTGGAAACTTTTACAATTATTACGGACAAGCAGTCAGACCAGCAGCACAAGTGCCTGTTATTTGTTTTGCGGTTCCCTGCCAATCAACACAATAATAATCGCCAGTAACACCTTTTAACTGAGCGCAGGCTGCCCATGTGCCAGCCGCGTCTGCGCAAAACATTGTTGCCCCATTGATAGTAATTCCAGCGCTAATTCTTGCAGCGTCGGAACCTAAGCAAAAACTGGCATATGACTCACTATGGTCCATCGCGTAAAGTTCAGCCGCCGACCTCAAACCTGATAAATCCGCTTTTATAGCCACATCCCTTGCTTTATTCCGGGCCGTGCCCAAAGAAACCAAAACAATTGAAGCCAAAATTCCAATAATAGCAATGACAACCAATAATTCAATTAAAGTAAAACCTCTTTTGTTAGTCATTTTATTTTTACCCTGTTAAATAATTTCGTCTCTGACGAAATTCCAGCTTCGCTGGATTTAACGGGGTGAATTTTTTAATGTAACAATTTCTCGACCTTTCAGTTTTAGATATTAGATATTTGATATTAGATATTTGATAGAATTAGTTTTTAATTACTAAATACTACTATCTATCATCCAATATCTATTATCCAATTATAACATATCTCTTAAAATTCAAACTGTGGAAAACTTAAACATTCTTAATTCACAATTCGCAATTCTTAATTCTTAATTCTTAATTCTTAATTCTTAATTCTTAATTCTTAATTCTTAATTCTTAATTCTTTAGAACGCCCCCATTGAATAAAGGGGCATTAAAACCGCTGCCATTACCCCGCCAACCACTCCTCCTAAAAGGACAATAAAAACCGGCTCTAATAAACTAATAAAGGAATTCAAGCCCTGATCCACGTCTCTCTGATAAAATTCAACCACATTTTTTAAAGAAGAATCTAACCTTCCCGTTTTTTCGCCGACTGACACCATCTGATAAAAAAGAGGGGAAATTAAGTCGGGATAATTGCCTAAAACAGAACTCATTGTTTCCCCTTTTCTTACTTCTTCTTTGGTTTTCGAAATCACTTTTCTATAGTTGTCATTGCTAATCACTTTAGAAGTCATATCCAACGCCTGAATGATGGGAAGACCTGCGGAAATAAGGGTGGAAAGATTTAGAGCAAAACGAGCAAGATAGAATTTTTTGAAAAAAGAGTTGACTAAAGGAGTTTTCAAAAAAACGTTGCCAAGAAATTTTTTGCCTCGTTTGCTCTTGAACAAAAAAACAATGGCAACTATCATAAAAATAATCGCCATAATTACAATTAAAGCGTTTGCTCTAACAAAGTCAGAAGACCCAATTACTATTTTGGTAATTAAAGGAAGTTCTTGCCCGCCTGCTTTTAAAACCCCTGATAATTGAGGAATAACATACGTTATGAGAACAGAAACCACAACAAAAAAAACAGCCAAAACAAAAGCAGGATAAATCATCGCTCCTCTTATTTTCCCTTGAAAATAACTCTCTTTTTCTAAATAATCGGACAGATATATAAAAATATCGGCTAGTTTGCCGGAGGCCTCGCCCGATTTTGTCATATTAACGTAAAAAAGGGGGAAAAGCTTCGGATAAAGAGCAAGAGCTTCGGAAAGAGACGTTCCTCCTTCTACTTTCTCGGATATTTTCAAGATTTTTTCTCTAAAATCTTGTTTCCTTGTCTGTTTGGCAATAGTTTTCAAGGACTCAACAATAGGCACGTTTGACTTAAACATAATTGACAACTGCCGGGAAAAAAGAATTACATCTTTTTTATTCGCGTGCTGAAAAATTGTCAGTTTTACAGCGTAAAGAGGAACAGACAATTTCTCTAAAACAGTCACATAAAGCCCATGTGATTTCAAAACACCAAAAGCGGCTTCTCTGTCGGAGGCCTCAACTTGTCCTGTTTGAATATTCCCTGTTTTATCCCTTGCCTGGTAATTGAACTTCATAATATGCCTTACCTTCTAATTAATCCTCTTAAACTTGAAGGGTTTAAAGAATAATTTTGGGCGGTTTCCAAAGCAATCTCTTTCTCCCTGACTAAATTAGCCAAATATCTATCCAAAGAAATCATTCCGATTTCAGCCGATGTTTCAATAGTTAGCGGTATTTCGTGAACTTTGTTTTCTCGAATTAAATTGGCCACCGCCGGAGTATTAATTAATATCTCGCAGGACGGTATTACTCCTCCTCTAATTCTGGGCACTAATCTTTGAGAAATAATTCCCAGTAAAGACCCTGAAAGCTGAACCCGAATTTGATTTTGTTCCACAGGAGGAAAACTATCAACAATTCGATGAACACTCTGAGCAGCTGAATTAGTATGCAGAGTGGCTAAAACAAGATGGCCTGTTTCAGCTGCGGTAATAGCGGTAGATATGGTATCGGAATCTCTCATCTCTCCAACCATAATTATATCCGGGTCTTGGCGAAAAACAGATTTTAAGGCTCCGTTAAAACTTAAAGTGTCTTGTTTAAGTTCTCTTTGGTTAATTATCGCTCTATCGTCCTTAAAAATATATTCAATAGGGTCTTCAATGGTAATTATATGAACGGCTTTGAGATGATTGATTTCATCAATTAAAGCGGCCAAAGTCGTCGATTTGCCCTGACTGGAAGGGCCGGTTACTAAAATAAACCCTTGAGAATGACGGACAAGCTCATGTAAAATTGGCGGGAGATTTAATTCCTCAATAGTAAGAATCTCATCCGGAACCAGGCGAAGGGCAGAAGCGACATTCCCTTGTTCAAAAAACACATTAACTCTAAACCTCGCTCCTCCTTTAAAATCATAAGAGAAATCAATTTCTTTTTCTTTAAGAAAGCTTTGTTTTTGTTCTTCGTTCATTAAAGCAAAAGCCAATTCTTCCGAGTCCTCTTTTAAAATCTTATTTCGTTTAACCAAGGCAATCAATCTGCCGGCCACTCTAAGCACCGGCGGATGTCCTACTGAAATATGTAAATCAGAAGCGCGCTGAGCAATAGTTACTTCAAGAAGCTCTTTTAGTTTAGATAAATAATCCATTATATTATAATATGAATTAATGCGAATTTCTTATGCGAATGATACGAATATTCTTTAATTTAATTCGTGGCATTCGCATTATGATTATTCAAGTATTTTCTCAATCTCTTCCACTACTTCGCTTGGCGTGTAATGAGATTTTATCAAATACTTAGCCGCTCCAAATTTTAATCCTTTATCCACATCTTCTTTTTCGCCAAGATTAGACAAAATAACCACTTTCGTATTTTTTAGTTTATTATCGTTTCTCATCGCCCGCAATACTTCCCAGCCGTCAACATTGGGTAAAACAATATCTAAAAGCATAAGTTCAGGTTTCTTCTCTCTTAGCTTTGCTAAAACCACATCGCCGCTGGTTACAACTTCTACAAGAAAACCGGCTTTCTTAAATTTAGTGGTATAAATCTCAATTAAAAATGGATCGTCTTCAACTAACAAAATAGATTTCATTGCTATATTGCTATATTGCTACGTTGTTATATTGTCACCAGCTTCTTGGAAGCTTAACAATTTAACAGTTTAACGATTTAACAATTTTCTTATTTTTCTTCGGCCACTCTTATCACCTCCTCAATAGAAGTAATACCGTCTAAAACCTTTAATATCCCGTCTTGTTTCATAGTCACCATTCCTTGTTTTCTGGCTTCTTGACGAATCTCATCTTCTGACGGTTTTCTTAGAATCAATTCTTCAAGAGAAGGAGTCATTTTTAAAATCTCAAAAATCCCGATTCGTTTAGAATAGCCAATATTATCGCACCTTTTGCAGCCTACTGGTTCGTAAATATAAAAAGAATCAAGCGATTTGTATTTTTTTTCAATAACTGGCGGAAGTCCCTTAATCTCTTCTAAAATTATCTTTCTTACTTCTTTGGACGGTATGACCTTTTTTTTGCAATAAGGGCAGAGTTTTCTTAATAATCTCTGAGCGACAACAATGCTCAAAGTAGAGGGAAGAAGAAAAGGCGGCACCCCCATATCAATCAATCTCGGTATTACTCCGAAGGTGTTTGACGTATGCAGGGTAGATAAGACATTATGACCGGTTAACGTTGCATGAACGGCTAAAGAGGCAGTTTCCTCGTCTCTGATTTCCCCTACCATCAAAACATCAGGGTCTTGCCTCAAAAGAGAACGAAGTCCGTTGGCAAAAGAATAACCAATTTCCGGCCTTATTTGAGACTGATTGACCCCTTCAATTAAATACTCCACCGGGTCCTCCAAAGTCATTATATTTACTTCTTCCTTGTTGAAAAGCCCTAAAATAGCGTAAAGAGTAGTTGTTTTTCCCGAACCAGTAGGTCCTGTGGATAAAATCATTCCGTAAGATTTTTTCAGACCGCTCTTTATTGTTTCAAGATTTTTTCCCAATATCCCTAAATCTTCAAAACTTATCTTTCTTTGGCTCGAGTCTAAAATTCTCATTACCGCTTTTTCTCCTAAAATAGTAGGAAAAGTAGAAACTCTAAAATCAATATTTCTCTTGCCAACTTTAGCAGAAAACCGTCCGTCTTGGGGAATCCGGTTTTCGTCAATCTTTAAATTAGAAAGTATTTTAATTCTGGCTATTACAGCCGACGCAACTTTAATGGGCAAAAAAATACTGGCATGTAAAATTCCGTCTAATCTAAAACGAACTCTTAATTTCTCTCTTCCCGGTTCAACATGAATATCTGAAGCGTTTCCATCAACCGCATGCCGCAAAATAACCGCTACCACTTTTGAAATCGGCGCTTCTTCTACCATTCTCTCAATTTCTCCGGCCAGAACCTTTGGTTTCTCGGTTTTAAGTTCGGTGGTTAATTCCTCTAACGCTTTGCTTACTTCTTTTTTTAAATTTCGGTATTTTTTTAAAAGGTCTTCAAAATTACTTAAAGTTAACAAAAAAACCTGATAGGTAAGTTTGCCTCGCCGAGCCAAAAACTCCAAGGCCTCCCGCGCCTTGAGGTCCTCTGGATAAACCATTCCAATTTCTATATTATTATCCTCTTTTTTTAAGGGTATTATCTTATAATATCTGGCGGATTCTTCGGGTATTACTTCCAACGCTTCTAAAGAAACTTCTGCAGGAGAAACAACTTTTAAGGGTATTTTTAGAATAGCGCTCTTTAACCCAAATAAAAAATCTCCGGAAACTATTTTCCTCTCCAATAATACCTCTTCTTCTTTCTTCCCTGAGCTTTTAACTTCATACTCTAATGCGGTCGCCCGCGATTTCTCTAATATCCCTTTTTCAACTAATTTTTTAATAAGACTCTGATTCACAGAAATAACGCTAAACTTTAGAGTGTGGAATTCAAGCCACAGTCTTTTAATTTAGTATGGTAAAAATGGATTTTCTCTTCCTTTGCGGCCTTCAAAAGGAGCAGGTTTTTCAAATTGCTGAAGGGCTTTTAAAAAAGAATTTTTAAAAATACTAAAATCTATTCTTATTTCTTTATTAGAAAAATTTTGAGGGGGTTGAGGGGAAAAAACTTTTTCTTTTTTAAAATAATCAAATTTCAAAACAAGAAAAACGGCTAAAATTACTATTCCAAGAATCAGAAGTAAATATCTTTGTTTTTTCTTTTGCTTGGTAAAATAATTAATAGGCATACAATAAAATTTCTAATTTTTAATTTCTAATTTTTAATCAATTTTTAATGATTTAATTTTCAAACAAAAATGGAAAACGGGATATTCAACTTTTGCGTAATATATCAAACTTCAAATTTGGAATTTTATTACAATCTCCAATTCCTAATGTGTTATCTTTAAGGAGTGGTTTCTGTGGGCGCTGCCACTGTTGTATTTTGCTGGATTTCTGATTTTTGAAGGAAATATGTCTCAAGCGATAAATTAAAATCAAACAACGCTTTTACCTCTGGCCCTTCTTTTAATTCTTTTTCTTCCGGAGAAGAAAAACTAATAGAATTTACCTCAAATAATCTAGCGCTTTTGTAAATTGCTGAAAGTAAATTTTTAAAGCTGGAGTAAGAACTTGACAGAGAAAGGGATAAAGAAATTTTTTTAATTTCTGAATTTTCGTCAGGTTTTATTTCCTCGCCAACCGCCGATTTCTCGCTAATTTCCGTCGGGGAGGACCCTGTGTCTTCCACAGAGGAACTAATATCGTTTAGGACTAAACCGTTTTCCGAAGTAATATTTTGAATAAGGTCAAAAAGGACCGGCAACGAAACCTCTACGGGAAGAGCGGAATCTATTTTATCAAAATTCTCTTTATAGGTATCTAATTTATTATAAAGCGTCCCTAAATTTGAGTAATAACTATTTTTTTGCTCCAGAAATCTGGCTTTTTGCTCAAGTATTCTTCCTTGTTCTTTAAATTCCTGATATTTTGGCCACCAGAAAAAATATCCTCCAACAAGTAAAACGATTAAAAGAATAACGCTGATAATGGGAATAAAACGAGACATAGAAATATATTGTTAAATTATTAAATTATTACCGCTCACTTCGTTTGCTTATTGTTATGTCAATTTAGCAATTTATTTAAGCATCTCCGGGTCAAAAATAAGTATCAAGCCAAAATCTACTACTCCTTCCTTACCTATTGATATTTTAGATAATTCTACTTTTTTTACCAAAGAATCCTTTCTGAAAATAAGGATTTGCTGTTCAAGAGATATAAAATCATCCGTTGTCCCGGAAAGACCAACCGTATTTTTATCGGCGGCAAAATCAAAATTATAAAATTGGATATTGGGAAAGCAATTGTTTTCCAAAAAACCGAAAATATTTGCCGGCTCGCGATGTTTTAAAATTAAACCAGAAAAGGCGCTAATTTTATCCTTAGCCAAACTGAGATTATCTTCCAGGGCCTTTTCTTCGGGAGTAGCCGCTGAAGCGGTCTCTTTTTCTTTAATTTCCAGATTTATTTTTTTTGTTGAACTGTTTAAATAAAAATAACTGGCGATTAAAGCAGAAAGCAAAATCAGGCAGAAAACGCTAAGGGTAATTGCCCAGACAGGTGATTTAATCCTTCTTCTCGGAGTAATTTCTATTGCCATAGAATTAGATTGTTAAACTGTTAAATTGTTAAATTGTTAATAAAATCAATGTAGCAATGTAATTCACTCAAGTCCTTTTAGGGCTAATCCAACGGCTACTCCGTAAACAGGCCCTATACTTTCTAAGGTTGTTGCCAAAGTCGGAGGATAAGAGATGCCCAAAAAAGGATTCGCCTTAACCACTTCTTTTTTTAGTTCGTTGGCAAAGTAATCTCTCAAGCCCGGCATCAGCGCCACCCCTCCGGACAAAATAACTTTATCCACTTCTTTTCCTTCCTTTCGATAAAAATCGCGGAAAACTTTTTTAATTTCCTCTAAAATTAAGTCCGTTAAAGGCACTAAAATTTTTGAAACATCTTTTCCAAATAAATTTCTATTTTGAGATTCTTCAACAATTTCTTTAGGTTCATTAATATAAGCCAATCCGTACTTCTTTTTTAAAATCTCTGCTTCATTATACTTTACATTTAAAGACCTGACTATAGCTTCTGTTAATTCGTTGCCGGCGATATTAAAACTGTAACTGGTTTTTAGAGTTTTCCCTTCAACAATGTTGCAAGTAGAGCTTCTGCTCCCTATGTCTACTAAGCTTATTACCTTTTTTATTTCCTTGTTTTCTGATAGAGATTTCGTTAAGGCAAATACTTCTGATTCCAAGAATTTTGATTTTAAATTAGTAAATTCCGCAATTTCTTGATATTGGAGAACAACCTCTCTTGGGATAGCCACCACTAAAACCTTAAGGGGCGTTTTAGATATCTGTCCCTCAATGATTGACCAGTCCAAAGCAATCTCTTCCAAAGGAAGAGGAATAAGAGGCCTAACATGATAACGTATCGCCTCGGGAATCTCCTCTTTGCTCATTACCGGTAAATTAAAACTGGTAAAAAAACTGCAAAAATCTGGAATAGAAAAATTAACTTCTTTGGTTTGAATTTCTGCTTCACTTAAAATAGCAAGAATAGCCTCTGCTATAATCTTATTAGAAAGAGAAAAGGTATTTTTCTTAGATGTCCTGAACGATTGTTTTCTAAAAGATGACGATTCTATATCTCCATAATTATCAAGTTGTCTGTCCTGGCCGTGTTTTTCTATTTCTACCACCCTGATAAATGAAGTTCCAATATCTATTCCTAAAAATTTCTTCGGTTTTATTGTAAAAATTTTTTTTAAGGCCTGAAACATTATACTTCATTATATTTCATTGTAAGTACACAATTTTATTGTAGCATACAGAAAAAACAAAACTATGTGGAAAAGTGATATAATGAGAGCGTTGAACAATATCCTATACCCGTCCGGGACGGACTAGGGTCCTTTCTACTGCGACGCAATAATTCTGGCTGCAAATCATTCAGAACTCGTCAACGTATATTATCATAATACGTTTCCTCGTCCTTCATAATTTTCGCTCAGAATTCTTGCGTCTCGCTACGAAAAATATTATTCAACACTCTCGTAATAAATTACCTTGAATTATACCATGCAAAAATTATTCTTCAAAGTTAAAAAGTTTGTCATTGACATTCTTTTTCCTAAATTTTGCTTGAATTGTGGGAAAGAAGGAAGTTATCTCTGCGAAGATTGCTTTTCCTTGATTGATGTCTCGGAAAGGCAGTATTGCCCTTTCTGCTCTATCCCAAAAATTGTTTTAGACGGCCGAACCTGTCCCTCCTGCCGGCGGTCAAAAAAACTAAACGGACTCTACTCTGCCGTTCCTTATAATAATTCTATAATAAAAAAACTTATTTATCAATTTAAATATTCCCATATTAAAGAACTCGCCAAACCATTGTCCTCGTTAATTACAATCCATCTTGCAAATTTAAACCCCGTTAGAGATTCTGAGAACGTGGATAAATCAAAGAAAGAGAATATCTCTAATGGGGCAAGCAAAGTAAAAAATTTCTCCGGCTTTGTTTTAATGCCTATCCCCCTTCACAAAAAGAAATTAAAAGAGCGCGGATTTAATCAAGCGGAAGAAATCGCCAAACAACTTTCAAAAACTTTAGGCGCCCCGGTTCTCTCTAATATTCTGGTTAAAATAAAACAAACCCTGAACCAGGTTGACTTAAAAAAAGAAGAAAGAGAAAAAAACATTAAAGGGTCTTTTTCTTGCCAAAAGCCGGATTTAATTTTTGGCAAAAAAATCTTATTAGTAGATGATGTTTTTACCACCGGCTCCACAATGGAGGAAGGAGCTCTAACTCTGAAACAAGCAGGCGCCAAACAAGTTTGGGGAATAGTTGTTGCCAGGGGATAAATAAACAAAACAGTTCCGCTTTAGCGGAACTGTTTTGTTTTGGCGGAGGGGGTGAGATTCGAACTCACGAGTCCGCGAGGACGTCGGTTTTCAAAACCGATGGAATAAACCACTATCCGACCCCTCCAAAAAAACGCGGAGGAGGTAGGACTCGAAGAGTTGCCCGAAGGCTCCCGCCTATGGCGGGATCGGGAAGTTGAATTCTCGCCACATCCTCGCTCCATAAAACAAACTCAAAACCAAAAAGGGTTTTCCGTTTGCTTGCGGAGGAGGTGGGACTCGAACCCACAAGCCGCTTGCGCGGCATGGATTAGCAATCCATTGGAATAGCCATTATCCGACTCCTCCCCTATATTTTTATATTACTTGTTAGGATTGATTAAGTCAATTGTTTTTAAATCAATTTTATGATAAATTTAATAAATAACCACAGTCTATGCCCTCGTAGTTCAATGGATAAAACGCTAGCTTGCGGAGCTTGAAATGCAGGTTCGACTCCTGCCGAGGGCACATAAATAAAATATTTCTGGCGGATAGAGAAAGTAGGGACGTTTCCTGCTTTTCTTTCTCGTCCCTACTTTTCTAAAAATAATTTATTATTATGACAGACTTTACAAAAATTTTAAGCTATGGTTTTTGGGACAATTCCCTAACGGAATACCTAATAGCTTTGGGTATTTTTCTTTTGGCGTTCATCGTCTTGAAAATTTTCAAAAAAATAATAATAGCAAAAATAAAGAAAGTTGCCGACCATACTGAAACCGACCTTGACGATATGTTGATAAAAATTGTTGACTCCATAGGATGGCCATTTTATCTGTTTTTGTCTTTGTATCTTTCTTTCCAATTCATCCAATTGCCGGAAATAATAGGAAGAATATTTTTCTTTATTGTTCTTATCTTAATATCTTATTATATTGTTAAAGCCGCCCAAGAATTAATTGATTACGGCTTTGGCAAGGTAGTTCAAAAAAGAAAAAAAGAGGATGAAAAATTCGATGCCTCGGTTTTAAATCTCTTGAGCAAAATTACCAAAGGCGTTTTATGGGTAGGAGCGATTGTTATTGTTTTGCAAAACTTGGGATATAATATCTCCACCCTGGTCGCCGGATTGGGAATCGGCGGAATAGCTATCGCTTTCGCCTTGCAGAATATTTTAGGCGATATCTTTGCCTCTTTTTCAATTTATTTTGACAAGCCGTTTAAAATAGGCGATTTTATTATAATTAAAGACGATTTGGGAACGGTAAAAAAAATCGGCATAAAATCCACCCGTATCCAGACCCTCCAAGGAGAAGAGTTGGTGATATCCAATAAAGAATTAACCGAATCAAGAATTCATAATTACAAAAAAATGGAAAGAAGGAGAATAGTTTTTAGTTTCGGGATAACTTACGAAACACCGACGGAAAAAGTGAAAAAAATTCCCGATATCGTAAAAGAAATAATAGAGAAAATTGAACTAACGGAATTAGACAGAGTTCATTTTAAAGAATTCGGCGATTTCAGCTTAAATTTTGAAATCGTCTACTATCTAAATTCTTCGGATTACACAAAATATATGGATATCCAAGAAGAAATAAATCTCGCCCTTAAAGAACAATTTGAAAAAGAAGGCATTGAATTCGCCTATCCCACCCAAACGATTTTCTTTAATAAAACCTAAATTTAACCTTAAAAATAAAAAACGGCAGAGAACAGTTCTCTGTCGTTTTTTATTTATGATAGACAAAAAAAGGGAAGTTTCATATACTTACTATAAACACAATGTATTTTTATGAATTTATCAACTTCTATTGAAAAAATTTCCGGTATTGGGCCTGTTTTTCAAAGAAAATTGAAAAAACTGGGCATTAAAACAATTCAAGACCTTTTTTTTCATTTTCCTCACCGCTATGAGGATTTTTCTAATTTGATTCCGATTGCAAAAGTAAAAATTAACGAAATTTGCACTGTCCAAGGAAAAATCTTGGAAATTAAAAACAGCCGAACCTGGAAAAAGAAAATGACTCTCACTCAGGCGGTTATAGAAGATAAAACCGGCGCCATAGAAGCGGTTTGGTTCCACCAACCATATTTGACAAGAGTTTTAAAAAAAGGCGATTATATTTTTCTCTCAGGAAAAGTAGTAGTGGGGAATAACAGAATATACTTAAGCAATCCTGCCTACGAAAAGGTTTCAAGTTTCAAGTTTCAAGTTTCAAGTTTGGCTCATACCGGAAGATTAGTGCCGGTTTATCCGGAAACCGAAGGACTGTCTTCAAAATGGTTAAGATATATTTTGAAGCCATTGCTTATTAATTTTAAAAACAAAATTCCTGAAACCTTGCCCGAAAAAATAATAAAAGAAAACAAATTTCTGCCTATTAATCAAGCGCTCTGGCAAATCCATTTCCCTGCCTCGGAAAAGTTAGCCAAAGCGGCCCAAAAAAGATTTTCTTTTGAAGAGCTTTTTTTAATTGAACTTTTTGTTTTGAGGGAAAGGAACCGGCTGGCGAAAGAAAGAGCAATTTCTTTCCCTCTTAATTTAGAACTAACCCAAAGGTTTGTTAAATCCTTGCCTTTTAAACTTACCGACGCCCAAAAAAAATCTGCCTGGCAGATTTTAAAGGATTTAGAAAAAGACCGACCGATGAACCGTCTCTTAGAAGGGGATGTCGGCTCGGGAAAAACAGCGGTAGCTGTTATGGCCGCTTTAAACATTATTAAGGCAGGCTGGCCCGCCGGCAACGCTTTGCCAGCCCGACAGCCTGACGGCAGTTATGGCGGCGAGCGTAGCAATGCGGGCTGGCAGGTTGCTTTTATGGCTCCGACCGAAATTTTAGCCAAACAGCATTTTCAAGAAGTGGCTAAACTCCTCTCTGATTTTAAAATAGACATTGGTTTATTAACCGGCAAACAAGACCAGTTTCGTTCAAAAAAATTAAAAAACGAAGTGATTGAAATTTCCCGGAAAAAGTTGCTTGAAAAAACTCTCAACGGAGATATCAATATTTTAATAGGCACCCACGCTTTAATTCAAGATAAAGTAAAATTTGGAAAACTCGGATTAGTTATATTAGACGAACAGCACCGTTTTGGCGTGGAGCAAAGAGCCAAACTCGTTAAAGAATCAAGAATCAAGAATCAAGAATCAAGAATAATTCCCCATTTGCTGTCAATGACAGCCACGCCAATTCCCCGCACCCTTGCCTTAACTGTTTACGGCGATTTAGACCTCTCTTTAATCGACGAATTACCCAAAGGAAGAAAAAAAATAATTACTAAAACAGTAAACCTGGGGGAACGGAAAAAATCTTATGATTTCATAAAAAAAGAAGTTAAGAAAGGAAGGCAGGTTTTTGTAATTTGTCCCCGAATTGAAGGAAATAATTTTGAAGAAGAAAACAATCTATCAGAGGCAAAATTAAGCTGGGCTAAAGTAAAAGCGGTTAAAGAAGAATATGAAAAATTATCAAAAGAAATTTTTCCTCGCTTGAAAATCGGAATGCTCCACGGAAAAATGGCTGGCAAAGAAAAAGAAAAAATAATGAAAGACTTTAAGAACAAAAAAATTAGCATTTTGGTTTCAACTTCGGTAATTGAGGTAGGAATTGATGTCCCCAATGCCAGCGTAATACTCATTGAAGGAGCAGAAAGGTTCGGTTTGGCACAGCTCCATCAATTCAGGGGAAGAGTAGGAAGGTCAAAATACCAATCCTACTGCCTTCTATTCACCGATTCTCCTGCCCAAAAAACCCGAGAGCGCTTAAAAGCTTTGGTTGATTCTGAAGACGGTTTCGCTTTGGCCGAAAAAGACCTCCAAATCAGAGGGCCCGGCGATTTTAGGGGAACAAGGCAATGGGGCATCCCTGACTTAATGATGGGTTCTCTTAGCAACGCGCGTTTAGTGGAAAAAACAAGAGAATCAGCTAAAGAAGTTCTTCAAGAAGACCCCCAATTAAAAAAATGTCCCGCCTTGCGGGAAAGAATGGGAAAATTTAGAGAAAGAATCCATCTGGAATAACAACACCTACCGCCGTCATACATATTACCGTCATATCACCGTTATATTATTACCGATGACAGAAATCCTACGTACGATCGTAGGATTTTTGTCATCGGTTCTCTCGGAATTTTTCCGTCACCCAAAAACCCATATATTTTCCAAACATCCAGCGAGTTTGAGCGTCCAAAGCGGGAAGAGCGGCAAAAAATATCATCATAAAGGGAAATAAAAGCCAGCCGAAAGCAAAAATTAAATATTTAAAACGGCCGTATTCCGGCGGTTTGGGAGGAAGTATAAGAAAACTTAAATAAATAGAAATTATTAAGCCAAGCATAGATATAGTCATAACTCTGCTGATAATCCGAGGAAGGTTGTAAGAAATCAAGGTCTGAGAAAATTCTTTTCCTCCTAAAAATAGAGGGAGCCATCCTAACAAGAAAATCAAAATACTGGAAGTAGCCCAAGAAACATGTTCTCCTATAATCTCAAAACTTAAAGAAAATTTCTTCAAAAGAGAAATTTTTTTGTTTTCTAAAAATCCGAAAATAAAATAAGGAATATCGCCCATTCCATAGGCCCATCTCTTTTGCTGTTTATAAATATTAATTAAAGTTTTCCAAAAATTATCTGATACATTGGCGTCCATAGAAACTGGATAATATAAGGGCTGAACTCGATAATCGCCGTTATTTTTTAAAAAACTTTGCCAAAAAATTCTTGAATCGTCTGAAACAACGTTTGTTTGTTTAAAACCAACATCTACTAAAGCTTTAAAGCTCATTGAATGAGAAGAAAAAGTGATTAATTTTTCCTGTCGTTCTTGGTTTATGGTATGCCAGAAAGTAGCAGAAAAAGAAAAAATCCGGGAAATCGCCGGAGCTTGCCAGATATTATTAATATAGAGAGGAATTGGCTGAAAACTGGTTCTGGTTGGTTTTTTCGCGGTCAAATAATAATAGCTCAAACAACTAAAATATTTGGGGAAAACGCAAGTATCAACGTCAAAAGAGGAAAAAATTATATTCTCGTAGGGAATAGCCAAGGGATCTATAATCTTTTCTTTCGTTTTTTTAACGGCCCAAGTTTCGTTAGAACCCTTGCCCGCAATCTCGCCCGGAATATCGGCCGGATGCCAAGTTACCATAAATCTAAAAAATTTTGAGCCGAATTCTTTTTTAATCTCTTCGGCTGTTTCCTGAGCCCCGTTAGAGATATGTTCTTTCTTTGATTTATTTCCGTCCTCAGAATCTCTAACGGGGTGAACATCCTTTCTTGCTCTTTCTTCGCAAGCCAAAACGACGACCATCTTATCTTTCGGATAATCTGTCTTTTCTAACGACCTTAAGCTATCTCTGACAATCCCTAATGGTTCTCGGTACATAGGAACTATAACCAAATGGTAGATATTCCTCCATTGAGAAAACCGGGCAATTTCCCCAATCCAGTCCGCCTTCTCGTTTTTTCTCATTTTTTTATAACTAATCCAAAGATGAAAGGAAAAATAAATTGTCCTGAAAAACCAAAAAATTACAAAAATTATAATAAAAAAAGCAACCCAAAGAGGTTTCTTCCAGGAAAGAATAACCGCTAAAATCAAAATCCCCCAAGACAAGGCGCCGGGGAAAATTTCAAATAACCTGAAAAGAATCCGTTTTTTAGGATTTTTTAAATCCGATGCTCTGCCAATTTTGAGATAATAGTCCTTTTGAGAAAAATCAGAATTCATTTTTTTATCTTACTTGATTATAAATTAAAGAGCAATAACAAAATTTAACCAAGGGCGACCCTCGGTAAGATTCCTCGCGTTCCCTAATAAAAAAAGAGGGGCAGATTATTGCTCTGCCCCTTTAAATCAGTTATGGGTCACAAAAAGTAGATGACTGCGACCGCGACCGTACCGGTAAGCGCGGCGTTCGCGCTCTCTCTGGAGAGCGCTGGCTCGCTCCGCTTTGCCTCTTTGGCAAGCGGCGCGCTCACCCGCGTTTTTGAAACGCGAGCAGTCGCCATTGCCGTCGCCATCTGCAATTTCTGGTGTGTTGCCAGCGCCGAGATAGGCGCCCGCAATACCGCCCAATATGGCGACATCGCCGACTGCTCCATGGGTCGCAATGGCAATGCCTGCTCCCGTGGCAGCGCCAATAACGCTCCACAGGGCTGCGTTTTTTTCCATGTTACGCTGATATGGCTTAGACATACCAGCACAACCTGCCACAAATATAAATACTACCAATAAAGCTAACAAAGATAATTTTCTCATCTCTACCTCCTATTTTTTTCAAAAAAGTTAAAGTAAAATCCATCCGCCGTTTGAAACGGCTATTCTAAACCATCTCAAATGGCGAATGGATTGCCTGTTTTTAAAGAGCAGGTTTTCTCAATTTTCTGCTTATATTATACACCTAACATAAAATTTGTCAAGCAATTTGGGGTCTCTTTGAAATAACTGTCATTTTTTAAAAATGTGCCGCCACGGAGAATCGAACTCCGATTGCGAGATTGAAAATCTCGAGTCCTAACCGTTAGACGATAGCGGCAAGCTAACAGATTTTATTATATTTTACTTCAAAAATTGAAAAAAATCAAGATTTCAGTTAAGATATGAGAACAATAATATGAAAATATTAGCGATTGAAACATCTTGCGACGACACTTGCGCCGCTATAATCAAGTCCTCGGCGAAAATAAAGCCGATATTTAATATCCTGTCAAATATTGTTTCCTCCCAAGTCAAGGTTCATAAAAAATACGGCGGAGTCTACCCTACTTTGGCAAAAAGAGAACACCAGCGCAATATTGTTCCGGTATTAAGAAAAGCGTTAAAAGAAGCGGGATTGCTTAAAATTTCTAAATCCAAAACCCAAATTTCTAATAAAAATCTAAATGTCAAATTCCAAAAATTAGACCTCGTTAGAAATTTTAATAACAGCGATAAATTAAAAAAAGAGAGTGTCTTTAATTTGGTAGAAGAAATTTTGGAAAGAGAACCGGATTTGATGAAAAATTTAACAAAATTCTTAAAAAAATATAAAAAGCCGAAAATTGACACTATTGCCGTAACTGTCGGGCCGGGATTAGACCCTTGTTTGTGGGTGGGAGTCAATTTTGCCAAAGCCCTGTCTTATTTTTGGGATTTGCCAATAATAGAGGTGAATCATATTGAAGCGCACATATTCGCTAATTGGCTTAAACCAATTAGCTCAAAATCAAAAATCAAATCTCAAAAATCAAAAATACAAATTAAAAAGAAAAAAATAGAATTTCCGGCGGTTTGCTTGATAGCAAGCGGAGGGCATACCCAACTGATTTTAATGAAAAAAATCGGTAAATACAAAATCCTTGGAGAAACGAGAGACGACGCCGCCGGCGAATGCTTTGACAAAACAGCGAAGATTTTGGGATTAGGATATCCCGGAGGTCCGGCAATCGCCAAAGAAGCGCAACGTTCCAAGTTTCAAGTTTCAAGTTTCAAGATAAGATTGCCCAGGCCGATGATTAACCAAAAAAATTACGATTTCAGTTTTTCCGGCTTAAAAACCGCTGTTTTATACAACTATAAAAAACAACCGCTTAAAATAAGAAAAAACAAACAATATATCAAAAAAATGTGTTGTGAAATCCAGCAAGCCATTATTGACGTCTTAATTAAAAAAACCATTAGAGCAACAAAAGAATATAAAGCAAAGTCCATAATACTCGGCGGAGGAGTAAGCGCTAATTACGAACTGCGCAAGCAATTCAAAAAAATAATTAAAAAAGAAAAATTAAGTTTTATGTTTTATGTTCCAAGTTTCAAGTTTTGTACTGATAATGCGGCAATGGTTGGGATAGCCGGATATTTTAGACATCTAAAAGGAAAAGTTAAAAGCTGGGAAAAAATTAAAGCCAAGCCAAACTTAAGGATAGAATAAAATTATGTTAAAATAAGAACATGCCTCGCTAATGCTCGGCATAACCTTGATTCGCTAAGGTATTCACCCTGTTAAATAAAATCTAAAAGATTTTAATTTGCAAAGCAAATTATTTAACTGGGTAAACATATATTCTTGAAATAAGAACATGCCTCGCTAATGCTCGGCATAACCTTGATTCGCTAAGGTATTCACCCTGTTAAATAAAATCTAAAAGATTTTAATTTGCAAAGCAAATTATTTAACTGGGTAAACATATATTCTTGAAATAAGAACATGGCCTATAATCCAAAAGAAGTTGAAGACAGGGTTTATAAATACTGGTTAAAGAGCGGTTTTTTTAATCCCGATAATTTGCCAAAAACCGCTAAAAAGCCCTGGACAATCGTTATTCCTCCTCCCAACGTTACCGGTCGGCTCCATATGGGCCATGCCCTGAATTCAACAATTCAGGATATTTTGATTCGCTGGAAAAGAATGCAAGGATTTAAAACTCTCTGGCTGCCGGGAACAGACCACGCCGGAATCGCCACTCAAAACGTCGTTGAAAAGAAATTAGAAAAAGAGGGGCTTACCAAATTTGACTTAGGGCGGAAAAAATTCATAGAAGAAGTTTGGAGATGGAAAGAGGAATACGGGAATATCATACTGGGCCAACTCAAAAAACTGGGGGCTTCCTGCGACTGGTCAAGAACCAGATTTACTATGGATAAAGATTATTCCAGGGCAGTGAAAAAAGCATTTTTGCATTACTACAAAAAAGGGTGGATTTACCAAGGAAGAAGAGTAATTAACTGGTGCCCGCGATGCGGCACAAGCTTGTCAGACCTGGAATTAGAATATAAAGAAGAAAAGGGGAAATTATGGTATATCAAGTATCCGCTAAAAAAAGGCGACAATAATTTCATTATTGTTGCGACTACGAGACCGGAAACAATGCTGGGCGATACAGCCGTGGCGGTAAATCCTAAAGACAAAAAATATAAGAATTTAGTCGGCAAAAAAGTTATTTTACCTTTGGTTAATAAAGAAATTCCGATTATCGCGGATAGATTGGTTGACCCGAAATTTGGCACCGGAGCGGTAAAGGTTACTCCGGCTCACGACTTAAAGGATTACCAAATAGGCATAAGGCATAATTTAGAAATAATCCAGATTATTGACGAAAAAGGCAGGATTACAAAAAAAGCGCTCCCCCCTTATCAAGGATTAAAAGTTCTTGAAGCCCGGGAGAAAATCGTTAAGGATTTAAAAAAACAGGAGCTTTTAGAAAAAATTGAGGACCACACCCATCAAATCCCAAAATGCTATCGCTGCAATACCACGGTTGAATTTATTCCTTCCCAACAATGGTTTTTAAAAATGAACGAATTAGCGAAAATAGCCAAGATGCCCGTAAAGAAGAAAAAAATAAAATTTATTCCAAGGCATTTTGAAAAACCGTATTTTGATTGGCTGAAAAATATAAACGATTGGTGTATCTCCCGCCAGATTTGGTGGGGACATCAATTGCCTGTTTGGTTCTGCCAGAACCAAACTGGAATTTCTAATTTCCACCCGCAAAAAGCGGAATCCAAACAAAAGGAAAAATATTTTGTTTCTTTAGATAAGCCGAAGAAATGTCCGATTTGCGGAAAGTGCCGTCCGAAACAAGTTGACGATGTGTTAGACACATGGTTTAGTTCCGCTTTATGGCCATTTGCCACTCTGGGTTGGGATAAAAAAACAAAGGACCTTAAAAATTTTTACCCCACTAACGTATTGTCAACCGGCCGGGATATTATTAATTTATGGGTCGCCAGAATGATTTTTTCCGGAATGGAATTTATGAAAAAAATTCCCTTTAAGAATGTTTATGTCCACTCCACTATTTTGACAAAAGAAGGCAAGAGGATGTCAAAATCTCTTGGTACAGGAATAGACCCAATAAAATTTATTGAGGAATACGGGGCTGACGCCACCCGTTTTGGAATCGCCTATCAAATTACAGAAAATCAAGACATGCGTTTCGTAACCGATAATATCATTATGGGGGAAAAGTTTTGCAATAAAATATGGAACGCCTCGAGATTTGTCTTGCAACAAATCTCGAAATCAAAAATCAAAACGCAAAAATCAAAATTACAATTCAAAAATCAAAATTTAACTTCTGCCGACAAAAAAATATTAAAACAATTAAACAAAACTGTAAAATCTGTAAATAAGGACCTGGAAAATTTCCGGTTTGGGAAAGCGGCTCACACTATATATGATTTTTTCTGGCATGACTTCTGTGATAGATACATAGAAACAACGAAAAAACAAAACAATGAAAAAACAGAGGAAATTCTCGTTTTTACGCTATTAAACTCATTAAAGCTTCTTCACCCTTTTATGCCTTTTATCAGTGAAGAAATTTATCAAAAACTGCCAATCAAAAATAAAAAGAAAAGTTTGATGATTGAAAAATGGCCCGACGCCAGTTAAATTAATATATGGTTTATCTTATCTACATTTTTTTTGGGTTAACGCCAAGCGTAATATGGCTTTTATTTTATCTGCGGAAAGACGTTCATCCAGAGCCGAAAAGAACAGTCCTAAAAATTTTCTTTTACGGCGCGCTGATTGCTTTGGTAGCGGCAGGCGTGGAAATAATGATTGAAACTTGCTTAAACTTTATTAACAAAGGCGGTCTTTTTCCTTCTTTTTTGCTGTTTATTTTATATTACTTCATCGGAATAGCTTTTGTGGAAGAGTTTTTAAAATATTTTGTCATTAAAAAAAATATATTAAATAGTTCAAAATTCGACGAACCGACAGACGCTATGATTTATATGATAATCTGCGCTTTAGGTTTTGCCGCTTTAGAGAATATTCTGGTTTTGTTACCCGGCCAAGAAGTATTTAGTTTTTTGGAAATAACGGCTATCAGTTCTCTCCGTTTTATCGGAGCCACTCTTCTCCACGCCCTTTGTTCAGGAACGGTAGGTTTTTTCTTAGCCCTGTCTATTTATGAAACAAAAAAAAGGTTTAGATTAATTTTCTTGGGATTAATAATCGCCACTATCTTGCACGGACTCTATAATTTTTCTATAATGAGATTAGAGGAAAATTTTTATTTTATTTATATACCGATAATTATTTTAATAGGTCTTGCCTTTTTCGTTTCTTTTGGGTTTAGAAAACTTAAAAAGATAGCAAGCGTTTGCGAAACAAAAGAGATTAAAAATTAGAAGTTAAAAATTTATTTCTTTATGTCTTCATTTTTTGACAAACTAAAAAAAGGAATGGGAGTTGAAAGCTTGCCAGAGATAAAAGAAAATTTAGAATTGAAGAAAGACCCTTCTTCTTTATTGCCGAAAGAGAAAAAAGTAAAAGATAAAAAAATTAACCCGGTTAGGGATTCTAAAGATAAACCCTCTCTCCAAGAATTTAACGCTGATAACGACAAGAATAAGAGCAAGGAAGGGGAAAAGAAAAAGAAAAAGCCCAAAGAAAAAAATACCCCTAACAAGATTAAAAAAATCGAACAAAAAGAAACGAGAAAAATAGAAATAAAAAAAGAGTCCCTCTTACATAAGGATGAAGAAATGAATTCGCCAATTATTAAAGAAAAAAAATGGTTGGAGCAAGAAGAAGGAGAACTGACGGTTGATATTTACCAGACCGACAGTAATCTTGTTATCCAATCGGTTATTGCAGGAATCACTCCAAAAAATCTCAATATCTCTATTGAAAACGATATGGTTATGATTAAAGGAAATAGAGAAAAACCGGCGGAAAAAGAAAAAAGGAATTATTTTTTTCAAGAATGCTATTGGGGACCTTTCTCAAGAGAGATTGTTTTGCCGGAAGAAGTTGACAACTCAAGAATTCAAGCGTCTTTAGAGAACGGGATATTAACTATCGTCATACCGAAAATTGAAAGAAGAAAGAAAAGAAAAGTCGCTGTCAAGGAAATTGAATAAGATAATCAAATAAAAAATGTTCAACCTTTAAGGTTAAACATCCTCCCCAGATTCTCGCTACACCAAGAATACCAAAATAAAAATATCCTCAAGGGATATTTTTGTTTTGGTGCCCTCGGCAGGACTCGAAGAGTTTCCCCGCCCGCATCGCTATGCGAAGCATTGCGGGCAGGCCGAAGGTGTAAGGGAGGTCAGGTTCTCTGTATACTGAAAATACCAAAATAAAAATATCCTCAAGGGATATTTTTGTTTTGGTGCCCTCGGCAGGACTCGAACCTGCAACCTTTTCAGGATAGCGTCCTAAGCGCTACGTGTATTCCAATTCCACCACGAGGGCGCTTAAATACCTTGCCTTGAATTATACGAAATGCTTTTTAGGTAAAAACCTCATTTCGTAATTCAAGATAATTTATCTTTTTTAGACAAAAAAATCAAACCCCTCACATATTTCGCGTTCAATGCAAAAAATATCAAAATTATCAAAAACAGCATAAAATATGTGAGGGTTAAATATTTTCTCAACCACCCTTTGGCTGAAATTTTAGACGATTATCAAAGGATGACACCTTTAACAATCCCCTGCGCCACTATGCTCCCGTTAAGTTAATGTAATATCTTATTAACAAGCATTACTAACGCTTTGGCGAGAAAAGCAACTATTACTCCAACCAAAGCGTATAAAACAAAATCTCTCGCTTTTTTTGTTTTTTCCGGGTCGCCGGATGCGGTTATAAAAAAGTAAGCGGCTATTATAATTGCAAGCGCGGCTACCATTAACAAAATAGCGAATAGAGCGTTAGTAATGGTACCCAACATCGTCATAAAATCGTCCCCCCAAGCAGGCGCAGTTGCGCCAGTAGGGTCTACTATAGCAGCCAAAGCAGCTAACGGCAAAGTCAAAGAACTTACTAAAACTAATCCTGCTAAAATTTTCTTGTTCATTTTAAAATTTCAAACTTTAAATTATTTTTTACCTAATTAGAGATATCCTCTTGCTTTAACTTATCCATGTTCCTAGAATCTCTAACCGGGTTTACGACCTTTCTCTCCGCTATCCCGCTAAAAGCGGGGTGATGGAGGTATATTTATTTTATCCGTTTTTTAATTAAGGCGTGGAAACCCCGAAAATCTGGCAAAAGAAACTAATCAGCGCTTTAGACAAGAAAACAATAGTCAATCCAATCATAGTCCAGAGAATTATTTTTTTCGCCGTTTCAATTTTTGCCGGTTCTCCGGCGGCGGTAATAAAATAAAATCCAGCCACGATAATCATTATTGGAGCAAATCCTATGGAAAGATAAAAGATAAAATCAATTAATTTGTCTATCAAATCCCAAAAACTATTCCATCGCAGGGGATTGTCAATCGTTACCGTATCGCCTCTGACCATTAAGGGAAAAAGTAAAATAAACAATAATGAAATTGCTGATATTTTAATCAGGTATTTTCTCATTAAAAAATTCTACCACAATTAAGGTTTTTTGAAAAGAAAACCATAATGATATTTTCCCGCCTCAATTTCTTTTTCCATTTTAAACCCGGTTTTCTCGGCTATCTCTCTTACTTTTTCAGGCGAAATTTTTCCTTGAGCAGGCCCTTGGGTCGCTCCGGGCAGCCAGTCAATTATCACCAAATTTCCTCCTTTTGTCAAAACTCTATCTGCTTCAGATATTATAGCGTCTTTTTTTTCTACCTGGAAAAAAACATTGGCAATGAGAACTAAATCCAGAGAAAAATCGGTCAAAGTTGAACCTCTGGGTTTTTCCAAATTACAGCGAATAAGCCGGATGTTATCAATATTTTCCAAAAGAGAACGGCCTTTCAGGACCGAAAGAGAGGCTTCCTGAACATCCAAGCCATAGACCAATCCATCGTCTAACCTTTTAGCTAAAGCAATGGCGAAAACGCCAGAACCGCAGCCAAACTCCGCGGCAATCATATCCGTTTTTAAATCAAGCTGGTCTAAAACTTCTTCCGGGCCTAAAAAAGAATTCATATATAAATAGATTTAAGTTGTAAGTTGTAAGATTAAAGAACTTAAATCTTAAATCTTAAATCAGATGCACATCGCCGAAGCCACCCTATCACTTTGGTCTAATCTCATTATCTTCACTCCTTGGGTAGCCCTGCTTATAACAGGAATTTCCGAAACTTTCGCCCTGATTACCTGGCCTCTTTGAGAAATGACAATCAGATCCTCCTCTTCCCCGCTTAAAACAATTGAAAAAACTATCTTTCCAGTTTTAGGAGTAACTTTGGCGGTTTTTATTCCACTGCCTCCCCTTCCCTGTAATTTATATTCTGTTAAATTAGTCCTTTTTCCATATCCGTTTTCTGCCACTACTAAAAGATACTTTTTAATTTCTGGTTTTTGGCTTTTAATTTCTGGCTTTTGGCTTTTACTCTCGCTTGCGAGGAACTTTTTCCCTTTTAACTTTATCACGTCCATCCCTATTACTTCGTCTCCTTTTTTCAACCTGATTCCTCTGATACCGGAAGCCGGCCTGCCCATTTCCCTTATTTCTTTTTCTCTAAACCTTATGGACTGGCCATTTTGAGTCACTAAAATTATTTCGTTTTGACCCGCGCTCTCGGCAACTTTTTTCAGAAAGTCGTCTTTTCTGAGATTTATAGCAATTAATCCGGACCGGCGGACATTTTTAAATTCCCTCAAAGCAGTTTTCTTTATTATACCATTTTTAGTAACCATAAGAAGGTTTTTTATCCCCAGGTCAATGTCTTCTTTGCCGATAGTTAATAGAGACAAAACCTTTTCTTCCGGAGAAATTTCCAGAAAATTCAAAATTCCTCTTCCACGAGCCACTCTTGTTCCTTCGGGAATTTCATAAGCCAAGGTTCTGAAAACTTTTCCCGAGTCGGTAAAGAAAAATAAGTTATCGTGGGTTTGGGCCAAAAGGAAGTGTTCAATGATATCATCCCCTAATGTTTTCATTCCCAAAATTCCCTTGCCTCCCCGCCTTTGAAGTTTATAAGCAACTGGGTTTATCCTTTTAATATAACCTCCCTGAGTCAGGGTAATGATTGTCTCTTCCTGGGGAATTAAATCCTCTTCCGCTATTTCTCCAATTTCTTGATTATATACTTTCGTTCTCCTTTCATCGCCGAAATTTTCTTTAATTTCTTCTAATTCTTTTTTAAGTACTTCTTCTATTTTTTTTGGGCTTTTAAGAATAGTTGTAAGTTTTTTAATCTTAACTTCTATTTCCAAAAGTTCTTCTTCAATTTTTTTGCGTTCTAATTTAGCTAAAGACGCTAATTTGGTTTCTAAAATGGCGATTGCCTGAATTGCGGTCAACCTGAATTTTTTCATCAGATTCTTCTGGGCTTCTTCTCTGTTCTTTGAACTTTTAATTAATTTTATGACTGCGTCTATTTTGGACAAACATTTATGGAGCCCTTCTAAAATATGCGCCCTTTCTCTCGCTCTCTCCAAATCGTATTTCGTCCTGCGGGTGATTACCTCTTTTCGATGATTAATGAAGTAACTCAAAACATCAACTAAAGATAAAACTTTCGGCTGAATCCCGTCCACCAAAGCAAGCATATTCAAATGAAAAGTTCTTTGTAGGTCAGTGAATTTATAAATCCGGTTTAAGATTTTTTGGGGGTAAGCGTCGCGTTGGATATCAATCACTATTCGCATTCCCTCTTTGTCCGACTCGTCTCTAATGTCTTTTACTCCTTGAATTTTTTTGTCTTGAACTAACTTGGCAAACTGTTCAATTAAACTTGACTTCTGAACCTGGAAAGGAATCTCGCTAATTACAATTTCGCTTTGGCTACTTTTCTCTTTTTCTTTTATCTCGGCTTTTCCCCTGACCACAATAGGTCCTTTACCCTGTGAATAAGCAAATATTATATCTTTTTTCCCGTAAATCGTCCCTCCGCCGGGAAAATCCGGGCCTTTAATAAACTGAAAAAGGTCTTCGGTAGTTACTTTTGGACGGTCAACTAAATAAATTAACGCTTGGCAAACTTCTGATAAATTATGCGGCGGTATATTAGTAGCCATACCGACAGCAATGCCCAAAGAGCCGTTTAAAAGAAGCTGAGGCAGAGGAGAAGGCAAAACAATCGGTTCTTTTCTTGTCCCGTCATAATTATCCTGAAAATTAACCGTATCTCTTCCGATGTCTTTTAATGTCTCTTCTCCAACTTTTGACAGCCGAGCTTCTGTATACCGTTGCGCGGCCGGCGGGTCGCCATCAACCGAATTGTGAACAAACACCCCAGCAGTTAAGGCAAAATTGTGCCAAGGCTCAGTAGTTAAATCATAAACATCTTCTCTTTTTTGAAGAATCTTGATTTTGATTATTTTATGATTATTATAATTATTTATTTCAGATAATAGTTTTTCATTAAGAGGCATCAACGAATCTTCTGGCATCAACAATTTTGCTTCTTTGTAAGAGCCGTTTCTTAACATAAAACGATGGTCCAAAGTACACTTAATTTTTTCGTCATTATCTAATGTTATTTCTAATATCCTTTCTTTTTTCCTTGTCAATCTCGGCTTTTTTATTTCGGCAATTTCAATTTTTTCTTTTTCTGGGTTAAAAGTAAATGTATAATTCTTTCTTCTTTGCTTTGTTTCTTTAATTAATTCTCCGAATGTTAAATCTCTTCCGTCAACCAACCTAATCTTTGTATCTTTTGTAAAGCAGCCGAAATTTCCTTGCCCTTGAACTAATGGATATCTTAAAGTAAAGTCCTGAGCCATTCTGGCTAAAGCGTCGTAAACGGCTATATCGCCGTGAGGATGGTATTTTCCAAGCACCTCACCTGTTACAGCGGCCGATTTTCTAAACTTTGCCGTATGATTCAAACCTAAACCATACATTGCGTACAAAATCCTCCGCTGAACCGGCTTCAAGCCGTCGCGGACATCGGGAAGCGCTCGAGAAACAATAACCGACATAGCATAGTCAATATAGGAATCCTTCATTTCCTCTGTTATCTCTCGAGATTTAATCTGCCCTATTTCTATATTTGATTTTTCTTGTTCTTTTGGCATCTTTTATTTTTCTTCCTCTTTTTTTAGCTCTTTTTCCGGAGCAGGCGAAATTTCTATTTTAGGAAGCTTATCTATTTTTGATTTTAAAAAAGGTAAATTGAACTCTTCAATAAATTTCTCTTTTGAAAATCCTTCTATTCTCCGATGAGAACTCCAAATCCAAAAAATAGCCAATCCTATTCCAACGATAACTATTATTGTCCAAAGAATTAATTTTCTGACATATTCCGGCTGTTTTTGAAGTTTTTCTAAAAATTTCATACTTCAAGAACAATTATCTTTGCCTCATCTTTGGAAATATCCTTCTTCTTAATAGACAGTTTGGCTAATGGCTGAAGTGATTTTATCCCTAAAATTTTTAAAAATTCATCTAAACTGCCCAGATTTGTCTTCACGTCTTTAGAGATACGTTTTCCCTTTTGCCTATTCTTTTCTTCCCTAAAAGGGTTTAGTTTTGGAACTTTGTAATACATTGGAATAGTAATCTTTGGCTCTATCTGAGCCATTACTTTTAGCGCTTCTTTAGCGCTAATGGTCTCTTCCCCTCCTATTGGAATCATTAATATATCAACCTCTCCGATTTTTTCTACTTGGTCCGAGGATAATTCTTCTTCGCCTAATCTGCCCAAATGGCAGATTTTTATTCCCTCGCTCTTAATAGTATAAATAACGGTATTTTCTCCTTTTACCTGCCCGCTTCGCGAAATAGGTACCCGGGTCTTTGCCGAAATCCCTTGAATGCAAACCCCTTTGACATCATACTCGCCGGGACCGGTAATTAAAAAATTGCTTCCTTTGACAAGCGACATCTCTTTCTTTTCATTCCCAAAACCTTTGTCCAATAATAAGATATCTACCTCAAATTTTGGCAAACGAAAGCCGCTTTCTTTGTCTGCCCTATGGTTCGACCCGTCCAACCCGTCAGACGGGTTTAGGAAAGGTTCTATTAATATATTAACAAGACCATTCTTATTTTTTTGGGCGCCTATCCGAAAACAAGTTTGTCCGTACCAATTAATATTCATAATACGAGAACGTTAAGTTGTAAGATTTAAGATTTCAGAAAAATGGAAATTAAAAAACCGTAGTAAAACCAGAAATCCGTAGTAAGTCGCTTAACCGCAAATTGCTTAACAGAGTTAAGCAATTAAGCAATATTAACTGATTTCACTTATTCACGCTATATTTATATTATCACAGTATAAATATTGTTTCAACTTGCCTTCAAAAAGATTTTATGATATATATAAAACTATGGAAAAAATAACAGAAAAAAACGATCAATTTAATATACCAAAGATAGGCGAAATTATCCAAGGTAAAATTATAGACAAGGGAAAGGCCTCTGTTTTTTTAGATTTGGGGGCATTAGGAACCGGTATAATTTACGGAAAAGAATTTTATGAGGCAAAAAATAAATTAAAAGATTTAAAAAGCGGCGATACTACCTTTGCAAAAATAATTGACCTTGAAAATGAAGACGGCTACATTGAACTTTCTTTAAACGAGGCAAGCAAGGAACTTGCTTGGCACGACCTTTCTCAAAAAAAAGAGAAAGATAAAAGTTTTAAGGTAAAAATTTCCGGGGCGAACAAAGGAGGACTTCTGGCCGAAGTTTCGGGGATTTCGGCTTTTCTTCCGGTATCACAGCTATCAACCGAGCATTATCCAAAAGTAGATGGAGGAAATACCCAAAAAATCTTCAAAGAACTTCAAAAATTTATCGGTAAAGAAATAGAAATAAGGGTGCTTGATTTTAATCCCAGAGAAGACAAACTTATTCTATCTGAAAAATTAAAAGAAATAAAAAAAATAGAAGAAGCTTTAAAAAAATATAAAGTTGGGGATATAGTAGAGGTGGAAGTTACTGGCATTGCCGACTTTGGCGTTTTTGTAAAATTTATTAACAATAAAAAAGAAAGCTCGGAAGAAAAAAACAAAACTGCGGAAGAGTTAGAAGGACTTATCCATATTTCTGAAATGAGCTGGCAATTAATTAAAGCTCCTTACGAATTAGTCAAAATTGGGCAAAAACTTAAAGCAAAGATTATTAACATTTCTGACAATAAAATTTCTCTATCTTTAAAAGCGCTGGAAAAAGACCCTTGGGAAAATATTGAAAAAAAATACAAAAAAGGAGACGATGTTAAGGGAAAAGTGGTAAAGTTTAACCCATTCGGGGCTTTTGTCCAAATTTCTTCTGGCATCCAAGGATTATGCCATATTTCCGAATTCAGTCCTCATAAAAAAATGGAGGAAATATTGGAAATCGGGAAAAAATATAATTTTCAGATTTCTTTAATTGAACCGGCAAAACATCGAATAAGTTTAAAATTAGCGGAAGAAGAAATAAACGAAGAAAAATAAATATTATAGATGTCAAATCCCACAGTCTAAGCAAAAAGACAAAACAATCCCTTTGGGTTGTTTTTTTGTAGTAAAAATAATTAAATGTTTGACCTTTAAGATTAAATATTAATACACATTATAATACTCCCTACGTTCCCCCGAAACGCGCGGGTATTGAAAGACAAAAGTTGAATTGTTCTAAGAATTGTGGTAAATTTATATAAAGATGTTAAACAATATCATATTATGAAAAGAAAAAATGTTATGAGGGGTCTTGCTAAAAATCTCGTTTTTATTTTACTTATTTTTTTAATAATTTCGGCTGTTTTCGCTTTATTCTCTAAACCATCAAAAAACGAAAAAGAGCTATCTTTAACTCAATTGGTTGAAGAAATAAATCAGGAAAAAATTAAGGGAATTACTGTTTCCGGGACGGAGCTTTCTGTTCTTTATCAGGACGGGACAGAAGCAAAATCAAGAAAAGAGTCGGAAACCGACCTTCACAAAACCCTTACAAGCTGGGGGACAAGCGAAGAAAAACTAAACAAAGTAGATATAAAAAACGAAGCGGAAAAACAAGGGGTTTCTTCCTGGTTAATGCCTCTTTTGATTTTTGGAATACTCCCTTTATTGATTTTTGGCATATTTTTCTGGATGATTTTTCGCCAAGCGAAAGCCGGAGCCACTCAAGCATTCAGTTTCACCAAAGCCCGAGCCCGGCTATTCGGCGCTGAAGGACATCCTAAGGAAAAAATTACTTTTAAAGATGTTGCCGGCCTGAAAGAAGCCAAAGAAGAATTAAAAGAAATCGTTGACTTTTTGAAAAATCCCAAAAAATATCTCAAAATGGGCGCTAGTATACCAAGGGGAGTTCTTTTGATGGGCCCGAGCGGAACAGGAAAAACTTTATTATCAAGAGCAACGGCAGGAGAAGCTGGCGTACCTTTTTTCTCAATCGCCGGTTCAGAATTTGTAGAAATGTTTGTTGGTGTCGGAAGCTCGCGAGTAAGAGATCTTTTTTCTACTGCCAAGAAAGCAGCGCCTTCAATTGTTTTTATCGACGAGTTGGACGCTATTGGAAGACGACGAGGAGCTGGCATCGGCGGAGGGCATGATGAAAGGGAACAAACTCTAAATCAAATTTTAGTAGAAATGGACGGCTTTGAAAGAAACACGAATCTGATTGTTATGGCAGCCACAAATCGCCCGGATGTTTTAGACCCTGCCCTTCTACGGCCCGGAAGGTTTGACCGAAAAGTAGTTTTAGACCTGCCCGATATTAATGACCGGGAAGATATATTAAAAATCCATGTTCGAGAAAAACCCTTGTCTTTAGATTTTGACCCCCGGGAAATTGCCGAAAGAACGCCAGGATTCTCCGGCGCCGATATAGCCAGTGTGGCTAACGAATCGGCCCTTCTGGCAGCTAAACGGAACAAGAATAAAATTTACCAAACAGAATTCTTGGAATCAATTGAAAAAGTTTTATTAGGGCCTGAAAGAAAAAGCCATATTTTGTCTAAAAAAGAAAAGGAAATTGCCGCTTACCACGAAGCAGGACACGCTTTAGTTTCTTCTTTTCTGCCCGGGACCGAGTCAATCAGAAAAATTTCTATTATTGCCAGGGGAATGGCTGCCGGGTATACTCTTAAAATGCCGAGTGAAGATAAAAAGATGAAGACCAGAAAAGAATTTATGTCTGAAATAGCAACTCTGCTTGGCGGATACTGCGCTGAAAAATTAAAGTTTGGAGAAGTCACCACCGGCGCTTCAAACGATTTAGAAAAAGCGTCCGACTTAGCCAGAAGATTAGTTAAAGAATACGGGATGTCTTCTCTGGGCCCAATATCTTTTGGGGCAAAAGAAGAATTGACCTTTCTAGGAAAAGAAATTTCCGAAGAACGAAATTATTCTGAAATAATAGCTACCAAAATTGATAAAGAAATTGAAAATTTTATAAAAAACGCAGAAAAAACAGCTAAAAAAGTTTTAGCCAAAAAAAGAAAGCTCCTTGATAGGGTTGCCCAAGCGCTAATTGAAAAAGAAACAATTGAAAAAGAAGAATTTGAAAAACTAATAGGGAAAAAGGCAGAAAAAAATTCTGTTTCGCCAAAGTCGCCAAAACAGCGCAAAATAAAAAAAACTCGCCCCTCTTCTTTGGAAGTAAAGATAAAAAAGGTAAAGTAAATATTCAGACGCGTAGCTCATCTGGTTAGAGTGTGGGCACGTAGTTCATCGGTTAGAACGGCTGTCTTATAAACAGCAGGTAGAAGGTTCGATTCCTTCCGTGCCCACTAAGAAATAATGGTTCGCCCCGTCATCCGACGGGGCGCCAGGTTGAATGACCTGGCGAATTCATCCGCGTCCACTGTATCCAAAAAACCGCCAAAAATTTGGCGGTTTTAGTTTGTTTTTCTTTAGCATACGACATTGGTACTCACACGCTCTCCAGAGGTGTGCGATATTTTTTTCTGACTTTAAATTATTTGGTACGAACTCTGGCTTTTTTAAAAAATTTCTGATAGGATAATCAAATAGGGGCGCTTGGCGCAGTGGTTAGCGCGTCTCGGTGACATCGAGAAGGTCGGGGGTTCAAATCCCTCAGCGCTCACATGGAACTGAAAATTATCTATGAAAGTAAAAATGTTTTGGTAATAGATAAGCCAGCGGGAATAGTGGTTTTTCCTGAAGGAACGAGCATCCCGTCCGGGCAAGGTGAAGAAAAAACGTTGATAGATTTACTTTTAGAAAAATATCCTTATCTAAAAAACATCGGAGAAAAACCAAGGCATGGGATTATTCATCGGTTGGATAAAGACACTTCCGGGATACTCTTAATAGCAAAAAATGATAAATCCTTTGAATTCTTCCAAAAACAATTTAAAGATAAAAAAGTAAAAAAGAAATATCTTGTTTTGGCAACAAGTCATTTAAAAGATAAAGAAGGTGTGATTAAAACCCTGCTCGGCCGTTCCCAAAAAGATAGAAAAAAACAAAAAGTTTATCTGCCACAAGGACCAAACAGTGAAGGAAAAAGAAATGCTATTACCTTCTATAAGGTATTGAAAAAATTTGGAAATTATGATTTAGTGGAGGCAACGCCAGAAACCGGCAGAAAACACCAAATTAGAACTCATTTCGTTTATATCGGCCATCCAATCGCCGGAGACAAAAAATACTTCTTTAAAAATCAGCTTTGTCCGAAGGGATTGAATCGCCAATTTTTGCACGCAAGTTACTTAAAAATAAAACTGCCGAATGGGAAAATGAAAGAATTCAAATCGGAACTGCCGGAAGATTTAAAAAAAACACTAGAAAACATTAATAAATAATTAACAATAAACAATATTATTGTTCGTTGTTTGTTGCTCATTGTTCGCTCATATATGTCTACTAAAATCGAAATTTTTAATAAAACACAGCTGAAAAAAGCGTTGCCTAATATCCGTCCGGGCGACACTGTTCGAATTTCTCAAAAAATTAAAGAAAAAGGAAAAGAAAAAATTCAGGCATTTGAGGGTTTGGTTATCGCTAAAAAACATGGAAAAGGAATTTCTACTACTGTAACAATAAGAAAAATTATTTCGGGAATAGGAGTAGAAAAAATTTTCCCTATTCACTCTCCTATAATTGAAAAAATAGAGATTTTAAAAAGAACGAAAGTGAAAAGAGCAAAGCTTTATTATCTAAGAAAAGCAAAAGGCAAAAAAGCGCGGCTAAAAAGAAAAGAGCTTGCCGAAGCAATAGTTTGGAAAAAACCCGCTGAAAGTCCTTCGGATAATCAAGCGAGCAAGGAAAAACCGATTGAGGCAGAAGTAGATAAAAAATCAGAAATAAAAACAGAAGAGAAAACAGAGATAAAATAATGCGGACGTGGCGGAATTGGTATACGCGCAGGATTGAGGATCCTGGGAGATTCTTCTCCGTGTGGGTTCAAGTCCCACCGTCCGCATAAAATATAGTAAGGTTCGCCCAGCCATCCGACTGGGTGCCCCGTCGAATGACGGGGCAAGTCCCGCCCTGAGCACATGGGCGCTTGGCGCAGTGGTTTAGCGCGACTGCTCTACACGCAGTAGGTCGGGGGTCCGAATCCCTCAGCGCCCACCAAATTATGTACTATGTTTATGTTCTAATAAGCAAAAAAAGACAAAAACTTTTATATAGGATTCGCTACTGATTTAAAGAATCGCTTAAAAGAACATGAAGCTGGCAAAGTATTATCAACAAAAGATAGGAGACCGTTGACTCTTTGTTATTATGAGGCATATTATAATAAATATGATGCAATCCAAAGAGAAAAATATTTAAAAAGTGGTATGGGAAGAAGATTTTTACGAAATAGAATAAAATATTATCTCCAAAATAATTTAAAATAGGCCTTGGCCAGTTAGAAGTTTTGATGTTTTAAATAGCATATCTGGCTAAAGATAGATTAGCGTAATATCTTTGATAAACGAAATAAAGATCGGAACTTCTAACTGGCCGCGGTAGCTCATGTAGTAGAGCGCAGCTCTGAAAAAGCTGAGGTAGCCGGCGCACGTCCGGCCCGCGGCACATTAGACTGCGGGAGTAGCTTAGTGGTAGAGCGTCTCGTTGCCAACGAGAAGATCGCGGGTCCAATTCCCGTCTCCCGCTCATATGTAACGCAAACTATTGACAATTTATTTTCAGATGGTAGTATGCTAAAACCCCTAAAATGATAGGGGTTTTAAAATAAAGATGAACAGGAAATATGAATATTATTTTAGAAGAACCTCCATCAAGAATCAAGCGAGCTTTAGCTCTTCTAATCTTTACTGGTATGCTTACCGGTTCTTTTGGTTTAGGATTATTGATAAAAGCAAAAGTTAAAATGGCTCCTCTAAACGCTTCTATCTTGGAATTAGCTGCGATTCAGGAAAATAGCCTTTTAGCAGTGTCTAATCCTATCACGCCGACTAAAACTCAAAAAATAAAAATGGTGATAACCGCCTATTCCAGCGAAGTCCAGCAAACCGACAGCACCCCGTTCGTTACCGCTTCAGGAGATATGGTCAAGGACGGCATTGTTGCCAATAATCTTCTTCCTTTTGGAACAAAAATTAAAATACCGGAATTATACGGCAATAAAATTTTTGAAGTGCAGGACAGAATGAATTGGCGGAAAAGTTATTATCAACTTGATGTCTGGTTCCCGAAATACGAACAGGCAAAAAACTTTGGAACTAAAAAAGAAATTATTGAAATTTTAGAAGGCTAAACCCTATAATCCGAGAAAAACTCGTTCCGCCAAAGCGGAACGAGTTTTTTGTTATATAAGGTGTGCCCGGGGTGGGAGTCGAACCCACACGGAGAAATCCCCAATTGATTTTAAGTCAATCTCGGCTACCATTACGACACCCGGGCAAATTTTGAGGCCGAGGCGGGATTTGCACCCACGTATAACGCTTTTGCAGAGCGTCTCCTTAAACTACTTGGATACTCGGCCGATATTTATATTGTTATAATTATTTAAAATATTTAATATTATTGCATCTACTCTAATCGGACGCAATTGAAAATACTTTTCGAAAACATTAAATTTTCTTTCTAAAAATAAATTTGATAAATTATTGTTGTTATAGAAAAGTTTGAACCATTTCAAGCTTTCAAAAGTATCATATTTTAAATAATATGCATTACTGCCATAGTATACGCTTCTTTTTCCAAAACCAGCAAATCTGCAAGCCCGATTTCTCAGGCCCTCCAAAAATAATTTGCTACCACTTGTGAAAATAATAGCAATTCCTTTTAAAATTGGCTGTCCATATTTACCTTTGCCTTTCTTAATAGTTACGCATCCATCTCCATCAAAATAACCTCTGACAAAATGACCAAAATAATCATCTGGAATATTATCTGGAAATTTTATTGTTAAAGATTTTCTTGGAGTTAATCCTAATTTTAATAAATCATCAAACATTTTTTTACTGCCAATTCTAAGACAATAAATTCCTGAACTTTCATATGTTTTTCCATTTTTATAAGTTACCGCACGCGGTGACCTATAAGTAATTTTATGTTCAGAACCCAATGCTTTTTTTATAGATTCTAAAATCTCCTTATCTACGCTTGCAAAAGAAATATATTGAGTTCTTGATGACTTCCTTGTATCTTCAATATCTCCATCAGCATATAAAAATCCTAAGACATAAGCCATTTTATCAGACCATTTCTTAAAAAAGTCTATATCAATCTTATATCTATTTGAACCGCCCCTAGGATCAAAATATTCCATATTATATTTATCCTAACAATTTTTCCAAATTTTTTCAATCGCTTTTTTCTTCTTTTATTCTTTCTAAAAGTTCTTCAACTTTTGCCGCTTCTTTTGTCTTTTCTTCCCTTTCAAACACTATTTTAGGAATTGGCCTCATATTTAAACGTTTATTTAGTTTTTGTTGTAGGTTGTAAATTTCTTTATTCAAAATTTCAAATACTTTAGACGTTTCAATGTCAGGTATTACGGATATATAGATTTTCGCCTGGCTTAAATCAATTGATGTTTCTACTCTTGTAAGAGTCGCCAAAACAACTTTTGGGAAATCAATCTCCCTTAAAATAATCTGGCCCAATTCTTTTCTTATTAAAGAATTAACTCGTTGAATACGTTCAGACATAAGTCTTACAACTTACAACTTGGAACTTGGAACTTGGAACTTGGAACTTGAAACTTGAAACTTGAAACTTACAACTTGGAACTTGAAACTTACAACTTGGAACTTGGAACAGGGTTATAGGTTATAAGTTATAAATTATAAGTTATAGGTTATAGGTTATAAGTTATAAGTTATAGGTTATAGGTTATAGGTTATAGGATTACAGCTCTCCTTTTTTCCTTTCCTCAATATACGCCTTTAAAATATCTCCTTCTTCAATTCTCGTCTCTCCCTCATAAAGAATGCCGCAATCAGACCCTTTTGCAGCTTCTTTAACTTTTTTCTTGTCCCTCTGCAGTTCAATAATTTTTCCTTTGCCAATTTTCTCCTCATCGTCTTGCCCCGCCGGTGAAGCAGAATGCCAAACTTCCAATGACGCCCCTTGGCGCACTCCCCCTTTAATTATTTTTCCTCCTACAATCTGCCTGCTTTTTTCCGTCCGAAAAACTTCTAAAACTTTAACTTCCCCTAATTCAACTCTAATTATTTCAGAAACAACTTTCTTTTCTAAAAGATTGCGAACCGCTTGGACAAGTTCATAAATTACTTCAAAATCCATTACTGTTATTTTTTCCCGCTGAGTTAAATTTTTAGCAATCGGACTAATTTTTACCCGAAAACCAACGACCTTGGCTTTCGCTCCTATCGCTAATTTAATATCCGACTCATTTATGTCTCCGACTTCTGCCCTCAAAGTCCTTAAAATAACTTTTTCCTGAGGCAGTTCTTTCAGGACCTCTCCGATTGCTCCAAGAGAACCTACGACATCAACTTTTAAAATTAAGTTTGCCACTCTCTGCCCCGGTTCAACGTCCAATACTTCAGGGTCTTGTTTAAGAGGGCTTTTTATTTCTTTTTTAGCTGTTTCTATGTCGGGAAAAACTGTAAATTTTTCTCCAACTCCGGGGACTTTTTCAAAACCAATAATAATAACCGGCATTGAAGGCGAAGCCTCGCTAATAGAATCTCCATTGAAATCCTCCATAATTTTAATCTTCCCCAAAGCAAAAGAAGTTCCTAAAACATCGTTTCTTTTTAAAATCCCGTTTTGTAAAAGCAAAGTAGCGGTCGGACCCCGCTTAGGGTCTAAATAAGATTCAACTACCACTCCTTCGGCAGGTTTCGAAACATCTCCTTTTAAATCTTCCATTTCAGCCACTAATAAAATTATTTCTAAAAGTTCCAGAATCCCTTTTCCTGTCTTCGCCGAAACTTCTACTGAAGGAATTTTTCCTCCCATAGATTCAACCAAAACATCTTTCCCTGCCAGCTCTCTTTTTACTTTTTCAGGGTCAGCCCCTGGTTTATCTATTTTATTAATAGCAACAACCATGGGAATTCCCGCCTTTTTTATGTGTAAAATCGCTTCTTCTGTCTGGGGTTTCACTCCTTCTTCTCCGGCTATCACTAAGATGGCGATATCGGCAACTTTCGTTCCCCGAGAGCGCATAGCTGAAAACGCTTCATGTCCGGGCGTGTCAATAAAAGTAATTTTCTTGCCATTCTGCTCAATTTCGTAGGCTCCTATATGCTGAGTAATTCCTCCTGATTCTTTATCGGTAATTTTCAGGTCTTTAATTTCTTCCAAAACTGATGATTTGCCATGGTCAACATGGCCTAAAACAACTACCACCGGTGGCCTTGGCTGAAATTTATTTTTTTGTGTTAATTTTGGTCGCGACATAATTATTTTTTCAAATCTCTAGCCTCTAAGATTGCCTTCTTTTCCTCTTCCGACAATGAATATCCGGATTTACCATCCTTAATCGGTTTCCCGTAAACTCTATTCCCTTCTCTGGTATAGAGAGAAGTGATTACCATACCATTGTTATTGCCGTCAAGCAAGGCAGCGGAAAAACTTTGGTCGCTTCCCACTTTTGAGAAAGGATTATACCTTATTATACTTATTTTCTGAACGGAAAACTCATTTCTTTTTTTCAGTTTTTCCAATTCATTAGATATTCTTCCAATCTTCTCTTCTAAATCACCGCATCTTTTTAAAACCTCCTTTAAGTTCTCTGGCTCTTCTTTTTTCCTTTTAAATAAATTAAGCATATTTTATAACTCTAATTTTTTACGGCAGAGCCCAATTAGAAACAAAGCTAAATACAGCTTCTCTTTCATTGCTAACAAATAATTTTAAAATTGGCAACAGAGTGTTCATAAACACTCTGTTTCTATCAAAATTCTGGTAAATTTCTAACTGGGCGGAGGAGGCAGGATTTGAAGGAGTTGCCCGAAGGCATTGCCTCCTCTCCCGCCTGTGGCGGGTTCGTCGCAATTCGGGGAGAAGGTTTTCACCGCACCCCCTCTATAAAACAAACTCAAAACCCGAAAGGATTTTTCGTTTGTTTACGGAGGAGGCAGGACTCGAACCTGCAAGGGCTTTCGCCCGCCGGTTTTCGAAACCGGTTCCTTAGCCAATTCGGAGCACTCCTCCAAAAAAATCATTGCCCTCAGGCTGGTTCAAACAGCCATCTTCTCCTCCGGAGGGAGACGCGGCGCACCTGTCCCGTACTAAATTTGTAGTGTCCCCGGTGCGACTTTCACCCGCCAAAATTTCGCTTATGCCCTTAGTAGGAATCGAACCTACATTCCAGGTTCCGGAAACCTGAGTTTTCTCCGTTAAACTATAAGGGCAAAACTTAGGCGGGCGGGCGCACAATCTTCAGTTCCGGAAACTGACGCTTTGTCCAATTAAACTACAGGGACAAATTTTAGTACGAGATCCGTTAAACTATAAGGGCTTTTCGGCTATTAGATAGATATTTGACCTTTTTCCCGTCTCGTTTTTTGCGACCCCGACTCTCTTTATTTTAAATCCCGTCTTCTTCGCTAAGTTCTTTAATTCTTTTTTCGTAAAAAAGTGATAATAACGATTAATTTTTTCTTTCCCCCAGGACTTAAAAACATCTTTAAAATCCAGTTTTGATTTTCCAATAAGTTTTAAAAGTAAATATTTTAAAATTAAGATTATCGCTTCTTTGCGCCAAACATCCCAAACTGTTAGAATTAAAACACCACCCGGCTTTAAAACTCTTTTTATTTCCTCCAAGATTTTTAGACGAAACTCTTCCGAAGGAATATTATGTAAGACAGCGATTAAAAAAATTTTGCCGAAAGAATTTTCTGGAAATGGTAATTTTAAAGCGCTAGCAACTAAAAACTTCTCCTGAGGATGCTTTTCTCTGGCGGTTTCAATAAGCTTCTCTGAATTGTCTATCCCGATATATTCAACTTCTATACCTTTTAATAATCCCAAGAGCCGACCATTGCCGCAACCTATATCCAAAACTTTATCGCCATTTTTTATATAATCTCTAAAAACGCTAAATTCTGCCCAAATATTCCAACGAGTTCTTGAAAATTCTTCGGCAATTAAGTTATAACCTGCCCGAGTTTCTTTAAGCAGATATTCCGCATATTTTTTATCCATGCCCCGTAGTGAAATTTCGATCGTTACAGGGCAGCAAAAAAATAATTTGTTGAAATTCTACTACAGGGTATGAAAACAAAACTAACCAAATTGAAATTAATAACTCAAGAGTTAATAAAAAACCGGATAAAATCTTCGGCCGATTTAAGTTCTTTCAAAAGAAAAATTGCCAAAAATTTAAACATCCCTTTCCCTTCCAATATCAAACTATTAGAAGCATATCATAATCTACCTAAAAATGAAAGATTAAAATTAGACAAAAATTTAGAATTTCTCCTAAGAAAGAGAAAAGTTCGTTCCCTTTCGGGGATAGTAAATGTTTCTGTTTTGACTAAACCATACCCTTGCCCGGGAAAATGCATTTATTGCCCGAGTCAAAAAGGAATTCCTAAGAGTTACGTTTCAGGAGAACCGGCCGTAGAAAGGGCAAAAAGATTAAATTACAGCCCATATTTGCAAGTTAAAAAAAGAATTGAAGCGTTAAAAAACGCAGGCCATCCGACAGACAAAATTGAACTGAGAATAATCGGAGGGACATGGTCATATTATCCACATTATTACCAAAATTGGTTTGTTAAAAGATGTTTTCAGGCCTGCAATAAATCTGACAGATCCAAAATTTTCAATTCTCAACTTCCAATTTTCAATAAATTTTCAATTTTCAATTTTCAAACTTTAGAAAAAGAACAAAAGAAAAACGAAAAAGCAAAGCATAGAATTATTGGCCTATCTATTGAAACCAGGCCGGATTTTATAAACGAAAAAGAGATAAAGAGATTGCGAAAATTGGGAGCCACGAGAGTGGAGCTCGGTGTTCAGAGCATATATGACGATATTTTAAAATTAAGCAAAAGGGGGCATAAAGTTGAAGCGACCATTAAAGCAACTAAACTTCTGAAAAATGCCGGATTCAAGGTTTCTTATCAGGTAATGCCGAACTTGCCCGGTTCCAATTTTAAACGAGACGTTAATATGTTTAAAGAACTTTTTTCAAATCCAGATTTTCAGCCGGATTATTTAAAAATTTACCCCCTTGCTTTGGTTAAAAGCGCCCCGTTGTATAAGTGGTATAAGCAGGGTAAATATAAACCATACTCAAAAGAACAATTAATCAAACTTTTAATAGAAATTAAGAAACAAATTTCTTATTATTGCAGAATTCAAAGAATAATCAGGGACATACCAGCAGGAAAAATTATTGAAGGAGGAGCAAAAATCTCCAATTTAAGAGAAATCGTCCAAAAAGAAATGAAAAAGCAAGGATTGAAATGCAAGTGTATTAGATGCCGGGAAATCAAAGAAAATTATGACGCAAAAGAAAAAATCTATTTATTCCGCCAAGATTATGACGCGTCTAAAGGCAAAGAAATTTTTTTAAGTTATGAAAATAAAAACAGAACAAAACTTTACAGTTTACTGCGCCTTCGCGTTTCTTTTGGAGAATCTTTTATCAGTGTTTTGAAAAACGCCGCTATTATCAGGGAAATACATACCTATGGCCAATCGGTTCCGATAGCGAAAAAACAAAAAGCTCCTCAACACAAAGGATTGGGGAGAAAATTAATGAAAGAAGCGGAAATAATAGTTTATACTGAGTTTAGTCAAAGTGCCAAGAGAGAGTTTGGATTAAACAAAATAGCCGTTATTTCCGGAATCGGAGTCCGAGAATATTACCGAAAACTGGGATACCGCTTAAAAGACACTTATATGATAAAAACTTTAAACAAAAAGCGTCTTCCTTGAAACGAAGACGCTTTTAAAATTATTCTAATTTTAGATATATCTCTTTATCCAATTTGTTGTTTCCCTGATTAATCTTCTTTGTTGATTATAATCTTCAAATTTATGTCCTCCTGAAACAAGTTTAATCAGCTTCAAGTTTTTATACTTTTTAACCAGTTTTTCTGAAAATTCTAAAGGTACAGTTTCGTCATTTTTACTATGCAAAATCAAAATAGGCAAGTTAATTTTCGAAAAATTTGAAAGAACTGCGGAATAATCTTTATTCTCGTTCTCGCTTAAGTATTTCAATCCCATTTTTTTGTCTTTATGTATAAAATATCCCTTTTCTTTCCATCTCTCAATTTCTGAAGGAGTATGCCAAATTGGAAAAATTTTTTTTTGATTGAACGCCGGCGCCCAAAAAATCATTGTTTTTAAAGTAAAATTAAACTGATTTTTGAACAAAGCGCTAACCACTGCTCCCAAGCTATGACCTATAATCGCTATCCTTGTCATGTCTATATCCGCCTCTTTTAATACTGCTTGCGTTGCCGAATATAAATCCGCCACCCATTTCTTAACGGTTGTGTTTACGAGTTTTCCCTGAGAGTCCCCGCATCCGCTAAAGTCAAATCTAAACACCGCAACCCCCTCTTTTTCCAATGCCCGAGATAATCTTACAAATTTTCTGTTGCTTTTTGTTTCGCCAAATCCGTGAAGTAAAATTACCAAAGGCGGTTTATATGTCCCAACAGGGAAATGGTAAATTCCAAACAATTGCTCTCTTTCCTGATTTTTAAATATAATTGGAATCTCCTTTCTCAGTTCTTCCTCATTTTTTTTCTTTTTTATTTCTTCAATAACTTTTTGAACTAATCTTTTTGGATTAGAATCCGCAATCACAGAAGCGCCTTTCTTCCCACCAATTTTTCCAAATAATTTTAAAAGTTCCTCAGAGGCTCCTTCTGTTCTTTTGAGAATTCCTATTACTTTTCCTTCGTGAGCGGCAATAGAAAACTCATTAGTGGTTCCCATTCCTCCTCCGACAATTATTACCCCATCGGATTCTCCAATCGAAAAAACATTTCTGCCTATCTTTCCCAGCCCTGTAAAAATTAATCTACATCCTTTCGGCGGATAGGGATAACTAATTGGCGGCTCCAGATGTCTTTTTAAATCAGAAGCAGGAGAATAAGCCAATGTTTCCCCTCCTTTTTCCCCGCAACCTTTAGCCGCCTCATAAGGAACCCCCATACAGGCGCCTGTAATTAATATACAATTTTGTTTTGCAATCTCTTCTCCTGCTTTTCTCGCTTTCAGCATTAAACTGCGAGGAATTCCTTTGCTTCTTCCCGCTTTTCCCATTACTCCAACTTTGTATTTCATTTTTTTCTCCTTTAGCATAGCATTAGCTCTATAAATTCAAATTATTTAAAGTACTTTTGACAGTATTGAATATCTTTTATCTGTTGTCAATAGAAAAGCTAAAAAGGAGATTAGCTTCTTTTTAGCTTCTTTCGACTTTTTTTAATCTTTTTTGGGCTTCAATTTTTTCTCTGTTTGAGATTTGGCTTTTTTTGATTCCTCTTCCTACTACATCTAATAATTTGTCATAAGCACTTCTTTCCACAAAGAAGGGGATTCCGTCTTTCCCTCCCACAGAAAATGAATATCTTGCCGGGTCATTATAGGACGGCTCAGCTCCATAGATTATCTCTGAAACCAATGACAAGGCGCGGATTGTTTTCGGTCCGACTCCTTTTAACGACAAAAGCTGTTCAAAATTTTTTGGCTCTTTGGAATTGGCGAGAAATATAGTTCTTTCCAGCCGTTTTAAATCAAACTTCTCTTTAACAACCGGATGCCAATGAAATTCAACATCATTTAATTCCATTTCCGCAAAATTAGGAAATCTTTTTTGTTTAATTAAATTATTTTGCCTCGCGCCAGTCGCGCTGGAAGCGGGACGGTACGGGATAAATTTTTCAGAAACCAATTTAATGTCCTTTAAAAATGTTTTTGGCTCTTCAATGACTAATTCGCTTGAAATTTTCCTGTTTTTATCGCTCTTTTTAGCAGTTAGATTTAAAGGATTTCCTTTAATGTCGGAAATTATTCCGGAATGAGGTTCTTCCACAAAATCATTAACATTAGAGGAAAACCAATGATAGCGCCGCGCTTTTTGAGCGCCAATGTCCATTCCCTGTTGGATAACTGTCCATTGTCCGTTCTTGGAAAAAATTAAATTGTGAGCGTAAATTTGGAACCCGTCCTGAATTAAACTAGAATCCACTTTTGCCGCCATTTTAGAAGCATAAATTAATTTAGGAGCGAAAGAAAAACCTCGGGAAATACTATAGGCCTCAATTTCCTGAGGAGTTTTCCTTGATTCTTTTTTCCCGCCGCAAATATAAATTCCTAATTCATCCTGAATATCAAAAAGCCCGGCTTTTATGGCGCCAAGAGTAATAGTAGTAAGTCCGCTGCTGTTCCAGTCAAATCCTATTACACAACCAAGCGATTGGAACCAAACAGGGTCAGATAACCTTTTTAAAATTTCCTCTGGTCCGAATTCCTCCCGAATAGCCAAGAATATGCCCCGAGAAAGGCGCTTCATTCTTTCAAAAAGCCAGCGAGGGCAATGGCCGTAATCCAAAGGAACCGTGGCAATTCCTGTTTTCATTATTTTATTTTACCCCCGCGCCATAATGAGGACAAGCGCCTTTGGCGCTAAATTAGCGAAGTTAGTCCTTTTTTGGCGTGAAGGGTTTAACAAAAAACCGGCTTTTCAGCCAGTTTCTTTCAGAGAGTGATTTCCTACTAAAATTGACGATCGTCAATTTTAGTAGGAAATTATTTTACCCGAGAAATTCTAATCAGCCCCGAACAAGAAATAATCTCAACTCCTCTTTTTTCTAATTCATCTAAGAATAAGTTTACTCCCAATGAGTCGGAAGACATATGACCGGCAATTACCACATTAAGATGAGCAACCTCAGCCTCTTTTTTATGCTCTTCTGAAATATGCATTCCAATAATTGTCCCTATGCCTGCTTGAGCCATTTTTTCGTAAAGTTTTGGAGAACCTTCGGTTCCTCCGGTAATTTCAGTTAAAGCTATTTTGCCGCAACGGTTCTCTGAATCGCCAACAAAAATCTTAGGACCTGCGCCAATTTTTATCGCTTCTTTATGCTCAGGGATTTCTTTAAGTAAATTTACTAATTCTCCAACTCTTTCCGGTTTTTTTTCTTCAACTAAATCTTTTAAAAATTTAGCCGCTAAATTATCGCAAGGAGTATGAGAATTCATCAGGTTTATTCTGAGGAGTTTGGCGGCATCAACAGTCCTTTGGTGATTAGCCGAATTGACCCCCCTGGCAACTTCAGAAATTCTTTCTTTCATTAAACCCTCGGCGACATTTATAGGAACGCCGTAAAAGTTTAGAACATCGCACTGTAAATTCATCACATCCGCTAAATGAGCCAAACCTTTACCCGTAGGATGATGAGCAATGATTAAATCAATATCGCCGATTTCTTTAGACAATAAAAGCTCTGCCGGTTCAATATCAATCCCGACCAAAACTTTTTTAATTTCTTTGTCTTCGGCAATATGGTAAATTCTTGAATCCAAATAAGGATTTTCTAAAGCTTCTTTATCAAATTCTCTTTTTTCTTTTTCGTCCATCTTCTCGTATTTCTTTTTTCTATTTTCTAAAAATCTCTTCACCCCTTCCTCTCCTCTAAAATCTGTCTTGATTCCCATTTGAATGGCCAAATTGTATATTTCTTTTGTTTTCATTTTTTAATTAATAATTTTGCGGTTTAACAAAATTAGCAGAGAGTGGACGAGGGTGAGCAAAGTGTGGGCGAGGTCAGACCTCGCCCATCCCACCCCCACCCCCGGGCGAGGTCTGACCTCGCCCGGTTCTCTAATTTATTTTTTATTCTTGGCTTTTGGAAATTTTTGATAGGTTTGTTTAATTTTATCTTTCTGTTCTTTCATATCTAAAACTTGACTCCGAATTCGGGCCTTTTCTCTCCTGATAAATTTGCGAATTGACCTTGGTAAACGCTTCTTTTTCATAAATCGCTAAAAACAAGGGAAACAAACTTGAGCCAACTATATTGCTTTTCACAACCAATAGGCAATTAAGAGAAGTTTGCTTCATAATGATAGTAATATTTATACCTTAATCTAAAACAAGATAAAAATCAACTCTTAATTACTCTGCGCCTACCAAAAAAAACGATGGTAAACTTCATTCCTATTCCTTGCAACATATCATAATTTCTCATAATTTTCGCAACTCTTCTTCTCTAACTATTTTCCTGTCGTCCCAAGGCATTTTCTTGCCATTTTTCACGCACATCCAAGGTTCCGAGCCCTTGCCAGTGATAACCACAATATCGCCAGGATTCGCCGATTCAAGAGCTTTTTTTATTGCTTCTTTTCTGTCTAATATCTTTTGGACTTTACCGCTTATTTTTTGAGCCACTTGCTCAATAATTTCCGTTGGATTCTCGTCATAAGGGTCTTCGTTTGTTACGATAATTTCCTGGCAGTAATCAGCCGCCAATTCTCCTAAAATCGGCCTCTTCCACTTATCCCTGCCGCCGCCGCAAGAGCCAAGCACGCAAATCATTTTTGATTCGCCGTTCCTGATACCGGAAACCGTTTTGTAGACACTTTCCAGCGCTTCCGGCGTGTGAGCATAGTCAACGATGACAATAAACGGCTTTTTTATCACAATTTCCATTCTGCCCGAAATTCCCTTTATTTTTTCCAGAGCTCTTTTACAAATTTCTAAATTAACTCCTTGGCTCAACCCGACACAAATTGCCGCCAAACTGTTATAGATATTAAATTCGCCAAGCAATTTTAGATTAAATCTTATGCCATTTAAAAAGAAAGATGCTCCTTGGTTTGAGGTCTGTGGATTTTGAGCGATAATTGGTTGAAAATTGTCTCGCTGAAAGCGGGAAAAATTGGAAATTTCTAATCCGTAGCCATACTTTTTTTCGGCCGGAGATTTTAAAAAATATCCTACATTTTTATCATCTAAATTTACAACGTGAATTCCTTTCGTTTTTTGGAAAAGCTTTTTTTTAGCCTTTCGGTATTTTTCAAAACCGCCATGCGCTTCAATATGTTCCGGGCTCAAATTTGTCAAAAGAGCCGTATTGAAATTAATAAACATATGCCGATATTGTTTAATTCCCTCGGAAGTTATTTCTAAAATCGCGTATTTACAGTTAGCGTTTTTTGCCTGCCTCAAAAATCTTTGGATTTTCATCCTGCCAGGCATTGTCATTTTCAATTTATTTTCCCATTCCCTCTCCCCAATTTTAAATTTGATAGAAGACAGGGAAGCCACTTTAAACCCTGCTCCCTCAAAAATTCTGCTTGTCATTTCCACCACCGTAGATTTACCGCTAGTTCCGGTTATCCCGATAACGATTAATTTCCTGGACGGAAACCTATATAAAAAAGCGCCTGCCAAAGACAGGGAACAATGGTAAAAATTTAAGAGAAAACCAGGAATAAATTTTTCGATTAATTCCTTCATATAAAGTACGGGTAAAAATATAAGCGGAAACATGCGCGGGTCAAACCCGTGTATTTATTTTCCTAAAATTTTTAGCGCTTCTTTCACCTTTTGGTCCACGCCGACAGTTTCTCCTGAAATTTTTAAAAGCGCTTCTCTCGCCCTTTGCCGAGAAAATCCAAGATTGACAAGGCTTTCTTCTGCTTCGTCTATGCGCGGTTTTTTCAACAAAGCGTCTTTTTTAGAGATATCCTTAATCTTTCCTGTAAGTTCTAAAACAATCGTCATCGCTTTCTTCCTGCCAATGCCCGGAATCTCCTCAAATAATTTTCTGTCTTGAGATAAAATTCTTTCTTTAATCTTTTCCAAAGGACCCAAAGAAGAAATTTCAAGAGAGGCCTTTGGTCCGACACCGCGGATATTTTCTAAAATTTCAAAAAACTCAAGTTCTTTTTCATCTAAAAAACCATAAAGGTCAAGCGTATTTTCCCCCACCTTAAGAAAACAAAAAATACTAACCATTTCAGAGATTTCTCCTTCTTGTATTTTTTCTTTGCTTTTACGCTCTTTAGCGAGAGCGAAGTTTTGGCTAACTTTTGATATATTAGACAAGGTTTTTTTAGATACAAAAACCTTGTAGCCAACTCCGTTTACGTCTATAACGATAAATTTTTCTTTTTTCAGGATAATTTTTCCCTGAAGATATCTTATCATATTTTTATCATAACTTAGTTGTTAGCGTTTGACAAACTGATTATTAAATACTATATTGAGGAGTAGAAAATAGAATTTTGAATTTCAAATAAATTATAAATAATTCTTAATTCTAACATTATGCCGATTACCAAATCAGCTAAAAAAGCCCTTCGTCAAAACATTAGACGAAAAGCCAAAAACCTCGTTTATAAAAGAAAAATAAAAAACCTCATTAAAAAGGTTGGTGAGTTAGTTTTAGAAAAAAAAGCAGAAGAAGCAAAAAATCTCTTGCCCCGGATATATAAAGCTTTAGACAAAGCAGCAAAAGTTAATGTTATCAAAAAAAACACGGCCACGAGGAGGAAATCAAGAATAACCAAACTTATAAATAAATCTTTACAACAACTCAAAACGTAAAGTGCCGGCTACGTTATATTCCAGCGATCAATAAATCTAACGCTGTCTCCGGGTTAATTCGTCCGGTTTTAATATCAATATCTGCCTGAAAAATCTTCCGGTAGATTTTTTTTAACTCCTGAAAACTAAACTTTTGCGCTTGGGAATAACTTTTCTTGACTACGAACGGATGAAGACCGCTCTTTTTTAAGATAAAGGCATACGACCTGCGATGTTCAATAAAATCTTTAATTGCCAAAAGATTTCGGAACTGATAATTTACCATAGAAAGGAGATACAAAAGAGAATCTCCTTTCTCTAAATGTTCGTGTAATAATTTTAAAGCTTGTTTTTTATTTTTTTGGGCAACAGCGTCAATTGTTTTGAAAATATCTGTCTCAATTTTTGGTTTTACCAAAGCCCTTACGTCTTCTTTTCTAATTGTCTTCCCCGGCTTAAAACTGACTAATTTCTCAATTTCATTTCTCATCCTCCAAGAATCGCTTCCAACATATTGGCAAAGTTCTTTTAGGGCTTCCGGTTCTATTCCGGTTCTGTGTTTCCCAAATTCTTTCTTGGTCCAATCTTTTAATTCCTCTCCCAAGAGAGATTTAAATTCCTGACATTTAGCCCTTTTGCTTAAAAACTTAAAGAAGGAATTTCCTGTATTAATTTTCCCTTGTTCGTAAAATAAAATTACATCATCTGACTTAAAAAAATTTTCTTTTTCCTCTAAAAATTTCTCTCTAAAATTAGAATCCGAAAAAGAATTATTTATTATTAATAATTTCTTTTCTTTAAATATCGCTATCTGTCTAAGCTCGTCTTTGAAGTCCCTAAAATTTAATGTTTTACTGTCAAAAAACTTCAAATTTAACCCATTTTTATAGGTTTTCTGGTAATAATCAACTATTTCCCTTAACTTTTGACGGCTCCTATAGCTATCTTGTCCGTAAAGAAAAATGAGCATAATGAATAAAAGAATTAAGAATTACGAATTAAGAATATTTTAGATTTTTATTCATAATTCTCGATTCTTGATTCCTAATTCTTGATCTCAAATCATTGTTGGCATTTGGAACAGAAATGGGTGGTCCGGCTACCAATTTTCGCTTTTCTGATTATTGTCCCGCAACGAGAGCACAATTGGCCCTCTCTTTGATAAACTTTTCTCAACGGACCAAAACCGCCCTTTTCTCCAGAAATCCTTCTAAAATCAACTATGCTCGCTCCCTTGGCCTGAATTGCTCTCTTTAAAATTTTCTTCAATGCCTGATAAACATTTTTTAACTCTTTGTCGGATAATTCTGAAGTTTTCCTAAAAGGATTAACTTTTGCTTGCCATAATATCTCGTCAGAATAAATATTTCCAATCCCGGCAATAATTTTCTGGTCCATTAAAACCTGTTTGATTTTTCTTTTTTTGCCCTTCAAAACCTCTTTGAATTTTTTAAAAGTAAAATCTTTCTCTAATGGCTCGGGTCCTAAACTCCTTATTTCCTCCGATTTTTTTAGCTCCTTTGTCTTCCATAATTCAACTTTAGCAAATTTCCTTAAATCAGAAAGAGCTAACATTTTGCCATTGTCTAAAGCAAACAGCAAACGAATATAACGATTAACCGGCTCTGACAA
>Ga0307431_1000145_pt1 | contig 55932 bp, 31 predicted proteins | sample SalMarWE160170MG_FD_202155 | JGI IMG/M metagenome (GOLD analysis project Ga0307431, IMG submission 202155) | Salt marsh sediment microbial communities from the Plum Island Ecosystem LTER, Massachusetts, United States - WE1603-170 | ecosystem: Environmental > Aquatic > Marine > Intertidal zone >...
CCCTTAAATCCCTTATCATCTATTTGGGTCACTTTTTACCTCCCTTTTTAATTTTTATTATAAGGTAATCAGTGGCCCTTTCAACCAGCTCGTTTAACTTTTACAGAAAATATAACACTTAACCAAAAAGAATCACTTTTAAAATGATTGTTGTAAAGAGAAGAATTTAAAGATCTTTAAGAAAAAGAAGAAATAAAATCAAAAGGAAAAAAGAAAAGCATCCAAGTAGACAAGATTATTCTTTGAGAAGAATTCTTGTAGTGTTACAAAACTTAGGCTATTCTAATCATAATTAGCTCTCACCGTCAGGTGTGATGAATGTTATTTAAAAGACTAATCCTTACTTGATTGATAATAATTTTTTTATATCAGTAAAAGAGCCGGCTGTTAATCTGTAGAAATATACACCTGTCGGCAAGTTTGATGCCTTCCACTCTACCTTATAATAACCTGCTTCCTTTTTACCCCTCTCCAATACTGATATCTCTTGCCCAAGCAAATTATAGATAACTAACTCTACCTCCGAACTCCTCGGCAACTCATAGCCTATCACTGTCACTTGATTAAATGGATTAGGATAATTCTGCATCAAACGATAACTTATAGGCTTCTCCGCTATCTGCACTCCCGTCCATACTGAATCCTTGAACTTACCTACTACAAACGCAAACATCCCTAACTCACTTATCCCCCCGCGCTTCACAGTATAAGGCCTTGTCGTGAAATTAAACTCGTAATCTCCACTACCTGCCTCTGTTGTATCACTTCCCATCAAAAATATCCTCGCGTTATCCTCTCTGCTACTCCTAAATAAATTGTTCTCATGCAGTGAAGACGGATTCCATCCAAACTTCAAATCGTAATCTCCACCGTCTACTGCACCTTCTGCTATGTTCCATTTCAATTTAATACGCGGCTTTGTTGTTTGATACGTCGTGTCCATAACTGCTCCTACCGATATAGTATCATAATCTCCATTATTGGTTATCCACAAAGGACAATATGAAACCGTGCTTCCTCCGCTTGCTCCTATGGGATATAATACCTCTGTAGAATTCCCCACCGGCAACAACAACTTCCCTCCTCCGTCTGTGTTTACAAACGCTGTAGTTACTGACTCCGTTGTTGCTGACCCCGCTGTCAATGCATTTGCTCCTAACACTAACTTACCTCCTAAATTCAAATTACCTCTTATCTGTCTTGTGGAGTGCAAGTTTACTCCAGAATTATTCGAAATTATTAAATCCTTTGGACCCTCGACAACCGGAAATTCAAGCTCTGCCGTCGTCTGGTCACTACTACCCGAGTATTTCAACGCCCCATCCTCGCCATAGCTCAATACCTCACTTGCTGATAGCAACAACCCATCCTTCATCTCCATTACTCCATTTACAACTACATCCCCTGACAGCGTCAATCCCATACTGTTATTCAATGTCAGGTTATTTGCCGTATCCGGTAGCAAGCTACCAGTTACCTGCGCTACAATCCCATTATATGTGTAATTTGCTGACTTGCTTAATATAATAGTGTCTCCTATCTGTTGTATATTACCATCTATTCCATTAGCGTGTGCTGTCTCTAATGTAGCTCCTGAATCCAATATAAAGTGACCACTGCCTGTCAATTCACTCGTTCCAATATTCAACGTAGTTCCACTGTCTACCTCTATCGGTAACGCATCTATCGTATTACCTGACCCTATATTCAAACTCTGTACCCCTGCCTTCTTAAAAAATACAAACCCTGCTCCTAACGGCGTTGTCGTAACGCTCTGTATACTCGCATCTGAAGTAGAAAAATTACCACCGCTTAGATTCCATACCGTAGTACCTGTTCCTCCTTGTGTTCCTCCACTTATACTAAACTGACCTCCTGTTATGTTTATACTACCACCTTGATTTATAGTAACAGATGTCCCTCCTTCATTCGACATATGCGTAGCAACTGTCCCCGATATCTGATTAAAATCACCATTAATATTTATAACTACCGGTGTACCTGCAGTTGGAGTACATAATTGCCATAATCCTGTTCCTGTATTCTGTATATTTATGTTTCCTAATATCGTATCTCCATTCCATCCCATACTTACATCCGATGCCTGCCCCAAACAATCCCATGTGAAGTGGTAAAAATTCTGTCCTAAACCTGATGGCGATTCACTCGTAATACTGCTGACTTCACAGGTCGATCCTTTTCCCCACCTCGATACCGGGATTGAGCCACCGTTCCGCTCATGCACATATCGACTGCCATCTAAAAAACTTATTGTCGCAGATATATCCTGTGTGATAGAGTCATAATTTATTAAAGTTCCACTGACTGCCAAATCCGCTCCAAGTCCGTCTTTAACCAACAATGTAACACCAGGATTAATCACCAAATAACCGTCAGATGAAATAATGACTTGATCTATCGAATCCGTTGCCGTTACAGTCACCGTATCTCCACTAAGAATCTTTATTACTCCATCGGATAGATTCGGAATACTAGATGCCGGATTAATCCATGCCGAACCGTCATATTGCTCCCAAGTATTAACATCGTTCCAAGGCCCTGATTCAAAAGAGCGAAATTCGCCGACAGAGTAATAATAATCTGTACCGCCGTCAAACGCCTCAATACTAAAATAATAATCTACTCCCGCATTAAGACTATGTATTTCGATACTATCCACATCATAAACCATATAATTGTTATACAGTTTATCTGATGCTATACCATAGCGTATGACATAACCATCTGCATTTGAGACTGTATCCCAGCGGACTACAGCGTTACGCTCATCAGTATCACGCTCCACTGTAAAACCGGCAACTGGTGTGAATACAGCTTGGTTTGAATTTTCGAACACTCGAAGATCGCGAACTGCAAAATTTCCTTCCCCGGGAGTAAATATGTTTGTAAGCTTAATATAACGCGCTTGGGCAGTTGAAGCCAGTTCAATAAAATCGTGCGGGACATCCTGCGTATTTAGACTCTTATCAACGAGTGTATCCCAATTCATGCCATCGTTGGAATTTTCGATGATGTATCTTTCATATAATATATTGTCGCGCCCACGGACTAGGCTGCCAGCAGTATTGTGTTCCGCAAAATTTACCTGAATAGCTTCAATATCACATTCCTTACCCAAATCAATCAACATCCATTCACCGGGATCACCAGTCTGAGCGGACCAATAAGTACGAACTTCTTCATCAACCGCATTCTCAACACCATAACCATCTAAAGAGGAAGAAGCCGCGACATATTTTTTATGAGACAATAAGAGCATACCGGCAAAATTTTCATCGATTGGATCGCTCGTTGCCCCAGGAAGATATTGGGGGTAATCACCAAAGACCGTATTGCAGCGGATGTTGCCATCATCGTCAACAGCAACCGGAAAAAGACCTAAACGGCGTTCGAACATATGTTTGACCGAGATAGTCATCGTTCCAATATGCCAATAGTTACCATCTTTATCCCTAAATGTGCAACCATGCCCCGCCCCTGAGATAAAACCGGTTGGTTTAAATGAAAAAGGACTGTAAGTTTCATACTGAAAGGGCCCTTTTGCTGAATCGGATGATACGTAGATACCATCTGCATACGTTTTGAACTCTGTCCCTGGGGCAGCATAATGAAGGTAGTATTTATCATTTATTTTGATCATCCACGATCCCTCAATCCACGGCACTTCATCCAACAAATTATCATCTCCTCGTCTTTCCCACCCATGTGATGAAGCCATTGAGAAAACCAAGTCGACTTGACTACCTATTTCCTGAAATGTTGTGGGGTCGAGTTCAACCATACGAATGTTCGCAGTGGTTGTTGTATTAGTTAGTCCATGGTACATATATAACCTTCCATCATCATCGAGAAAAAGAGCCGGATCGCCATACGATCCAATACTTGGTCCTTCCGTCCAAACACCTGATTTCGGGTCGGCAGTCTTGTAGATTTGACCAGATGTTGAAGCCGTATAATATACAGTATCCCCTATAACTAATGCGGCAGGCGCGTAACTTTCGATATCAATACCAGTAGGAATAATAAGTGTCCAATCATGAAGATCTGTGGAAGTCCAATAGCCACCTGAGCGAGAAGCAAAAAGATAATATTCATCTTTGAATAAGATTATAACCGGGTCAGCGGCTTCACGGGCATCCTTCGCATCACTCATAAATCTATAATTTAGATTTAAAGGATTACAGAAGGTTTGTTGTGCCTTAGCAGCCTGCGTTGCCAGAAGCAAACAGCATAACAATTGAAAGTATAAAATCCTGGCTCTCGGTGTTGTTGGTTTTTGGATATATTCTTTGAAAGTGCTTAATGTACAAGCGGGGTTCGGCTTTCTTACTGGTCTTTTGCCTATTCCAACACTTGATACACTGAGCAAACATGCTTCAAAAATAGAATATAGAAAAGATATTGAGATACTAAACCCAATTGTTAAAATTAATACTATCATAAAGATTCCTCCTTTGATTCATTTAAAAATAAAAAGCTAAAATAAAAGACATTTATTATTCCTCTATATTTATTATAGTTTTATTGTTAGTTCTCTCTAGTTTGATAATATAATATAAATTTCTATAATTGTCAAGATATCGAGAAATTTCGCCAGACGTTCCAAGGCAACTAATTTTTACCCTGTTGTTTTCATGCAATATGCCGCATATTATTTTCAGAATAAATGTCAGATTTTTTCATAAATAAATGTCATATTTTTATCCGTAAGATCTGTGCTTTAAAATATTCTCTATTAATTTCTCTTTCTTCACAAGAGAATTCTCTTCCGATATTTCTGTTCGATAGATAACCTTACCTTTATACAAAATCCATATTGTTCCTTCGGGAGATAATCTTACTTCTACTTTCTTTCTGGATGGATTAAGTTTTCTCCTCGTTAGAGGAATGGATATCTCCTGATTATAGAAACTTATCGTGCTATCATTTGTTACAGTTCTTATGTACCTCTTGGTAAATACTAAATCAAGATTTATACCTCTATCACTTCTATAAACACTTCCTTCCACTCTCGGTCTTCTTTTAAATCTTTTATTCCAGTAAGAAATGAATACATCCCGGAGGAAACCATTTGCTCCTCTATAGTCTTTTATCTTTGCCAACCACATCTCATTTATAAGTCTATCCTGGAGTGTTCCGAAATTCCTCTCTATCCTTCCTTTTGCCTGAGGAGAATTCGCTGGTATTAAGGTAATACCAAGATATTTTAATAGATTTTCTATATGGGTTTCTTCTTGTTCAATACTAACGTTATAATGTAACCCCCCATATCTGGTAGTTTTGAAATGGGAAGCTTTATCAACATACAAAGACATAAAAAGTCCTTTATTTTCAACAACTTTCCTTATAACTTCCATATTGTTAAAGGAGGTATCTTTATAAAAAAACTTTGCAAATAAAAGTTCATTTGTGGCATCGTCTATCATTGTTATGAGATACCAATCCTCCGGAATATTTTCCAAGCATTGATGAAAGGAAGAATCCATCTGTATGAGCATTCCTTCTCTCGGCATCCGTTTTCTCCTCTTATAACCGCTATTTCCTTTTCTCTTTTTAGGTTTATGAAGTCTTTTTTCTATTAAAATATTCCTAATCGTACTATAAGAAAGATGAATACCCTCTAAATCATCTAACTTCTCATTGAAATGGGCTATATTAAATCTGCTATCATATTTCCCCTTAAATAAACCTGAAACTCTTTCTTTCAATATCTTAGAAATACCTTTTCTTCCGCCTCTCTTCTTTGAAACAATCCCTTCAAGTCCTTTTTCTTTAAAAGCTCTTTTTAATCTTAAAGCATGCCGATAACTGATACCTAAAAGAACGCTTACTTGATTACCTGTTATTTCTCTCTTAAGCCAGCTCTTGATTGTTTCATGCCTTTTAATATCTTTCATAGTAAGGGAATACTTTTTCAAGGTTACCTCTTTTTTTACAAAGAGGTAACCTTTTTTCTATCTTTTTCAATACTAAAAATCCCAACCGGTTATTATAAATAAATGTCATGTTTTCCCTCCCAAATGTGACATTTATTTATGAAACTAAAATAGGACATTTATTTATAATAATGACACCAACTAATTTTTACCCTTGACAATTACCAGATAATTATTATGATAAATCATATGGAAGTATTTAGCTCAAATAATTTGATATGCCGGAAGTTATTAACTTATGGTTATAAAGTTATCCATATGCTGATTAGAAAATAAGGTAAAGAGCAATTGAATTATCGTGATTTTAAAAATTATATAATAGTTAAATATTGAAAGTAATAAGAGTAATGTTTGAAGAGTTATATAGTAAAAGTAGAGAAGTGTTTTTTGTTAGGCTGACTGAAGTAAGGAGGGCATGATAAAAATTATAGGTGAGAAAGTTTGGGTGTTATCTATATCTATGTTTATTCTGTTTTGTCCGTGTGGTCAAAATTCTATCGAGAGGTTTCAATGTAGTTTGAATCATTATCCAAAATCTAAGGAGGTTTATAAGGCAAGAATGTTTGTCGAGTTTTTTGCGTTTAAATCAACTGGTTTAACTTATTTTGTAAACCCTAATGAAAGGAGGTTTTCATGAAAAAAGCGGAAAGGGGAAGAGAGTTGTTGCCCAGGTGGATTTTATATAGTTTGCTTGTATTTGTTGCGTTTTTTATGGTTACTCAAGATGCGAAAACGGCGGTCACCGGAAAGATTGCTGGTGTCGTCGTGGATGCTAAAACCGGTGAGCCTCTACCTGGTGCCAATGTTGTAATCGAGGGTACCGATAGAGGAACTGCCTGTGATGTGGATGGTTATTACTTCATATCAAGATTGGATCCGGGTAATTATAGCCTTCAGGCAAGAATGATGGGTTATAAAAGTCTTACGATGATCGGTGTTAGGGTTATATCAGGACATACTACTCCTGCCGAATTCCAGTTAGAGGCGACGGTTATAATGGGTGAAGGAGTGACTGTCCAGGCTGAGAGAGAAGTTATTAAGATGGACCTTTCTTCCAGTTCTTTCGTTGCGGATAAAAGTGAAATAGAAGCTGTTCCTCTTATCTCAGACGTGAAACAATATCTCAACTTACAGGCCGGGATAGCAGGCTGGAGTGTTAGGGGTGGTAGTCAAGGTGAGACCAAGTTGCTGGCTGATGGTTTACTTCTTGTCGACCAGAGAGCAAACGAACCTATACTGATGCCCAACCTAAGCGAGATAAAAGAGGTTAGTGTGATGAAAGGAGGATTTGCCGCGGAATACGCGAATGTTCGTTCAGGAGTTATAAATGTGGTTACGAGGGAAGGTTCTCCAGGTAGATACGAAGGTTCCTTTGAATTCAGATATACTCCGGGTTATCAAAAGCACAGCGGTACATCTATCTTTGACCCTGATAATTATAATAACGCGGTGTTTTTATGGAATAAGTTGGATACGGGTTACGTATGGAATATAGTGGGAGGAGATACTGTTGGTCGTGATACGGTTATTAAATATGACAGTGTTTGCTGGAAAGGCCCTAGGGCCGTATGGGATGACGACGAAAGCCCGTTTTACGATACACTTAAATATGAATATTATCAAGCATTTAATACATTTGGTGGATGGATAAGTGTGGTACGAAGAGACACGCTTATTACTACCGCTGAAATGCAGCGTGATAGATTTATGTGGATGCGGAGGATTAATCCTGGGGAAATTCCGTACTTAGGAGATCCTGACGATACTATTGCGTATAATCAGTATCTCGCAAACCGTTTACCCAACCCGGATGATTTCTTATCGATGTATAACGGTGGTGATTCCGTTTGGGTTCCGGTTTATGATACTTCGGGTGCAATAACAGACTATGATAAGGTTTATTATGATTTTAGTGATGAAGATAGGACTGGCGAATACGGCAATAAGCCGGATTGGACCTTGGACGCTGGCTTTGGTGGTCCCATTCCCGTTATTGGCAGTTATTTAGGTGATATGACATTTTATACTTCTTACAGGGACCATAATGAAATGTTTGCTATTCCGGATAGCAGGGATTATTACAGAGAACGCCAGACAAGTTTAAAGCTGACTTCTCGTTTTGGTAACTTTAAGGTAAATATGAAGGGTGCCTACTCAATTATTAATTCCCTTTCCCCGTACGGCGAGGGTCACATGTGGCAAGGGGATTATCCCCTGGGGGAAATCGGACAGGGCTACCTGAGAGACGGGTCGGATATGCTATTCGGTATTGGGAATTATGATGGAAGATGGCACGGCAGTAATAAATTGAATGGCGATCAGCTGTACAGAGTAAATGGGTTAACCCCGTTCGATATTACTTCCAGAATGTACGGTCTCACGCTGCAGCATGCTTTGTCAGAGAATACTTTTTATAACGTACATTTGACTTATATACGCAGGAACAATAGGGCTCAATACAATTATGATGTGCCGACTCGTATGATGGGAGATACAGTGGTGCTGTGGTTTGTAGATAGTATTGGAGAAACTAAATATGCTGTGGACAACGTCCCGTATGGATTTGCTGACCCTCTATCTGAAGACAACTATGGGGCTGATGCTAGTGGCAAAGTGTCATTTGGTTTTGCCCATCAATGTGGAACCTGGAATACTTCATGGGCAGAGACCTATAGCGCGAGTTTCGATATTAGCTCACAATTAAATAAGTACAATCTGATACAATCCGGTCTTTCGTTGCAATATGATAAACTGCATGAATATTTTATTACCAATGAAGGATGGTTCTGGCCGGCCCCTGGCGAAGACCCAACCGAGTCGAGTGAGGGTTATTTTGTTAACTATGATGCATATCCTATCCTTGCAGGCGGCTATATTCAGGATAAGATTGAATTCGAAGGAATGTTTGCCAATTTTGGTTTGAGGTTCGATTACTCGGATCCAAATACCGAGTGGCCAGCGACTACAGAGAGATATTCGCTTTTCCTTTCTAATTGGTTTAAAGATTCTTTGTTTACTCAGGGTCCTGTGGAAGACGTGGCTTCTACCTATCAGATAAGTCCTCGACTTGGAATTTCATTCCCGGTATTGGAAAAAAGCAAGTTGTTCTTCAATTACGGACATTTTTACTCCCTGCCAACCAACGAGAACAAGTATAAGATTATTTGGGGTGGAGGAAGTGATCCGATTAGTTTCCTGGGGAATCCGCGTCTTACGATGGAGAGGACAGTTTCTTATGAGGTGGGTCTTGAGAGCAGTATAGCCAACACTTATATGGCAAGGGTTTCGGGTTACTATAAGGATATAGATAATGAGAGCGGTCAGGTTAAATATTTAAGTTTTTACGGAGATGTTAATTATACAACTAACGAAAATACCGGCTATGGTGATATAAGAGGTTTTGAATTTGAGTTTAGGAAAGCTCAAGGAAGATTTTTTACTGGGTGGCTAAATTATGATTACATGGTGCACACATCAGGAAGAATTGGATTAAGGCAAAATTATGAGGATCCGCTGTTACAGTCAAGTGCAGCAGAGGTAAACCCCGAGGAGGATAAACCCCTTCCGCAACCAGTTTTCAGGGCTCAACTTACATTGTCAGCGCCTCAGGATTGGGGAGCATTTTTAGGAGGTTATAGTCTTTCATTTTTGTATCAGTGGAGAGCGGGTTACTATGATATGTTTAATCCTTATGGTGTGGAGTTTGATGATGTTTTGGCAAACAATATCCAATGGCCGGCTACTCGTATTATGGATATGAGTATAAACAAGAATCTTTCGATCGGCGGTGTTACAGCTAATCTGTTTATGGATGTGCACAATATTTTTAACTGGGGGACTCTGAATTCTCAGGGCTTCGACTATTCTTTGTCTGGTGACATGGACCGAATTGCATATTTTAAATCCCTTCGTCTCGAGATCTTTGATGAGGAACCTTTTGCGGATGATGAATCGGTAGTCGGTCCTGCCGAAGCCGGAACCGAACCGGATCACGTTGGAGATTTGCGAAGTGATGATAAACCATATATAAATAATCCCAATAAAGATTACCTTTGGTACCTTGACCCCAGATATGTGCAGTTTGGAATAAGGTTCTCTTTTTAGAAGAAAAGGAGGTTATTGAAAATGAAACAGAGGAAGTTATTAATAGTGATGTTTCTGCTGGTCTTTTTTCCCATGAGCGGTGTCCATGCCCAGATTGTTAAACTGGTCAAAGTGGGAAAAACTGAAGCCAGGATATATGACCACGGCTGTCAAAGCAGTGAAGTTTATGATTATGGTATAGTTGCGTACTATAGAGGCAGTTACTGTACCGTAGAACAGGAGTATTCTACTGCAAACTCGTGGCCGGGAGCGCTTCTTAAGGATGCCGGATTGCTTTTTGGGGCTCGAAACTGGGTGGATACAGCTGGACAAAGTTGGGATGCTTATATTACAGGAAGTTGCGCTCGTTTACGTGACCTTGATATTTATCAATTTGCTGTTCCGGATGAAGGGGGTTTGACAATACGCAGGTATATGAGGTATCCTCTTCCGCAGATAATTGTGGATGGAGATCATTGTGAAGATCCATTTCCTATGTCTGGAGATGAGGTGGCGCCCGAAAAAATATGGGGAACTGCCGATATAATGGTCGAGTCCGATGTCAGGTTTAGCATAGGTGTGGATGCTAAGCAGAGAGTGTTAGCCTGGAGTCAGCCCGGACATGATGATTACGTTATATGGGATTGGACATTTGTAAATACGGGTAATGTAGATAGGGATCCGGAAATCGAACTTCCCGGGCAGACATTAGACTCTGTTTATATTGCCAGAGTTACCGAGGCTATGTCAAACGGTACCGGGGACAATAAAGCACTGAGTACCTTTGCAGGAACAACAGAAAACCAAGACACGAGACTTTCCTATCCTCAGGATGATGATTCTCTTCGGATTAATTATGTTACTCCTCTTAGAACAGGTGGTTTAACGAGAGATAGTTATGGTTTTAACGCCGGAGCTGGTAATTGGAGTCTTCTGACCGGAGCCCGTTTTGGGGGCTCGGCGGTTTTGTTTGCCCCTAAAGCATGCGATGTTCCGCAGAACTATCCCATTTCAGATATTGCCTCGAGTAACGACCCGGCTCAGCCATCTATGCATACGAGTATGCTGGCGGAGCCCAGCTGGATTTTATTGCACAATGGAATATTGGCTGATTTTAACACAATGACACCCCAGGACCACGTTGATGCTTATGAAATTATGGTGAAGGGAGTATTTGGTATTGACACAACAATTCCTAATTATCAAGAAGCTTATTATATGGATAGTCTTTATGATGTTTACGATACTACAGCTTCCGGACACAAGACTTATTACGAACAACCCATAGATAGATGGGGAGAGCTAGATCCGGATAGGGGATATGCCTATGCCTCAGAAATCTCGTGGATCAGGTTTGACCAGCAGGGTCATTTTTCAATAGGACCTTACCAGATGGGATTCGGGGATACTCTGAGGTATGTCTTTGCCTATGTAGGTGGTGCCATAAGCAGGAAGACTTCATACCTTGCTGGAGAAGCTTGGGCTAATGGTGGAGCTGCTTCTTACAGCTGGCTGGCAGAATTAGATTCAGCTCAAATGGTAGAGGAGTTGAGGAAAAGAGACCCGATATTCAATGTATATTATACGAATCCAAGGTTATCGCCTGCACCTACAGTTAATGACATAGCGAAAGATCTGTTGGTGGCTACAGGCAAAGATTCTCTTTTCAACAACGGTATGAACGCGCAGAGAAACTTTAATATGAATTATAATATACCCGAATCTCCTGTTCCTCCTTCCGTTTTTGAGGTTGCTTCCGGGCCCGATATGATAAGGCTGGCATGGAGTTATGAGTCTGCTTATGAACCTTTACCTTCGGATCTTGCAAAGTTTAAAATCTACAGAGCTTTAGGCGGTAATGTATATGTAAAGCAAGGAGAGATAGTTACAGGTGACTGGCAATTGATCGACTCTGTTGATGGGACTGCAAGACTATATGAAGATAGGACTGTTACTCCGGCTGTTGATTATTATTACGCGATTACAGCCGTTAGCCCCGCGGGAATTGAAAGCGGAATGTTTTTGACAATGACCAAATTAGCGGCACAGTTACAGAGTTATCCGGGAGACAGTCTCGAAATGGTCAGAGTTGTTCCAAATCCTTTGAACATTAATTCTTCGGCACGTACGAGGTACAGCGAAGGAAATGGGTTAAAACTAACTTTTGTCGAGTTACCTCCCTTCTGTACAATTAGTATATTAACAGAATCGGGAAATCTGGTTACAACCATCGAACATACTAACGGAAGCGGAACGGAAATATGGGAAGCTCGTGGTCAATATCTTCTTACAGATTCCGATCAGCAGCCTATGAGCGGTATTTATATTGCTCATATCGAGACTCCTGATGGCGAATACGTTGCTCGTAAGTTTGTAATAGTTAGATAAGGGGGAGGAAAGATGAAGAAATTTATTGTTTTTATATCTTTGCTAATATTTGTTCTTTCGGTTAATGTTTACGCAGCTGACAAGGTTGCACAGTCTGGCTACGGTTTTTTAGATGTTGCGGCGGGAGCTCGAGCCTGCGGAATGGGAGAAGCTTTTACCGTATTAGGACAGGATGCTTCAGCTCTCTTCTATAACCCTTCAGGTATAGGAGAAATCGATGCCAATTTTGATTTATCAGTTGGTGGAACGCAGTGGATCGCCGATATTAATTATCTTTATCTGGCTGGGGTCTTAAATGCCGGAGTTTGGGGAAATTTCGGTTTTAGCCTTATATCTCCTGATTATGGTGATTTTTACGGTACTCGGGTGGCTGAAGGTACTGAATCAGGATATGAAAATATAGGTTTGCTGGATGTATCAGCGTTTTGCGCGGGCGTTGCTTATGCCAGAGAATTCACTGATAAGTTTACGGTCGGCGGTCAGGTCAAATATGTTTCTCAACTTCTGGGAGAGAATGAATTTGAGGTACATGCAAAAGTAGATACAGGAGCTCTTGAAAGAGATACTACTCTATATGTAATGGGAGAAAACGAGAGTTCGACTCTGTCTTACGACTTCGGTTTACTTTTTTATCCCGGTTTCAAAAGTTTCGCATTTGGTATGTCTGTCAGAAATTTCTCTCCCAGGGTAGCTTATGAACGAATTGGGTTTGAATTGCCCTTGACCTTTGCTCTTGGCGTGGGTGCCGATATTCTTGATTTCTTCGGAGAATATCCCGATTATTCGTTTAATATAGGAGTGGACATGGTGCATCCTCGCGATTGGAAGGAACAGTATAATGTGGGAGGAGAATTCGGATATAAGAATATGATTTTCGTTCGAGCCGGATATAAATTCAACTGCTACGCGGAAGGTTTAAATGCGGGAGCTGGTATTAGTGTGGCAGGCGTGAAAATCGACTATTCATATAGTACGTATGATTTAGAGGGATTTGACATGGTCAATAGAGTCTCCGGCGGATTTTCATTTTAGAAGAAACCGGACTCTGCGGGTTGAAGAAATATTAGTTGGTAAAGGGAACAAACTTCCCTATTAGTGGATAAATTTGTGTTTAAGTTAAAGGAGTGATATATGATTTCTGAAGCGCAGAATATATCTCTAAAAGAGAAGATCGGCTATGCTCTGGGTGATACTGCCTCGAACCTGTTTTTTCAGACATTTATTCTGTTTATAACTATCTTTTATACGGATGTTTTCGGTATTTCTGCCAAAGCGGTGGGGACCATGTTCTTAATTACCAAGATATGGGATGCGGTCAATGATCCGATGATGGGTATGCTTGCCGACCGTACGAAAACACGCTGGGGCCAATTTCGACCTTACATACTCTGGTTTGCCATACCGTTCGGTTTAATTGGAGTATTAACTTTTACTACACCTGATCTTAGTACGACGGGTAAGCTCATTTATGCTTACGTTACATATACATTGTTGATGATGTTTTATACAGTTGTCAATGTGCCGTATTCGGCGTTAATGGGTGTCATCACATCCAATGCCAGAGTCCGAACGATAGTTTCCCAGTTTCGTTTTGTATGTGCTTTTTTTGGAGGGCTTATTGTCCAGTTCTCAGCGTTGCGGATGGTTCAAAGATTTGGAGCGGGTAATGAAGCTTTAGGCTGGCAGAGGGCAATGATTGTTCTTTCCAGTTTGGCTGTTGTTCTTTTATTCATTACTTTTGCGTCAACCAGAGAAAGGGTCAAGCCTCCGAAGGATCAGAAAACCCGTTTGAAGGACGATTTACGAGATTTATCTAAAAATAAGCCGTGGTTAATGATTGGCGGTGCAACCGTATTCCAGCTTATGTTTATTCTTATTCGAACCGGCTGTATCATGTACTATTTTAGGTATTTTGTACAGGATCAGCAGGTGATGCTTTTAGGTAAGGCCTATAGTTTTTCTTATCAGGGTATGGTGTCTGTCTTCTTTATGGCAGGTTCGGTTGTCACAATTCTGGGATCCATTCTTGCTGGCTGGTTTAGCAAGGTTTTGGGTAAGCGGAATACTTATGCCGGCTTTTTAGGTGCCAGCGGTATATTCGCTGCATTTTTCTTCTTTTTAAGCCCGAATGATATCATTCTAATGTTTGCTTTTCAGCTCCTTGTATCTTTTGCATTGGGTCCTGTGTCGGTGCTGCAATGGGCTATGTACACGGATACAGCCGATTATTCGGAATTGGAGACCGGAAGGCGTGCAACAGGTTTAGTTATGTCTGCTTCACTATTTGCTCTTAAGCTTGGTGTAGCTCTGGGTGCCTCTATTTTAGCCTGGGTACTGTCCGGGTATGGTTATGTTCCCAATGTACAGCAGACCGCAACTTCGCTTTTGGGTATAAGGACGGCAATTAGTATTTACGCGGCTATTCCTGCGCTTATTGGTGCAGGGATTATGTTCTTTTATCCTTTGACTAACGAAAGGATGGTTGAAATCGAAAAAGAATTAAATACCAGACGTAAATCCGAAACAGCGTAATTAAGTTTAGATTTTTGAATAAATAGAATTGATTAATTTAAGGGCTTAGTGATTATGGAAATAGAATTCCCTTGCGTTAAGCCGGCTTGTAAATTGTGCTGTTTATGTCTTAAGCTAATGTATATTAAGGCGAGCAGCACTTAAAATCCCGATTAAAAAAGGAGTGATATATGATTTCTGAAACGCAGAAATTATCTATAAAGGAAAAAATCGGTTACAGTCTTGGTGATACTGCTTATAATCTCTATTTCCAGATGGCGATCATGTTTATGTTATTCTTCTATACGGATATATTTGGTATTTCTGCCGCTGTCGTCGGGACTATGTTTCTGGTTTCTAAAATATGGGACGCGGTAAACGATCCGATGATAGGAGCTCTTGCAGATCGAACGAAAAGCAGATGGGGGAAATTCCGTCCGTGGGTATTATTTGCCACTTTTCCTCTGGCTATCTCTGGTATATTATGTTTTACAACTCCGGATCTCAGTACGGTAGGTAAAATAGTATGGGCATATGTGACCTACAATTTGTTAATGATGTCTTATACAGCCGGTAACGTTCCTTATTCATCTTTAATGGGTGTAATGACAGCGGATTCAGATGAACGTACCGGTCTTAATCAAGTACGCTTTACCTTTGCGAATCTGGCAATGCTTTTAGTGCAGGGATTAACCCTGCCTCTTGTTGGATTTCTCGGTAAGGGTGATGATGCAAAAGGTTTTATGCTCACCATGGTATTTTTCTCTGCAATGGCTATAGTATTCTTGACAACCACTTTCATGAGCACTAAAGAAAGAATAAAACCCGACCCCGGTCAAAAGACTTCGGTAAAACAGGACATTACCGACCTATTTAAGAACCGACCCTGGGTTATTTTATTTATTATGACTATTTTTATATTTGTTTATTGGTCTTTGAAGGGTAGTATCGGACTCTATTACACTAAATACTTTGTAAATCATGAGAGCCTGAGAATGTTCTTGCAGAATTTTGGTCTGGCTCGAAATCCGGACTCGGATGTCGTAAAAATAGGATTTTCCTTTTACAGCTTTAGCGGAGGTATTGCCATGTTGGTAGGTATTCTCTTCGCGAAGGTTTTCGCGGTAAGGTTTGGAAAAAGAGATGTATTTAGAGTATGCCTTTTTCTTGCTGCGGGTTGTACAGTCGCGTACGTGTTTTTAAAGCCGGAGCAGGTCTTCCTGCAATTTCTTTTTAACCTTCTTATTCAGCTTTTCTATGGAGTTACAGTTCCTTTGCTCTGGGCTATGGTTGCCGATGTCGCCGATTTTACCGAATGGAAGACTCACCGACGAGCTACAGCCATGACTTTTGCCGGCATTTTATTCGCTCTTAAATTTGGGCTCAGTCTTGGTAGTGCGATTGCCGGAAAACTGCTGAGTTTTTATGAATATATTCCGAATGTGGCACAAACAGCTGCAACATTAAAAGGTATTCGGTATATGATGAGTATTTATCCTGCTATTTTATTCTTTGTTGGTGTAGTGACGCTTCTCTTTTATAGAATAAATAGGAGCACGGAACTTGAAATGGAGAAAGAGCTAATAAAGAGACGATCTCAGTATCAGTAGAGTTGATTGGGTAAGTTAAGAGATTCGAGTAAGATAAGGAAAAGGTTTGAGAGCGTTAAAATTAGTAAGTGTTTTCTTTTTGGTGGTAACTTTGTCTTGTGTGCTTGATTGCGGGATGCCCGATGGCATACAGGAAAAAATAAGTATTGATGAGCCAAAATTAAAGGATGTATATAAAGGTACTTTTTATATCGGAACGGGGTTGGATAGCACTCAAATTTATGGTGGAGACCAGAAAGCTCTTGCCGTACTAAAAGAACAGTTTAATGCAATTACGGCTGAGAACATTATGAAGTGGGAGAAATTGCAGCCCGAACAGGGTAGATATTATTTTACAGTAGCGGATAGTTTCGTTAGTCTGGGTAAAAAAAATCAAATGTACATTGTCAGACATGTGCTGTTATGGCATTATCAAACACCCGAGTGGGTTTTTCAGGATAAATCCGGAAATTTAGTAGATCGTGAAACGCTTCTTGCGCGTATACGTGATCATATTCATACGGTAGTTGGTCATTACAAAGATCGTGTAAACTCGTGGGACGTAGTCAATGAAGCGATCGACGATAACGGTAAGTGGAGGGAGAACCTCTGGTACCGGATTATCGGGAAAGATTGTGTTCAGAAGGCATTCGAATATGCTCGTGAAGCAGACCCTGATGCAAAGTTAATTTATAATGATTATTCCCTTACTAATGGCATAAAAAGAAACGCTGTAATTGAAATGATTCGGGAATTACAGAAAAATGGTGTAAGAGTAGATGTGGTGGGTATGCAGGGACATTATCATCTGGATTATCCTGAACCTGATTCACTTGAAAAAAGTATTGTAGAATTTTCGGAGCTTGGAGTAAAAGTCGCGATTACAGAACATGAAATAAATGTTCTTCCTCGCCCCGATGATGAACAGCTTGGCGCGGATATTGCCCTGAATTACGAGTTGCAAAAGAAATACAACCCGTTCCCTGATGTTTTACCTGATTCGATGCAGCAAAAGTTAGCCGATAGGTATGCTGAGTTTTTTAAAATTTTTCTAAAACATAAGGATAAAATTAGTAGAGTAAACTATATGGGGTATACACGATGGACAGTCGTGGACCAATTTTTGGCCGATTAGAGGCAGGACTAACTATCCTTTACTTTTTGATCGGCAGTACGAGCCAAAGGCAGCATTTGATGCGTTGATCGAAGTTGGCAAAAAGAACAAATAAAAGTTATTGAGAGAACGTTTCGCATTAGTTGATTTATTAAGAGGCGTTTTTATTCTCAATTGCAAGGAGGTTAGATAATGAGTAGATTTGTTGTATTATATATGGTTCTATCATTTATGTTCTTGATTATTTTGACAAACTGTTCGGTTGAGTATAACGAAACGTATACCAACCCGGTTATTCCGGGTGGTTTCCCGGATCCGAGTATTTGTCGTGTTGGTGACGACTATTATACTGTTCACAGTTCTTTTGAATACTTTCCCGGTGTTCCCATTTTTCATAGTAAAGACCTGGTGCACTGGCGCCAGATCGGATTTTGTCTGACACGTGAAAGTCAATTACCTCTTGAAAAAATGAGGTATTCCGGAGGTATCTATGCTCCGACTATTCGCTACCACGATGGTTTATTTTATATGATTACTACAAATGTGGATGGTGGCGGGAATTTTTATGTAACGGCTAAAGATCCTGCGGGTCGCTGGTCTCGTCCTGTTTGGGTCGACAGAGCAGGTATGGATCCTTCTCTATTCTTTGATGATGATGGTAAAGTTTATTACACAAGGCACGAGGGTGGAGGTGACGGCTATATTGCCCAGAGATTATTAAATCTTAAGGAAGGGAAACTTGAAGGAGATTTAAAGAAAATATGGGGTGGTACAGGCGGAATATGGGCGGAAGGCCCGCATCTTTATAAGATAAACGGTAAGTATTATTTGATGATTTCGGAAGGCGGTACCAGCTACGGTCATATGATTACTATAGCTCGCAGTGATTCTCCGTCGGGACCTTTCAAGTCCAATCCCGATAATCCGATTTTAACGCATAAAGACCGGGAGGGACATCAGTTTAGGGCTCTAGGACACGGAGACCTGGTTGAAACTCCCGATGGCTGGTGGGTTGTTTTTCTTGGGATTAGACCAGAGGGTGGTCATTATAATCATCTTGGCAGAGAGATGTTTCTGGCTCCTGTCAAGTGGGATGAAAACGGCTGGCCTGTTGTCAATGAAAATAACGAAATAGAAGAAACAATGACGGCACCAAAGTTGCCCAAATATACCTTCAAAGAAACTCCTGCGAGGGATAATTTTGATGATTCCAATCTTGCTCTTTGCTGGAATTATCTTAGAAATCCTTACAAGGAGAACTATTCTCTGACGCAGCGTCCGGGTTTCTTGCGTCTTAACGGTTCGGCAATCAATATGGGCGATCAGGATTCACCTGCTTTCCTCGGACGCCGTCAAACGGCAATGGAATGTAGAGCGGCAGCTAAGCTTGATTTTAATCCAGAAAGTGATAATGAAGAGGCAGGTCTTGTTATTCGGGGTAACGAGATAAACCGTGCGGAAATAGGAATTACTCTTAAAGATAGTAAACGGAATGTGTTCTTCAGGAACATGGTTAAAGGTAAGTTGGTTGAGCCTGTTCGTTATGAAGAGATCGGAGAAGGGGAAGTCATTCTGTCAGTAGAAGCTAAGCCCCTGTCGTATGAACTTTTCTATCAAATGAATGATGAATCCCCGAAGAGTATGGGTAAGGTGTTGACAAAATACCTGACTTTTGAAGAGGTTGTAGGCTATCTTTTTACCGGAGTCTACTTCGGTATGTATGCGACGGGTAACGGAATAAATAGTACTACCCCGGCTGATTTTGATTGGTTTGAATTTATAGTGCATAAGAAATAAGCTAAGGAGAAAGTAAAATGGAGAAATATAAAAGTATACAGAATCAACCTGCGCTAAAGGGTATATTTAAGAATGACTTTTATATTGGTGCTGCGCTCAGTCTGGATCAAATTGAAGGCAGGGATCCGGGTGGAATCGCCCTTGTAGAAAAGCATTTTAACAGTATTGTGGCGGAGAATATTCTAAAATGGGAAGAAATACATCCGGAGTTGAACAGGTATAACTTCGAACCGGCGGATAAGTATGCGGCTTTTGGTGAGAAAAACAATATGTTTGTTGTCGGGCACACGCTCGTATGGTTCTATCAGACTCCTGACTGGGTGTTTCAGGATGAGTCCGGTAATCCGTTAGACAGGGAAGCCTTACTTTCCCGAATGAAAGAGCACATTTTTACCGTGATGGGACGTTACAAAGGCAAAATCCATGGATGGGATGTCGTGAACGAAGTAATAGTTGAAGATGGGTCTTTTAGAAAATGCAAGTGGTATGAAATTATAGGTGAAGATTACGTACAGAAAGCATTCGAATATGCACGTGAGGCTGATCCGGCTGCAGAGCTTTATTACAACGATTATGATTATTATAAGAAGCCTAAATGTGAGGGTATAATTAAGCTGATAGAAGATTTGCGATCGCGAGGTGTCCGTGTGGATGGAGTAGGTATACAGGGACACTGGTTTCTGGAACATCCGGATATAGGTGAAATTGAGGAGTACGTTCTGGCTTTAGGAAAATTAGGGGTAAAAGTTATGATTACGGAAATGGATGTGGGAGTTCTTCCTTTTTATCCCTGTGATACTCCGGCAAGAGACTTGTCTTCTTTTGATCCCGAAACACAGAAGAAATATAATCCGTATACTGAAGGTATTCCGGATTCAGTTCTTAAGGAACAGGCGGATCGGTATGCCGAATTATTTTCGTTTTTTAAAAAACACAGGGATAAAATTGATAGGATAACCTTTTGGGCTGTACACGATGGACAATCATGGCGCAGCTATTTACCTATAAGCGGAAGGACTGAATATCCTATGTTGTTTGACCATCAGTGTAAGCCGAAGCCGGCTTTTGATGCCGTTGTAAAAATAGTTCAAAGTGAAGAGTGAGGTTAAAATGTTAGATGGTATGTTGGACTTGACATCCGGATGTTATAATATATTATTCTGCAAAATTGTTTCATAAGGAGATTAAAATGACAAATGAAAAAGATCTTGAAATCGTAGCCGCAGGTCATACCTGCCTTGATTTAATACCGGCTTTTACAATCGAAGGAACAGTTGACAAGATGACTGATGTCCTTGTGCCCGGTAAAATGATAAATATGGGTAAATGTGTCGTTGTGGGAGGAGGTCCTGTTACCAATGCCGGAGTATCGATACGACGTCTTGGTGTGAAAACCGAATTGATTGGGAAGATAGCTGATGATGATTTCGGCAAGCAGATTCTTAGTTGGTATGAAGAAAAAGAAGGTCATTTTGAAGGTATTAGAGTGGCTAAAGGCGAATCCACATCATATACCATCGCGATTTGCATTCCCGGAATAGACCGTTTTTATTTGCATCATTGTGGAGCTAATGATACTTTTGGTTATGATGACATGGATTTTGATATTGTGAGAAGATCAAAACTTATGCTTTTCGGTTATCCGCCATGGATGAATAAGCTTTATAGTAATACGGGTGCGGAATTGACAAGAATACTTAAGAAAACCAAAGAGTTAGGAACTACAACCGCGCTTGATCTTTCGATTCCCGATGTAAATAGTGTCGCGGGTCAAGTTGACTGGAAGGCAATTCTCAATGATTGGATTCCTTTGACAGATATTATGGTACCGAGTGCGGAAGAAGTTTTCTTCTTTCTTTATAAAGATAAATTTCTTGATGTAAAGGCGAATCTCGGACCCAAAGAAGGTGTGCTTGACCATATGACTGTGGAAGATATTTCTAATCTCGGAAAAGATATATTAGATATGGGAACAGCGATAGCTATGGTGAAGTGCGGACATAGAGGATTGTATGTACGGACCGGTGATAAAGACCGTCTTAGTAAATTGGGTGCTGCCGGATGTTCGGATCTTGAAAATTGGGCTAACCGTGAACTCTGGTTTCCGGTATATGAAGAAGAGAAATTTGTTGGAGCTCTGGGGTCCGGTGATTCTGCAATTGCAGGATTTCTTTCTGCTTTTGTCAGGAGTCTTACTATTGAATCTTGTTTGCGATACGCCAATGCAGCCGGAAGTATGAACGTTACCGTTCCCGATGGACTTACATGGAATAAAGGATTCGATGATTTAACAAAGCGTATCCAAGTAGGTTGGAAAACAAAAGAATTACAGATTAATGAAAATGGCTGGAAGTTTGAGCGTGGATTCTGGGTGGGGCCTAATAATAGTGGTAAATGGGAATCATAAAAAAATAAAACGAGGAGATAATAATGTCAAAAGAAAGAGATACATTTGTTAGCAAGAAACTCGCAAAAATGAGTTTAGAGGAAAAAGTAGGGCAGCTTTTAACATTTACCTGGCGGGGTACGATGTTTACTCCGAGCGGAATTGAACAAGTTACAAAATTACACTGCGGAGGACTTTGTCTGGAACCATACGCGGTTGAGACATGTAAAAACCTTTACTGGGGTAATTCACAGTTTGATCAAAATTTTAAGAAACCGAAGGGTTATTTTGCGATATCAAATACTTATTTTGCGGGTTCAAACTTTGGAATCAGCATAACACCGGAAGAATATGCGGAGAGATTAAAAAGATGGCAAGAAATAGCAATGGATCGTCCTTCAGGAGTTCCTCTACATATTACCATTGATTTTGAAGGCGATTTTAAAAATGATTATATGTCGGGCGGTATAAGGCAGTTTCCCGGTCCGATGGGTATGGCAGCTATAGGTGATACCAAAATTACCTATAAAATTGGTGCAACCATCGGTAAGATGTTATCTGCTATGGGTGTTACTCAGATGTATTCACCGGTCTGCGATGTCAATACAAATCCTAAGAATCCTGAAATAGGAGTTCGTTCCTTTGGTGATGACCCTGAAGTGTGCGCGGAACACGCTGTCGCTTTAATTAAGGGTTTCCAGGATAATGGTATAGCCGGTACTGCTAAACATTTCCCGGGAAGAGGTAGCTCAGGTACTGATGCCCATGATGTTCTGGAAGTATTAGACCTCAGCAAGAAGAGAATGCAGGAAGTCGATCTGGTTCCTTTTAAAGCCGCTATCGACGCGGGAGTAAAAGCTATTATGACCGGTCATTCGGTTTATCCCGCCTATGATAAAAAATATCCGACGACTTTATCTGAAAATATACTTACCGGGTTATTAAGAGAAGAATTGGGATTTAAAGGAGTTATTGTTTCGGATGCTATCGGTATGGCTGCTATTCTTAAGAAATGGCCTCTTCCGAAAGCTTGTGTAATGGCATTAAATGCTGGAGTCGATACGATTCTTCTGAAAGCCGATGACGAATCCAGGTCTCAGACTTTCTTCGGAATTAAACGAGCTGTTGAAAAAGGTGAGTTGTCTCGTGAAAGACTCGATGAAGCAGTGACACGTCTTTTAAAGATGAAGTATGATCAGGGCATATTTACATCGGCTCCGAAAATCGATCCGAAAAAAACTTACAAAGTTACAACTGATAAAAAAGTTATAGATTTCTCCTGGGATGTTGCTAAGAAAGCCCAGATAATAATGAGAGATAACAAGAAGTTATTACCGCTTAATAAGAAACAGAAGATACTTGTTATCGAGCAGCGTATTCCTTATGAATTCTGCGGAAAAGATCCTTATATGCATACGCATATGTTATGTGAGAGAATGGTTGATCATTCCGAAAATGTAATTCTTGCCGATACGGAATTTTCGGCATTTGAGGATGAGATTAAAGAATGTCTTGCGCTTGCCAAACAGGTAGATATTGTTGTTATGACTAACTATTTTGCACGAATAGTAAAGTCCGGTAACAATCAACTGCTCGTCAAGAAACTGAAAAAAGCAGGACATAAGGTTGTTGTTGTCACAAATAATCCATACGTTGAGGGTACTACCGCGGAAGCTGATGTCGTAGTATGCAATTTCAGTGCCACACCTGATTCGATAAGGTCTTCTGCTGATTTGCTTTTTGGTAAGTTTAAACCTCGAGCTGCGACCAAAGTACCTGTTAAGCTCGGAAAGCAAAAATCTGCTCCCGAGAAAAAACTGAAAGCCAAGAAGAAATCGAAAAATCCTTTGGATTTATCATACTGTTAAGGGGGCTATTATATGCCAAAATCTTCTAGTGTAGAAATAAGAGACATTTTTTCGATTAAAGGAGCAAAGATATCGGAGATTTATGATGAAAATTGCATGTCGGTTCATTTTCAGGGAATGTCAAAGACTCTCCTTTTTCCTCATACCATCGCTATTCAGGGTGCTCCTACATGTTCGGTAGGGATATCTCCCGATGGTTTATACAACAGGCTTAACAACGCGGGCAGATTGATCTTAATGAATTCGAATGCAATTCAATTTGCTTCTGCACCGTTTATCCGTATTGAGGGAGAAGAAGAGGAGGAGAAAGAAGAAATTTTAGAACAAGAAGGAATTTTTATGCTCACTAGAAGGGATCCTGAGAAGGTAGAAGGGATCGATGATGTACCGGCTTTGAAGAATTATTATCATAAACCGGTTCCTGAAAAGGACATCACGATTTCTATTGCTACACCTTCATTGGAGTTGGTGTATAAATTTGGTAAAGTTAGCGTTACACGAAGATTGATTTCTCCTTTGTTTGCCGAAAGAGACCAGGCTCTAATGCCTCTTGGCGTTGAGGAGTTTGAGGTAGTTAATGCAAGCAATGAGGAAAAGGAGATTACTCTCGTTGTACCGAGACCTTCCCTTGTTAATCTTCAAGAAAAAGAATTGAAACCGACGGATCAGGATACAGTTTATGTATGTTCGGCGCCTGTAAAAGGTCATGTTCATGAAGAATTTGAATCTGACGGCGTTAAAGGTGTTGTGATGGCGAGTAAGGAATGTAAAGACAGAATGGTTATAGCTACTACCAAGACGAAAGGTGTAAGTGTCGATACAAATCCTTATTTCTGTCTTAATTACCTCAAGCAGGATTTATTGCTTAATGACGACGGCAGTTTTTATAAAAAGAGAGATCCTCTTTTAAATCAGGATTATGGTGCAGCTGTCAGTTTTACCTTTACCCTAAAGCCGAAAGCAACAATGAAAGTTCCTGTTGCTATTGGTTTGGACTTTCCTAAACAGCGATATATGGACGGGAAAAAATTTGACCGGAAATACGTAAAGAGTTTCAAGAATGAAAAAAGTAGAGCCAAGGACCTGGCTAAGGTTGCGCTTGATAATTATAAAAAATGGTTTGACCGAACAATGACTATTCAGAACAGGATATATAATATGATACAGAATAGTCCGTCCTATAAAGACGATAAGAAAGGGGCTTTGAGACTTACCAGATTGATTTGCAATGAATTTAGTTTCCCTTTGTCGAATGGCGCAGTCTGGGTCCAGGACAAGGATGGTAGCCAGAGAGCCAGATTTCTGGAATGTTTTGATTATGCTTATATTGATCCTTCGGATGTTGATTGGTATTCTATGGTACTTTTAATCTTCTTCCCGGATATAGAAAAGGAGCTCTGTCAGAGTTTTATTAACTCGATCAATAGAGAAAATAAGGGAAAGAAGTATTATCATTTGCACGCATCTTTTGTTGAAGCCCAGCAGCATTTCGAGGATTACCCGGAAGAATACGAAGATAAATCACTGACCCAAATATATGATCAAATTAAAGTTAAAGGTGCTGTTTCGCATGATGTGGGAGCCCTGCCCAAAGGGCATCCATTGCGTAATGTAAGTGAATACGCATGGTACAATGATAATTATTGGATTGACCTTTTTCCAAAGCTTGCAACAAGAGTGCTTAGAAACGTTAAATTCACCGGTGATACGGATTTCCTGAAAAAAAATTGGAAAACAATGAAATATGGTTTTAAGCATTTAAGAACACATGATCACGATGGGGATGGCATACCCGAGGGTAATCCAGGTGAAGTAAAAAACACCTTTGATAATCTGACTCTCTTTGGCGTTGATGCCTATGATGCCACTATTTTTATGGCAGGTTGTAGAGCCATGATGATAATGGCGGACATAATGAAAGACAAAGCCGCAAAGAAAGAATATGAAAAGGCATTTAAGAAAGCTTCTGAGGAATTTGAGAAATTATGGAGAGAAAAGAAAAACAGCAAGGGTAAGAAATTAGAGTATTATTTGACCTGTTATGATCAGGATACGGGCGAAGAAAACACCGATACCTGGCTTAATCAATTGGATGCGATATGGGCGTTAATAGCAATCGGAGAAGAGCCTTTCATACCACCCGATCGAGCCCGAAAAATCCTTAAGACGATCTATAATAATAACAGAACTTTTATGGGTTGGGCTATGTGCCGAACGGAAGATGGAGGAAAGGTGGAATCCGAACAGGGTCAGGATGTCTATACAACTTCCAATTATGTTTTTGCCGAACTTCTTGACTATTACGGTCTTGTTAAGGAAAGCAAAGAAGTATATAAAGCAATGGATAAGGTTATCTTCGATTATGCTAATTCATTAATATCTCCGGATAACTTAAGAGCCGAATTGGAAATAGAAGCGGGCGAAACAAAACCAACTCCCCACTACATCGTGGCAGCGTATCCGAGACCGGGTGCGGTAGTGACTCAAATCGTAATACAATACATCAAGGACCTTCAGAAGAAAAAGAATAAAGTAAAATTAAGCTCCAGGGATTTGCAGACTTTTATAAATGATTTATTGAAGTAAGTTGTATTGCTTACTTTGGTAAAGATTTAATTTAAAAAGATAGGCACTGCTCCTACAGGCTTTAAACCTATCTTTTTACCGTAACTGGTTGTACTTTTAGTTTTTTGAATTATGATAGATCAAAAAGATGAAAAAATGAAAAATCGAATTTACTTTTCCCAATTCAATAAAGATAAACTGTTAGAACAGGACAAAACCATTCTCGAGATTGCTCAAGATATAGGTATACCAATAAATGCAGGCTGCGGAGGTTTGGGTATATGTAAAGAATGCAGAGTCAAAATAGAAAAGGGCTATGAGGCTCTGAATAATAGGACGAAAACAGAGGAAAAGTTAGATAAAAATGAGCGCTTAGCTTGCCAGGCAGTGATTGAGAATGATGGTTCTGATGTATATGTAAGTGTTATCCAAACCGGTTTTATAACTAATATACTGACACATGGGAAGAAGAGAAAAGAGATTTGTTTAAACCCTTTAATTCAAATAAAAAACAATAAAGTTTTTTTAGGCGAAGATGAAATTGATGATTATCACGGCGGAATATTTGGTATTGCGGCTGATGTTGGAACAACTACTGTTGTATTACATTTAATTAATCTTGAAAAAGGGAATATTGTACATACTTCTGCTTTCGAGAATCCGCAGAAAAGGTTGGGAGGCAGCAACGTTATAAGCAGAATACAGTTTGACGGAAAAGAGGTCGGTAAACTACAATCTATTTTAATATCCAAAATAAACGAAGAAATTAAGAAAATGCCTGTGGACAGACAAAATATTTATGATTTTGTTGTTGTTGGAAACAGCACTATGAGGGATTTGTTTTTCGGACTCGATGTTCAGTGTATCGGAGTTAGTCCCTTTAAATCCGTTACGGAAACAGACAAGAGCACAACTCACTTGAAGGTAAATGTATCTGAGCTTAAACTTTACATAAACGAAGATGCTGAAGTTTACGGTCCCCCTTTAATCGGTTCTCATGTTGGTGCCGACGCACTCGCTGTTAGTCTTTCATGTGGAGTGTTTGACGATGTGAAAGAAAATATAATGTGCATTGATATCGGTACCAATGGTGAGGTAGTTCTAAAAAGTGATAAAGGAATTATTGCGACTTCCTGCGCGGCTGGTTCTGCCCTAGAGCCTATGTCTGCCGTGCCGGGTGCGATTAGCAGGTTTAGCATTGATAATAAAAAAAACCGCTTCGAGACTATCGGTAATGTGGAGCCTATTGGTATTTGCGGTTCAGGTATAATCGATATTTTGGGTGAGTTAATCAAGAACGATATGATGGATGAGGATGGATATATTAAAGGTAAAAAAGTTTTTGAGATAACTGATAATATTAAAATCACTCAATCGGATATAAAAGGGGAGAGCGGTCTTTTGTGGAGTAAGGCGGCTATATCTCTCGGAATAAAAGCATTATTAGAGGAAGCAAATTTAACTACAAATGATTTGGATAAGGTTTTTCTTGCGGGTTCTTTCGGCACTTACATAGATAAGGAAAACGCCAAGAGAATTGGTCTTGTTCCGGACATTTCAACTGATAAGATAATACAGGTTGGTAATGCAGCGGCGCTTGGAGCGATTGAAATATTATTGTGTTTGGAGATGAGGAACCTGGCTCGGAATTCGGCGAATAAGATAAAACATATTCATCTTGAAAGCCTCCCCGATTATGGCGAGAGATTGATGTTAGTCGAACAGAAATTTAAGAGTTTGAAGGTAAGCTGAAGATGCTAAAATTCAAAAAACAAGCAGATATACTGCTTTCACTTTTTAAAGGTTTGATGTTTCCCTCAGTGCTGTTTAAAAAATGAAAAATATTTATGGAACCTGATAAATTTAAGAACTTATGTACGAATACTTTTGAATCACTTTTTGTTAAAGCAGAAGAATCGGATAAAAGACAATACTTAACCAGTTTTTTTGCGTTTTATAAGTTGTCTGACAAATGGATACTTGATTTTATAACAAACTATGTTTTTGGTGAGATCCTTGATATCCTCAATACTTTCAAGATTTTTCAAGATTCTACGGAAGTTGATAAGAAAATCAAAACAAGGGCTAGAATGCTAATGTATTGTCATATAGTAGAAGCAGAATTGATCTATATGGTTATTTTTAATATGATTAGAACAATCAAAAAATTAGAATATTCTCCAATTATCAATGTCTCGACTAAAAGTAATAAAATTCAAGAATTGGAATATGCTTATAAAAAAGTTAAAGAAATAGTGAAAGAAGGTTCTGCCCTTGGTTTACAATTCGATTCAATGTATTCTGAAATATATTTTAATCAACTACGCAATGCATTCAGCCATTCACAATATTTTTTAGATAAAGATGGAGATTTAATTATATCAAGAAATATTTCTCCGACAACATCAAGAATATTTAAAAAATCGTCTCAAAAAACTCATTATAAATATGAAGAAATTGAAGAAATTTTTAATAAAACTTTAGTATATGTTGATACGTTTATTGGCACATATAAAAAGTTTTTGCTTGAATTTAAGGATGGAACAAGTAATCCTATAATTTTTGGTAATATGCGTTTTGATAAATCAACAGGTAGATGGTTATTTTAAAAGTAATGGTTTTTATTACTTGATGAATGATTAATTTATTTAAAAGTCTAAATTTGGTTTTGTTTTTTAAGTATGACAAAAACAAGTCTTAATCCAATACTAGAAATCGTAAATTTATTAGAATCAAAGAAGGAACTTGATTATTACATTGAATATTTTAAAAAAAGAGAAAAAAAATTCAGCAGAAATGCCAATGTGGTTAAGAAGATTAGAAAATTTTTAAGAGATAGAGATACAGAACCAATGTTAAGATTCCGCCAGGTTTTCTCTGAGGTATTTATTTTGGAAGTATTAGAAAAGCATCGTTACGATTACTTAATAGACTACAAAAATAAAAAAAATGGAAAAGATGTTGATTCTTGTATAGAAATATCTAAAGGAATAAAGTTATTACTTGAAGTCTATACTCCCTGGGAAAACAAGTGGCTAAACCATTTAACTGATAAATCGTTTACACGGAAAGAAGCAAGAGGAAGAAACTTCCGAGGTCCATGGAGAGAAGACTACTATGCATGGAGAGATAAAATGTTTAATGAGGTTGTATCCAGGATGAATAAATTTGCAGAAGGTAATTATTATAAGTTTTTATTATTCAATATGTCTGATTTTGGACCTAATAAATGGGATGTTTTTTGGGATAGGTATATTGAGACAGACGCATATTTTAACAGGGGTAAACATAAAGAGGAAGTTGTGGATCGACTTGAAAAAAGGAGAAATATTAAAAAATTCTACTCAGGAGTAATTTTTCTATCAATAATTAAATCAGAAGGCGTAAATTATGTAGAAATTTATTATAAATTATTTACAAATAAAGATAAATATCTTAAGAAATTTATAGGAACTCTTTTAAAAGAAGATAGTCCCCGTGAGTTGTATAATGTTATTAGGATTCTTTTTACTAATTTTAGGGATAAAATACGGCTTTATAGATACCTGCGTACTAAAAAATAAACAGGGATACCTACGAAAAGATTACATCGTTTGATTAACTAATGTATTTTGGATTTGGGGGTTGGGATTTAGTTTCGACTTTGGACTGGCTCTTTTTTTCTTTGTGTCCTCTGTGGTAAAATTAGTTTTGGGGTGGTGGTTTTGTGGTTTTTTATCGTAGATTATTCTGCCATGGGTACGATTTTGGAGTCACTCATATGCTGATAAGAAAATTAGGAAAAAACACACTTGACTTTATTATAAAATTCTCGTATGTTTAAGTTATGTTCAGTATTAAAAAACGTTTATGTTTTTATATTGAAGAAGCTGGGAAAATTTTTGTTAAGCTCACTGAAATAAGGAGAGCTCAATAAAAATTACGCTAAAAAAGTTTTGTCTATACCAATGTTTATTTCGTTTTCTATTTATGGTTGAGGTTTCAAGTGAAGGTTTGAAGTAATTTGAATAATCGTGTATAATCTTAAGGAGGTGTATAGAGGAAAAAGGTTATCGATATTTTTTTGTTTAATTCACCCAGTGCAAATTATTTCTTAAAATATAAAGAAAGGAGGTTTTGATGGAAAAAGCAGTAAAGAGAAGAGAGTTGTGGCTAAAGTGGATTTTATATGGCTTACTTGTGTTTGTCGCTTTCTTTGTTGTTACTCAACATGCTGAAGCGGCAGTTACTGGAAAGATTGCCGGTGTTATTGTAGATGCTGAAACAGGTGAACCTCTACCTGGTGTCAATGTTTTAATCGAAGGCACCAATAGGGGGGCTGCCTGTGATGCGGATGGTTATTATTACATAATAAGATTGGAGCCGGGGACTTATAATGTTCAGGCGAGAATGATGGGCTATAAAAGCGTAATGAAGATCGGTGTTAGAGTTGCATCCGGGCATATGACCCCGCTTAATTTTGAATTAGCGTCAACAGTTGTGGAAGGAGAAGGCATAACAATCCAGGCTGAAAGGGAAGTTATCAAGATGGATCTTGCCGGAAGTTCTTTCTCTGCGGATAAAAGTGAAATAGAAGCTGTTCCTCTTATCTCAGACGTGACTCAATATCTCAACTTACAGGCCGGGATAGATGGCTGGAGTGTTAGAGGTGGTGGTATAGATCAGACTAGATTGATGGCTGATGGATTATTGCTTGTTGACCAGAGAGCAAATGAACCTATACTGATGCCTAACTTAAGCGAAATAAAAGAGCTTAGTTTAATAAAAGGGGGATTTAACGCGGAATATGCGAATGTTCGTTCGGGAGTTATAAATGTGATTACGAGGGAAGGTTCTCCAGGTAGATACGAAGGTTCCTTTGAATTCAGATATACTCCGGGTTATCAAAAGCACAGCGGTACATCTATCTTTGACCCTGATAATTACAATAACGCGGTGTTTTTCTGGAATAAGCTGGATACGGGCTACGTATGGAATATAGTGGGAGGAGATACTGTTGGTCGTGATACGGTTATTAAATATGATAGTATATGCTGGAAAGGTACTGGTAGTGTATGGGCGAATCGTATAAGCCCGTTTTACGATACACTTAAGGCAAAATCATATCCGAGTTTCCGAGGATGGGAACGAGAGGCAGCAGCCGACGCTGATATCATCACTCCTGAAGAATATCGGGATATGTTAATCTGGCTGCGTCGTATTGATACTGAAGGAGATACTTCTTTGCCCAGTTGGGATGAACTTATGCCGGATTCAGCATATGCTCCGATTTATGACTATACAGGAGGCGACACTACGGTCGTGGGATATGAAAAGTTTGCTTGGGAACCAAGAGAAGGGGAAGAATGGCCAGGTAAATACGGCGATAAGCCGGATTGGACATTGGACGCCGGCTTTGGAGGTCCCATTCCAGTTATTGGCGCGTATCTGGGTAATATGAGCTTTTATGCTTCTTACAGAGACCACAATGATGCCTTTGCGCTTTCCGACAGCAGGGATTATTATAGGGAACGCATGACAAGTTTAAAACTGACCTCACGTTTTGGGAATATTAAGCTGAATTTAAGGGGCGCTTACTCGATTATAAATTCCCTTTCTCCGTGGGCGGCAGGGTATCAAATGGGTAATGCAAATTATTTTTACGGGTATAACGGACAGGCTTACTTAAGAAGTGGAATGGATATAATAGACCCCACCGGGGAGTGGAATGGAATAAATCACGGGAGTGATAAGTTGGGAAATCTGTATAGAGCAAATGCGTTATCTCCGTTAGATGTTACTTCCAAAATGTACGGTCTTACGCTACAGCACGCCTTGAGTGAGAATACTTTTTATGATGTGAAACTCACCTACTTACGCACAGATAATTATGCTAAATTTTATTATGATGTGCCGAGGCGTATAATGGGAGATACAGTGGTGAGATGGTTTGGAGATATGGTGATAGGTGGGGGGGAATATGCGGTTGATAATATACCGTATGGATTTGCTGACCCTGATGAGGAAGAGGCCGTAATTACGGATATAGGTGGTTCGAATTATGGATCCACTCATCAACTTGGAACCTGGAATACTTCATGGTCAGAGACCTACAATGCGAGTTTTAATATGACTTCACAGTTGGATAAGTATAATCAGCTAAAATTCGGTTTTTCGTTTCAGTACGATAGACTGAATGAATATTGGATTGCTACTGACGGTTGGACTTGGCCGCCGGATACCGTAGATCCAACTGAGCATTCCGGTCAACAATATATATATACCAACTACGATGCCTCACCGATTCTCGCAGGTGGCTATATTCAGGACAAAATTGAATTCGAAGGAATGTTTGCCAATTTTGGTTTGAGGTTCGATTACTCGGATCCAAATACCGAGTGGCCAACGACTGAAGATAGATATTCGTTGTTTTATTCCGCGTACATGAAAGATTCATTGATGGCTCAGATGCCTATGGAGGATGCAAGTGCGGCCTTTAAGTTGAGTCCCCGTCTCGGTATTTCATTTCCTATATTGGAGAGGAGTAAGTTGTTCTTCAATTACGGACATTTTTACTCTCTGCCGGCAAACGCATATAGGTATAAGATTATCTGGGGCGATTATAGAACTTCGATTATTTTCTTGGGTAATCCGTCTCTGGATATGGAGAGGACAATTTCTTATGAGGTGGGTTTTGAAAGCAGTATAGCCAACACTTACCTTGCAAGGGTTGCCGGTTATTATAAGGATACCGATAATGAATATGCTAATGTTACCTACACTGATTATTACGAGGATGTTAATTATATCACGGTTGAAAATAGCGGGTATGGTGATACAAGGGGTTTTGAATTTGAGTTCAGAAAAGCTCATGGAAGGTTTCTTACTTTTTGGCTGAATTACGATTACAGAGTTACGACTTCAGGGCAGATCGGAAGAGATGCTTACTATGAGGACCTGGTATTGAATCAAACTGAAGGTAGAGTAATGCCCGAAGAGGAAGATCCTCTTCCTCGACCAGTTTTTAGAGCCCAGGTTACATTAAAATCGCCCCAGGATTGGGGAATATTTTTAGGAGGTTATAATCTTTCATTTCTGTACAGCTGGAGAGCAGGCTATTATGATACGTATATGGGCGATTTTGGAGAAGAATCGAGAAATGAATTGCGAAACAATATCCGGTGGCAGGACGAACGTAATGTGGATATAAGCCTAAGAAAGAGTTTTGTGGTTGGTGGCGCTCCGATTACTTTGTTCTTTGATGTGCACAATGTTTTTGATTGGGGGACTTTATCTTCTCAGGGCTTCAGTGACGGCTTTGACCGAAACGATTATATACGTTCCCTGCATCTTGAGGCATTTAATGAAGGACTGTGGTTAGACGATCCTTATAGAAACGGTCCGGCGGAAGGAGAAGAACCGGATCACATCGGAGATTTACGAAGTGAAGAGAAACCATATATAGATAATCCGGGCAGAGAATACCTTTGGTACCTCAACCCGAGATACGTGCAGTTTGGGATAAGGTTCTCTTTTTAGTACGAGGAAAGGAGGTTATTGAAAATGAGACAAAAGAAATTATTAATATTACTGCTGACTTTATTTTTAGTGAGTACTGCTCACGCCCAGCTTTTTAAAACCATCGATGTGGGAAAACTGCAAGCCTATGTATATGATCATGGTTGTATGAGTGAAGATGTTAGGAATTGTGGTAATGTTTATTACTTTAGAGGCAGTTATGTTACCAGGGATGACATCGTTTACGATAATTTCGAATGGCCGGGAGGGCTTCTTAAGGATGCCGGATTGCTTTTTGGGGCTAGAAACTGGACAGATACCACCGGGTATACCTGGGATGCTTATATTACCGGACACGCCGCTCGTAAACGAGGCAATATAAATTATCAATTTGCTGTTCCGGATGAAGAGGGTTATTATATACGCAGGTATATGAGATATCCTCTTCCGCAGATAATTGTGGATGGACTGCATTTGGAAGCTCCGTTCCCAATGTCCGGAGACGAGGTGGCGCCCGAAAGAATGTGGGGAACTGCCGATATAATGGTTGAATCCAACGTTAGGCTATCGATGGGTCTTGATGTCAAACAGAGAGTGTTAGCCTGGAGTCAGCCAGGGCATGATGATTACATTATATGGGATTGGACATTTGTGAATACGGGGAATGTAGATAGGGATCCGGAAATCGAACTTCCCGGGCAGACATTAAGTGATATTTATATTACCAGAGTTATAGAGGCTATGATAAACGGTACTGGGGACAATAAAGTAATGGATACCTGGGCGGGAACAACAGAAGATCATGACACGAGACTTTCCTATCCTCAGGATGATGATTCTCTTCGGATTAATTATGTTACTCCTCTTAGGGCTGGGGGTGCGGGTTATGATAGTTATGGTAAAAAACCCGGTACAGCGAGGACTCTTATGGACGGAGCCCGTTTTGGTGGCTCGGCGGTTTTATTTGCCCCTAAATCATGCGATGTTCCGCAGAGCCATCCTATTTCGGATGTTTCCGCGAGTAATGACCCTGCCCAGCCAAGTATGCATACAAGTGTGTTGGGGAATCCCAGCTTTATTATATGGGATTTTCCGGGAATGGACAGCGCTGGTTACCTAAGTGCTTATGAAGTGATGGTGAAGGGAGTATTTGGTATCGACTCGACAAGCCCTAATTTTCAAGATGCTTATTATATGGATAGTGTTTACAATGTTTACGATACTACTGCGAGCGGCGCGAAGACTCATTATGAACAGCCTCTGGATAGATGGGGAGAGTTGGACCCATCCAGGGGATGGATCTATATGACAGATATTCCTGAGGGTTCCGACTATCGCAGGTTTGATCAGCAGGAGCATTTTTCTATAGGACCTTACCAGATGGAATTCGGGGATACTCTGAGGTATGTATATGCTTATGTAGGTGGAGCAATAAGCCGGAAGACTTCATACCTCCTGGGAGATGCGTGGAATAATGGTCAGGCCGCTTCTTACAGCTGGCTGGCAGAATTAGATTCGGCTCAAATGGTAGAAGAATTGGAGAGGAGAGATCCTATATTCGATATTTATTACGATACAGATCCAGGTATAGATCCTACGCTTTCACTTAATGATATAGCAAAGGACCTAATGGTGGCGACCGGAAAAGATTCTCTTTTCAACAACGGGATGAACGCGCAAAGAAACTTTAATATGAATTATAATATACCCGCTTCTCCCGCACCTCCTACGTTTTTTGCGGTCGATTCAAGATCCAGTATGATAGAGTTGAGTTGGGATTATGAGAATGGTCTTCCCTCAAATCTTGTTGGTTTTAAAATCTACAGAGCAGCAGGTGCATATGTATTTGAGAAGGCAGCAGAAATAATTCTCGGTGATTGGCAATTTCTCGATTCTGTCGGTCCGGCGGAAAGGCTATATGGTGATACTATAGGCATTACCCCGGGTGCTGATTACTATTATGCGTTAACAGCCGTTAGCGACCAAGGAGTTGAGAGCGGAATGTTTTTAACACAGACAACTCAGGCGGCAAGATTGACCTCTTACCCGGCAAGTAATCTCGATTCAGTAAGGGTTGTTCCAAATCCATTAAATATTTCTAATGCCGCAGTAGGAAGATACGGCGAAGGTGAAGGAAATAAACTTACCTTTGTTAATTTACCTGAAGAATGTACAATCACGATATTGACTGAGTCAGGAAATCTGGTTACAATCATTGAACATAGTGGTGGTGGAATTGCTCAATGGTACGATGGTCAGAGATATCTTGTTACGGATTCCGATCAGCGTCCGGTGAGCGGTATTTATATTGCTCATATAAGAACTCCTGATGGCGAAAGCGTTTCCCGCAAGTTTTTAATAGTAAGATAAGGGGGCGAAAGATGAAGAAATTTATTGTTTTTATATCTTTACTAATATTTGTTCTTTCGGTTAATGCCGGCGCGGCTAACAAGGTTGCCCAGACAGGCTGCGGTTTTTTAGATGTTGCGGCGGGAGCTCGAGCCTGCGGAATGGGAGAAGCTTTTACCGTATTAGGACAGGATGCTTCAGCTCTCTTCTATAACCCTTCAGGTATAGGAGAAATCGATGCCAATTTTGATTTATCAGTTGGTGGAACGCAGTGGATCGCCGATATTAATTATCTTTATCTGGCTGGGGTCTTAAATGCCGGAGTTTGGGGAAATTTCGGCTTTAGCCTTATATCTCCTGATTATGGTGATTTTTACGGTACTCGGGTGGCTGAAGGTACTGAATCAGGATATGAAAATATAGGTCTGCTGGATGTATCAGCGTTTTGCGCGGGCGTTGCTTATGCCAGAGAATTCACTGATAAGTTTACGGTCGGCGGGCAGGTTAAATTCGTTTCTCAACATCTTGGAGAGAATGAATTTGTGGTAATTGAAGGCGTTGACACATCATTTGCAACCAGGCAAAACGAGATTTCAACTCTGTCTTACGACTTCGGGTTGCTTTTTTACCCCGGTTTTAAAAGTTTCGCATTTGGTATGTCTGTTAGAAATTTCTCTCCCAGGGTAGCTTATGAACGAATTGGGTTTGAATTGCCCTTGACCTTTGCTCTTGGCGTGGGTGCCGATATTCTTGATTTCTTCGGAGAATATCCCGATTATTCGTTTAATATAGGAGTGGACATGGTGCATCCTCGCGATTGGAAGGAACAGTATAATGTGGGAGGAGAATTCGGATATAAGAATATGATTTTCGTTCGAGCCGGATATAAATTCAACTGCTACGCGGAAGGTTTAAATGCGGGAGCTGGTATTAGTGTGGCAGGCGTGAAAATCGACTATTCATATAGTACGTATGATTTAGAGGGATTTGACATGGTCAATAGAGTCTCCGGCGGATTTTCATTTTAGAAGAAACCGGACTCTGCGGGTTGAAGAAATAAATATTGCGTTGGAGGGGGTTGTCGGCGCTCTATATAGTTAGTAGGAAGTAGGTTAAAGATAAACGAGTCATGGTAATTTGCTATGGCTCGTTTTTTATGAGTAATAGTAACGGAGCTTGATATTGTGACATTAGTTTATATGATACTTATAATATTCTAAAAGCGAGGGTAAAATTCAAATTTGTATTGAATTTATGGGTTCTCGAGGTAAAATTCTTCCGGGGGTATTAAGCAGGTTATAATCGATGGTTTTTATGAAGAACAAAGACGGGTTATGGATGTTTTTTTTCTTTTTAAAATTAATTGAGCTCTTGACATTTTAAAAATATTAAATTATAATATGAAAAGAAAACCTTTATTGATTTATTTTAGCTGTAAGAGAATCATCCAACTCAAAATAAACTAAAGGAGGTTAAAGATGAGGAAATTATTTAGTTTGACAGTTGTGTTGCTTATGCTTCTTTCTATCCCAACATTCGCCTTTATGTCTGATTTTGAAGGCGAAGGAGATACTGTGGAAATGCATACGCGTTGGTCGGGTGTAGAATTTTGGTTTGTGGACGGATGGTTTGCAAGAGTTGATATCAGCGATTATTTACCTATTGAGGTTATTAATGCGTCTAGTACTGTCTATGAGGGTACGTATGCGTTGGGCGTAATATTATATGATACTGCCACTTCCGATCCGGGCGCAGATAAGTGGGATTTTAACAGCCGTCCTGGCGAAGGTGGTAGGAATCATTTTGCTGATGTAGGCTACGCAGATACAATCACCTTTCAGGTTTGGATTCCACCGGAAGGGGAAGGTGATTCAAGTCTTGTATTTAGACCTTACGCCCAGTATTGTGATTGGAGTGTGTGGGATGCTAATGACTCTATCAGTATAGATAGCCTTCATAAAGTAGGATTTGCTGCTGGTGGATGGAAAGAGTTTGCTGTAATACTCCCTGATACCGTCAACGGAGATAGTGTGTTCGCAGTGGGGATCCAGTTCGAATTTCCTGATACAGTCAATCCCGGTGATACAATTTATGTCGATTACATAACAAGTGAAGGAAGTTCTGGGATCAATATTCTACCGGAGGATGCAAGTATACTTTCTCTTCCCTCATCGTCCATTAATAATTTGAGGTATGAGATCAACTCTGCCGCACCGGTTCATATTGCTGTTTATAATACCATCGGTCAGAAAGTTAAGGAAATTGTTCCGGGATTTCAGGCGGCAAACGCTTATTCCTTGAATATCGATTTAGCCCCTGGTATATATCTATACAAAGTTACAGCAGGGAAAAACGGGAAATGTAGTAAGTTATTAATGCTTAAGTAAATTAGAATAATCTATAGCAAATTGATTTGAGTTGGATGGTTTTTTCTTTTAGAAAGGTCGAGAAGTAAGGGTTTTTAGTAAAAAAAGTTATTCTTTGGTTAAAATATATTCAAGAGAAAAGCACTGTTGAGTATCAAAGGTATCACGCGTGAAGAAATTGCATCGTTAAGTTAACTATGAATTTAGTTGGTGAGTGGGTGAGTTAGTGGGTTAAAAAAACAGACAAACAGTTTAAAATCTCTGTGTTCTCGGTGTGTTCTTTTTCTCTGTTGTAAAAAAAATTAAGATAATGAGTAATCGATTAAGTATTGACATGCTTTAAGTATTTAGTTATAGTATAAAAAGTCAAAGGAGGAAATATGGAAATAGCACCAGGAATAGTAGTTGATGTCAATATATGTTCGGGTAAGCCGGTGATAAAAGGAACGAGGATCCCCGTAGAAATAATAATCGGTAAGCTTGCAGGTGGAATGACATATGAAGAAGTTATTGAAGAGTATGGGATTACGCGAAAAGATATACTGACTTCTCTTAACTATGCGGCAGATACTCTTTCTCACGAGGAAATAAAAGCAGTAAGATAGAATGCTTAAGTTTTTAATTGATGAAAATATGCCTCGTTCTACAGCTGAAGCACTTAAGAAAATAGGGCATGAGTCAATAGATGTCCGAGATTATAACCTTTCCGGCAAATCTGATGAAGAAGTCTTTAAATTTGCTCAAAACGAGAAAGCAATTATTATAACGGCAGATAGAGGCTTCGGCAATATACTTAGGTTTCCCTTAGGCAAACATAATGGCATTATTATTGCAAATTTTCTCAATGAAATGTCAACCACGGAGATAAACTCACATCTCGTCAGGCAGATTCAAAGTTTATCAGAAGAACAAATTAGCGGCAGTTTAGTTGTCATTGACTCTAAGAAAGCAAGAACAAGAAAATCATAAACGTCTTTTGTGTGATTCGTACTATTTGTTGTTTCTTATTTTTTAGTTCGCAGTTCCTTGTTCGTAGTTCTTAGTTTAATTCCGACCAATAGTACAATGGTTTGAAATCTCTGTAAACTCTGTGTGTTTTGTTTTCCTCTGTGCACTCTGTGGTTAGCTGATTTCCTGCCGTAGTTCCCGTGCCGGCTCTACCATATTCTTAAGCGAGGGTATAACCTCATTCCAGTTTCGGGTTTTTAATCCGCAGTCCGGGTTTACCCAGAGATTTTCAAGAGGTATTACCTCTATTGTTTTTTTTGATTAAGTTCTTTATCTCTTCCTTTGAAGGTATACGGGGACTGTGTATGTCGTAGACCCCGGGTCCTATTTCGTTAGGATATTGGAAATCCTTGAAAGCTTTTAGTAATTCCATTTTTGAACGGCTTGCTTCGATGCTTATTACGTCTGTGTCTATTCTCGCAATCCATTCGATAATGTCGTTGAATTCACTATAGCACATATGTGAAGTTCAAACAGAATTCAAACAGGGTCAGACCTTGAAATGTGAAATGATTGGCTTTAGGATTTGGGATTTGAGGGTTGGGATTTAGTGACTTCGGTCTGCCGTCGTCGGTCATCGGTCGGTGTTAGTTCTAACACCTAATTTTTACCTTGACAAAGATTACTAAAACATTAGAATACCCATAGATTCTGTGATGTTATATATTATATCGTTGGTAAGCTATTAAACAATATAGGAGGTATTTTATGAAGGTATTTAGAAGCGCGTTTATCATGTTTTTTATTGTTTTGACAATAATGGTAAGCACAGGATGCGGCGGCGGAGGTGAGAAAGTGGAAGGTGAAATTAACTTAAAATTAGGGCATGCTCTCGATATCAATCATCCCGTACATAAGGCAATGAAATTCTGGGCTGATACGCTTAAAAAAGCGACTGATGGACGTATAATAATAAAAATATATCCTGGCGGTCAGCTCGGAGCGGAAAAAGAACTTGTTGAACAGCTTCAAATGGGAACACTTGACCTTACAAAGGTCTCATCAGCAGGTCTGGAAGCTTTTGTCCCTCAGATGAAAGTGCTTGGAATGCCATATCTTTTTAGCAGTAAAGATCATAAATGGAAAGTTCTTAACTCTGCTGTTGGTAAGGAATTATTGGCTGCGGGTTCGGATAGAGGACTTATCGGAATTGGTTTTTATGAAGCAGGGGAGAGGAGTTTTTATACTAAGAATGGTCCCATTAGAACTCCTGCCGATCTAAAAAATCTTAAAATACGAGTTATAAAGAGTCCTATGGCTATAAATTTATTGAAAACTCTTGGCGCTTCTCCCACGCCGATTAGCTGGGGTGAATTGTATACTGCTCTGCAGCAGGGAACTGTGGATGGAGCTGAGAACAATCCTCCTTCTTTTGTTTCCGCAAGACATTACGAAGTTTGCAAATACTATTCTCTGGATAAGCATACCTCACCCATGGATGTTGTGCTTGCGGGCAAAAAAGCATGGGATAAATTAACCGAAGCGGATAAAGCTATAATGATAGAGACTTTTAATGTGTCGGTAGAATATCAGAAACAACTCTGGGCAGAGGTAGTAAAACAGAATTTTGCTCATCTTGATTCCGTTGGTGTAGAGGTGATAATTCCGGACCAGGTACCTTTCATTGAAGCAGTAGCGCCACTTTATAAAGAATATGCGAAAGATGAAGTAATAAGTTCTTTGTTAAAAAAAATACAAGCCATTAATGCGGAATAATAGTAAACAAATAAGATGTCGGTGAAAAAATTTTTTAAAGTTTTATCCGAGTGGAGGAATAAGATACTTGGTTATTCTGTTATCTCTATTGTAGGTGTAATGGTAATAACCGTCCTGTGGCAGGTTTTTACTCGGCTTGTTTTGCGATCACCTGCCGTTTGGACGGAAGAAACCTCAACTTATATGTTGATGTGGTGTGGAGTGGTTGGTGCCGCGTATGCTTACGGGCAAAAAGCGCATATCGGTATGGAATATTTTGCTTATAAACTAAACGACCGGCATAGAAGGATGCTTGAAATTGTGATAGCCTTTCTTGTAGGTTTCTTCGCGTTTCGAGTTATGCTGGTTGGGGGTATGAATTTCGTTCGTAATGCTTTTGTCAACCATCAAACTTCACCTACAATGGGAATTCCTACAGGGTATCTTTATCTTTGTCTTCCTATAAGCGCGTTCTTTATAATTACCTACGCTATCGAGTTTATTTCTAAGGATATAGCGTTCTTAGCACGTAAGGGGGAGAAATGAATATACCTGTAATTGTAATGGTAGTTAGCTTTTTGATACTGCTTGTAATGGATGTTCCCATTGGGATATGCATAGGTCTTGCGACTTTATGGGCGGTTTCCGCTGTCGGAGGTGTGTCCTCCATCAATATAGTTGCGCCTCGACTCGCGACAGGTATAGATAGTTTTGCTCTCCTTGCGATCCCCTTTTTCATACTTATGGGGTTCCTTCTTGGAAAAGGCGGAATAGCTAGGAGATTAATTGATTTTGCGGAGGCGTTGGTTGGGAGATTTACCGGTGGTCTTGCATTCGTAAATACTCTGGGTTGTATGCTGGTTGGAGCAGTATCGGGTTCTTCGGTTGCAGCTGTAACTTCGATTGGCGGAACTATGATTCCGGAAATGAACAGGAAAGGTTACGATAAAAACTTTAATATCGCTTTAACCGCATGTGCCGCCACTACGGGTCTTTTAATCCCTCCAAGTAATGTAATGATTGTTTATGCGCTTGTTACCGGTACTGTATCCGTTGCCGCACTGTTTTTGGCTGGAATTATTCCCGGAGTTCTGGTTGGATTATTTTTAATGGGTGCAAGTGCTGTAATAGCAAAAAAACGGGGATATGGAACCGGTAAGATAATACCTATGAAAGAGACCATAAAAAGATTTTTTGGTGCTCTTCCGGGATTATTATTAATCTTAATCGTTATGGGTGGAATCATCGGCGGGATATTTACTCCCACAGAGGCAGCAAGTATAGCTGTTGTTTATGCTTTCGTTCTGGCTGTATTTATATACAAAGAGGTTAAATGGAAAGATATGCCCGGGATATTACTTCAGTGCGGTGTTACAACGTCTGTAGTGATGCTTCTTATCGGGGCATCGACAGGTATGTCATGGTTTATGGCGTCTCAGAACGTACCTGAGCTTATAAGTTCGGGTATAATGTCCATTTCAAGCAATAAAATTGCGATTCTCCTGATGATTAATGTTATGTTGCTGTTCGTTGGAACTTTTCTTGATATGACGCCCGCGATTTTGATATTCACACCCATTTTCCTTCCGATAATTCAAATGCTTGGTATAGATATTGTGCATTTCGGTATAATAATAATTGCAAATCTTTGTATAGGGCTCTGTACGCCGCCTGTTGGGACGGTTCTTTTTGTTGGTGTTAGTGTTGGTCATGGTAAGATACATGAGGTGTTTAAAAGCCTTCTGCCGCTTTTCGCCGTTATGATAATTGCGTTACTTCTGATAACCTATATACCGGCAATTTCACTTACTTTACCTAAATTATTCGGATTTTAATTTAAAGGCTAATATAAAGATATAAAAAACCCTCCAGGCTGAACTAACCTGGAGGGTTTTTTATTTAGTTCTCCATTTTATAATGGGAGAACCATTCTATCCATGATCTTAGAATCCCAGTCCCAGTGTGCCTCTGTGTACAGCATCAAATGTTTCAAGTTCCGAATAAGAGTAATCTAATCGGATACCTTTAACATTAAATCCCACACCGGCGCTCAAACCTTCTTCATCATAGTTGAACTTATACCCTACTCTTAGGGATAACATACCCATATAAGTGAATTCCAGACCTGTATGAATTCTCTGGGTATAGTCTCTTGGATGGATTGCTTCTATACTAAAAATAAGAGATCTATCAGGGTGTTCTTCTTCGATCAGATCGATTAGATCCATCGCTGCGCCGATTTTAAACGTTAACGGTAACTGGAATGAATATGTTTGATATTTATATTCTGGTGAAAAGTTATTTATGCTCATGCCGAATCTTAAGCTTTCGAAACCGGTGTAGTAAATTGTTCCGAAATCAAACGATAATCCCGAGACATTATTTTCTACAGTAGTAGAATCAGATAGCATGTTTTGCCCCATGTGTTGTGCTGCGTATCTGACGTTTCCGCCAACAGAAAACTTATCGGTTAGTGTTCGTGCATATGTAAGCCCTGCAGCATAAGCTCCTGCGTCTACGTATCCCAGTTCTTCATAACCTTGTTCAGTTGATTCGTCGACTGTAGTCCATTCGGATTGAGGGTAGTCGGTTGTTATAAGGCTAATACCAAAATTTCCCCACAGACCCGCGTTATAGACTAACCCGGCAGCATTATAACGAAGTAATGCACCCCATTGAGTTTTGCTGATTACAGCATTCATATGTGCGCCTTCCGAACCGACTTTGGCTACACCTGCGGGGTTGTAAAAGATACAGTTTGCATCCCCTTCCATCATGGTAAAAGCTTCACCCATTCCGGAAGCCCGGGCTCCGACACCAATATCAAGGAATTTTAGGCCTGTTTGCCCGAGTTTTTTAGCTCCATGTACATTAGTAGGTATTAATAGGATGGTTGAAAGGCAAAGTATTAAAATATTTAACTTTTTCATCTGTACCTCCTATCTCACAATATAGAAAATTTTATCGACGCTTTCGCCAGATGGGGTTTCTATATGAGCTATATATAAACCACTTGCGGGATATTGCTGAGAAGATGTAGCCATAAAGTTTTGTCCGGCGATATCTGTCCAAGGTTCGTCTCCGCTTCCATCTGTGTGATGAATAGTAGTCATTAGATCGAGTGATTCATTAAATATCTTTATTGTACATACACCAGGTAAGTTATAAAACATGATTTTGTTTTCTTTTCCCTCTCCTGAAAACTGTAAGGCTTTTGCATTTATATTCCAGGGATTAGGAACAACTCTAATCCGAGAAAGTGCCGTGCCCGGCGCTCTGGTTAGTCTTGCTGCACCTAAATTTCCGAAAGTCATATTTTGCAAAATTAGACTTTCGCCGCCGCCAATGTTATCGAATGCTGTTACGGAATAGTAATATGCAAAACCTCGGACCGCGGTAGAATCATGATATTCATAAATAATATTACTTGAGTAATCGATGCCTCCCGGATCGGTTCCTCCGCACTGGAATAACAGTTCCCAATCTCCTCTTTCCGTACCCTGGGATGTTATCTCATACTGGGTTGCTCCTCTTGCTCTATAAAGTTTGTATCCGTGGCAGGTATGCAAAACTTCGGACCTATCATCCCATTCAACAGTTATTTCATCCGGGTTACTGGTAACTTCTAAGTTTGGGGATGGAGGAGGTGTAGGAATGTTATAGCCGGAGTTGAAATTTGCCTGGGCATTATATACGTTTTTAAAGAGTGAGTCCCTGCCAGCCTCTACATATGAATCTTTTGCTTTATCGTTATCGGTTGGGCAGAGAGATGGATGATTTATCATCTGGGGAGGCAGCTTAAATGGAGCTCCGCCCCAAATCGTATCAGCCTCTCCGGTGTTCCAGGCTCTTCCAACCAGGTAAGACATCTTTCTTGACATTCCACCTGTAGCAGGCGCAAGTACTATGCGTAAGGATTCCCCAACTTCTACGTTCATCCACGGTCCGCAGCTGTAAGCTCCATCATGCTGACCCCAGCCTGGATTGTAGAAGCTGCTTGGCAAGTCTGTATGATATTGGGGATTTCCCCAATCTTCCATTCTAACAGTGTGATGTGTATTTGGGTATTGGTCAGTCGTCAAATACGGACTACTCCAGTTATGATCAACCCCTACCGCGGTTAATTCATCGGTAAATCCATAAAGAGTTCTGTAGAAACGTTTACGTCCTTCTTCACGGATTGGATAACTCCCTACCCATGGAGAAACTCTCCAGTCGGAATTAGAGGGGCATGTCATTTGAGGTTGAGCAGGATCATTACTTACGCTTGTTCCGTTATGCCAATCTGAATCCACATGGAGTACAGCTTCTCCGGTAAAATGAGGTTGTCTTAGATTGAAAATTGTAGGATCAGGGTCACCCCAGTTGTCTTCCGGTTGAGTATTCCAGCAATGATAATTGTAGGTTGGAATTCTGAGAGTGTCAGCGGTATGTTCTCCGTATGCGCTCATCCATGGCTCTCCATCATTTGCAAAAAAGACATCACGACTGAACATAACCGAATCAAGTGTACTTACCGGAAGTTCTATATGGTCATCCGCATCAACATTACCTGTGTTCACGAAAGTTATATCGTGAATTACGTATTGCGAATGTCCTCTTGCCGACCAAGAAAGTGTTTTTAAATAAAGATCAATTCCCATACTGGTTCTGGAATGCACTGTTATCATCTGATCTGCGGTTCCAAGTATTGAATCGGGAGCAAGCATATCTCCGTTCTTTGGAAAGCGGGAGCTGACTCGAAGTCCATTTACAACTATTTCGCATGGTGTGTATCGATAATATTTACGTACGGTTATGTCATCTTCATATTCTAAAGGCACGGTTATCCTTTCAATGTTGTTACTCCAAATACCGCATCCCGCATACCAGTATTCGTATGTGGAGTCGCCTCCACCGAAAATGGAATCAAGGTTTGCAAAACCCTTGCAGTAAAGCCCCCATCCACACCTTGTAACTTCCCCGCCGTAATCGTAGGAGTATCCATTTTCTCCCCACCCGTAGGGACCGCCCATCGCAGACCCTGAGTAAACATCCACCCTATACTTGCCTGCGTCTGCTGTCTTTTTTTCCTGGGCCTGGAGCGTTCCGGCTAATATAAGAATAAAGATTAAAACTGCAATTAGTTTAATATATCTCTTCATCATTATCCTCCCGTTTAAAAGCTTACCCTGACGCCAAAGGTAACAGTTCTTGGTTCAAGAAAAGTTCTGAAACCTATATCGGGCATATTTATATAGGGCTTATCGTCACTTGCGAGATCTCCTATTTTATCATTACCAGCTATGTAGCCTTCTGCTTCGTATTGATCCGCATATCCTCCTTCTCCATATATGGGTAGTCTTAGTGATTTTAGATAATTTTTAAAATCTGCCGTATTTGCTGTTTCATCACTTAGGTCTATGCTACCTGCGAATCCGCCTAAATCAATATATTCCCAGTCTAAAAGATTATATATATCTACGAAGAGCTCAAGACTGGAACCTCCGAAGCGCACGCTCTTGGATAATTGTAAATCAATTCTCTTGTATGGTTTCCATTGCGCGTTGTTTTTGAATTCATCTCCCTCTATTCCTCCAATTCCAAGCGGGTTATAAGCAAAGTATTCTCCTGCTTCCCAGGTCGAATAGAAGGTTAATCTCCAGTTGCCAAGCAATGTCCCGTAGGTTACAGGTGAAATTATACTCAGTTTGGCATTAATTCGAGGTCTTGCCAGGTTCTTAATTTGTTCCGGATCCTGCATACCATATTGGGCTTCATCCGATGGATCTTCGTAGTAAATTTCTCTGCCTGTATAACCCGAACTTGATACAGTATAGGTATAGTTAACCCATCCTGTTACCCATCGTCCCGCCATTTTTCTTAAAGAGATTTCGTATCCTCTTATATCTTCATAATTTCGATTGCTTACTACTGTATAATCAACATCATCTCCATGTATTGAATCATAGCTTATCTGGTTGTCGATATCTTTGTAGAATGCGGAAAGCCGTACTAGGTATTGATCTGCTATCTCGTGATCATAACCGAGTTCGTATGCTATGGTTCTTGGAAATTCTGCATTGGGATTTCCAAGGAATGTAACACCCTCGATTTGAGGTCCGAATCCTACTGTGTAAAGATCGGATGAAGGGCCCATTGAGTAGAATTGACCGTAGTTAAAATAGATCTTGGAAACCTCCGAAATCGGATGTGATATACCAAGGCGAGGAGCAATTGAGATTTTAGTTTCGGTAGGTTCTTTTGGTGTGGAATCCTCAAAGAAATATTTGTTGGCTGGTTCGAAGTATTTCGAATATGGCTCAGCCGCATACCAGTCGGTGTTGGGATCAAAGTACATAATCCTTATACCCAGGTTGGCAATCATTCCCTGAAATTCAATCTTATCCTGAACGTATCCTTCTATTCTACGTGGATTCACGTCCCACTCTCTTACCCAGGCGTCGAGACTTAATTTTTGAATTGAATCAAGGCCCATATCCAGGTAAAGAGGATAACGCTTTAAAGGATCATTCCACATTTCACCGCCAAGATATCCCCAGAATGTATGGAACCTATCGTCGTTATATTCTAATCCAACCTTTATTTCGTTGTATTTATTTATTTGTGTTGTAAGATCTGCTTTGAAATTCCATGTTATCATCTCTGAAAGATCTCTTGCATTAGAGCCGTTTCCTATATTGAAATGTATTTGATCCTGGAGAGATTCCCATCTCCGGTTCTGTCCGTATGACCACCAGCCATATGGTAATTCTGTGACTTTATAAGTCCCAAAGGTATCAACATAGGTCGTGTCTCTTATTTCACTTATTGGTGGTCCCGGTGCATAATTCTCGGTTTGTTGCCTTGTGATCCTTATGGAGTAGAAAGTATTGGGACTTATACTGTGGTCAAGAGAAAAGCCGCCTGCTTTTGTGGTAACGTCAAAAGGGTTAACAGCCATTGGCCAGTAAAGTTCTCCTTCCGAGTCGAGTTCCAGGTCTGTTCCTCTTGAGGCATAACGATTGTTTGCGTTCCAAAGTATTATAGAACCTATGTCGCCGATGGACATCGGATACTTATCAACAGTATTAATCTCTCTGTATATTCCCATGATTCCGATTTTTATATTTTGATTTAAACGATAATTTAATTTCAACATACTGTTCATATCAGAAAAATAATCCTTGCTTGTTGGCCATCTATATGTTTCTTTATTTGTCCTGTGCGAAAAGAAGAAGGTGAGATCCTTATAGCCAGGAATGACAGGTCCTCCAAAACCGGCATCAACCATCCAGTCAGGAAGTTGTCCATATCCTGTTCGCGGTCTCTGACCTAATTCTTCACAGCCGTCAGCTGTATGCTGATAGATAAACACGTTTCTTAAATCTTCAGGGGTTACTGAGTCATCATTAGTTGCAGCTACTGCAATCCACCCTGGAATAGCTCTATCGGAATATTTGTTATACAAAACGGTATCATAGCTGTCTTTTGTAGAATCTCCCCATGCGGCATTTATCCCTATCCAGCAAACACTATCATCTTCTGAGAGATAAGGATATAAATAGTAATTATCATTGTCGAAGAGAGAAGGACCTTTGTGTTTGAGATGAGCCGGAGTCCACCTGAAATTAATTGAACCATGATAGGCTTCAGGAGAACCTTCTTTGGAAACTATATTTATAAGTCCCGAGCGTACGTTTCCGTATTCAGCATTAAAACCGCCTTTAACGATGCTGACTTCTTTAATTGAACTAAGGTTTGGAGTAAGCAGAGGACGGTTTAACCTGTTATCGACCATCATAAGACCATCAACCATGAATTGAGTCTGATCGGCACTACCTTCTCTTATTCTCCAGTCCTGAACTCCTGCCTGCATATTCACATACTCTCTTATGTCGGTTACAAGCGGGGTTGCTTCAATTTCATCGGCCCAGGCTACTTCTTGGCTAGAAGAAAGATCCATCTTTATGACTTCTCTCTGAGCCTGGATGATTATACCTTCTCCCTCAATTACCGTAGTTTCAAGTTGGAATTTAATATTGGTGGTATGATCCGAGTTTACTCGAACACCGGTCTGGGTCACAGTTCTATACCCTATCATTCTTGCCTGAACATTATATTCGTCCGGGGATACATTTATTATGAAGAAGTAACCATCCGCATCACAGGCTGCACCCATTTCAGTGCCTTGAATAACCACGTTGGCGCCTGGTAAGGGTTCACCTGTTCCGGCGTCTACAACAACACCGGCAATCTTTCCCGTAACTGCCGCATTCGCGTTTGGATTAAAGGCAAACAAAGTCAAAATGAGTAGCAAACTGCCAAAAATCCACCTGGGTAACAATTCTCTTCCCCTTCTTGCTCTTTCCATTAAAACCTCCTTTCGTTAGGGTTTTCAACATAAGTTTAAGATACAAGATCGGAATGTCGGAAGACATGCAAAGATGTTTGTCTCATAAATATTTATATTTTCTGAGTAAAGATTCAATTTTCTTTCAGATCTCTCTACGTAAAACTTGTTGTCCATATAATAAAGGTAATACGTAAATATAAGGACATAATCTACAATTTTGAGTAAACTCTTAATTAGGGCCTCCTTATTCCGGTTAACCTAACAATAAAAAGCTCTCAATATATTCAATGTAAAACAGTTTAGTATTGCCTTTGCAAATTTCATTCTATTATATTAAATTTGGCTGACAACGTCAACAGAGCTTTTTCCTTATTTTCGTATAATCCAATGGATTGGTTGAATTTAAGTTGTGTTCGAGGCTAAGTATAGATGGTTTGGTTGCGGCAGGTGCTTGGAAAAAGGCCATAGAGGTTATAGGGAAGTTAGGCCTTCTCTTATAGCAATTTTAGTTAATTCGGCTACGCTGTTTACCTTTAGTTTTTTCTTTATGTGTCGTCTATGGGTTTCTACAGTTTTTATTGAAATGAATAAACGGTTTGAAATCTCTTTTGTGTTCTTGCCTTCGGCGACCAGCTGCAAAATTTCTATTTCTCTTGGTGTCAATTTTGAGTAGATTGTAGGCTTGTCTTGTGTAGTCTTCTTAACGTACTCTTCAATCAAGATATCCGATATGCCGGGACTTAAATACTTTTTTTTCGCCATAACCGTATTTATAGCGCGGACCAGTTCTTTAAAAGCGCATTCCTTGAGCAAATATCCGGAAGCTCCCGCATCTATCATACCCAGAACGTATCTTCTGTCGGAATGTAGAGATAACGCAATGATTTCAATATCCGGGTTTTTCGACTTGATCTTGCGGGTTGCTTCAATTCCGTTTAAGTTGGGCATGGTAACGTCCATCAGTATAAGATCCGGCGAAAGTTTGTTTGTTATCTCCAGGGCTTCTCTTCCATCCGTTGCTTCGCCTATTATTTCCATATTGGGTTGTTTGGCAATTAATGTAGATAAACCTTCTCTTAAAATCTTATGCTCGTCAACTATTATTATTTTTATACTCATTCAGGACTCCTTTTATATTTGTATAGGCGCCTTTAATGTTATTTTCGTTCCTTTGTTTTTATGTGATTCTATTTCAAAATGTCCGCCCACAACGTCGAGACGGCTTCGGATATTTAAAAGACCAAATCCTACATCATTTTCACAGTATGAGTCTAATGCGGAAATATCGAAACCAATTCCGTCATCTTTAATCTCTATTTGTATGGTTTCTTTATTTCTTTTTATTGAGATCTGAACTTTTTTTGCCTTTGCGTGTTTTCTTATGTTGACAAGCAGTTCTCGTACAGCTTGAAACAATAAAATACTAAGATCATTAGTAAGTGGTTTTTCTTTTTCGTCGTCACTGAAATCATATTTAATATTATTTTCTTTTAGAATATGTTCTGCCAGCCAATCAACTGCCGGTAGGAAACCGAGTTCATAAAGGATAGACGGGCTTATCTGTGTCATTAATGAACGGGTTGAAGTTATAGCATTTTGGACAAGATTGTGAACTTCCTCCAGCGATTTTCGAGTATTTGGAGAAGATTCTTTTTCCTTTAATTCGCCTATCTTGAGTTTCAAAAAAGCCAGGGTTTGTCCAATGTCGGCGTGAAGGGTGGTTGCAATTTTTTTTCTTTCATGCTCCTCAGCAAGCGTTAACTTATGTGATAAATTCTTCATTTTTCTTTTGTAGTTTTGTATATTTTTCTTCTCCATATTTTTTCTTTCAGTTATGTCTCTTATCGATATTACGCTCTTAAGTTCTTTATCATTATAATTTGGAATTGGATAGCATTGAATACCAAAATGTCTTATTGTACCGTTTTTTAATACTTTTGTTTTTTCGCTCACGGGTGAAATTTCGCTTTTATTAAATAATTTTTCAAGGGGGCAGTCCTTACAGGATTCTTCCCATGGAGAAAATATCTGACTACATTTCTTGTTAATGACTTCTTCTCTTTTTAAACCGAATAATTTAAAAAGAGATTCGTTGGCTTCGCGGATAACGTATTTTTCGTCAACAATTGCGAGTCCCTCACTGACGGCATTAACGATTGTTTTTAATTTATTCGCGCTTTCTTCAAGTTTCTTCTCTGCCAGCACTTTATCTGTTATATCTCTTGATATTCCAAGTGTGCCTATTACGTTCTCTTCTTCGTCATATCGTGGGATTTTAGTCGTAGATACCCAGTTTATTCTTCCGTCAGGATGAGTTTCCTTTTCAATCTTCGCCTTAATTGGTTTACCCGTTTCAATTATTTTCTGCTCATCCTGAAAGGCCTGTTCTGCATGTTCCTTTGTAAAATAATCGAAATCTGTTTTGCTGAGCACTTCTTCTCTTGGAAGGCCAACTTGATCCGCTTTGGATTTGCTTATCTCGACAAAACGGGAATTTTTATCTTTAAAGTAAATTAAGTCAGGTATGTTTTCGAGAAGGTAAGTAAGCAGGTTGCTTTTGAATACAACTTCTTCTCCCAGTTTCTCAATTCTTTCCTTTAGTTTTTCTTCTAATTTTTTCTTTTCGGTAACATCTCTTGAAATTCCTAAAATTCCAATTATATTTCCCTCTTCGTCATACCGTGGAATCTTGGTTGTTGAAACCCATGTTATTCTTCCGTCGGGATGGGTCTCTTTTTCCATTTTAACTTCGATTGATTTACCAGTTTTTATTATTTTTTGCTCATCTTTATAAGCCGACTTTGCGTGTTCTTTAGTAAAGTAATCGAAATCCGTTTTGCCTATTAGATCATCTACACTTTTAACTCCGAACTGTTCAGCTACTGATTTGCTTGCCTGGATAAAATGGCTCTTTTTGTCCTTAAAGTAAATATGGTCAGGTATATTGTCGAGTAGAAAAGTAAGAAGGCTGCTTTTAAAAGCAAACGCTTTTTGAGCTTCTTCTAATTTTGTTATATTATGAGCAAATAATACTATTCTGCCCGACCTATCACTGTTATCGCTTACTGGCAAAGCAGAACAATTGACGTTAGCACTTTTTTTGTCTTCGAAGACAAGGTTTAATTCTTTATTTGTATTTCCTTTTTTTGTAAAAGTATTGAATTTATTGTTAACTAACTTTTTTGAATCTTTTGTCAAAAGTTTTGTAAAAGGGTTACCTTTGATTTCATTTTTATCGAATTTTAGTAATTTAACTGCGGCTTTATTTAAATCTTCAACTATTCCTTTTTTATCAATAAGAAAGATTGGGTATGGACAATTATCAAAAATCAAGAAAAATGCTTTTTCATCTTTTGAGACCAAATATTTTATATCGTTTTCTATGTTTTTAGTTTTCTGTTTTACATCCACCAAAAATTCATCTTTAATCATCTGTAATTAGAAATGTTAATTGAGTAAGCAAAATGCGCAACCCTATGTTAAAATTTCCCCATTGATTTTAGTAACTTCTCTTCCCATTAAATTGTTGTTTGTAAGCGTCTTGGTAGCAATAAAAATAAAATTAAATTTTAAAAATTATAATTCAAAAATATATTTCAACGCAGAGGCACAGAGTACACAGAGCCCTTCTCCACCCAAATATTAGGACGCGGATAAACGCAGATTAAAAAGAATTCTTTATTACTAATTTACTAATTCACTAATTTACTGATTCACCAATTTCTAAACTCGAAACCTAAAACTATAACTCACACGAAACCACAAATATAACAAAGACCGATGACCGCAGACGGTAAACCGAAATCAAACACGAACTACGAACTACGAACTAGGAACTTCGAACTAATTTTGACCGCGCTGGATTTTTAGTAAAAGAATATATAAAAAGCTATAAAAAGACCCCAAAAAACAAAAAAGAAGGAAGTCATTAACTTGACAAATTTCACCTTATCTCTCCAGAATTTATTTAGAACAGAAGACCTCATACCTTTATATACGGCAACAAAAACAAAAATAAAAGGAACAATAAACGCAATATTGTAAAAGATCACATATGTTAAAGCTCTAATCCGAAGACCCGGCACCCCGCTTACGAAAATCAAAGTCGGCAAGTAAATCTGACCAGTACAAATAAACGTACTTAAAGATATGAAGAAACCGCTTATAACCGCAGCTATAAACACATTTCTCTTTCCCATTTTTTCTCTGATTACGGATTGAATTCTCTTCTTTATAAAATTGGGAAGCTGAAGCTTGACTTCTCCTATTTTATCTCTTTTCATCCCTATATAATCATAAAAAGAAAGAATTCCAACTATTATTGCCAACAGCGCCATAAAACCGAGAATAGTATTGCTTATAATGTTGGTAATTTTTAAAATACCAACAAATTTGATAAGACCCAATCCGATTGAAAAATATACCAGAAATACGACAGCACTATAAGTGATTCCTATTAAGAGTTTTTCTTCTTCCTTTTTCCCTAACATAGATAGAAGAGCTATAAGTAAAATTATTGCGGCAAACGCACAGGGATTAATACCATCGATCAAGCCTGCCAATAGAATATTAAATACACCAATATTCTTGAATCTCTTTTGTATATTCTCTTCTGCTTTGTCTCTTAGTTCGAATATCTCATCCCAGGGTATTCTGGTGTCTTCATTTACATATTTATCTACAAATTTGCTTAAGGAAGCTTTTTTAAAATCTTCACCTATCAGATAATCCTTGCCGATAAAAAGCATGGGAGTCTTTAGTCTCTTATTTTCCGGAACATTAAAAACTTCACAGAATGCTTCATTTGTTTTTGCATCTTCTATGTCGCTGATATTGTATTTCGCGACTGTTACATTAGGATAATCTCTTTCTAAAAAAATAACCTCGTAATTTATTCTCTCACAAACTTTACATTTATTATCATAGAAGTAAGCGACTTCTATTCTCTCGAAAGAACCAAGAGGAGGAATATCGTTTGTGGTTAATTCTGGAAAGTCGCATCCTGAGTCCTTATATTGTATTATTCTATCTTTAAGTCCATTTTTAATCTCGTTTACGCCCCCAAGAATGTATTTATCTATAACTATAATTGGTATGTCATTGTTCGGATCGTTGTATTTCTCTTCTATGGAAAGTAAATATTCGTAGTTAGCCGGATCCGACATATCAAATGATCTGACTCTTAAATTGTATGTTCTCCTAAGCGGATTTAATATTTTCTCTTTGACAAAAGCACACTCTTCGCAATTATCCGAATAAAAGAAATAAATTTGGATTGGGGGAGCTGGAGGGGGACCTTTGACATTTGCTTTAATCTTTAGGATGACTGTACTGTTTTCCGGATCGTTTGTCTCAATAAATAAGGACCTTGAAACACTACCTCTGTACTGGTGAGAATTAAAGGTGACCTTGATCTTTCCTGTGCCGCCGGGAGGTACCTTACGATCTTTAATATCCAATTTTCCAACAGTACAGTTGCAGGAGGACCTTATTTTTATTATCTCCAATTCATCATTTCCGACATTCCTAAAAAAAACAGTTTTAATTTTTCTTTTATTTTGTCCCATTTTGCCGAATTCGATTTCCTTACTTTCAAACTGTATCCTAGGTTGGGCATATAGACTAATTATAGACGATATCAAATAAAGAATTATAATTTTTTGTTTGACCATTTTGCTCATGTCGATAATATTATATCTTTTCACCCTTAAGTCAAGTTCACTCCTAAGCCCACTACCTCCAATTTTTTACCATCGAGAACCATAGATAATAAAAACAATTTATTTAATCACGAAATACACAAAATACACTAAATCCCACACTCCCTTTTAAATTCGTGCTTAAAAAAACACGAAAAAACTAATTTTTACTATATCGTTTCAAACCCTACACCTCTTAACCTTAGATTCGAAAAATATTGAAAAGCGACGCGGATAAAAAACGGCAGAATAAATCATCCGTTTGCTTATAAGAAAATAAGGAAATAGGTCTCTTGACTTTATTGTAAAAATCCCTATAAGTGCATACACATTATTTAAGATAAATTAAGCAGTTATTTGATTTAACCAAAGTGTTTATATTTGTTAAACAGGAGGTTAACCTTGAGGGAATTTAAGTTTAAATTGTTGCTAAAAACTAAAGCCTTCTTAACATGGGATAAAAATAAATTTGTTTGAGTGTTCCTTCCTTTCGGAATCTAGGTATTAAGGAAGGGAATCTTTGAAGATTTGAAGAAAGGAAGGGGAATATACATATTAATGATTTCATAATTAACGAAGATAATTATAATAAGTTAGATAAGGAGATAAGTATGAATTTTAAACGTTTAATGTTAGTTTTGGGGGTGTTTGTTATAGTTTTAGGCATAGCACTTTTATGGGGTTGCGAAAAATCCCAACCCACTGCTCCAGAGACAGGTGAAAAT
>Ga0307431_1000146_pt1 | contig 55924 bp, 55 predicted proteins | sample SalMarWE160170MG_FD_202155 | JGI IMG/M metagenome (GOLD analysis project Ga0307431, IMG submission 202155) | Salt marsh sediment microbial communities from the Plum Island Ecosystem LTER, Massachusetts, United States - WE1603-170 | ecosystem: Environmental > Aquatic > Marine > Intertidal zone >...
TAATAAGAGCAGGAGCACCACCATCAGTATTCTATGAAAAACAGGTTTTTATGGGTTGCTTTCCCCTACCACCGGTCAACGCTCACTTCGTTCGCTATAGACCAGGTGGAATTCTTTCTTTAAAACAATTGCATCATTGGTTTTTCTGAAGTCGTTATCCATTGAAATCAGTTTTTGATTGACCGACCTTGCACTTGCAAGAATTATCCCGTCGATTAGACTAAATTTTGTTATTCCTTTTTTACGTGAACTAAATTTGATTTGCGATCCTTCAAAACATAGTTTTTCACTTAACGGAATGACATTTAAGATTTGCCTAAGTTTGGAGATTCTTTTTTCTGGATCAATATCATTTTTCAAACACCAATCAGATATCTCGCCGATTTGAATTACCGATATAAAAAGGGGCTCATCCCTTATCAACTCATATATTTCTTCAAATGTTTTGGAATTTTTTTCACTGCGAAAAATTTCTATGATAATAGAGGTGTCAAGAAACATCAATATCTGTCCTCTTTATCCCTTTCAAAGGTTGATTTCTTTTTATCAATGCCTGCCAAACCAGTAAGCAATTTATTTCTCTTTATTCCTTCAGAAGGTGGAATTACAATATGAATTACCTCGCCTTTATGAAAACCTAGTTCTTCGATGATATATGACGGAACGATTATGCCTAAAGAATTGCCTATTTTTCTAAGTTTTGCTTCAAACACTTCCACCATATAAAGCTGTTATAACGTTATAACCTAATAAATGTTTTGGTTAGCAAACATATTTCCTTGAATCTGTTCCCGCAAACGGAAATTCTAATGGGAAACCTCCTTTTACATAGGCTATACGATTTTAAATAGCAGGAACACTCATTAGAAAAATCCGATTCCTGCACCTAAAAATGCGGAAGTTAGGTTAATAAAGGAATACTGGTTAAAAAGGGGGATAGAAGAGGTTCTTTTTATGAACTTGTGTGATTATGCCAACTTTATGCCAACTTACAACCATCATCTTTAGAGCTAGTAAAAAGGATATGATGGCTGAAACAGCAAAAATATACGAAGGAGTATGTTGGTAAACTAAAAAAATTAGGGGCGTTGAAGAGTTCCCTAAGAAAACACGATTTTCGTTTAATGATGCCATAACAAAATCCAAACTCATTCGCTCATGATCCAATGTTATTAACTCACAACAATAATCACACACACTTTTATAAATACAAGATATTTTATGTATTAAATCTTTGGTGTGTCCAATGAAGCAGAATATCCTTGAATTGGTTAAGAAACATGAATCAGAAATTCTAGAGCTGAAACCATCCTTGTCACAAACCAAAAATATTATTGAAACGGTTTCTGCTTTTTCAAATACCAATGGCGGCTCAATAATTATTGGTGCAGATGATAAAGGGAACATTATCGGCGTAGATGTTGGAAAGAAAACAATCGAGAATTTGGCAAATAAGATAAAGCAGAATACAGACACGCATATCTATCCTTCTATTTCTGTTGAAAAGATAGATGGAAAGAACGTCATTGTCGTTGAGGTAAAGGAAAGTAAATCAAAGCCAGTTTTTGCTTTTGATAGAGTTTACAAAAGAGTTGGAAAGAGCAATCATAGAATTTCGAGCGATGAGATTAGGAAGATGGCTTTAGATGGAAAGAAAATATATTGGGATGAACAGATTTGTGAAGATGCGGGATTAAAAGATATTGATGAAGAAAGCGTTAGGCAGTTTTTAAAAAGAGCAAGATTTGAAAGAAGACTTGATATTAGTTCAACAATTTCAGTTAAAGAATCGTTAAAACGATTGAAGTTAGTAAAAAATAATAAGTTGACAAATGCTGCAGTTATTCTGTTTGGCAAAAATCCTCAAAGATTTTTTATACAAACAGAAGCAAGATGCGCTCGATTTAAGGGAACAAAACCATTGGAATTTATAGATATGAAAGTGTTCGGTGGAACTATTATTAATCAACGGGAGGACGCGGTTGCGTTTGTTAAAGAACACATCAGGTTGCATGCGAAAATTGTTGGTACTGAAAGAGTTGAGACTTGGGAATATCCAATTGAGGCAGTTAGAGAAGCCATTACAAATGCAATTTGTCATCGTGATTATGAAATCGCAAGCAATGTTCAAGTGAGAATATTTGATGACAGAATTGAAATCTGGGGTGTTGGACCATTACCAGAACCAGTAACAGTAGAAGATCTTAAGAAAAAACATGACTCCATTCTCCGCAATCCCTTACTTGGAAAGGCATTGTTTCTGATCAAATTCATTGAACAATGGGGCACAGGTACTAATAGAATTATCGAAGAATGTTTACATCAGGGTTTACCTGAACCATTATTTGAGGAAATATCTGGCAGTTTAGTTGTGACTTTTAGAAAAACGAAACTTACAAAAGAATATTTAGAGGATTTAGATTTGAATAAAAGGCAGGTAGAAATAATAAACCATTTGAAAGAACATAAAAGGATAGCGAGTAAGGAATATGCTAATCTTTTCAAGATAACAGATAGAACAGCAAGAAATGATTTGAAAGAACTTATAGATAAAAACATTATTGAAAGAAAGGGAGTTAGTGATAAAACAACGTATTATGTTTTAGCGGAAATTTAGCGGAAATTTAGCGGAAATTATTTCCGCGTGCATACGCTTGAATAAACGATTAAAAAATTTCTATCAAAATCTAAAATCTGCAAAAGTGTTGACATATATTGTCGAACATAATGCGTTAATGTCTCGGTTGGTTCCTGGAGAGGTTAGGAGAAGGGGTATATCAGAGTATGGACGTTTTTCTACAAGAGAATCAGTGACCAATACAGTTTGCCACCGCGATTATGACGAGGCATCAAATGTTCAGGTTCGGATATTTGATGACAGGTTGGAGATATGGAGTTCTGGCAAACTACCACCAGGAATAACAGTAGACAAATTGAGGAGCGAGCGCGAATCAATACCTCCAAACCCACTTATTGCCAAACCATTTTTCTTGATAGGCTATATCGAGAATTGGGGAGGGTTGGGATAAAATTATTAAGGAGCACAAAGAGCATCCTTTAAATCCTAAAACGCCAGAGATAAAATCCAGTAAGAATAGTACTTTTGTTACTTTGTTTTCGACAAAAGAAAAGTTTGGGGAAAAAAATTAGAACTCAATGAGAGGCAAAGATTTGTTCTTGATTATTTAAAATCAAATTTATCCATTAGAAGTATGAACATCCAGAAGAAGTTTGATGTAACAAGAGATACGGCGAATAGGGATCTCAATGAGCTTATCAGATTGGCTCTTATCAAAAGAGAAGGAATAGGAAAAGCTGTGAGGTATAAACTAAAATGATTTGCGTCAGATGAATCATGCCTTAAACCCTATCTATGCGGGTATGAGGAGATATTATAATAACAGAAAAATCCTTACTAAAAAAGGAACTAAGAGTAGTATTTATTACACCATTAAATGATGCAGTGCAAACGTGGTGAAAAGTCATTAAATAAGACTTGCAAAACGAAGGGAGCGTATTACGTATCGAGTAATTCCGAAAAACATGGTGACCGAATGAAAAGCCTAATGCTGCTATTAAAACTGTATCACCTATCTGCAAATGATGTTTTAAACTTTAATACTATTTTGACAAATGGGCGGAATTCAAAAAATGGAGTATAAAGGAAAAATTGTTATAGATGGGCAAAGATTGAAGGAGGCTGAAATATATGAAGGAGTGCGTTGATAAATGGAAGTGAAAAAAGCAGTAATTCCCGCAGCAGGACTGGGAACAAGATTCTTACCCGTAACAAAATCTATGCCAAAGGAAATGCTCCCGCTAATAGACATACCTGCAATTCATTATGTTGTAAAAGAGGCAGTGGCCTCAGGCATAGATGATGTAATTATAATCACAGGTAGAGGAAAAATAGCAATTGAGAATTATTTTGACGAATCACCTGAGTTAGAAATGCATTTAATGAAAGACAAAAAGGACAATTTGTTAAAGATCGTTAGGGATATTTCGGATCTTGTAAATGTGCACTATATACGGCAGAAGGAACCTAAAGGCTTACCAGATGCTGTGTTAAAAGCGGAAAAACATGTTGGCAACGAACCTTTTGCTGTGTTGTTGGGAGACGATATAATAAAAAGCGAAAAACCTTGTACAAAACAACTAATAGAAGTATTCAAAAAATATGAATCTTCTGTAATAGCTGCACAAGAAGTTCCTATTGAAAAAATATGTAGATATGGCTCAATAAAAGGGAGAAAACTTGAAAACGAGCTTGATAACGATCTTTATCTTATCAAGGATATCGTTGAAAAACCAAAACCAAAGGATGCTCCATCCAATATTGCAGCTGTTGGACGATATATTTTCACTCCAGAAATATTTGATTGTATAAAAAAGACGTCGCCAGGTGTTGGAAACGAACTCCAAATAGCAGATTCTATTAAAATTCTAAAACAATCTCAAAAGGTTTATGCATCTGGGTTCAGTGGAAAAAGATACGACATAGGAGATAAGCTAGGATACGTTCAAGCAATTATTGATTTTGCACTAGAATATGAGGACATTGGAAAAGATGTTGCAGAGTATATCAGAGAAATAGCAAATAAATAAAATCTTTAGTCGTAGACTACGCAGAATTTAATTTTGAATTATCTCTCAAAGAATAATTTGATATTGTCTGCTATGTATGTACATTGTTCTTTGGTAAGTTCTGGATATATAGGTATCGACAGAATCTCTTCTGCAAGTGTTTCTGATACTGGATAACTGCCCTTCTTAAGTCCAAGAGTTTCATAGGCGGGTTGCAAATGAAGAGGTATTGGATAATGTATGCCGCAACTTATTCCCCGTTCTTTTAAGAACTGCATGAGTTCATCACGTTTTTTAATTCTAAGTTCATACATATAATACACGTGTTTGGCATTTTCTGCTTCGACAGGTACTTTAACGTCTTTGGAGAGATGTGTGTTGTAGAATTTTGCATGCGTTCTTCTCTGATCTGTCCATTTTGGCAGATGTGGAAGTTTTGCATTAAGTATTGCAGCCTGCAATGGGTCAAGTCTATAATTATAACCCTCCAATAGATGTTCATATTTTTTTGACCGGCCATGATTTACAAGGAGTCTAATTTTTTCAGCGATTTCATCGTTGTTGGTAACAACACTACCACCATCACCAAAACATCCTAAGTTTTTTGCAGGGAAGAAACTATAGCTTGCAACATCTCCATAATATCCGGGTTGATGCCCGTCCCATTCTGCAGCATGAGCTTGCGCTGCATCTTCTATAAGGAAGATATTATGATTATCTGCAATTTCTTTGATTCGTTTCATATCAGGCATCTGACCATAGAGATGAACGACAATAATCGCCTTTGTCCTGTGAGTAATGGATTTTTCAAGTTCCTCTATGTTTATTAATGCGGTATCTGATTCTACATCGACAAATTTTATTTTTCCGCCAACATAGGAGATGCACTCTGTTGTTGCAATAAAGGTATTTGGGACAGTGATAACTTCATCGCCTTTGTTTAATCCTGCTGCAAGTAATGCCAAGTGAACAGCAGTTGTCCCACTTGAACATCCAATGGCATATTTTGCCTTGCAAAATTTGGCATAGTTTTCTTCAAAGTTTTTCAGATACTTGCCCATTATAAACGAGGTATTATCGATGACCTCTTGGAGGGCTCTATCAATTTCGCCTTTTATCGAAAGATAATTTGCCTTTAGGTCTACCAATGGTATGTTCATCATTTTTCACCGCTGTATGCTTTTTCCCCATTTGGATATTCTAGACTCTGAACATCCTTAACAATTTTTATAGGATTGCCAGCCATTACCTTGTCAGGTAGGACGTTTTCTGTCACGACACTTCCTGCACCGACAAGTGCATTCTTACCGACTGTAATTCCTGGAAGAATGGTAACATTTGCACCGATTTTTGCATTTTCTTCTATGACAACACCTTCAAGAAACTCCTTTGCCTTGAGAGACTTAGGATATCTTGCATTGGTTATAACGACATTAGGCCCTATCCAGCACCCTTCCTTAAGTATGGTATATTCTGGGATAAATGCCTGAGAGTGAATTCGGACATTATCTTCTATCTTTGTTTTGAATTCTACAACCGTTTTTGTCCCAATGCTGACGTTGTTTCCAATTGTGTTTTCTTCTCTAATGTTTACGTTATTACCGGTTTGAAAATTATTTCCGATTATATTGCCTGCATAAATGACACTATGAGATCTAATAATAGCATTATCTCCAATGACTGTTTTTAATTCTCCTTCATTTCTTTTTGCCGGAGGAGCACCAATGATCACATAATCTTCAATAGTTATATTTTCTCCTAAGTTAACATTCTGTAATATTTTTGCAGTATCAGCAATTTTATTCATATTATCTCCATCTCCCTTCCAGTTTCAGCTGATTTAATACTGAGTTCACACGCCCTCGTGGTATAATATTCCTCTTCTCCAATATTTTCCGTCTCCAAAATTCCCTTCTGATCTTTTTCATCAACAAGTTTAACAAAATACTCAAGCTCATCCTTTAAAGGCTCATTTGCAACAATACCCTCCTCAAAGGGTTCTTCTCTTTCTACTTTTTCATAGGTCACAGTAAGCGGATATCTTACTATTTTCTGATTGAAATAATCCACATAAATTTTTTCTTTCTCAGCTATAATCCACATATCTCGCTTTTTTTCAGGGTGAGCACAACTGACCTCAATCGTTGCAAAAAAATCACCGTAATCAAACATAACTACAGCTGAATCTTCAAACTGTTCTGATAGGAGATTTTTCTTCTTTGCAAAGACTTTTACAGGTCTTCTACCTGTGATGAAATTCAAAATATCCATTGGATGTATGCCAAGGTTGAGTATGACTCCTGAATCTTTTCTTGGAGGTTTTGTGGAGTGGATATATCTACATGTTATGTACTGTATCTCTCCTATTTCTTTTACAAGTTCTTTAAGTCGTTTTATTGAATTGTTGAACCGGAATAGATAACCTACGGACAGGATGAGGTTTTTTGATTCTGCAAGTTCTACAAGTTTTTTGCTCTGTTCAGAGGTAACCGCTATTGGTTTTTCTACGAGTACATGTTTTCCTGCATTCAAGCAGTCAATTACAGTTTTGTAATGCACATCAGTAGGCGTAGTAATTACAACAGCATCAACTTCTTTGAGAAGTTGCTTATAGTCTTCAAAGAATTTTACTCCACATTCGTCAGCCAGCTTCTTCTTTTTTACATCCACATCTGAAATTCCAACCAGATCACAGTCTATTTCCGATAATGATCGCAGATGATTCTTACCCCACCTACCTATGCCTATAAGCCCAATTTTAGCCATAATGATCGCACGATATAAGGAGATAATTTATATAATTATAGCTTGTCGTGAACTATCCCTTTGATGAAACCGATACCATATCCTGCATGTATTAAAAAATAAAAAAGAATGCTTGAGATAACCAAACTTGGTTTCATTGTAACCTGAAATGAACTAATGATGGAGAGCAAAATATACGACAAGACAAGGACGGGAATAAACCATATGGGCAATATATTTAGAATTGTAAGGATGGAAAAAAGAATTATCCCTGTTATAAAACCAGGCCCCAGTAGGTGAGACATTTTAAGCGTCTTTGGATGTTTTTTTACCATTTTAGCTCTTGCTATTCCATATCTATACATCTGACGAAAGAGCGACTTTACGGTGCTTCTTTTAAAATGATAAACCTTTGTCTCCGGCGTGTATAAAATTTTATACCCTGCCTTTAGTAGCCTTAAATCTAATTCAGCATCTTGACCACACCAAAACTCTGGATCGAAGTTACCAACTTTTTCTACAGGTTCTTTTCGATAACATGCAAAGGACACATGATCGGAATATCGTTCCTCTTCAAATTCTGCATTTTGTACAAAGAGATTTTTTCCACCCATAAAGCTTGAGAAGGCTACACCGGCAGTTTTTCCAACAAAGTTTTGTTTTTCAGGTGAAACATTGGAACATCCTACTGCAACTATTTCTTTAGGAAGTTCAGATAATTTTAACGCAAGAATTTTTAGTAAGTTTTTATCCGCCGTCACATGTCCAGAGTAGTTCATCAGCATATCTCCAGTGGAATGCCCGATACAGACGTTTCGTCCTATAGATGTGTTTCCAGTTGGATTTTTTAGAAGTGCGATGTTTTTGTATTTATTGACATATTCTTTTAAAATTTGATCTGTGTTATCCGTAGATTTTCCCATGGCTATTAAAATCTCAATTTTATCTTTTGGGTAATCTAATCTGGACAATGAGTCCAAACATTGAGCAATGGTTTTTTCCTCATTTAATACAGGCATAATAAATGATACCTTTGGAAAAATTTCTTCTTCCATCTCGTTGGAGATATAAAGGTAACATATTTAACGTTAATTGAATTGTAGATTCTATTAATTTTGGTAAAAGATTTTAATGGTGAAAGGTATTGTCCCTCCAGTCGAATTAACTGATAAGTGAAAAAATGAAAATATTGATGATTCTTTCAAATCCATTCATGGTTGATCCAAGGGTTTCCAAAGAAGCAAAATCGTTGGTCAATAATGAGCATAAAGTCACAGTAATAGTGTGGGACAGAAAAAATGATTATTCCGAGAGTGAGGACATTGAAGGCGTTAACCTTGTAAGAATCCATAATACCGGATTGATGAAATTATTGCCAAATGATCTAGCTAGAAATCCAGTATGGTGGAGAAAGGCGTATAAGAAAGGATTAGAACTGTACAAAGATGATTTTAAATTTGACGTTGTGCATTGCCATGACTTAGATACGCTGCAAGTGGGCGTATGGTTAAAGAAAAAATTGGGTGTAAAATTAATTTATGATGCACACGAGATTTTTGGATATATGATTGCCAGGAATAGGTCAAAATCTGTGGTAAAGGTTGCATTTTGGATGGAAAAAAGATTAGTTAAAAATGTTGACCATATTATAACTGTAAACGAGCCACTAGAAGAGTACTTTAAATCGATTACAGGCAAACCAATAACCATAGTCATGAATTGCAAGGATTTGATTGGCAAAGAATATCAACCAACAAACAACAATATTTTCACATTATGCTATATTGGTGTTTTACATAAGAACAGAATGTTTCCAGAATTGGTAGATATCATTGGAAAGATGAAAGATGTGAAATTTGTAATTGCTGGAAAAAAAGAAAATTTATACGAGGAAGTAAAGAAAAGAAGCAAAAAATATGACAATATTGAATTCCTAGGCACCTTACCATTCAATGAGGTCATTCCCAAAACGATTGAGTCGGATGTTGTTATCTGTATGATCAATCCAGATGATGCTAACAATAAAATTGGCCTAGCAAATAAACAGTTCGAAGCAATGGTTTGTGGTAGACCCATAATTTGTACTAACGGCACTTTTTCAGGAAAAATGACGGAAAATCTAAATTGTGGCATTGCTGTTGATTATAATGCCGACTCACTAAGAGAAGGAATATTCAAGTTAAAAAACAACAAAAATCTGTGCGAAAAACTTGGAAAAAACGCATTAAAGTTATCAAAAGAAAAATATAACTGGGGTGAAGAAAGGAAAAAACTTGCGAATTTATATGAACACTTGATTAAAACGGATAAAAACTCATAAATAAGGTGGTTATATTTCAGGCGTCATGCTGAAGATAGGTGTCATTGGCACAGGTTCAATGGGAAAAAATCATGCCCGGGTCTGTTCCGAGTTAGAGAATGTAGAACTAGTCGGGATTGCAGATGTTGATAAAAAAGCAGCTGAAGGTATTGCTGAAAGATTTGGTGTGAAACCGTTTTTTGATTATAGAGAACTGTCTTCTGAAATAGATGCTGCAATTGTTGCCACCCCTACTGCTACCCATCATAAAATAGCAATGGATTTGTTAAACGATGGAAAGCATGTATTAGCAGAGAAACCGATTTGTGATAGCGTCGAAAAGGCAGCAGAACTGGTAAAAAAGGCAGAAATTGATGATTTAGTTTTAGCTGTCGGCCATATAGAAAGACATAACCCAGCTGTAAGATTTGTTAAGAACTCTTTAGACGAGGGAAAATTTGGTGAACTTGTAACCATCGTATCAAAACGTGTCAGCAATCTCCCAGGACGAATAAGAGATGTTGGCGTTATATTTGATTTTGGAGTGCATGACATAGACATAATGAGATATCTAGCAGGTGAAGTAAAATCTGTTTATGCAAAAGCTGGAAGATTTAACAAAAATATTGATTATGAAGATCATGCAAATATTATACTCAATTTTGAAAATGGAATATGTGGAATAGTTGAAGTGAACTGGCTCACACCAATGAAAATCAGAAAAATATTTTTAACATGTTCACAAAGTTTTGTTGAAGCAGACTATATAAGCCAATCTGTTACAACATCCTCATCTTCATTCAATCAAATTAATGAAATGAATCTATATCACGCCCCTATCCAGTACAATATTAATGAAGTAGCTTTAGAAAAAAGAGAACCATTAAGAAATGAGATTGAGGATTTCATAAATTCAATTGAACAAGGTAAAAAACCTTTGGCAACGGGAGAAGATGGCCTCATGGCTTTAAAGATCGCTGAAGCTGCAACACAATCCTACATAAATGGGGAAGAAATAGGGATATTATGATTCATGAATCAGCATATGTAGAGGATGCCGAGATAGGTGATGGAACAAATATTTGGCATTTCGTTCACGTTCGAAAGAATGCAAGAATCGGAAGGAATTGTAACATTGGAAAGGGCGTCTATATAGATACGAAAGTTGAAATTGGAGATAATTGCAAAATCCAGAATTTTGCAACTGTTTATCAAGGAGTAAAGATTGGAAATGATGTTTTTGTAGGACCTCATGTCTGCTTTACCAATGATCTTCGCCCAAGATCGGTTATATGGGATGAAGAACGGCTGGTGAGAACAATAGTAAAAGATGGCGCATCGGTTGGCGCAAACTCAACAATTATTGCCGGAATCACCATTGGAAAATATGCAATGATAGGAGCTGGATCTGTTGTTACAAAAAACGTTCCAGATTATGGCCTCGTTTTTGGAAATCCTGCCGAGCTGAAAGGTTTTGTATGTGAATGTGGCACTAAATTGGACAAGGAAACTGAAAGCAAAGGTAAGATAGTGCTAGTGTGTCCAGAGTGTGGAAAAAAAATAATCATTGATGAGAATGTCTATAAAGGGATGGGGAAATGATTTCGATTGCAAAACCATTAATTGGAGAAGAAGAAAAAAAAGCAGTATCAGACGTTCTTGATTCTGGAATGATTGCATGCGGTCCAAGAACGGAGGAGTTCGAAAAAAAATTCGCTGAGTTTGTTGGGACAAAATATGCAATTGCAACAACATCTGGAACAGCTGCATTACATCTTGGATTGCTTTCTTTAGGAATAGGGAAAGGTGATGAAGTGATTGTTCCTTCCTTTTCATTTATTGCTACTGCTAATTCTGTACTTTTTTGTGATGCAACACCTGTTTTTTGCGATGTAAATCATAAAACTTTCAATATTAATGTAAATAAAATTGAGCAGTTAATAACACCTAAAACAAAAGCTATTATGCCCGTACATCTGTATGGTCAACCTGCGGATATGAAACCAATTCAGGAAATTTCAGAGAAGCATGATCTTAAGATTATTGGAGACGCCGCTCAAGCTCATGGTGCTTCTTATGATGGCAAGATGATTGGATCTTTTGGGGATCTTGAATGTTTTTCGTTTTACCCTACAAAAAACATGACTACTGGCGAAGGCGGAATGATAACGACAAACGATAATGAGTTATTTGAAATAGCAAATTCAATCAGGAACCATGGTCGTGAGAAGACAAAATGGGGTTATGAACATGGTCGCATCGGGTATAACTATCGAATGACTGATATTGCTGCTGCGATTGGTATTGAGCAGTTAAAAAAACTTCCTGGTTTTATTAAAAAAAGACAAGAGAATGCGCGATATTTTGATAAGGAATTGAAAGATGTTGAAACACCATATGTTCTTGATGGTGCCAAACATGCATATCACCAATATACAATTAAATGCAAAAATCGTGAAAAATTGCTCGAAAAATTAAAGAAAAACGAAATTGGATTTGGAATATATTATCCAAAACCACTACACCACTATCCCCACTTGGAAAAATTTGGACATAATGATTTAAAGGTTTCAGAAAGACTCGCAAATGAAGTAGTGTCTCTACCAGTTCATCCAGTGCTTACAAAAGAGGAATTGGAAAAGGTTGTAGATGTTATCAATAAGGCTTACCAACACCACGGTAAATAAAACCTGATTTCTCGCGTTCATTTTTCAACTATTTTCCAATGTCCACCATTTGCTGGACCAACTCTTTGGATAATTCTTTCTTCCCATAAAGATTAAACAGAATTGAAAAAAGTTAGGATGAGGTAAGTGGGAATGTCATTTGTCAAATGAAAACAGTTATAATTACTAGAAACGAAAGTTTAAATATTAGGAATACATTCCTAATCATTATGAACCTAAAGTTTATAGATAGGAAAGAAGAATTGGCATTTCTAGAAAAAAGATACGACAAAAAAGGTTTTGAATTTTTTGTAATCTACGGGAGAAGAAGAATAGGAAAAACAGAATTAATTAAACAATTTATAAAAGACAAAAACTACATTTATTTAGTATGTGACAAAGGTGGAACAGAAAGAAACATTTACCGATTTAAAAGAAAAATCGCAGAATATCTCAATGAACCAATTATTGAAACTAATGATTTAGAAGGAATTTTTTCATATCTTGTAAAAAAAATAAAAAATAAAAACATGATTATTGTATTCGATGAGTTTTCTTATCTAGTAGAAAAGGATGATGCTATTCCTTCACAATTTCAGATTGTAATAGATAATCTACTAAAAAATACTAATATGTTTCTGATTCTTTGTGGTTCAAGTATAAGCATGATGGAAAAAGGAGTGCTAAGTTATAAAAGTGCATTATATGGAAGAAAAACTGCACATATTAAACTTGAGGAAATCCCGTTTTACTCATTTTATGATTTTTTCCCTTTGAATAATCTTGAAAAAAACATAGAATACTATGCTGTTTTAGGGGGCGTTCCTTTTTATATGGAAAAGTTTTCTGATAGAAAAAGCACATTTGATAATATTAATGAGCAGATTTTGGACAAAACCGGGCGCCTTTATGAAGAAATAGACTTTTTACTAAAGGAGGAATTGCGGGAACCTGATGTCTACAAAAACATTCTTACTGCCATATCTTCAGGGCATACAAAAGTAGTTGAAATAGCAAACAGCTCGGGGATAAAAGCTCATGATATTGATAAATATTTGAAGGTTTTAATCCGTTTAGGTATTATAAAAAGAGAAATACCTGTAACGAAAGTAAAAAGTAAGAAAACCATTTATAGCATTGACGATAACTTTTTTTCTTTTTCTTTTGTTTTTTCTGAGCCTTTTAAATCTGATTTGGAAATCGGGGAAAAAAGGAATACAGGGAAAAAATTGAAGATAGATTTTAATACATTTTTAGGTAAAAGATTTGAGAAACTTATTCGAGAAAAACTCATTGCACAGATGAATATTATTCAGCTACAGAAAATAGGTAGGTGGTGGGGTTATTACAGAGATTCTAAAACTAAAGAACGTAAAGAAATTGAAATAGATATTGTAGGTTTGAATGAACATACTGGTGAAATTCTTTTTGGGGAATGTAAATGGAAAGATAATGTTGATGGAGGAAGAGTATTAAATAACTTAAAAGAAAAAAGCAAATATGTTGAATGGCCAAATAAGAAAAAAAATAGAACAGAAATCTATGTTATTATTGCTAAGTCATTTAAGAAAAAGATTAGTGAAAAAAATGTTTATTATTTTGATTTAGATGACATTGAAAAATTTCTTAAAAAACAGTATTGTGTAGCCAAACTATGACTATGAACTACATCAAGTGTTACAAACATATTTTACTAATTTGGTTTATTGGACCAGACTATTGTAATAAAAATTTAAATGCAGGTGTTATTGTTATTTTTTTATCTCCATGTTCAAGGTTTTTTTCTTGGTTAAATGAAATGATATCCCCTTCATTAACATTGAATTTTTTCATGAAGGATAGTAGACCCTTTATCTCAATTTTACCATATTTTATTTCAATAGGTCTTGGTTTATCCTGATCTATGACGATATCTACTTCGTTTTTGTATGGGTCCCTCCAAAAATATTCTGCATTAAGTTGATTAACTAGAATTCCTTCAAATGCTTTTGATTTTGAATAGTTGTCCTCTTTGAAAAGAAGATTTGGGGATATTATTGTTGGATAATATTTTTTAAGTTTACGTTCTATTTTTCTTCTATTCCCTGAATAATTGTAAAGTTTTCTTATGAGAAATGATTCTTCAAGGTATCGTATATAGTTAGACAAGGTTTGTCGTGTAATTTGGAGTTCTTTTCCCAATTCTGAAAGTTCAATTATTTGACCTGGATTTTCCATAAAAATATTTAACAGCGATTCAAGGATAGAGACATCTTTGATGTTAAACAAGTTTGCTATGTCCCGATAAATGACTTTTTCTATAATGCCTTCTTTAATATATTTCGTTATAATCTCTTTATCTTTGATATTGACAAGTTCAGGAAATCCTTGTGTTAGTTTATATTCTTCAAATAGTCTTGCAATTTCCTTTTCATATAGTTTTATGTTTTGGAATTTTTTTCCTTTGAATCTTAGAAATTCTTTAAATGTTAATGTTTCAATTTTGAATTCAAAAATCCTTCCTGCTAACGTCTCTTTTGATTTCTTTTTTATAAACAGCGACTCCGAACCAGTGATAATTATTTTGATGTTTTTGCCATATACGTCATAGATTCTTTTTATTTTTTCTTCCCAATTTTCCAGTTTTTGTATTTCATCTAGAAGAACAAGATATTTTTCATTTTCAAGATTTTTATCAACTATTTTTTCATATTCGTTTAATATTTCTCGAATATCGGTTTTCCTGAATTCATCAAATGAAAAGTATAAAATATTTTTTGGGTTGAATCCATTCTTTATACAATCTTGGATTATTTTGAACATGAGTGTTGTTTTGCCCACTCTTCTGAGCCCCGTAAATGCTATAATTTGAGGGAGTTTAAGATACTTTGAAATTCTTTTATAGATGTCTCTTTCTTTATATTCTACTGTGAAAGATGTTTTCCACCATTTATTAGATTCTACCAAGATTTCTCTAACTTGTGTCATATATATTTAACCTATTATCGATTCTACGTTAAGTGTATTTAACGTATATTATTTAAACTTTGTGTTTTTGTAATGCTAATCAGAACAATAATCCAAATCAAAAACATATTTTCAGAAATCGCCTTTAAAATTTTCTCCTCAGTTTTCTCCTTATGTCCCCAGAATATTTCTCTATGCAAGGAATCATCAAATGTTACAAAGGAATGCGTTATCAATAAGGCTTGCCAACGCCTCGATAAATAAAACCTAACTTCTCACATTCTTCTTTGTTATATGCATTTCTTCCATCAATTATTACTGGCGTTTTCATTTTCTTTTTGATTTCTGTTAAATCCAAGTTCAAATATTCCTTGTGTTTTGCAAGAATAACTATTGCATCTGCATCTTTTATTACTTCATCAAAATCAGATGTAAATGGATATTCAAAATCTCTTACATATGGATCGTGAAGAACTGGATTTGCGCCATTTTTCTTTGCGATTTCATAGAATGGTTTTGTAGGAGTGTTTCTTGTATCATCCGAGTTTTCTAAAAATGCCACACCTAAAACCGCAATTTTTGCTTCTTTCAAGTCTTTTCCAGCTTGCTTTAGTCCATCTTCTAGAAGATTAACTGTATGTTCTGGCATGTACATGTTAAGATGCCTGCTTTTAATGATTACATTCGGCTCGACTTTGAATTTTCCATAAGTGTCAACACCATATTTGAAAAGCCAAGGATCCTTAGGAAGGCAATGGCCACCGACACCTGCTCCTGGAAAGTGCATGTTTCTTACAGGGTTTGCAGCCGGATTTGAAGGATCGTTTGGTAATGTATTTACAAGTTCTCTAACCTTGTAAACATCAATTCCCAGGCTTTCACACATCAAGGCTACTTCGTTTGCAAAGGCAATATTGACATCACGATAAGTATTTTCAACAACTTTTGATACCTCTGCTATAAGACTGTCTGTTGGATGAAGCGGCGCATCAACAATATTTTTGTAAATCTCCATTGCTCTTTTAGTGCTTCTTTCATCTATCCCTCCAATTATTCTTGGAAGCTTTGTAATGTTATGTATTAGTCGTCCAACCATAACGCGTTCATATGAAAATGCAAGGGAGAAATCATCTCCTATACTCATGCCAGATTCTTCTTCTAAAATTGGCTTTACGATATATTTTGTAGTGCCTGGTGCAACAGTTGACTCGATTACAATTAAAACATCCTTTGGCATTAATTGACCGATTTTATGACTGACTTCTTTTAGAGATTCATAATATGGTATTCCTTTTTCGTTAGTAGGCGTTTGTACATCAATTAGAATTACATCAGCATCTTTGCATTCTGAAAAATCATCAGTAACCTTAAAAGTCCCCTTTTTAACCACTTTCTTTATTAATTCTGGCAATCCTGGCTCATCCCCTCCAATTGGGTTTTTGCCCTCGTTTAACCAGTCAATTTTCCAGCCAGAGCGTTTTGATCTACGTTGAATTCCAACAACATTATAACCATCAACATCTGCAAGCAAGGCTGCGGCGGGAATTCCTACATAACCCATTCCGACAACAACTATTTTTTTTGACATTATTTAGGGAGAATGTCGATTCGTTATTAAATTTTTACTCACGCATTCCGATATCATCATGTTTAAATATCGATAGAAAATGCATGAGAAGTGAAAGAGATTGCTAAATCTTTTAAAATTCTCTCTACTGGCTGATTACTGACCATGCGAAAAAACAAGTGAACGTTATGATAGAACTACTGAAAAAAATTATGAGTTATGTCGCGGAGTTGCATTCTGCAGTTGCAGTTTATATTTGCCATAAGAAATAGTGAAAAAATTCATGACTTTTTCAGAAAAAAACGGTATTCTTTTTATAAGATGTTTAGATTATGGGGAAGCGTTATGAATATTTTGATGGTTCTTTCAAATCCATGTACTCATGATCCTCGAGTTCTCAAGGAGGCGAAAACGTTGGAAGAAGCAGGAAACACAGTTACAATCTTAGCATGGGATAGAAAGAGGCAAGCTTCAATAGAAGAAACGAAAGATGGAGTTGATATCGTTAGGTTGCGAAATACAAAATTTATGGATTTAATTCCTTATAATATCCTTAGATTGCGATTCTGGTGGATGGCAGGAGCAAAAAAAGCTTTAGAAATGCATAGCCGAACTCCATTTGACATTATTCATTGCCATGATTTGGATACATTACCTATTGGAGAAAAAATTAAGAGAAAACTTGGAATACCACTAATATATGATTCACACGAAATCTGGCCTTACATGATAGAGGATGAAGTCCCAAAAATATTAGTGAAAAGACTTTTATCTTTAGAAAAAAAGTTACTAAAAAGTGTTGATTATGTCATAACTGTAGGAAAATCCTCTAGAGATTATTTCAGACTGATTACAAATAAACCTATTGGAATTGTCATGAATTGCAAAGATTTAGCATATGAGAACTATCAATCGCCAAAAAATCTTGAGTTCACTCTAATCTACATAGGAAGTATGTCAAAGAAAAGATTCTTTCCAGAAATTGTGGATTTGGTTGGCCAGATGGCAGGTGTGAAGTTGGTTTTAGCTAGCTCTGCGAAACGAGGTATGGTTTACGAAGTCAAAGAACGTTGTGATAATTATAAAAACACAGAATTTCTGGGAACCATTCCAGAAGAGGAATTAATTCCTAGAACAAGAGCTGCAGATGCGACATTCATCTTGGTAGATCCAAAAAGCAAACATTATCAGCATACTCTTTTTAATAAACAATTTGAAGCAATGGTTTGTGGAAGACCGATAATTGTAACAAATAACACATTTGCTGCTGAAATGACAAAGGAGTTAGATTGTGGTTTGGTTGTTGATTATAATGGAGAATCAATAAGAGAAACCATTATTAAGTTAAGAGATAATCCCGATCTATGTAAAAGATTAGGAGTAAACGCTATTAAAAGCGCTCAAAATATTTACAATTGGGAAATTGAAAAAGAGAAACTATTAAAAATATATGAACGGGTGAAAAATGGTTAAAATAATTGGTGTTATTGGTCTTGGGCATATTGGTAAACCTTTGTTTGAAGCTTTGAAATATTATCATAAAGATGTTGTTGGTTTTGATAAGTTTAATAAATCTGATAGTTGGGATGATATTCTAAAAACTGATATTGCTTTTATATGTATTCCAACAAATTCTGCTGAAAATGGTAAACTTGATATGTCAATTGTTAAAAGTGTCTTAGATAAATTGGATAATGATAATTACAAAGGAGTTGTTGTTACTAAGAGTACTCTTGGACTTGGATTTATAGAGGAATATTTAAAAAATACAAAATTAACAATTGTTGTATTTCCTGAATGGTTAAGGGAGATATCAGCTTTTCCTGATACTCTATGTCCTGAACTTACTGTTTTTGGTGGCCCACCTGAGTTACTAGATGTTGTTCTTGAAGCGTGTTGTTGGATTAAAAGAAAAAAAGTAAATATTGTAAAACCAGGTGAAGCAGTTATGATTAAACTTGCAGCTAATGCTTTGGCATCAACAAAAATTAGTTTTGCAAATCAAATTATGCTTATTGCACAATCATATAATTTAGATTATAATGCAATTATGAATGTTTTAATGAAAGATCCGAGAGCTTCACCAAGATATTTAATTCCAGGTACTGAATATGGCGGTCATTGTCTACCTAAGGATACAAAAGAATTATCTAATCAAGATATGGATATTCTATTTAAAGCAGTTGAGAAAGTTAATGAAACTATCAAGAAAATGATGAAAATATGAAATTATATGATATTATCGTTGACAGTGCTGAAAAAGCGTTAGAGAAATTATCAAATCATCATATGCCACCGGGTCATGATGGACCACATTTTGATGTTGAAACACCTGTCAGAAATTCTTCACATTGGTTAATAACTTTTCAAAAAGCTTATGAAATAACAAAAGAGAAAAGATTTCTATGTGCTGTCGAAGAATTAGCAAATTATTTGATTAGTAAAGAAACACGCCCAATGGGTGCTACTTTTTGGCATCGGAAAAATCCTAATAAGGATTTTTCAAATAATCTGATAGGTCAAGCATGGACGATAGAGGCTTTAATTACTGCTTCAAGAGGACTTAATAATTCAATATATGAAGATATTGCACGAGAAGTATTTCTAATTCATAAATTTGATAAAAGTATGGGGCTTTGGGAAAGAAGAAATGTAGATGGTAGTTTCAACACTGTAGATGGGACATTTAATCATCAGCTTTGGTTTGCTGCAATAGGTTCTATGTTAAATGTTGATAAAGATTCATTCTATTTTTTTATGGATATGATTCCTAGGCAAATGATTGTTAAAAATAGTGGTTTGATATATATTCCTATAAAAAGGGGTTCAAATAAAATTGAAAAAAAAATTTATGGTTTTTTAATTAATATTTGGAATTTACTTGAGGACGAAATAAATAATTATAAAGCTATTGGTTATCATGCTTTTCATCTTTATGGATTTGCTTTACTTTATAAAAACATCCCGGATCATAGTTTTTGGGAGTCGGGATTATTTAAAAAAATATTATTATATCCTCTAAGGGAAGGATTTGAAATAGAACTCGATAATACTTTTAGTGGTAATACTCGTGGTAAGATACCACCTGAGGATAAAACATTAATTCATAATAGATATGGTTATGCATATAATCCACCTGGTTTTGAGATTGCTTTTGCTTTGTTAACTTTTAAAAAGTTTTTTCCATCAAGTATTGATATTGATAGACTTGCTAGTTATTGGGTTTCAAAACAGATTGATAGATGTTATAATTTTAAAACTAAAATGATGGGAAATAATACTGAGGATCCAGAAATCTTATCTGCAAGACTTTATGAAGCAACTCGTTTACCGAATTTAGAGTTAAATTTGAATTTAGAAAAGTAATATAATATTAAAATGTTATAGCTGGGAGGAGAAAAATGAAACAAGTTTTCAATTTATCTGGTAAAATTGTAGTAATTAATGACATCCCAGTTCCAGTTTGTGGCAATAATGAGGTATTGGTAAAAAATTTTTATTCAGCTATAAGTGTTGGAACAGAATCTAGTAATATTAAATCCGCTAAAGGATTCAAGATAAATAAAGAGAATATTCAAAAAGCAATTGATATTTTTAAAGAAAAAGGAATAATAAATGTAATAAATACTGTTAAGGATGAAAAAAGTAAACTTCAAACTTTGGGATATAGTAGCTGTGGGAGAATAATTGAATGTGGTAAAAATATTACTAATTTATCTGTTGGTGATATAGTATCTTGTGCTGGAGGGGGTTATGCAAATCATGCTGAATATATTGTAGTTCCAAGAAATCTTTGTTGCAGGATTCCAGATAATGTTTCTTTAAAACATGCAGCTTTTACTACCATTGGTTCTATTGCTTTACAGGGAATTAGGAGATTAAAGCCGCAAATAGGTGAAATAGTTGCTGTTGTTGGATTAGGTCTACTAGGTTTAATTGCAATACAAATATTATCATCAGCTGGTTGTAGAGTTTTAGGAATTGATATCTCTCAGAAAAAGATAGATTTTGCAAAGAAATTAGGAATTGAAAAAGGATTTATTGCAGATGATGAATTGGAATATAAAATCAATAGTTATTGTGAAGATATTGGTGTAGATAAAACTATAATCTATGCAGCTTCCTCCAGTAGCAAACCTGTTCACCAAGCAGTTGGGTATACTCGTAAAAAAGGTAAAATAATTGTTGTAGGGCATGTTGGAATGGATATTCCAAGAACACCATTTTATGAAAAAGAATTAGATTTTGGTATTTCATGTTCTTATGGTCCAGGTAGGTATGATAGAAAATACGAGGAAGAAGGTATTGATTATCCAATATCATATGTGCGGTGGACTGAGAATAGAAATATGAAAGAATTTCTAAGATTAATATCCACTAAGCAAGTTAGTTTAGATGAATTGATTGAAGGAGAATTTGAAATTGACGATGCTAACAATGCATATGATTTAATTAAGAATAAAGATACAAAACCTGGATTATTATTTAAATATCGAGATATTAAAGAAGATATTAATAGAAAAATTCAATTTAATAAAGCAAAGATAATTCAAAAATCTAAATTAAATGTGGGTATAATTGGTGCTGGAAATTTTGCACAAGCAAATCATTTACCAAATCTAATGAAATCAAAATATTTTAATTTACTATCAATTGCAACTAAAAATGGAAATAATGCAAAAAGAATTGGTGAGAAATATCATGTAAAATATTATACAACAGATTACAATGATATTTTAGATGATAATGATGTTGATCTAGTAATAATATCTACTAGACATGATTTGCATTCAAAAATAGTTTTAGATAGCATTAAATCCAAAAAAAATGTTCTTGTTGAAAAACCTTTATGCTTGAATAATGATGAATTAAAAATTATTGAAAACAATTTAGAAAAATATGATATTAATTTATGTGTTGATTTTAACCGCAGATTTGCTCCAGCAGTTTTAAAAGTCAAAGAAATAATTGAAGAAAATAATTTATTAGAAAAAGGAATGATAATTAATTTTAGAATAAATGCAGCGTCTATGAGAAACCATCCATATATGAACGATGCAAAACAAGGAGGAGGAGTTATAATTGGTGAAGGTTGTCATTTTATTGATCTAATGAATTATTTTATGGATTCCAATTATAGCAAGTTTCAAGTTATAAGTCCATCTTTAAATGATATCAGTTTAATAGACACTAATAATATTATTGCAAATATCAAATATGAAAATGGTTCTCTTGGTTCTATAATTTATACCACGATTGGTAATATAAATTATCCAAAGGAACAATTTGAATTCTATGGAAAAAATATGATTTTTAATATTAATAATTATGAAAAATTGATTATCACTAGTGATAAAAACATTAATATAAAATATGGTAAAATTGACAAAGGACATTTTTCATTGTTAGAAGAATATGGTAAATTTTTATTAGGAAAATCAAATGGAAAAAATCTACCATTAAATAATAAAGCTATTGAATCAATGAAATTGACTTTTGAAATTATCAGGAATTTAAAAAATGAAATTGGAAAACGGTGAAAGGGGGATATAATGGATATATTTATTGATAGTTTATTTGAAGGGTTTTACCAGCAATATCCATTGGTTCTAGTTGATGTAGGAACTGCTGGAGGAGTATCAGATAGGTGGCAACAAGCCAACAAACACTTGAAAACAATCGGTTTCGAACCAGATGAAAGAACATTTCAGAAATTAACGAAACAAGGCTACAATGACATAAAATATCAAAATATAGGAATCCTCGATAAACAGGATAAGGTAAATTTATACTTAACAAAAAAATCACATTGCTCTTCTGTTTTTCCTCCTAACATAGAGTTTTTGAGTGAATTTCCAGATCCTAAGAGATTTGATATTGTTAACCACGCCAGGATTACTGTAGATACGTTAGATAGCCAATTAAAACATAGTGATGTTGATTTCATGAAGATTGACACCCAGGGAAGTGAACTATTTGTTCTAAAGGGTGCATCTAATATACTTGAAAATACAGTTTTTGGATTAGAAGTCGAGGTTGAATTTACTCCAATATATAAAAGTCAGCCTCTATTTTCGGACGTAGATATTTTTTTAAGAAAGTTTGGTTTTCAATTGTTTGATTTGAAACGCTATTATTGGAAGAGAACAATTGGGAGCAATATTGGAAGGGGAAAAGGGCAAATAATTTATGCGGATGCTCTTTACTTGAAGAAATATGAACAGTTTGAAACATGCCTGAGTCAAAAAGGTGATAAACAAAAGGCAAAGGTATTGAAAGCAATTTCTATTTGTCTCCTGTATGGATATTATGACTATGCACTTACAATATGTGAAAAAGCACATTCTAAAAATGTTCTTACTGACTCTGAAAAGAAAATAATATTTACCAGCATCTTTAATCAAGCAGGAACGTATAAGTACCTCCCTAATTTTAAAGGAAAATATTTTATCGCCGGCTTGTTTCATAAATTATATGAACTTTTTAATCCAAAAAAATGGAGTCAATATGATGATACTTTAGGCAATTTAAATGACTATGGGGACTAAAAAATGACTAAAGAATTATTAGAATATATATCGAGCTTATTTCCTGAAGGAAAATTGAAAAGATATCTGAAGAGAATATATTTTAGGTATCTCAACAATAAGTGGTATAGACTGAATAAGATTATCAAAAAGACAAAGATACTAGAAGATGGACTTATATATATTGAACTTAAAAACGGTTTGAAATTCTATGACAATAAGTCTAGAGATAATCATCTTAAAGAAGAGGAAGCCTACAAATGGGCGATAAAGAAAAATGTATCGAATATAAAGGAACCTGAAAATTATAAGCAGATTTACATAAGAATATATAATGAATTTATTTTGAATCAACATTTGAACGAATTCTCTTTGGATAAGGAGGATATTGTAGTAGATGCAGGAGCTAATATTGGTGGCTTTACTATAAAGGCAGCAGATATTGTTGGCTCTGAAGGAATGGTAATTGCGATAGAACCAGAAAAGGAAAACTTAAAAATTTTGGAAAAAAATATTAAGGCAAATAACTTGGAAAATGTGCTGATTATCTCAAGGGGGTTATGGTCGCATAAGGGAATAAAGAGTCTTTATCTAGATGATTGGCCAGGCTTACACAGTTTATTTGGTGAGAAACCGGGATCTTCTTCACAGCACCCCGATAAATACTCAGAAAAACAAAAACATTCTAACAGAATTGAAGTAGACACTTTAGATAACTTAATGGATGAACTGGGGATAGATAAAATCAATTTTGTAAAAATGGATATCGAAGGCGCAGAAATAGAGGCCCTAAAAGGAGCGGAAAAAATGTTAACTAATAAAAATCTAAAATTAGTAATTGAGGCAAACCATATTATAAATGGGGAGCCAACTTATAAGACTATAGCTCCTTGGTTAAGGAAGAAAGGTTTTAAAATTGTTAGAATTAATAAAAAGATGCAAGGAACTACATATGCTAAATTCAATACTGTTCAAAAATAATACATCCAAAATATGTTCCTATTTGGCAATGGCGATGCCGGAAAGAAAATTATCGGGATTACGGAAGAATGATTGTGGGTGAAAGAATGAAGGTATATCTTAGAACTATTTCCCTCTTATTTCTTCTTTGATATATCCAAACATTTTCTTTACATTCAGGGTATCGATTAAGAAATTAAAATCATCTTTTGTGAATTCCTTGAACAAATAAAGAACAGAAAGATATACTCCCAGACCTAATAAGGCAACGCCAAGCAGATGATACCATCTGGCAATAAAAAACATGTTACTGATCTGGTATAATATAATTCCCATAATTCCTGCTGCCAAAGCATGAAGGAGAATTCTAATGTTTCCGGTTACTCTTGTTAATCTCCATACCATCACTCTTGTATAAATCAGTCCAACGAAATATGAAGCAACAGTTGCTATTGCCGCCCCCATAGCCCCCAAGCCAGCTAAGTTTATGCCTATGCTTTTTATATCTTTAGGGATTAAAGCCAGATTAAGAATGACATTAATTATTACCATGATTATCACTCTATTTCTTATTATATGGGGCATATTCATTCCCACCAGTTGGCTTTCATAGGGGCGGGATAATACTGCCAGCAATGTAAACAATGGAAGAACTTGTAGAACAGGTAAAGCCGGCATATATTTGTCACTGAGGAGTATATGAATTATTGGTTCGGCTAGTATAATCATCATGGTAACGATTGGGAAGACAATCATACTTAGATACCTCTCTGATTTTATCACCAGGCTCTTAATTTTTTTTATGTTATTCTTTGTGTGATGCTCAGAAATAGTTGGAAATAAAAGCAATCCTACCGAAGCCGCGAACAAAATAATATAGCGAGAGAGATTATACACAGCAAAATATTCTCCCACCTGAGTGGCACTCCAGAACAGCTGGATAATCACTTTATCGATATTTGTCATAATTATTGTACATGATGTTACTATAGCCATTGGTAAAGCAAATTTTGAATAATCTTTGAAACATCCAAGAGATGGCTTTTCTATAGGATATTTCCTAAATAAGAAAAACGCAAAAACAAAATGAAAGATTTCACCGAGAAGATAGGCATATGCCAATGCTAAAGGACCTAGACCATAAGAAGCGACAAAAATCGTTGCTACAACTCTTACAAGAGTATAAACAAAAAGTGGGAGTTGAGCCTTTGCAATCTCCTTTTTTGCATTAAACGTCGAAATCATTATTTGTGTGAGAGTAAATAAAACAAAATAGGCGATCATAACATATACTGCCTGCTCGTGTAAAGGTGATTCAAACCCCCTACCCAATAAAAACTTCCAGACTGCAATTGATGAAATTGTAAGACTTGCCAGAAGACCAGCTAAAAAAGTTTTAGTAGCCAGAAAAGTACCTATGCATGTTCCAAGATTTTTGCCTTCTGATATCCTTTTTACATGGGCCTGATCGAAACCAAGTTGACCAAAGATTGAAAAAAGTGCAACAAAACCATAGGCAAAACCAATAACTCCATATTCCCATGGTTCCATGTATAATGCAATAAATTTGAGTCCGATATAACCAAGTATTCCGTTGAGGATTTGTATGAAAATGATTAATGCTGATTTCCGAGCGATCATGGTATTTCTTCCTTATTGCTTAATTCTTATTGCTTAATTTTTAATCATTATTCCTTAGGCAGGTGTTATGGATTTTACCTTATGGATTTTATCAAAGGAGAGTAATTAGGTCGCTCTTTTTAAAACCATATGATAAAGGTTACAGCAAGCCATACTGTTGAATCAAAATCATATGATGCTATTGGTTTTCCTTTCATCTGCTCTTTTTAAAACCATATGATACACATTCTCGTGGCTTTTTCTAATTTAGTATCTAAAAGTAAGTGTCACCCGCCATAGTTCATAATTATCAAACTCAGCAGCCAACAGCCGTCTTTAATATATGAACAATAGCAGACATACCACATATCGACCACTGAAGTCAACAGAAGAAAAAACCCAAGCAATCCCGCTTGTAAAAAGACCATATCATCTCTCAACCTACCCACACTTCCACCAGCTATCCTTCATATATGAAAGTCAGCAGTTTTCCCCCATTTCATTATCAAGCTCGGCAGGTGAATCATATATCAAACTCGGCAGGTATCATCATCAATAATAGCAAGTATCTCCCTCTGTTTTCATAAAAGATAAGAAGGGAAAAACCTACAAAAATGGCAAAAACATTTATATAGTCTTGACAGGTAAATTATATCTAATGAAAAATTTTAACATTATCATAGAACAAGGTGAAGACGGATATTTTATCTCAGAGGTCATCGAGCTACCTGGTTGCCATACACAGGCAAAATCCATGGATGAACTTATTAAACGGACCAAAGAAGCAATAACACTTTTCCTAGAATCTCAAGAAAAACCGGTTAAGGTAATGAAAAAATTTGTTGGTGTGCAAAAGATCGCTGTCTAATATGTCAACATTACCTGTTTTATCCGGAAAAGAAGTAATTGTAATTTTACAAAAGATTGGTTTTAGAGCAATTCGTCAGAAGGGCAGTCATGTTTTTTTAAGACATCCTGATGGGAGAACAACAATTATACCAATTCATCCAGGCGAAAAAATCGATAAAGGTCTTCTCAATAAAATTATTAAAAAAGACACAGGAATCTCAAGAGAGGAATTTTTAAAATACAAGTGAAAAAAAACAGTGAGTCATTATGCTAGACGGCAGGTACATTATAAATGATAGTAGTAAGCAGCGTCATTACCACTATGAACATGAACAATATCAGTTATTATTCCCAGCATCATCATGAACGGCGACAGAAACGAGTCGAACAAAAAAATTCTCACAAGAAAACTGTGCATAAGTTCTCTGTTTTCCCCAAATATTTTGCAGAATCTGTTAGGCCAATTGCACACGGAATCAATCAGGTCAACCCGCCCCGCTTCTCCGTTCATTATATTAAGTAGTTTTTATATTATAATTCGGTTTTATTATAATGCGCTGTCCAACATGCAACAATAACAAACAGGTCATCAAAGCAGGTATCAGACAAACAAAAAAAGGAACCATACAACGATTTTACTGTAAAAAATGCAACACATATTTCAGTAATACCACACAACCTTACACTCAATATCCTCTTCACGTCATCTTATACACTCTTCAACTGTACAATCAAGGATACCCTATACAAAAAGCAAAAACGCTTACCGGAAGAAAATACCGGTATTATCCCCCAATACAAACCATTTATTCCTGGATAGCAAAATACCAAAATACTCTTGGTTTTCTCAAACTCCGAAAAAAATATGTTGTTGACCCAAAAGAAGTGACCACAACGATTCGATTCAATCATCAACAATTGTATCCATTCGCCGTTCACAACTTAAAACTTAATTTGAAAAGTAAACAACTTCCCCAACTCACTCGATACATCAATTGGATAAAAAGATCACTTCCCACAAAAATATTTTTGTCAGGTCCTCGAGCCTCACAATGCAACATCAATCAAAAAATAACAATTAATCAAAAAGAAACCATTGCTCCAGATCTCACCAAGTATGCCCTTGCAACCCAGCAAAAAAACCAATCAGCTCATGATGTCGTTGAACAATTCTTTCTTTACAACGATTCAAGTACGGTCTGTACAGAACTCCCAGTATTCCTCAACCCCAAGGAAACAAACCTATTCGACATAGAAACTCCTCTTACAGGCCATATTGACATTATACAAATACGAAACAACAACTTATACATCATGGATTACAAACCAAATCTTCGTCATCCAGAACAACACACAAGTCAACTCACAGCATACAAACAAGCATTACATCATAGAACCCAAATCCCAGAAGAAAATATTATGACTGCAGTATTCAATGAGTGGGACTATTACGAATTCAGATAAAAATTTCTCCTGTAACTATTTCCTAGATACATCACCAGCATATTCAGGAACTAAAACACAGTTGGGAAACTCTTCTCAGATACATTAAAGATAAAAATCTAATCTTTGTATTAGACGAGTTCCCATACATCGTAAAAGCAGATAAAACAGTTCCATCAAAAATCCAGCGTTTATGGAATAGGGAACTAAAACATTCAAATATTTTCTTGATTTTAACAGGATCATCAATATCAATGATGGAAGAAAACATACTCAGTCCAAAAGGTCCACGTTATGGACGAAGAACAGGGCAATGGAAGCTGCAACCCGTCTCTTTTAAAGAAACAATAAAAATCAAATGGAAACAGACAGGAAAACATTACTAAATCAGATTAAAAAATCTTTATCTGTTTTTGTTTCACACACATTTGAAGATGTATGTAGAGAATTGGTAATGATGAATTATTCTGGATTTAATACTGGAAAATGGTGGTATAAAGAAGATGAAATAGATATAGTAGCTTTAAACGAAAATGAAAAAAGTATATTGTTTGCCGAATGCAAATGGAGTAAAAACAAAGTAGATACTTCTCTTCTTTATGAATTAGAACATAAAAAAGAAAAGGTTCGATGGGGAGAAAAAAGCCGAAAGGAATACTTTGCTCTTTTTTCAAAAAAAGGGTTTACAAAAAACCTTCTTCAAGAGGCAAAAAAACGAAAGAATCTTATCCTTTATGATTTGGAAAAGATTGATAGCACTTTAAAAAATAATTTAAATGTGGAAAACAAAACATAAGAATACTTGTAACCCACCTGCTAAATAGTCATTCAGCTATAAATGAAACATATCAAGTATCCTTTGCTACATGATTATTCTAACAGAGCAGAAGAAACATCCATAAAGGGATAAAGATCAAGTTTTCTTTTTTATCAATGAGATCTTTTGTGATGACTAGGCCAAATGAACTGTCGTGTTGGGACAAAAACGAATTGATTCCTTTGAGACCATCTGATGAAATCGAATTTTTGAATTTCACCTCAATAGGTATAGGTATCTTATTTGCTTCAACAACAACATCAACCTCCTTTCCATTTTTATCTCTCCAATAAAAAACCATAGGTTTACTATCATCAGAAAAAAAGAGTCTTTTCACATGATCATGTACAAGGATTTCTGCAATTTTTCCTAATTCTTGACTATCCATAAACAACTGGTCATTTAATCTATTGACCAGAACATTTCTCAAGCCAACATTGTTCAAATAAATCTTATCTTGCTTCCGTATTCGTTTTGCAATACTTTTAGCATAAAATTGCTCTCTAGAAATCAAAAACACAGAATCTAAATAATCAAGATATTCTCGAACCGTATCATCCGTGATTGACAATTGTCGGGACATATTCTCATAGGTGAACAGCTGGGAGGATTCCGCAGCAATAAACGTGATAAGATTTTCTAACGCTTTCGGATTTCTAATTTTAAACATTCGTAGTAAATCCTTCTGCAACGTCAAACTAATGTAATCATACAATTTTTTTCTACAGTCAACAATATTCATGTCGATAAGTTCTGGAAAACCATCTTTCATCATGTATTCCTTACTATACGTTTTAAATTCATTTTCCCTGCGAGCAAAAGAAACATAGAATTGTTTAATAACATCAAAAACCTGAGAAATCTTTTGAGAACATAACGCATCAAAAAAAGTGTTTTTGTATTCAGAAGACAACAGAAACGTATTTTTTCCCGTGTTCTTGGCATTTCCTATCTGATGTTTATAGTTAACATAATCTCTGAACTTAAACGAAAGCATGGTATTGATTCGAATGCGACCTGCAAGAGACTCTGAACTGCCTTTCAAAACACCTGAACTAGAAGAATCTGAGATGATGAATTTTATTGGGTATTTCAAATCATACCATCCTTTTAAAATCTCACTCCACCCTTGATATTTTGTGATTTCATCAAAGAAGATATATACAATGTTTTGAGTGGTGGAAAACGATTTTTTGAGAATATTAATCGAATAAACATCCAAAACATCGTTGATTACATTTTTAGATTGAAGCTGAGTGATACCTGCAAAAGGGTTGTCAAATGAAAAATAAAGAATGTGTTTTGGATGAATGTTTTGCTCCTCAATCAGATAATCCACAAGTTGATACAGTACTGTTGTTTTCCCGACTTGACGTTGACCGATAACGGCACTTATCTCTTTTTTTTCCACTTCATTTGTAATACGATGAAACGCTTCCCGTCTGAATCTTTTCGCAAGTTTTTCAGAAGGTTTTCCTTCTGTCCACCATGGGTTTTGTTCATTTAATGCCCGTATGATATGTATCTCACTTTCTGAGTCTACCATATATAACATATAAGTATTGCAGGTATAATAATTTTACTATTACAATAGTAATTAATTATCGAAATTTTACTATTATACTATTAATTTTTAGCCAAATCTTCGTCATCCAGAACAACACACAAGTCAACTCACAGCAGCTGTCAATGCCAATTGAAAATCATTCATAATTATCAACGCCAGCAGTCACCTGCCGTTTTTTATACATAAAATCAGCCTAACCATCAGGTTCATTAACTGAAGAGACGAAATCAGAAGAGTGGCATTCCATAATTAAAAACTTTAAATGTACACACATACTATATGTATATACAAATAATACAAAGGTAATTTGCCATGGCTAACATAACGCTATCTGTCCCTGAAAGATTAAAAAAGGAAATGGACTCATTTGCCGAGATTAATTGGAGTGCTGTTGCAAGAGAGGCTTTTAGAGAAAAGATTGTAGATCTTGAATTCTTAAAAAAATTCAAAGAAAAAAGCAAATTATCTGAGAAGGATGCATTGAGATTAGGTAAAGAGATTAATAAGAAACTTGCAAAGAGACGATAATAATGGATCTTATCATCGATGCGAATATACTTTTATCTTTGTTGATAAAAAAAGAAAAACTCAGGAAAAATATATAAAGCATTAGCACATATGCTTTAATTGGTGAATATTATTTGAGAACAACAGTTGAATTAAACGATTCAATATACAATAAAATCATTAATGAATATGGTAAGAGGAATATTTCAAACACCATCAATGACATACTTTTTAGGTATTTTTCCAAAAAGAAACACAAAGACATGTTTGGAATTGATCCATGGCTTAAAAAAACAGGTACCGCTAATTTAAGGGACGAATATGACCGTAATATTTGATTCAAGCGCATGGATAGAATATTTCGCAGGATCAAAAAAAGGTAAAAAAGTAAAAGAATTCCTTGATAAAAACGAAAATATCCTTACTCTATCTGTATGTTTAATGGAAATAAAAAATAAGTATATGCAAGATGAACATGAATTTAAAGATCAAATAGACTTCATCTGCAACATGTCTTTAATAATTGATATCAACAAAGAAATAGCATTAAAAGGAGCAGAAACAAAACAAAAATACAAACTATATACTGTCGATGCCCTGATATATGCAGCTGCTCAACTGCAAAAGGCAATACTATTAACTGGAGACCGTCATTTTAAAGATTTAAAAAATGTTAAAATGTTATAACTGAAAGCACTGTAAACGATTAAAACAATTGTGCATGTGGTTTAATCTCACCATCTACCACTGCCCCAGGTCCTACAAAAGCATTGTTTCCAACCATACTACCTACATTGAACATAGCGTTAATCCCAGTTTGTACATTATCACCCATGACAACACCAAGTTTCCGTCTTTTCGTATTAAATCGTTTACCATTTGCCACAACGGTGATATTTTTTTTATCAAGTTTCAGATTTGCAATTTTTGTCCCAGATCCAAGGTTACAATCCTCTCCAATAACAGAATCACCAACGTAATTCTGATGAGGAACATTACTACGATTCATTATAATTGAATTTTTGATTTCACATGCATTTCCGACATGGCACTCATCACCAATAGATGTGCTTGGTCGAATGTAACAGTTTGGTCCAATCTTACAATCATTACCTATCACAACAGGACCCTCGATATAGCTCCCACTCATCACTTTTGTACCTTTTCCAATGAAAACCGGTCCTTTCAAAATAACATTCTCTTCAACAGTTCCTTCAACCTTTCCTTTTGTCCCCTTAAGCATTTCCTCATTTGCATCCAAAAGATGCCATGGATACACCACATCCCGCCATTCCTTCAGCGTAATACCAGACATTTCTACATCATCTGCCAGCATATTGATAGAACTTGTAATCTCATATTCTCCCCGTGGTGACTTTTCTGTTTTTTTGATAATATCAAAAATACTTTGGTTAAAATGATAGATGCCAGCATTGATGACATTTGAAAAAGGATCTTTCATTTTTTCATAAATTTTGACAACTTTTTCCCCATCCATTTCAACAATACCATATTCCTCAGGAAATTCTACCTGCACAAGCCCCATGCTCATCTCCCTTTCAATGACTTGTTTGATATCTTGAGTTCCAAAAATAGTATCTCCACATAGTACGATAAAATTATCCGCAAATTTTTCAACCATTCCAATAGCATGTGCAGTTCCAAGAGCCTTTACTTGGTTAACATATTCAATGCTAACATCCCATTTTTTGCCATCACCAAAGTAGTTTCTCACAATCTCACTTTTATACCCAACAACAAACACAAACTCAGTTAGACCTGCATCTATAGCATTTAAAAGATTCCATTCTAATATCGGTTTATTTGCAATGGGAAGCATTACTTTAGGGCGGGTAAATGTCAGCGGATGCATTCTTTTTCCTTCACCCGCTGCAAGAACAATACATTTCATCTTTTCACTTTTCTCCTTATTCAACAGTAACTGATTTTGCTAGATTTCGTGGTTTGTCAATTGGACAATCCCGATATAATGCCGTATAGTAGGAAAGAAGTTGCAATATTACCGTTGCAGGGACGATGCATTCCATCTCGGTATCACTTGGGTATCGTAGGATCATATCAGCATATTTTTCTATATCCTCATCAGTATCTTCAGCTATGGCAATAACCATTGGACCTCGTGCTTTGATTTCTCCAATGTTTGCAATGAGTTTACCATAGGTTTTTCCACGGTGAGTAAGAGCAATGACTGGTGTTTCTTTGGTAAGAAGAGCAAACGGTCCATGTTTGAGTTCCCCCGCTGGAAACCCTTCTGCATGAACATAGCTGATTTCTTTGAGTTTTAACGCTCCTTCCAGAGCGAGTGGATACCAGACGCCTCTACCAATAAAAAAAACTGACCTAGTTTTGGATAGGATTTTTGCCACTTGTTTGATGTCATCAATGGTGTCAAATATTCTTCGAATATTTCGAGGTAGTGTTTTTAATTGTTGGAGATGATGATGGAATTCATCCGCACCAATTTCATCATATCCAAGAGAAAAATAAAGTGAAAGAAGAAAAAGAATCATGATCTGTGAGGTAAAGGTTTTTGTTGCTGCAACACCAATCTCTGGGCCTGATTGCATCAGAAGATACCCATCAGCAAGGCGGGTGACAGTACTGCCAATAATATTTGTTATTGCAAGAGTTGAAGCTCCATTTCTCTGTGCTTCCTTTAAAGCAGCTAACGTATCAGCGGTTTCTCCGGATTGAGTAATAGCGATAACTAAAGAGTGGGTATTGTTTTTTCCAAAAAAACGGTATTCAGATGCGTATGACACTGCTACAGGAATGGTTGTTACAGATTCGATTAAATATTTTCCGAGTAATGCCGCATAATAAGACGTACCACAGGCGACTAGATGAATAGAACTAAAGGACTGTGAAAGTATTGTTTCAACGTTGTCGGGAAAGGAGATAGCGTAATCAAAATCTGAGATTCGACCGCGAAGTGCTTCCATAACGCTTTCAGGTTGATCATAGATTTCTTTGAGCATATAATGATCAAACCCAGATTTTTCAGCATCCTGTATGTCCCAAGAAACGGTTTTAATCTCAGTTTTTTTGTCTTTTCCATCTGCCGTGAAAACATGTATTGTTGAAGCATCGATTTCTGCAATGTCTCCTTCATCAAGAAAAATAATTCGTTTGGTATATTGGAGAAATGCAGGGATATCGGACGCGACAAAATTTTCGTTATCACCAACACCAATGACAAGTGGGCTGTCTTTTCGAGCAGCAACAATGTTGCCTGGTTCGTCTTTGCTCATTGCAACCAATGCATATGAACCTTTTATTTCAGATACGCTAACTGCTACTGATTTTTTAAGATCTTTTTCTATTTTATAGTGTTCCTCAATGAGATGAGCAAGAATCTCTGAGTCAGTATTTGATTGAAACTGGTGTCCTTTTTTTTCTAATGTTTCTCGAAGAGTTTTGAAATTTTCTATGATGCCATTGTGGACGATGGCAATGGCATGATCACAGCTCATATGGGGGTGAGCATTGTTCTCAGTAACTGCACCATGGGTGGCCCATCTGGTATGACCAATACCAAATGAGGAAGTATAATCTATTGATTGTAGTTTTTGCTCTAATGCATCGATTTCTCCTACTGCTCTTATGCGATGTAGCGTAGAATCAGTGTCATTTAGGCATATGCCAGCTGAATCATAACCTCGGTATTCCAATCGTTTTAAACATTCAATGAGAACATTTTGTGTGTTTCGATATCCAGTATACCCAATTATTCCACACACGGTTACATCACTCTTGTTTCACTTGGTATATCATTCTGTATCTTTTTTAAAGGAGAAATGAGACAATGCCTGCCAATGATGACCCCTGGATATGTTACTACGTGATTGTGAATGATGCTATCTTCTGCTATCATCACTCCAATGTCTTTGACTGGGATGCATTCCCCATTGGAGTATTTCTGTATTGATCCCACTAGTGTTGAATATCCATGGTCAATCCTAGATCCTGTTCCAATAACTGAATGAGAGATATATGTATTTGATCCGATGGTTACATTCTCCATGATAACACTGTTTCGTAATTCAGAAAATGATCGGACAATCGAGTTATCACCAATGGTTGTTGAAGGAAAGATGCAGGTATGCGGACCAACCTCACAGTTTTCTCCGATGACCACAGGTCCAACAATATAACTTCCTGAGTGAATATGAGTATTTTCACCAATAAGAACAGAGCCTTTGATGGTCACATTTTTTTCTATTTTTCCATTTGTTGATGAAGTGGTTCTTCGTAATTGTCTATCATTCGCCTGTAATAAATCCCATGGATATACGACATCTGTCCATTCATCCAGTGTTAGTGCTCTGATTTTCATTTCTTTTTTTAATTCATTTTGTACCGCTGAGGTAAGTTTATACTCTCCCTCATCGATGACATTTTGAATCGATTGGAAAAATTTTTTTGGAAATGTATAAATGCCGGTTGAAATCAACGATTCAGTTTCAAAGGACGGTTTTTCAATGATACCAGTCAGCATATTATTTGAAAGTGAAACCATCCCATATTTAGATGGTTTATCGGATCTTTTAACTCCTATGGCATACTCGTTTTGATCTTGAACCAATGTAAGAATTGAGGAAGAACTAATGATATTATCCCCAGGTAATACAATAAAGGTATCATCGATGAATTGTTCTGCTTGCATCAGTGCATGAGCAGTGCCGAGTTGTTTTTCTTGGGTTGCAAATTGTATTTTTGCTTTTTGATACGATTTAAAATGCTGCATGATTGATTCTTTTTTGTAGCCAACGATAATGATGATATCCTGAATTCCATTTGCGACTAGTGCATCTACAACATGTTCTACAATAGGTTTATTTGCTACAGGAAGCATAACTTTTGGCATTGTTTCTGTAAATGGTCTGAGTCGTTTGCCTTCTCCAGCTGCTAAAATAACTGCTTTCATACACGGTCCAACTCCACAACCAGTGAATTGGTTATAGTATTTTATGTTTATTCACCATGAACCAATATGTCAAGTGCAAATATCATTTCACCATATGAATCAATGCAGATTCCTTATGGATCTTCATGTGATTTTATGAGCCTTTCTTTATGGGTTCTACTAGGGGGAGTAATTAGGTCGGTCTTTTTAAAACCATGTGATGCACTCTTCTCTCCTGCAGTTTCCACGCCTACTGTTGTTGTAAGAACTACTGCGCCCCAAACTTCCACCCTGCCACGTATTTCAGCAATCTGAGAGAGACACGTGAAAAAATCTACCTTAAACCTGAACTTCTTATAAACTCAGGTCCAATTACATTCAAAAACCCCACCAGCCAACTTCTGCACGCAAAACATACCAGGTAGGCATCATCTTTTGAAAACAAAAATTATAAGCTAATATCAACTCAATCCTCCAAATAGATCACACATCAACGATGACAGTTATCATCAGTTTTTTCATTTGGTATATTGAAGATTATTTGACAAACAAAATTGAATACTTGCATCTATCAGCCATTTTTTGCTTAAGTTTTCTTACAGGGAGCCCAAATTTTCCTCGTTTTTTCTGTTCACGGCCAATTATAACCAACCCTGCCTCCAAGGACTGTGCAGCCTTAATCGTCTCACGTTCAAGACTGCCCTGTACTGCTCGTGCATCAATGCCTTTTTGGCTCATATCTTCAACAAAAGTCTGTCCAGTAAAAAGCAAATCGCGTTTTGGCTTTCTCTCCGATCGTTCTCCATTGACATCAACTTCAACTGTATCCTCTATATCTGTCACATATAACATATGAAGATCCCAATCCAATGCTTGAGCAAGTCTTCTACTCAAATCTGGAACTTTTTGATTTGGAGCAAGATTCGAACACACTGCAAGAATTGAAGTATGATGCCCTCCAGTTTCAATCCAAATTGGAACATCAACGTTATCAAGAAGTCGATAGTTGATCATACATCCCCGTTCATATCCCATAACAATAATATCATACTGTTCCTTCTCAAGCTCAGAAGAAACAACGACGCTAAATTCCCCTTTTATGACTTTATGATCAAATGGTATTTTTTTCTGTTCAAACAGCATTTTTGCATCTTCAAACACAATATCATCTGCAGCTTGCATTTGCTTATCCATAATATCATGTTCAGTTTCAGTTCTATCATAATGTGTTCTATGCGCATCTGATCTTCTACTAGCTTGATATAGAGTTTTTTCCTCGATGATATATATCAGATGTACTGTACTTTTAAATGTATCAGCAAGAAAAATGCATCTTTTGAGTACATCTTTTGAGTAGAATTCAGATGATACAGGAACTAATATTTTTTTAAACATATTACATCAAACTCCTTCTGCAATACTCCATATAGACAGTAGTTGTTAATTTTATTCCCTTTTTTAGTATTTTCATAGTCCTAAAACACCTTTCCAGTACACAATCGCTATTACAAAAAGAATTGCAATGCAAGAAATATTAGCAATGCCTCCAGCCTTCAATAGATCTCTTGTGGAAAAATATCCCGATGAATAAGTGATCGCGTTTCCAGGTGTAGCAATCACTAGCATAAACGCCAAACCACCACTTAAAGCTATAATCATAGCCGAAAGAAGAGGGCTTACACCAGGTATCTCAGTTGAAATTGCAAAGCCAATAGGAAGTAGTACAGCAACTGCCGCTGTATTTGACATTGCATTGGTAAGAACTACAGTAAAAATAATCAACCCAAGAATCAAAAAGATAGGATTCCCATATACAAGACCTAGGAGACTCTGGGCAATCCATGCCCCTGCACCTGTCTGATGCATACCAATACCAAGGGTTATAGCACCACCATAAAGCAAAATGATGCCCCATGGAACCTTTTGTTCAACATCTTTCCAAGACATGCTCCCTGTAAAAAACAATAGAACACTACCAAGAATTGCAATACCTGCTATGCCAAAGTATGTATACTGTGAAAAAAAGACCCACAAGATCACAGTAATGAATAATACCAGCAAGACGGTGAATTCATTTTTACCCATAGGCCCCTCAATAGCAACCTGATTTTCGATTTCCCGTTTTGCAAGAGTGATATCCTGAATCTCAATAGGAAATGAAATCTGTAAAATGATCCATACTACGGGCAGTGAAATAAACACTACAGGCATTGCATAAAGCATCCAATCAAAAAAGGTAACAGTTACACCTATATCTGCCAGAAAACTTATGGTAAGAGGATTTCGTGCGCCGCCAATAAGTGTACCTAAACTACCAATGGAACATCCATAAGCAACACTGAGCATGCTGATTTTTCCAAAATTACTCTGACGTGGGATGACTTTCATCACAAGGAGAATCGATGCAATAATCGGTAAAAACAATGCTGCAACCGCATGATTTGGCATAACAAACGACAAAAGAGCAGAGGAAAGCATTATCCCAAACGTAAAGAAACGCGGGCTATTTTCGAAACGTCTTAGAAAACCAAGTGCCATTCTTCTATGTAATCCATATTTTTCAATTGCACCTGCAAGTATAAATGCACCTATTAAGAAGAAAACCGCCTGATTGCCAAACGAAGAAAAAACCTCTTTAGCAGAAATAATTCCCAGCAGAGGTTGAAGTATCATAATGAGAAGGCCAGTAACAGCAAGCGGGATCGGTTCAGTTATCCATAGCACAGCGGCCATAACTAGAAGTCCAAGCATCATCTGAGCATCATATGTTAGTCCAACTGGTGTTGGAAAAAAATAAAAAAGTAATAAAATGAAAAATGACAATGAAACAAAAAAGATATCTTTTTTGGTAACCCTTGTTTCATCGGGTTTCGGAATGGTATGATCCATTGTCATTTTAGTCTTGGTAATATTATACACCTTGTTTTTGAGTGTTATGTTCTCCTCTGCCGATACAGTTTTTTATCAATAACTTGAATCATTGAATCAAGATTGGCTTCAGATGTTTCAAGAAACTCTGGCACATTATTAATCTGAGTTTTAGGATCTGACAATATCTCGTTGTAGTTAACAAATAAAACATCAACGTCCTCTCTTTTTAATATCGTTTCTTTTATCGTTTTATTCAATTTTACAAATGCCTTTTTCGTCTCATCTCTCTCTTCGTCTTTTATATCTGCCATCTTTTCCATGGAATCTAGAATTTCCTCGATATTTCTCTCAGAATAAATAACCTTATACCGGCCTTTTGGCAGATACTTAAGACCATATGCTGTGACTTTTATAAAAGTTCCTTTGTACTTTTCAAATGGAAATGATCCCTCCATAAGTTTGTTTATAATTTTACCGCCTTCAAGTTCGTAATAGCCCTTTGGATTATTTTTATCTGACTTTCGTGAACTATCAAAAGAGGTGGGAATGCTACCAGCATGAAGAATCTGCATCATCATTGACGTGCCTGATCGTTCTAACCCAGATACAATATAATTCGTATCAGAATCAAGTCTCATGGCACTCACCATTTGAGTAATCCCAATTCATCCAATTTCTTCAAGACTTTTTCTGCACTCTCCCCCACTGTTTCTTTATCGGTATCAACAATCATTTCAGGATTTTCAGGCTCTTCATAAGGAGCATCAATACCAGTGAAATCTTTTATTTCGCCGGCTCTTGCCTTTTTGTACATACCTTTAGGATCCCTTTTTTCACAAGTTTCAAGGGATGCTTTTGCAAATATTTCAAGAAATCTGCCATCTCCGGCTAATTCTCTGCAGAAATCTCTGTCTTTTGCATACGGTGAAATAAACGCAGTTATGGTGATTATACCCGCATCTGCAAAAAGGTTTGCAACTTCAGATATCCTTCGGATATTTTCTTTTCTAGCTTCTGGAGAAAAACCAAGATTTTTATTTAATCCATGGCGAATGTTATCTCCATCAAGAATGTATGCAAGTTTTCCTTTTTCATGTAGCTTATATGCAACCTCATTTGCAACTGTTGATTTTCCACTGCCAGAAAGACCAGTAAACCACAAAATAACTCCTTTTTGTTTTAGGAGTTGTTCACGTTCTTCACGTTCTACCTTATGATCATGCCATACAACATTTGTTGCCTTTTGTTCTTCCATATTTCTAATCACTCTCCTATTCAATTTTTAGTCAGAAACTCTTTTATCTCATCAACAAAGGAGTTGGTTTTATCCTTGGGTAGTATTGCACCAAGGACCTCTTTTTTACCGCCACATTTGAATCCAAGGGCCTTTCCCCGCTCAATCATAGATTCAAGATTTTTTGTGCTCCTCACATACAGTTGATCTTTATCATTGAAAAAACCAGTATTGAGAACCATTGTGTTTTTGCCGCTATCCCAAGCAATTTTTCTAGTTATCGTTGAAATGATATTGTACGTCGTGTTTATTTTTTTCATAATAATTCCGTTTATCTCATCTGCAGGGCCTTCGAGTTGCCTTGTGATCTCCTCGTTTAGTTTTGTAAGATTTTCGTTCCATTGAGCATTTCCCAATATGCCACTAGCCGAGTTGTATTCAAAGAGAAGACGCGGTGCTTTTTCTACCGCTTTTTTGTCTCCCAGCTTGTAGTTTGTATCCAAAAGATAAACCATCTTCAACATGTCATCAAAGCCCAGGTTGTGCCTTTGACAAAATTCGGTTATAATCTTGTAAAATGCCTCGTTGCTTTTAATCTTCTGTTCATGATCTCCAACTACACCAAGTAATGAAAATAGATTTACATCGTTACCTAAAAAATCATTGACTATCCAACTGGCAGAGGGATACTTGTCTGGGTCTTCACCTTTTATGATCGGATTATTGTGATAAACTTCTTTTATCAGTTTTCCCAGGTGATGATCGAAAATAAATACTTTTGCGTTTTCTGCCAATCTGAGAATGTTGTCCTCAGGTAGTGACATATCTGCAACAATTACAAAATCGTATTTTGAATATAAATCAAGCTCTCTATCAGTTAGGAAATAGTTACCAAGCTCCGGTGTTCTATTATCAATGTTTTTGTCAGATAACCGCTCTAACAAAAGACATGCAGAGCTTATGCCATCAGCATCCCAGTGATGTATCAAAAGGCCTTTTCCTTGTAATTCCTCCAGCATACTTACCACCTACAATTTATTCAACAAATGGTTTATCGAACTTCAAAATCGTCTCTGCCACTTCCTTTCGCATCATATCTTCTGAAGGCACTTCACCATTTCTAAGAATCTCTCTTATTTTCTTACCGCTGAAATTAATGTGGTACTTCGGATCATGTGGACATATTTTGTCATTAACAACGCTACCACACTTTGTACATCTAGAAAACGATCTGAAGAAAATAGGGATTATACCCAAATCTGGGAATTCTGAGAATATGTCATGTGCATCATAAGGTCCATAATAGTTACCAACTCCCGCATGATCCCTTCCTACAATGAAATGTGTACATCCAAAGTTTTTGCGCATAATGGCATGATGAATTGCCTCACGAGGACCGGCATACTTCATTGAAGTCCTTAGAATCGACATTACTGCACGTTCTTTTAGATAATAATATTTCATCAATGTCCTATACGATGAAAGGATTACATCATCTCTAAAATCTCCCGCTTTTTTCTTTCCAATAATTGGATTGATGAATATTCCATCTACAAAAGTAAGAGCAGTTTTTTGAACATATTCATGACCTATATGCGGAGGGTTGCGTGTTTGAAATGCTACTATCTCTTTCCATCCTTTTTCTTTGAATAAAAAGCGGGTTTCTCTTGGTGAAAGGTTGTAGTCGTCAAATTCTCTTTCTTTGCTGTCAATAAGCGAGATTTTTCCTCCAATGAAATTTTGTTTCATGTTGTTAACATTGGTAACGCCAGGATGCTCTTTGTCTTGAGTTCGGTATATTTCCTGTGAAAGTGTTTTCTTGGCATACGTATAAATGTCTTCAACATCGAGCAGTGCACGGACACCATTTTCCTTATTAACAAGAAGTACAGTATCCCCTTCTTTCACGTCATTATTATCAAAATCCAGTAGGATAGGTATTGTCCAAGGAGTATCGCTCTCCAATCGTTTCTCTTTAACCACATTGTCAAGATCATTATAACAAAGAAATCCTTTTAATGGTGAAAACACTCCGTTTGCAATGTTCAATACATCTTCTGAAAGATTTGTGCTTATCTCAATTGTTGGAATTTCTTTTAAATCAGATGGTTCTTTTTTTAAATGTCTGTTTATAAGTTTGCTACCATGTGCTCTTGGCATTATTTCTACCTCGTTGTCTTTAGTCCAAATATCCTAATGCCCTCAGCCTATCTTTGACTTTTTCTTCATCTTCTTTACTGAAGGCTTCATCTTCCTCTTCATCTTCCACACCAGATATAACCTCTCTTAAAACATAGGTTACATATGATGAAAGCGAGTGAAAACCTGTTCCTTCTATTCGTTTCTTAATTTTCCCCGCCAACTGTGACGGTATTGAAATTGTCGTATATTTTTTCTCGTCTTTTTCTTCTACCATATATATCATCCATAATTATATATAGCTACATTTAACTATATTTAATTATATGTAATTAAACATCACTTATAAAGTTTTTGGATTTGATTATGTGCGGTGGAGTCAAGGCACTACTACAAAATTGTTTTGTTGAATAATCTGCAAAAATGAGACAATCTTTTAAAAGTGTGAAATGATTTCCTTTTGGGATTAAAGGTTTTAATTGCACAGAGGTAATAGACGTTGAAAAAAGAAAACATAAGGATAGCAATACTTAGAATAGAAGGAACTAACTGCGAACAAGAATCTTTTGATGCGTTCAAAAGACTAGGTGCAAAACCAGAGTTTGTACATCTTAAGCAATTACTAAACATCGATTGTAACAAAGATGAAAAAAGGAATCTTTTTGATTATCAATGCTTAATGATACCGGGAGGATTTTCGGCTGGAGATTACATCAGAGCAGGAGCGATTTTTGCAGCCAGAATGAAAAGTAAATTGCAGAAGAAATTAGAAGAGTTTGTAAAGCAAGAATATCCGATACTTGGTATATGTAATGGTTTTCAAGTGTTGATAGAACTGGGGCTTTTGCCAGGAATTGATGACATTGTCAGCTCCATTCCTGAAGCCTGCTTGAATATAAATGATTCTGACAGGTTTGAATGCAGACCAACCCTACTCAAACATGAGAGCAATGGAAATTGTGTTTTTACGTCCAAAATTCCAAAAAATGACATTAGATTAATCCCCAGTGCACATGCAGAAGGAAAGCTACTATTTCCTTTGGACAAACAAGAAGAATACGTAAAACGTCTAGAGGAAAATGACCAGATCGTATTTCGTTATGTAGATCAAGATGGAAACTACGCAGGATATCCTTGGAATCCAAATGGATCTATTTCAAACATAGCAGGTATTTGCAACCATCAAGGCAATGTATTTGGTATGATGCCTCACCCAGAAAGAACTTTTTACAAACACCAGCACCCTGATTGGCCAAATACTGGTTTGGGTGATAATTCTGGTGATGGCAGGGAAGTATTTGAATCTGTATTGGATTACATCAACAAGAATTTTTGAGATGTTAACAACAACAACCACCTAACAACAATGAAAGATTATGATAAATTATCAATCAAAATGAAAAAAGGAGTAAATTACAAATAGACAAGCTGCACTGCTAACACTCACAGACAAGTAATGTCTCAACTATGGAATTTTGGAGTTACAAAACTATGTAATTTTAGAAGTTACACGACATTGTATATATGACACTTTGTCCAAAAGTTTGACAAGAAGTCTTTGGATGGGGAAGTATGAAGGTGGTGAGGAAAGATGGGAAAAAATTAGGATTACCTCCCCATCCAGTGATACATAATAATCTAATAAGTATATAAATCTTTTTATATTAATAGTAAATGATGCAACATCTTATTTTCCATTAATGATTCATAGGAAGGGAAATCAGGTTTTCTTGTCAAGTCGATCAAGCATATCTTCAATTTTAGCAAAAGTATCCTCAATTGAACATACAGTATCGATAATATTCCAATTTTTTACAAGCGTCAATGCATTTTTTCTCACTTTAACAAGCTCTTCAAACGTTTCAAAAATCTCTTTTTCATTTCGCTCTTCAACACGTTTCATCACTTCCTCGGGAGGTGCATCAAGAAAAAACATATACTCAGATGTTGGAACGAAATTTACAAAAAATCTATATCCAAACTTTGCAAATTTTTCAGGAAGATAAGCTGTCCCTATCAGATAACGAACCATAACAAGAGTATCAATATCTCTTTTACCATAATATTTCCGTACAGACCGTAAAACATCAAGCATGTAGAAAACAGATGCCTGAAATTTGTTGAATTTGCCATGACCCAGAAGCGCATTTTTCGCTTTTCTTCCAAAATAATTATCAGATGTCGGATGGGAACGGATGGTTACTTTTTCCCCTTTTTCCTCATATCTTTTTTTAATTAAATTTGCATGTGTATCTTTTCCTACACCATCAAGACCGTCAACAATTATCAGACGCATAAAGCTTCACACCACAATCAAAAACCAATAGCAAAAAGCGACGATTAGCGGAACAGATATGTTGTCAAATCCCTTTGGGGTGATACCTTCAGCAACTGCAGCGATAAAGGAGATACATGCTAGAATAGCCAATATCTCATATGTAATTGTTAATTCATAGGAAAAAACAGTTTTGTATATTAAAATAGCCACAACCATCATAACAAATGTAAAAATAAACATGATAAAGGAACCGATATAACTCTTTTCATCGCCAAATATGTTGTATTTACGTTTACCATATTTTACTCCTATAAGTGATGCTAGACCATCTCCATAAGACATTGCAAGTATGCCCATTGCAATAACTATCATATTGTCAAAAAACAAATATGCAAGAATAGTCCAGGTTATAGCATAATATACAAGTCCCATACTGTGGCCAGCCGCAGAGGTTTTTCCCCGAATAGATTTAATTGGAGTATAAGAGCTCATCAGAAAAGTAAACAGAATAAATGGTCCTGCTGCTAGAAACGCCATAACTTCCTTTGTTTGAAAAAGGGGCAGTAAAAAAGCAATATTTCCCACCATAACATGAAGGATTTTTCTACTAACCGAAGGGTATTTACCTAGCGCCTTTTCAGTAACGATCAGCATAATTGCCACATAGATGTAAACAACAGCAACACCCACCAGATCACCTTGTATCATCAGATCAAATCTCCTCTAAACACCATTTAACCCACAAAGGTTCCCAGCAAAAATGCAATAAGACCTACAAAGATTGCTATCAACGTGAATTTTCTATGAATCTTCATATTTATGTCCTTTTTGAAGAGCAACTGAAATGATGTGGCCAGGAACATTATATCAGTTATAAGAACCACAGCAAGATAGTAATAATTGTAGTAATACATATCATATCTGCTCATAAAAAATGGAATAAGACTAAAAATTATAGCAGTCAGGTAAAAGCAGGCAGCAACAATATTTGACTTACGGATGCCGATATAACGGGGAAATGATTTTACACCTTCTTCTTTATCTCCTGCAAAATCCATAACATCCTTCATGATTTCTCTGCCAGACCCTGCTAAGAATGCTATTAGTGCTATAATATAAATTGCCGGGTGAATTTCAAAAGAAGAAGACCCCTCCTTTATCACGGCCGCCGCTCCAAAAACAAATGGGATAGCCATAACATATGCTATGTAGAAGTTTCCAAGGAATTTTATCTTTTTCATTTTGACATCATAAAGAATTGCAAGAAGTGCCGTGATAAGTGCTATTATAAAACAGGTATAGTTGACAAAAAATGAGCATAATATTCCTAGTGGAAATAATACGAAAAATAGGTATAGAGCTGTTTTTGGTAATAGGTCTCCACGTACTAACGGCCTATCAACTCTCTTATTTTTTTTGTCAATTTCAAGGTCATAATAGTCATTTAAAGCAAATGTGCTTGCTTCAAGAAACAGAACGGTAAAAAAGGTTAATATGAACTTATCAAAAGCAGGAAATGTTCTGGCTGCTATCAAGGATCCGATAAGTACCGCAATAGCAATCATCACTCCATGTTCTAATCGCATTAGTTCCCAAACGGCTTTGAGTTTTTTCATACAGCATGAAAACAAAGTAATTAATTATAAACTTTCGATGGGTGAAAATATCTTCCCAAAAATTAGGAAAAAGTTTTTAGCGTAAACAAAACATTGTAGAAGAGACATAAAATTAGGTGATGTAAATGGAATATAAGATATCAGGAGATAACTTACAACTGGTTACTATTGAAATCGAACCAGGTGAAAAGATGTTTGCTGAAGCAGGCTCGATGGTATACATGAGTGCAAACATCAATATGGAAGCAAAGATGAGAGGTGGGTTCTTAAAAGGCATCGGAAGGAAATTTGCCGGAGAAACAATGTTTCTTACTGAGTTCACTTCTGCAGGTGGAAAAAGCCTTGTATCATTTGGGGGGAACGCCCCAGGTACAATAAAACCAATAGAAATATCAGAGGGGCGAGAATTCATTGTTCAAAAAGATGCATTTCTCGTTGCAGAAGATAAAGTTGACTTAAGCGTTACTTTTCAAAAACGACTTGGTGCTACTTTTTTCGGAGGAGAGGGATTTATACTTGAACGGTTGTCCGGAAAGGGCACAGTATTTATTCATGCCTGTGGTGATTTTGTAGAGTTTGACCTTAAACCAGATCAAGTAATGAAAGTTGATACAGGAAGTGTCGTTGGTTGGGATGGGACAGTCACTTATGACATACAGAGAGTAAAAGGCATAAAAACCATGTTTTTTGGCGGAGAAGGAATATTTTTAACTACTCTAAAAGGACCTGGCAAAATACTCATTCAATCAATGAATCTTGGTAATCTTGCAACAGCACTAATGCCATTTATGCCTCGTAGTGGTGGAACTTCAGGATCAGGCGGCATAGCTGGATCCGTGCTTGGTGGGTTAACAAGATGATTAAAGGTTTATTATCAGTTTTGTTTGGTGCATTAGTAGTTGCAGCCATAATAGCAGGAATTGTATATTTATTTTTCAGCGGTATGCTACTATCAATTCTTGGCTTTGTAGCAGGTGGATTAATAGTCGCAGCGATAATTCTATTTGCCATAGTTTTCATCTTTGCACTTATAGTGTTTTTCGCATTATTTTACTACATGGCAGAGAAAAAACCAGAGGTAACACCAGGCGAATACACGTTGGAAGAGGAGAAGTGGAAAAACGAGTAGCTGAAACGTATATTTTTCCCTTCTAATTTTTTCTTTTTTTCATTTATTTTTGGTGAAAGAATAGTTACTTCTGTGGGTAAAGAATAACCTTTATGGATTCCTGCGCCTGGGCAACCAATTTGAATCCTTTGGCTGCTTCAGAAAGGGAAAGTTTGTGACTTATCATATCTGCGACTGTTACTTTTTTAAATCTGATCATTTCAATTGCATCTGCAATATCTCTTGGACCGCCAGCATAGGTTGAAACCATTTTAACTCCCTTATTCCACAAATCAAACAATGGAAATGGTATTTCTACTCCTGGCTCAGTTGGTGCAAAGAAAAGAAGTGTACCACCACGATCAACCGAATTTATGGCTTGTTTTACTGCAGGTATTACACCTGTGCATAAAACAACAAGATCCGCAAGTCTCCCATCATTGTATTTCTTCACTTTTACTGGGACATTTTCGTTCGCATTTATGACTATATCAGCACCTAGTTTTTTTGCCATTTTTAACCGGTAATCATTGATATCAGTTGCTATGACTTTATTTGCACCTAATGCTCTGGCGAGTTTTATGTGAAGTAAACCGGCAATACCGCTCCCAATTACAAGAACACTCTTTCCAAGTTTCATCTCTGCTATCCTCATTCCCCGCACAACACAGGCCAAAGGTTCAATAAACACACCTTCATCATATGTCATTTCTTTAGGTAAAATGAACGTACCTCGATCAACATTTATCTCTGGAACCCGCAGATATTCCGCAAAGCCACCTGGATAAAAATTTGTGGAGTGAAGTGTGTCACAAAGAGTATGCTGGCCATCAAGGCAATATCTACATGTGTTACATGGAACATGATGGGAAACAAACACCTTATCGCCTACTTTGTATTTTTCAACGTTTTTCCCAACTTCAACAATATCTCCAGCAATTTCATGCCCGAGAACAAGAGGTGCCTTTTTAATGCGGTACCACTCCATAACATCGCTGCCGCAAATTCCACTTGCTTTAACCTTTACTAACATCTCGTTATCATCTATCTCTGGAATTGGCATTTTCTCTATGCGGACGTCATTGTTGTTGTAGTACATTGCAACCTGCATTTTTTTCATAATAAAACACAGCCTCTGTTATGCTTAAATATTTAATATAGTTTAGCGATTGAAAAAAAACGGAGAAAAGGTTACATGAAAATCTGTATAATCTATTATTCAAGAATAGGAAATACAAGAAATGCTGCAAAGCTTTTAGAAGGAAAACTCAAAGAGCGAAAAGTTGATGTTGAATTGGTAGAAATTGAAGCTGTTAAAAAACCTAGTTTTTTAAAAGCAGGCAGGAGCGCTATGACACAAAAAGAACTGCCCATAACCAACACTGATGTTGATTTGAAAAAATATGATAAAATTCTTGTTGGATCACCAACTTGGGCAGGAAGGTCTACTCTACATATACGATCATTTTTTAACATAGCCGATAACTATGAGGGTAGAGAAGCCAGTGTTTTTTTCACATGCAGTGGCTCCATTGAAAAACCACAAACAGGCAAGGATATCAAGAATTACCTTGGAGAAATCGGCCTCAATGTAATTGATGAGATTTTATCGCTACAAATAAAAAGAGAGAAAATAAAAGACGGTGAGCAAGATATTGATGTTTTTATCAAGACAATAATGTCAAAATAAATCTTACATTGACCTTAGTCTTCTTATTCTTTCATCTATTGGAGGATGCGTAGCCCAGATTGAACCTTTTGATGATGCCGATCTTTTAAAAGGATTTGCAATGTAAAGAGGTGCCACAGTCTTTGATCCTTTTGGTTTTCCTTTAGGATGATCCGTTTTAATTTTTTCAAGAGCTTTTGCAAGTCCTTCAGGATTTCTTGTAAGATACGCACCGTTTGAATCGGCAAGATACTCTCTACGTCGTGAAATCATCAAATATGTAAGTCTGGAGAAAATTGGTGCCAATATTATAAAAAGAATAGCAATGACAAGAAGTATCGCATTGCCTTCATTTTTTCTTCCCCTTCCAGCACCGCCCCAGAGAAGTGAATAGAACAATATCTCAGAAATAAGAGCAATTGTCCCAACGACTGCAATGGTCACTGTTGCAATAAGAATATCATGATTTTTTATGTGGCTCATCTCATGGCCAATAACACCTTCAAGCTCATCTGTTTTTAATTTATGAAGCGCCCCAGTTGTTACACAAATAACCGATTTTTCGGGTTTTTTGCCTGTCGCAAACGCATTAATGTTTTCAGAGTCCTGTACATACACCTTTGGCGTTGGAAGCCCTGCAGCAATTGCCATTTCCTCAACCTTGTATATCAACAATTTCTCTTCACGGACCCTATGATTTGCTGGCCGAGCTTTCGCTGCGGACAAAACAGTTTGTACAGAGAAGGAATAAGTGATTCCTACATAGGCAAGTGCAATTGGAAGGCCAAATGCAAGTGCAATATAGATATTATTAAAATAGATATAACCAAAGGCAAAAACAACTCCTATGAAGAGTAGTGCCATGAAAGCACAAATTAACACTGTTAATTGCTTATTTTTCCGTATTTGATCTTCTACAAGTATTCGTTTGCCCATGGTATCAGAAGTTTATGTTTCTTAAAACGATACTTTAGGTAGCTCCTTAGATGCTTCAGGAATTTGTAACATCTCTCTTGTTTTCCGGCTCATCCTCTTTGCAAACCAAATTCCGGGAAATGTTTCAATGGTATTGTTGTATGCCAAAACTGAATCATTGTAATGTTGTCTAGAGTATGCTATCTTATCTTCTGTGTGCGTTAGCTCATCCTGTAGATTCAAAAAGTTCTGATTTGCCTTTAGATCAGGATAATTCTCTGAAACTGCAAATAAGGATTTCAATGCACCTGTAAGCATGTTATCCGCATCAATGTTTTCCTGTGGTGTTTTTGCACCCATGATGGCAGAACGTGCTTTGGTGACATTTTCAAGAACCTCCTTTTCATGCGTCATATATCCCTTGACCGTCTTCATAAGATTAGGTATCAAATCAGCTCTTCTTTTAAGCTGTACATCAATCTGAGACCATGAATTGTCTATTCGGTTTTCCGTTCTAATTATTTTGTTGTAGAATCCCCAATATATTAACGCAAAGATTACTACAAAGATTATTACAATTATGCCTATCAATAGTAATGGACCCATATTTTCATCTCCCTTACATTTTGTTACCGGTTAATATTACATTTTATATAAAGCTATTGAGCAAGAATTTTTCTGCGATGCAATCTCTATTATTTACTTGACTTAAATATTTCGAATGCCTCATCTGGAGTTGCTTTTTTGTGGACAATTGCATTTGCTGCTTTAATCATACCAACAGGACTTGAACTCTGGAAGATATTTCTCCCCATGTCAACTCCAATTGCTCCTGCTTGAAGAGCATCGTATGCCATTTGCAGCGCATCTTTTTCTGGAATCTTTTTGCCGCCTGCTATGACTATAGGAACGGGGCACGTCTCAACAATTCGTTCAAAATCTTTACAATAGTACGTCTTGACTATGCTGGCACCAAGTTCTGCAGCCATTCTTGAAGCAAGCGAGAGATATTTCGCATCTTTTCCAAGGCCCCTGCCAACCGCAGTTACCGCAAGAACAGGGATACCATATCGATTTGCATCGTCAATTACCTGAGTGAATCCAAGAAGCGTATCCCTTTCAAAAGGCTGACCGACAAGTATTGAAAAAGCAACGGCAGAAACATTGAGTCGAATAGCATCTTCCATTGATACAATGATGCCTTCGTGAAGTAGGTTCTCTTTATTAAGAATGCTAGTACCACCAGATACCCTCAAACAGATTGGAATATCTATTTCCGGTGAGACATAATTTCTTAATCCACCCCTTGTAGGCATAAGCACATCAGCATAAGGAAGTAACGGTTTGATCATTTCATCGAGTTTCTCAAGTCCGGTTGTCGGTCCCATAAAGTATCCATGATCAACAGCAAGCATGACAGTATGCCCGTCTTTTGGGTTAATTATTTTTGATAGTCGGTTTTTCATTCCCCAATCCATAAATAAATCGCCTCTGATTTTTCAGTAAATGGATAGATATTATATAAATTATTTCTAAGTACTTCGGCAAATCTTTTATCTGATGTAGCGTTACTAGCTTTCAATTAAGGGGAGAATAGATATGTCAGTTGTAGAAAATTTAGAACCAAAACTTCTATGGGAACAGTTTGATGAAATAAGTAAGATCCCTCGATGTTCAAAACACGAAGAGAAAATAAGAGAATACATCCTTGCTTTTGCAAAGAAACATAATCTAGAATCAAAAACCGATAAAACAGGCAATGTTGTTGTATTCAAGCAAGCCAGTGAAGAGATGAAAGATAAACCAACTGTTATACTGCAATGCCACATGGATATGGTCTGTGAGAAAAACAGCGATATCAGTCATGATTTCAGCAAGGACCCAATTAAACTAAAGATAGACGGTGATATCTTAACTGCCGATGGGACTACCCTTGGAGCAGACGATGGCATCGGCGTTGCAACCAGTCTTGCAATTCTAAAAGATGAAACTCTAGAACTTGGGCCCATTGAGGCACTATTCACAGTTGACGAGGAAACTGGCCTTACAGGTGCATTTGCATTGGGACCAGACATGTTAACAGGCAAGATAATGCTAAACATTGATAGCGAAGACTTTGGTGTGGTAACAGTAGGGTGTGCCGGTGGTGGCGACTCAAAGATAGAACTACCAATAAAAACACAGCCTTTAAGCGGAGATCTTAAGCATCTAACAGTTAAGGTATCTGGTTTAAGAGGCGGACATTCTGGAGTGGATGCTCACGAACAAAGAGGGAATGCAATAAAGATATTGACACGTTTGCTCTGGAAAATATCAAAGAGCTACGATATTTATTTAACAGATATTAAAGGTGGAGACAAACACAATGCCATACCAAGAGAAGCATATGCTAAAGTTTCCGTAAACAGTGCAGACAAAGATAAAATTATATCCAATTTAAAATCCGAAGAAAAAGACGTACTAGAGGAGATAAAACCAATTGATCCTAAATTCAAAGTTGATGTAGAAGACGCAAAGAAAGCAGATAAGGCATTAGACAATGATTCAAAGAATTCTCTATTGAATCTGCTACATGGTCTTCCTCATGGCGTTGAGAAAATGAGCTATGACATAGATGGTCTTGTAGAGACATCTACAAACCTTGCAACTGTTGCTATCAAGGGAGGTGATGCAGTAATTGGTCTGAGTTCAAGGAGCTCGATTGCATCTGCTCTTCAAGATTTGTGTGATCGAATACGTGCAATTGCGACACTATCAGGCGCAAAGATAACAGAAGAAGAACCGTATCCAGGATGGAAGCCGGACCTTGATTCAAACATTTTGAAACTTTCAAAGAAAATCTTCAAAGATATGTATAACAAAGAACCAGTGGTAGAAGCAATCCATGCTGGACTGGAATGTGGAATTATCGGGGAGAAATTCCCTGGAATGGACATGATATCCTTAGGGCCAACCATTAAATACCCACATTCACCAGAAGAACAAGTACATATTAGCACAGTCGATAAATTCTATGATTATGTACTGGAAATCATAAAAAGTGTGTAGAAATTAGGAGATAACCATCTTCTTTTTTTTCTTTTTTTTGATATAGTTTTAGACGTATATAAAAAAGGAAAGGAGGGATTATTGATATCCTCCCAACTTTAGACTAGGATCTCCTAAAAGTATCCATTGTTCAACAGCTTGTGCATCAATTGCATCCCAGCCAAAATCTGGGGACCACCAGCATTCTGGAAGTGTGTAGTCTTTGAATGTATTGACATAACTTGTTTGAGTTTGCTGATATATTTGTCCAAGTGTTTCGTATCCTTCTTGTCCGTAGTGATCTCCATATTGTCTGAAAAATTCAGAGGTTATCCAGCCGTCACCTGCACCTACGGTACAAAACTCTCCTTCCCAGCCCCATCCAAGACCAGTGTTGCCCATGGTTGCAATGGATCCTGTGTTTGGAAGTTGAACCATATACCAGCTCCAACATTGGGGAACTGCAGTAAAATATGTCCACATCCAATTGTTTCTTCCAAGAAGCATCATCATATAATATTGGATAGCTGATGGAATAAGAGACACATTAAAGAGACTATTATGACAGCCACCAACAACGGTAACAGGTAGTTTACCTGTGTTTGATAACTCATTCATTGGCCATATAGGTCTAGTAATAAATGGGGGATACGATCGAAGATTTGAGACTACAAGACCATCCACTGATGCATATTGACGGTTCCCAGGAATGCCAGGATATTGATCTCCCCAATAACCAGGACTACCGTGTCCTGAGAAAAAGGCAAATCCACATCCTTCGCTAAATGAATCTATCACATCATCGGGACCATTGAATTTTCCATTAGAGCACCAGATAATTTCTTTGTCAAATTCTTCAGGCATATAGTATAATGCCCCACCTCGACCATTTACTGCTTTTTCACCGGTTACCCATTCCCCTTCATAGTAGGTGGGTGTATCATTTCTCCAGTCTGAAAAAATAACGTCTCCTTGATCGTTCTCAACCCAGACATGAATGCTTGATAAATTTCCATATGGTTTTGGATCATAGGATTTACCACGAATGGTAAGGACTCCATCAACATATGAAATATTTGCCCACCAGAAAAGATCGTTACAATATGCTTCTCCGCCATGTGGTTCATATTCAATATCTGTATTTCCAAGGATGTTTCCTTCTGAGACAGAGACGATTTCTGCGATTGGTGGTGCAGGATATCCATTTTGTAGTATTGGATTGAGATGATCATCATGGTTAAACGTTACCTCTGATGCAACAGTGCCATCTAAGGTGATGTGAATAGCGTCAACTGGTCCTTGATCGTCATCAGGATTAAAACTTTGGGCATTAATGGTGTAAGCCCCATCTGCAAGTTCTTTTGTATCCCATTGGATATTTAAATCAAACTGATCAAGGAATCCATCACCAGAATAAACAATCATTTTCTTAAACCACTCTGATCCATAGGATGTTGTTTCATACGTAATGATCTTGTTGACAACCTCACTGACCTCTCTGGCATCGGAACTAGCCAATCGACCAACAGCAACATCGGGAGCGTAATCAATCACATCTTCAGGTAATACAGAAGCCACTCCAGTTTCTTCATCTATATACCATTCCGCTAATATTCCATCTCCATCAGAGTCCCAAGTTTCAAATTCGCCTCCTTCTTTATAGACATCTGCATAATACAAATCAGTTGGGAAACCAGGATCACCACTTGCTTTAACATTTGAGTAACGAACAGGCACATGCCAACCAGTTGAGCCAATGTTTGCATTATCTCGGGGTTTTGCATAAATCGTTGATTTTAAGCCGCCGACAAGCATGACATATTTAATGTTGTATTGTTCTAAAGCATCCTTGATGAAAAGCTTGATTTGTTCGGCTTCGTCAACGCCATTATATTCGTTATATATTTCTTCTGTTGTTTTTAAAATTGTTTCAACACCATAACTGTTTTTATGATCAATGAGTGGCTGCAATGCATCTGAAAAGATAGATGGTGCAATGATTGCAAGATCATAGTCTGCTGTTTGCAGGAAAGGATTTGTCTCAGGTTGGGTATATGAGATAGCAATATCTGCCTGTTCAGCAATGATAAGTGTATTTTCAGCAGGAATGTATCGTATAGGGTAAAGGTGTACATTTACAAACGTGACGTGCTCAAAGTGGCCATTGACGCCAACTCCAACATCAAACTGATACCATTCAAACGGATACGGGTCTGAGCTTTGGTATAGTTGTGTATCTTTCTTCGAAGGAACCTTGTAATTTTCAATTGGAGATAATGGCATTGGTGAAGGCGATGGTTGAATTTGTTTATCAATGGTTTGTTCATATGTGGCCGATAGAGCTACTTGCACATCTATGTTTGTTGCCCCAAATGGAAGTTCAAACGATTTTACAATACGAGGAAGAAGTGGTTTTCCAGGTATCATCAATAATGAAGATTCTTTTTCATATGTTACTTTTACGTATGATTCTTCTTGAATAATCGTTAAAGGTTCTGATTTTATCCATGTATCCTCAATCGTTACCTGCTCTGTTTGACTGTGGGTTTCATTATGAATGGCTGCTACCCCAAGTCCTCCAAGAACTAAAAAACATGCTATTACAATTGTTAATATTTTTTTCATGATATCTCCTTATAAAGATAAATAGCTGATGTCATATATAAAAGATTGGTAAAAAATTTTGGAAATTGAAATCTAAGATAAATTACACAAACTACTCGACTTTATTCGATGAAAGCCGGTTTTTCAACATTATTAAATAGTTATTGGAACATCTGGATAATCTGATAGCGAGGGTTGGATGAAATGGTTGAAAAAACAATTATGTGTCCTAATTGTAAAAACAAACTTACAATTCAGGGGAATCCAGGAGAAGAAATCTATGTTACTTGCCCTAAATGCAATACAAATGGCAAATTTACATTTCCAGGAGAAAAGACGTCATCAGAAACAGTAGACACTTTCTATTCATTACAAGTCACAGGTCTTACAAAAACGTTTAATGGTTTCAAAGCTGTTGATAATATATCATTTTCAG
>Ga0307431_1000149_pt1 | contig 54989 bp, 69 predicted proteins | sample SalMarWE160170MG_FD_202155 | JGI IMG/M metagenome (GOLD analysis project Ga0307431, IMG submission 202155) | Salt marsh sediment microbial communities from the Plum Island Ecosystem LTER, Massachusetts, United States - WE1603-170 | ecosystem: Environmental > Aquatic > Marine > Intertidal zone >...
AAATAATGCCAAAAGAAATACTTATTGTGGATGATGACCCTGATTTTGTAGAAACGATAGAAATAATCTTACAGGGCAATGGTTACGAAACCCGGACTGCCAGGAACGGTGAAGAAGCATTCAAAAAAGTGAGAGAGAAAATTCCCGATATTATATTGTTGGATATTATGATGAAAACAAAGACCGACGGTATATGGGTAAGCGAGAAAATAAGAAGTGAAAAAGACCTGAAGGAAATTCCCATTATTATGATAACTGCTGTAAATCAAGACTCAGAAATGGCTAAATTTCACTTAGGGCAGGAAAAAGATATGGAATACATGCCTGTGAACGTTTTTATGGAAAAACCTATCGAAACTAAAGACTTACTAAAAGAAATTAAAAAACTTATCGGAGGTCCCAAGTAATAGCAGTAAAGCAATAGTTCTTCGTCAGGTATTCCAAACTTACAAATTAATTGCTGAATCCTTGAGTTGTTAACCAAAAATCCAAAAAATCCCAGGAATGCTACAAACTCGATAAACTAATATTCTCGCTTCGAACAAAAAACATACCTGAGGAAATGAACGTGCTCTCCTACATCACCGTGATTTTCCTTATCTTCCATCTCCCCTATTTCTATAACATCGAAATTTTTAAAATGTGCCAATAAATCTTCCCGGGGGAAATAATGCGCTATTCTTCCGGGTTTACTTTCAAAAGTATTCTCTTCAATTTTCTTACCCTTACCAAAACTTATCTCCTTATCCGAAAATACAACAAAAAACGCAAACCCATCATCATTTAATACTTCTATGCACTTCTCTATAAACAGGAGTCTTTCTTTTTTTCTAAAAAGATGCAGTACGTTGAAACAGTAGATGGCATCGAATTTTCCGTTGAGAGAATCTATTTCAAGAACCGTTCTACGATAAAATTTGCTTTTCGGGTCAAATTTCAGTGCTTCTTTTACAGCATCATCGGATATTTCTATTCCAGCAACCTTGAACCCGGATTTCGAGAATAACTTAGTATTTCTCCCATATCCGGATCCTGGAACAATTATCGATTCCACATTAAGATTTTTGAATAAATCACGCGCATAAAAAGCAGTCTTACTCGGTTCTCTACCCCATATCTTTCTGCCCTCGGAGAACCGACTATTCCAATAATCCCTCATTCCATCGGTATAATTTTTCATAAAGGATTTAATAATGCAGAAAGGAATTTTCGCAACCCCCCTAAATTCCAACATTACTCCCAAAAAAATAATTCCTTGACTTTCAGTCTCTTTTCAATATGATTCATAATTAGAAGGGGGTTATTAATGACAAAAAGCATAAAGATTTTACTTTGTATCAGCGGTATACTTACCATTTATACATTTACTGCTATTTCTATTGGAACACGAATAGCATATCCTTTTAAAGTCCCCTACGCCGTCATTATGTTTTTTTTATTTGATTTTGCCCCCCACTCCATATACTTTCTTTACTTTTTTATACTTTTTATGTTCACTCCCGTACTCGCGGTTACAGATTTTCTTTGTGCTTACTATATAGATAAGAAACCTAATATAACAAGCAGAATAGCTTCTTATCGATCACTTATTACATGCCTTTTTGGTGTTTTTCCTTTCTTTGTAGGCTTATTTGTTTTTAGACCTATTCACTTGCAATCAAAGTTAACAACCATTGAAGGCGTTTTCTATTTTCTTTTTTATGGAACGCTATTCTACTTGTTAATGTTAAGTGAGAGAAAGAACAGACAAGCATAGATCCTTCGAATCATTTAATTATCTAAATAGTTGCATAGCAGATTTCAAATATGGGATTTAAGGGTTGGGACTTAGTAAATGACTACAATACCTATATGTTCTACATGTTTAAAAAAACAATTAAATTGGCGTGGCAAGGCTTAGAGTCTTTGCATCTCCGTAGCAAATATATCTCTTAATCTGTTTTATTGTTTTTCTGTGATAAATCTCCCGATATATCTATGTTAAGAGGACGTTTCTCATCTCCTGCGAGATGCAAAGTCTGTGTAGGAAACGCAAAATCAATACCTTCGGAATTAAACCTATTCAAAATCTCAAGATTAACTTTCTCACTGAAACGCATAAAATCCCAGTATTCGGGAGGATGATACCAATATATAACAAAAATATTAAGCGAATCGCTATTGAATTCGTTGAAGAAAACCCGGGGCGGAAACTCAGGATTCATACCCTCATGGTCTTTCAATATCTCCTTTATTATTTCCACAGCCATCTCAATTTTCTCTGGCGGAGTATCGTAAGTAAGGGCTATATTAAAGAGTCTTCGTATGTAGGGTCGCCTGCCAATATTCTGAACAGTCATCCTGGCTAATTCACCGTTGGGGATTGTAACAAGATGACCGTCCAATGTCCGTATGCGGGTAGAACGGAGTCCGATGTCCTCAACTGGTCCATCCTGACCATCTATGACAACTCGTTCTCCTATTTGAAACGGTTTGTCAGTAAAAAGTGCCAGGGAACCAAAGAAGTTTTTCAGTGTATCCTGGGCAGCCAGGGCAAAGGCCAAACCACCGATTCCCAAACCCGCAATTATAGAAGTCAATGGTTTATCAACAAGGATAGTTGCTACCTGTAAAAGTACAAGGATTACAATAGAAATCTTAAGAATCCTGCTCACCAAAACAGCTAACATATCACTTACGGTACTTCTTTGATCGGAAGCCAGATCACGCATGCGACTATCTACGACATCAACCATAGCGTAACCTAAACGCCCAACTGCAAGTACAAATAAAACAGATATGACAGTCTGGAAAATTATCGTAACTGATTCACTCATTGACAAAGGAACTATCCCGATCCTCAACCCTATAATAAAACAAAAAAATAAAGTGGATCGGCTTATTCCTTTAACTGTAAGACTGGCTAACTTCCTACCTCTTTTAACTAACCTGTCAGCACTTCTACCGAGCAAAAACAGAGCAATCTGCCATACAACCAGAAAACCCAGGATAGTAAGAAGGAACACCGTGTATTGCCAAACAGTATTTCCTACTACCACCTTCGTCGTCAAAAAATTCCATGTTTTCATCATTTTTTTTCTCCTAATTGATAGATCGATTATGTTTTTTTAACTCAAAATTAACGTATTGAACATTTAAACTTTATCTATCCTTAATTCAAAAACAGTTATGATGGATTGTTTTAATGATAACAAAAAATTTTGGATAAGTCAAGAGTTTGTATGAAAATGGAAATAAAATATCAAAAATTAAAAAGCAAAATGACAAATCAAAATTCAAAATTGTTTTAAACTAAAAAACATTCGTGTTATTCGTGTGATTTGTTGTTCCTCGTAGGTTGTTGAGTTGAGTTTTAAATGAAAAATATAACATATAGGGGTGTAGTGTGGCTTTGTGTTAATCTGTGAAATCTGTGGTTAATTGTTTGGCAAATTAACTACTTGACATAGAGCTTTATTTCCGGTATACATTTAAAAAAGGAGTTTAGAATGAAAAAATTAATTTTTATTTCACTCGTAATAATATTAACTCTATTCTGCACAGCTAAAGATAAATCATATATACCCGGAATAGGTCCCGTAAGCGTAGTCGAAAAAATCCAGGGTGATTTCCAGTTTACAGAAGGACCTTCCATGGATATGCAGGGAAATCTTTACTTTACCGATATACCTGCCAATAGAATTCATAAACTAAGTAAAGCCGGAGAAGTTTCCGTATTCATCGAACCTTCATTTCATACCAACGGACTTATGCTTGAAAACAAAGATAGACTTCTTGCCTGCCAGATGGACGGGCAGCTGGCCTCTATAGATATCGAGACAAAGAAAGTAACAATCTTAATAGATAAATATAAAGGAAATCGTTTTAATGCGCCAAATGACCTTGTTGTGGACAAAACGGGAGGCATTTACTTTACCGACCCTCGATTTAACGCACCCCAACCTTTACCACAAGGAAAAGAGGCAGTTTATTATAGGAATACAAATGGTAAAGTAACGCAACTTCTGGATAATCTAAAAGCCCCTAACGGAATAATATTATCGACTGATGAAAAAACACTTTATGTAGTACCCACTATGCAGGAAGATATGTGGGCATATCCCGTTGTTACTCCGGGAGAATTAGGAGAAGGACAAGTCTTTTGTGAACTTTCCCAACCAAAAGGGAAAAACGACTCCGGAGGAGATGGGGTAACTATTGACACAAAAGGAAACCTGTACATAACCTCGGAAATCGGAGTTCAGGTATTTAATACCGAGGGTGAACTTTTAGGGATTATAAAATTCCCGGAACAGCCCGCGAACGTAACGTTTGGCGGCAAGGATATGAAAACACTTTACGTTACAGCAAGAACTTCGCTCTACTCGGTAGAGATGGAAATAGAGGGTCATTCTTTTTTCAAAAAATCCGAATAAACGTAAAAAAGGAGTAACCAAATGCCTCATGTAATAATTAAAATGTATCCGGGACGCACCGAGGAACAAAAGAATAAACTCGCTGAAGCTATAGCGCAATCTGTAGTCGATATTGCTAATACGAAAGAAGAACATATCTCTATAGATATCCAGGAAATAGCTCCCGAAGAATGGGCGGAAACAGTTTATAAGAATGAAATTTTAGGTAGACTCGATAAACTTCAGAAAAAACCCGGATATAATCCGTTCGAGTAATAACGTATCTTCGGTCTTGAGATTTTTGCAAGATAAAACCGATAACTTCTCAAACAATTATCGTTCAGGCGTACCGCTCCGAAAAAACGCAGTCAGTTTCCCCAGCGAGGAAACTGCTGCTTGTCTCTCGACCTCGCTCCTTTTGACTTCCTCAAAAGACCATGCCCACTCGGTCTCCGAGGCATTTTTCTTGAACGGTACCCCTTCACTTTTATGGTAACTGTTAATTTTTGCCAACAACAACATATAACCCTTGTATTTCTTAAGTATATTTTTTATAATACTATTATGATGAGAGGAAATTATGAAAATTGTTAAATTTTATCTAATTCTATTATCCGTTTTAATAATATCCTGCGCTTCAAAAAACATAAGCAAAAATAACATAAAAGTTCATTTTAAATCTCTGGCTAACGATTTTGCAGCAGTTGATATGGCATTATACGATAATAACAAATTCGAATTAAAAACTGCTGTTCTTGAAATGCACGGAAATGAAGAATATATATTAGAACATGAAGGAATTTGGACTGCTGCAGATAGTAATTATATTTTAATAATAAAAAAGTTTAAAAAAGAACAATTAATGGAATATCTTTTTGGAGGGTGGGAACACGAAGAAAGCGGTTTTGAGATAATATCACAAAACAAAGTTAAATTCCCCATCGATAAAGAGTTTTTAATAATAAATAACGTTAAGTGCCAAAAACAGTAAAACACTATATAAAATTTAGGGATAAAAATCTCTTTAAAAGGAGGTTGTTATGTATTTAAAAAAATTAATAACATTTGCAGTGGTAATCTGTATTCTAATCCCGGGCTGCAAACTTTTTGAATCATCAGAACCTTCGATTCAGGATTTATTAGCCGCACCCGAACAAATTGAAATTGATGGTAGAGAATATATATTGGAAACCTATTTATGGCGAGATTTTATGCCTATCAGTCCGCCTGACGGACAACCTCTTATTGCTTTAATATGGGTTACAGCAATCGATTCACTTACATTCCCATCTTCGATTGATGCCGATAGGCTGTGGGTCATAAATGATGAACTCCTGTGGGAAACGGAATTCTCAGACGAGAATCTACCAGAGAATCCTAACAGGGAACATCAACTTGAAAAAATCGCCAGAGAAGGGCCTAAATGGGGTCCGCAAATCCAGGTCGAAGTGGTTGTAAGGGTAACTGACGGAGAAAACAATACGTACCTGCTGCGAGCAGCTGACCAATGGATCGATCGAACGGATTGATAATACTTCGTATTCGTTAATAAAATATGAAAAGCTCAAATATAAAATATTCAGTAGATGATATAGTTTCAAAATTAAAAAGTAAAGCCAATCCTGACAATTTAGAAGGAATGGCTCGTTACGGAATCAGTACGACAAATCGACTGGGAGTCTCCATACCGGAATTAAGAAAAACGGCAAAGGAGCTCGGCAAAAATCATAAACTTGCCTCACAGTTATGGGCAAAAGGGATTGATGAAACAAAAATTTTAGCCTCCATGATTGGTGAAGAGGATAAACTTACGGAAGTCTAGTGCGAAAAATGGGTAGCTGATTTTAATTCCTGGGATGTCTGCGACCAGGTATGTATGAACCTCTTCAGAAAAATGCCGTTTGCAGGAAAAAAGATCAAAGAATGGTCTAAAAGAAAGGAAGAATTCGTTAAACGAGCGGCATTTACATTGATTGCTTGCGTTGCCGTATACTATAAAGAAATGCCGGATAGCGAATTTATAAAATTCCTTCCAATAATAAAAAGCGGAGCAATGGATGAGCGGAATTATGTCAAGAAAGCTGTAAGCTGGGCACTCAGAAATATTGGGAAAAAGAATAAAAATTTGAACAAAGAAGTAATAAAGTTCGCACAAGAAATGGAACGGGTGGACTGCAAACCCGCAAAATGGATAGCAAGAAATACACTAAAAGATATACAAAGGAAAACAGTTACGAAAAAATTGTGTTAGGTATCCTTAGAATTGCCTATTATTTTTATTTCTTTATGTAAGAAAATCTCAATTGATTTTACCAATTCACGTAAATTAAATATTAAAAATCAAAAAGCAAAATGACAAATAAAAATGCAGAATCATTTCTTAACTTTAAAAGTAAGTACTAAAAGGTATTTGTGTTATTCGTATAATTCGTTGTTGCTCTTTCTTGTTTTTATTTTTGAACTTTGATTTGTAATTTTCCATTTTGATATTTGATTTTTACATTTCCATTGATTTGCAGCTCTGTTTTCTTGGTATACACGTGTTGTATTATTATTTTTACTATAACTTTTTAATAACGTATTTCCCTATCTTATATCTAATTGTCCGTTCGGATATACCCAATTCCTTAGCAGCTTTACTCTGGTTCCAGTCATGTTTTTTAAGTACTTCGGTTATCATCTCACGCTCAACACTCTCAATCGTATCCTTTAACTTACCCCCATGTTTCAATGTTTTATTAACTGACACGGGAATATCTTCTCCACTCAGGTAATCACCTCTGGTAAAAACTATCGCTCTTTTAATAATATTTTCAAGCTCTCTCACATTACCGGGAAAATCATATTTGAGGAGCTTTTTAAGCGCCTCATCTGTAATCCCTTTAATCTCTTTTTTCTCCTTTTTAGCTTGAGTTTTTATAAAATGAGATACAAGTAAAGGAATATCTTCTTTTCTGTTTCTAAGAGGTGGGATATGTATTCTTATTACATTCAACCTATAATATAAATCTTCTCTGAAATTCTCCTTCTCCACCTCTTTTTCGATATCCCGATTGGTTGCACAAATCAATCTTAAATCTATAGGAATCTCCTCGTTAGAACCTATTCTAATTATTTTTTTCTCTTCTATTACTCTTAACAATTTCACCTGGATACTTTTAGGCAATTCTCCTATCTCATCGAGAAATATTGTGCCACCTGACGCAAACTCGAATTTACCTATTCTTCTTTTATCAGCTCCGGTAAAAGCCCCTTTTTCATGTCCGAATAATTCCGATTCCACAAGTGTCTCTGCAAGAGATGCAATATGCGCGGTAACAAAAAGCTTTTCATTCCGATTCGAAAGATTATGGATGGCACCGGCAATAAGCTCCTTACCTGTTCCACTCTCCCCCGTTACCAAAGCATTTGCATCACTCTTGGATGCCCTGAAAATAAGGGACATCATATCTTCCATAACCCCCGAATTATAGATTATTTTATCATATTGAAATTTTTCTTTTAAAGATTCTCTTAATTCTATATTCTCTCTCTTTAAATTGAGATTATCGAACGCCTTTTTTATAATCAGTGTCAGCTCATCCGGATCAATGGGTTTCGTCAAATAATGAAAAGCCCCCTGCTTCATAGCTTCCACTGCATTGTCGACATTCGCAAAGGCAGTAATAATTATAATTGGAATAATGGGATTTATTTTCTTTATATCTTTTAAAACTTCAATACCCGTTTTATCGGGCAACCTTCTGTCCAGAAGAACCAGATCGAAATTTCCACTTAGAAACAGATCGACACCTTCTTCCCCACTACCTACCTCTTTAACCCTATACCCTTCTTTTACAAGTATGTCTTTTAATAATTTTCTTTGATTTGCTTCATCCTCGACGATTAAAATATTCAAATTAATCCTTTATAGGCAAAAGTATATCTACCTTCGTCTCTTTACCACTCTCAAGCTTTATATTTCCACCATGGTATTCAATAATCTTACGGGCTAAATACAAGCCCAGTCCACTTTGTCTCTTATTTGAATAAAAGGGTTCAAAAACCCTGGTTGTTTTATCTCTTTCCATTCCTTTTCCGTTATCTATAATTAAAATCCTTATCACACTTCCTGCTTTTCTTACCAATATTCTTATCTTATTTGCATCCGCCTCAACTGCGTTTTTAATGATGTTTGAAAACGCGGATACCAACAAGGGGCGATTCCCCCGTATTTTTAAATCGGTTACAGACTCTAATTTTATCTCCACAGAATTATTTCTATTATCAACCAGTGATATGGATTCTCCAATCGTATTGTCAACATCGATAGTTTTTTTATCGATTTCAGATAATATCAATAACTTAATGGAATCCATGACGAGATTCATTCTTTTTACTTCCTCTTTAAGAATTCCACCTTGCTCTCCTTTCATATTACGGGCAAGCAGCGAAAGGGTGTTAAGTGAATTCCTGATTTCATGGGAAAAGCCCGAAGACAGAGCTCCAATTTCTTCAAGGTGACGAATTTCTCTTTCTTTATCAATTCTATATCTATCGGATTTTGATAGATTATATAAAAGAAAACCCAGAAAGACTGTAAAACCAGCTACAGTAAATATAAGGAACAACCTATTTATCGCGATAATCCGTTCAAGAAGCTCCATAGAAAATCCGGCCACAATACTTCCTCCGTTCCTTTTTTCTTCAAGCTGAAATATTTTACCCCGGGGAGTTGTAATAATATGACTTCCTTCCCCTTCAATTGACAGGAAACCTTCATAGAGAGAACTGTAGACAATAGGAGATCCATTCTCGTCAAGAATCGAAAAATAAACCAGATTCGAAGAAAGTACCAGAGAATCGAGAACCCGTGTAATTCCGCCTGCCTCACCATAAGTACTCTTAGATAAAAGGAGAACATTGTAATCCAGATTAATTACATTAACCAGATAAAAAGACTTGCCCTCTATATTTATTAGGGTTCCGTAATCCTTCCCTTTCAATTCACTATCGTAAAAATCAAGTATAATTTCTTCGAGCTCAGGAAATCCGTTTAATCCTTTTATAAGAGAATCACCAAAAATCCAAATACCATCAAGGTCGGTATTTAAGGGAACGTTAATGTTTTCGAGGTAATCTTGAAGAATATTATTTCCTCTGTCCTTTAGATTGTTAATTTCTATTCTGTTAAGCTCTATATCTCTTTTAATATAATTATCGGCAATCGCAGATAACAACTGAAACGTCGTTCTGTATCCCTTTTTATATACTTCTTCAATATTCTTATTTGTTATCTTGACTGTAAAAAAAGCCAGAATTCCTATTACAGTAAATATAGAAAATATTATTACTAATTTCGATTTCATTATAGTAATCTAACAAATTTTTTCAGAAAATCAATTGGATTCCTCCACCAATGCTGTTTTTTGTATAGTTTAAGTTTTCTATTGTGGAACTATTAATGGTTGAACTTAAATCGAAAAACAATGATAAGTTATTATTGAGTATTCTTGTAAATTGTAGCCCTGCAAAAAGTCCCGAATCATTTCTTCGAATATCTCCTATTTCAAAGAAATCCTTTTCGAAGAGTGTTAAATATAAATTGAGAAAAGATTTATACTTGACAAAAGTTTTTTCTATCGAGAGATTCAGATTTGTATTTCTTACTATACCATCCTTCTCGAAAAACGGGTCTAAAAGAAGTGAAACCGAGATAGGGTAATTGTTTTTTGGCTCCGATAAACTGAAGTAAGAACCCGAAACAAACAAAGTAAAGTCACCCGTAAGCGGGAAATCAAAAGAAAGGGAAATGTTATAATAAGGCAACCTTTCATTCTCATATAACATCAAACCCGCATCAATACCGGGAATAAGATAAAAGTAAGGCATCGGAATCGATATATGAGTTTTTATTTCCGGTCTAATATAGTCTTCCATAAATTCAGAATCAAAAGCAACATAACCAACCTTCATTCCCGCGGACAACAAAAATCTGGCCATATACAAAGATAAGGAATCACCCGCATATAACTCGTTCAATCCATAATTCTGGTAAGTAAGGGGTGTAAAATTGTAACCATCCAGATACAGATAATTCCTGTTGCCAAGACCGGGAAGATTAAATGTTTTTTGAATAGCTATTCTATTACCGAAGAAGACATCTTCCTCATTGAAGTCAATTATAGACATATTTCCCGAATAATCGATATCCAACAATCCGGAATAGCTGAAAAACGGAGAGATTTGGGCTATATTACCCCCTTTCTTTATTTCCCCAATAAAGTATAAATTATCGGTAAAAGAATTCGATACCGAAAATCCAAGATAACCACTTGAGAACAAAAGAAAGGGGAGGAGCAATATAATTGCTCCTCCTGCTATCTTGCTATTTCTAATTGTCACGGCTACTTGCCTCCACCCTGTTCTTTCTGTTCTTTCAATCTCTTCTGCTGCATCTCTCCGGTATGGCTTCCATCTCTTAATCTTTCTTGAGTTCTCTCACGCAGTTGCTGCCCTTCTTTTCCTGCCCATTCCGGAAATCCCTGTCTGTTTCTTAGTTTTAATTCTTCTTTATTTCTGAGATTTCTCATCTCACGTACAAGCAGCATCTGCCCGCCATCAAAATCAACATCAGAACCTCTTACTTCTATCTCATCTCCGACTCTAACCCTGTTTCTCAAAAACCATTCGGGACCCAGTTGCACTTTCACCCTCTCATTCTCTCTAATTCGCACCTGAGCTTCGAAATTAAGCGTTTCCCCTGTCAGGTATAACTCTTCGATTCTACCCTTCATGGTTTTCTCTTTAATAGGATTATATATACATTTCTTTTCCTGTAATTTTGTTCTTATCCATAAAGGTTCGCCGTTCTCATTTCTAATATTATATCTATGGGTATTCCTCTCTATTACTCTCACTTTCAGCTTGTTTTCTTTGAGAGCTCCCTGAAGCTTTAACTTATCCCCCACCTCAATATCTTCATCCAAAAACCACGCGGGACCAAGATGCGCCTGCATCATTTCCTTATTCTGCAATCTAATCTTTGCCTGAACGATATTCACTTCACCATAAGGCGGTAAGACCTCCTCCACCTCAACAACTTCACCTTCAACAACAACTTCTTCGTCGGTAACACCCGTATCAGTCTGCGCTAAGATGAACAACGGTACAATCAACATAAGCAAGGTTAACGGCTTTTTCATTTTTGCCTCCTTTTTTATTTTAACCTTTTCTTTTACAATTTCAACCTTTATCATTTTTAAACCTCTCATTTTTAACTCCTACTTTACTATATACAATTACCGTTCCACTTTATTTCTTACGATTTAAACAAAATTTATACAACGCATATCATTTTGAATATCAAGTACATAAGTCCGCCAATTCTACCTTATCGGTCTTCTATCCAAAACAGAGTTTTTCGACAATTTTGCAATATTCGACAATTTTGTCGAATATTGCCTGGCTTATTTTATAACTATAAATTATTAAAAAATATAAAAAATTCAGCGTCAACTCTTGAAGTTTTACGAAAAATGAATATGTTACATTCCGAGGCAATTGATGTTAAAAGCTGTAATTTTTGATATGGATGGAGTACTTATAGATAGCGAACCATTTCACCTGGTCGTTAACGAAAAAATCTTTGCTAATTTGAAAATAAATCTTAGCGAAGATGAATATCAAAGTTTTATAGGAACTACGCATAAAGATATGTGGAGTACAATAAAGGAAAAATACAGGTTACCGCAATCAGTTCCGGAACTCGTAGGTATGCAAATCAGCGGAAATATCAACTATATTAAAAACGAAGAGATTGAAGCAATAAAAGGAGTTAACAATTTGCTTTCCGAGATTGCCTGCGAAAACATTAAAATTGGGATTGCCTCTTCGTCGCCTACTGAAGTAATAGAACTGGTAACAAACAAACTGGGCATCAGTAATTATTTCTCAGCAATTGTTGGCGGCGAGGACTTAGAGAGAGGAAAACCCGCGCCCGATATTTTCCTCGAAGCAGCAAAGCTTCTAAACGTAGAGCCTGAGCATTGCGTTGTAATCGAAGATTCGGAAAATGGGGTTAAAGCAGCAAAAGCGGCGGGGATGAAATGCGTTGGGTTCCGAAATCCTAACACCGGAAACCAGGATTTAAAAAAAGCAGACTTAATTATCGATAAATACAGTTCATTAAAAATAAGCATTTTAATAGATTTATTTGAAGAAAAAAGACAAAGCAAAACAATGGAAAGTAACAACGGTACTTAGCCCGGCCCATGACATCCAAAATCAGTATATTTATTTCAAAAACAGTACTTTAGATGTTCGGACCTTTTAAAATTTTAAACTCTACTTAATCCGACTTGACAATAAACGACGTTTTTGTATACTACTATTACATATCCCATTTAACTAAAAAGGAGGGATTATGAAAAAATTTTTATTACTCAGTATTCTTGCTCTTTGCCTGAATGTCAACGCATATGACACAGGCGGAAGATTCGGTATGGGTGTCAGATTCTGGGGAACTCCTCTAATTACATTTGCCGACGTTAAAATTGACGTGAATAATGTCATCGGATTTGAACCATCTATTGGTTATTACAACATAGATTATGGTGAAGGTGGAGGCTACGACCACTTGTTCATTACCTCACTGCTAATGAATATCAAACCTGTAAGAGCCGAGAGAGCGAATCTTTTATTTAAAGTGGGTGGATTATTTGCCAATAATCATTATAACACCTTTGCAATTCTTTTAGGGCTTGGCATCGAGCATTTCGTTAATGATAATTTTTCTATCAACGCAGGAATTCTATCCGGTTTCGCGCATACAAGCTCGGATGGTTACAGCGCTAGCCTTACGACCTTTGGTACCCAGATTACAGATTTTTCACTGGTCTGGTATCTAAAATAGGGAATTTTTTATAACTTATAGCAAAAAAACTTAAACTGAAACATCACCAACAAAGAAAACAATCAAGGCGGAGTTTCCTCCGCCTTGATTGTTATAAATTCGAATAAAAAACTTTGTGCTCTTTGTATTCCAATTGTTTTTTTGTATTGTGAGATGAGTTTTATTTTGACTTATGACTCATGACTAGTGACTCATGACTCATTTGTGTGGCTTCGTAGCTATTTAAACGCTTGACTTTTACATATAGAATTTTTATAATATTATTAAATGAAGAATCATGAGGTTTCAGATTTGCTATTCAAAATCGCTGACGGCTTAGACCTGTTGGGTGAAAATTTTTTCAAAATACGTGCTTACAGAAGAACAGCCAGAGCAATAGACGATTTATCCGAAGATATAGAAAAAATCTACAAAAATGGCAATCTTAATAAGATAGAAGGTGTTGGCGAAGGCATCGCAAAAAAAATAGAAGAATATTTAACCACAGGAAAGATGAGAAAACTTGAAGAAATTTCAAAAGACGTCCCCAAATCTCTTTTTGCTCTTCTACAAATCAGAGACTTAGGTCCCAGAACCCTTCACAATCTTAATAAAGAATTAAGGGTCGAGAATTTACAGGATTTAAAAAAGGTAATTGAAAACGGAGCTTTTTCCCGAATAGAAGGTCTGGGAGATAAAAAAGCAGAAAAAATTCTTGATAATATCAAATTCTATGAAGAAAGAACAGGCAAGGATCGCCGTTTTACCATTGGGGAAGTAACTCCAATAGTAGAAGAAATATTAAAAAATTTAAGGAAATTAAAATCAGCAAAAAAAGTCTCTCCAGCCGGGTCCTTGCGTAGAATGAAAGAAACTCTCGGAGATATCGATATTCTTGTCGAAACTGAAAAACCCGAAAAAATAATCGATGAATTTATTTGTTTTCCGGAAATAAAAAAAGTTTTGGAATCAGGAAAAACCAAAGTTTCGGTTATACTAAAAGGAATCGATATACAAATGGACCTTAGAATTCTTCCGGAAAAATCTTACGGTGCAGCTCTCTTATATTTTACGGGTTCAAAGGATCATAATGTTAAGATAAGGGGGCTGGCATTAAAGAAAGGACTAAAAATCAACGAATATGGAGTCTTCAAAAATGAGAAAATGATTGCAGGGAAAAGCGAGAAAGAGATATACAATCTCCTGGATATGGACTTTATACCTCCTGAACTTAGAGAAGATAGAGGGGAAATCGAACTGAGTCTCAAAGGCGAACTTCCCAAAATAATAGAATATAGTGATATTAAAGGAAATTTACACACTCATACAAAATATTCGGATGGCGACAACGACATAAAAGAAATCGTCTCATTTGCCAGAAATCTTGGTTACTCCTACATTGGTATAACGGATCACTCCAGCTCAGCCACCTATGCAAATGGTTTAAAAGAAGACGATTTAAAAAAACAAATAGACGAAATAGACGCATTAAATGAAAATCTTAATGGCTTTAGAATACTAAAGGGAACAGAAAGTGACATTTTGCCAAACGGGACTCTCGACTTCAAAGATAAAGTCTTAGAAAAACTCGATTTCGTGATTGGTGCAATACATACGGGCTTTACAAAAAACGTCACCGAAAGAATGGAAAAAGCATTAGAAAATCCATATCTTAAAATACTTGCGCATCCAACAGGCCGACTAATATCAAGTAGAACAGGATATAAGGTTGATCTTGAGAGGGTAATCGCAAAAGCAAAAGAAAAAGAAAAGATACTTGAAATTAACGCTTATTATGATAGATTAGACCTTGATGAATTTAATACGAAGGAGGCAAATAAAAGAGGCGTTAAATTCTGCATAAGTACGGATGCTCATAATCCCGATATGTTCAAATGGATGGACTTAGGTGTAGGGATAGCAAGAAGGGCGTGGATTTCACGTGATTCGGTAATCAACACTTACGTTCTTAGCGACCTCTTAAAAGTTTTTAAAAAAAATGGATAAATTTGTTATTGAAGGCGGACATAGCTTAAAGGGCGAAGTAAAAATCAAGGGCTCAAAGAATTCCGCGCTTCCAATTCTTGCAGCAACTTTACTTTGCGAAGATGAATTCGTAATAGAAAACGTACCGTTACTCCGGGATATTTTTACAATAAAAAAAGTTCTTGAAGTTCTGGGGGTTACGGTAACCTTTGATGGAAATAAAGCAATAGTTGACACAAGGGGCGCCGTAGGCTATGAAGCTCCCTACGAACTGGTAAAACAGATGAGGGCAAGTTATTACGTACTCGGTCCTCTCCTTGCCAGAGTCGGTAGGGCATTAGTTTCATTACCCGGAGGATGCGCAATAGGAACAAGACCGATAAATCTTCATATTAGAGGGTTTCAAAAGTTAAATGCGGACATTTCCATTAATCACGGATATATAGATGCTTACGGAAACAAATTAAAAGGGTCTCATATATTTCTTGAAGGTCCGAATGGCCCTTCTGTTGGGGCTACAATAAATGTTATGGCCGCTGCCACCCTTGCAACCGGCGTCACAGTTATCGAAGGGGCAGCAATGGAACCTGAAGTAACCGACGTTGCAAATTTTTTAAATAAGTGCGGGGCAAAAATAAAAGGACAGGGAACGAGAAACATAGAAATAAGAGGAGTAAAAAAACTCCATGGCTGTAAGTATGAAATTATCCCTGATAGAATTGAAGCGGGAACGTTTGCCCTAGGAGCTGCAATATCCAGAGGGGAGGTTTTCTTGAAAGGCGCCAGGGCAAACCATCTCGAAAGCTTCATCAATAAACTGAAAGAAATAGGTGTGGATATTTTTATAGAAAAGGACGGCTTTGGAGTAAAAATGGATAAAGATATTATTAGCACAGATATTGAAACCGCTCCCTTTCCAGGTTTCCCAACAGACATGCAAGCTCAATTCACTGCTTTGCTTTGTCTCTCCAATGGAGTATCAATCGTCAGAGAAAAAATATTTGAAGAAAGATTTATGCATGTTTTAGAACTCGCCAGGATGGGCGCAGATATAAAAAGGGAAAGTGACTACGTAATAATTAAGGGGGTGCCCTACCTTTATGGTGCTGAGGTTATGGCTTCCGATCTCAGAGCTTCCGCAGCTCTTGTACTGGCTGGTTTATCAGCTTCAGGAACTACAGAAGTGCGAAGAATTTACCATATAGACAGGGGATATGAGAATATCGAAGAAAGATTAAAAAACTTAGGTGCACAAATATGGAGACAAGAAGAATAAATACCGATTTTTTGATAATTGGAAGCGGAATATCTGCTTTAAATTTTGCTCTTAGAGTCTCGGAAGACAAAAATGTATTAATCCTTACAAAAAAAGAAAGAACCGATGCCAATACAAACTACGCACAGGGCGGCGTGGCTGCCGTCTTAGATAAAAAGGATTCTTTTTCTTCGCATATTGAAGATACATGCAAAACCGGAGCAGGGCTCTGCGTAAAAGAAGCTGTAGAAATAATGGTTAAAGAAGGTCCGCCACTTATCAAAGATTTGATTGAATGGGGCATTGAGTTTACAAAAGATAAAACTTCAAATCTTGAACTCTGGAAAGAAGGCGGACACTCCAATAGAAGAATAGTTCACTCGGGTGATTTTACGGGAAGAGAAATTGAAAAAACCCTGATGTCGGCAATAAAACACCACCCAAATATAAGAATATTCGAACATCACATTGCTTATGAACTCATCGAACAGAACGGTGCAGTATATGGAGTTTTAGCTTTAGACGTTTCTACAGGTGAAATCATGCGGGTTTTCGCAAAAGTTACATTTCTTGCCACCGGAGGCGCGGGACAGGTTTATCAGCATACCTCCAATCCTTCAGTCGCAACCGGCGATGGAATAGCTCTGGCATACAATGCCGGATGCAGAATTGTGGATATGGAATTCTTCCAGTTTCATCCTACAACACTCTGGACACCTACACATACGGAAAGACAGTTTCTTATTTCGGAAGCCGTTCGGGGAGAAGGTGCTATTCTAACGGACGGCAACGGAAAAAGATTCATGGAAGATTTTGACCCGAGAATGGAGCTTGCATCAAGAGATATTGTAGCACGTGCCTGTGATTCCGTACTGAAGGAGAAGGGGTACGATTATGTATTCCTCGATATATCACATAAAGATTCCGAATTAATCAAAAGAACTTTTCCAAACATCTACAAAGAGTGTCTTAAGCATTCCATAGATATTACAAAAGAACCGATACCTGTCGTACCGGCAGCTCACTATATGTGCGGAGGAGTTTACACGGACCTTTATGGCAGAACAGACCTAAAAGGACTTCTGGCAGCCGGAGAGGTTACTTTTACAGGAGTTCACGGAGCAAACAGGCTGGCAAGCAATTCTCTTCTTGAAGCTCTGGTTTTCTCAACAAGGGCAGCTAGTGTTGCCGAAGATTGGGGGGGTACTAACCCCATCCGTAAAGACTCTAAATTTCAGGACGAAAAAAGGTCCAGAATAGGAGAAAGCGTCTTAGCTATTCACACAAAAAAGGAAATAAAACAAACAATGTGGGATTACGTAGGTATAGTACGTAAAGATTATCTTCTAAACAGAGCTTTGCGAAGATTCGAACTTTATCTCGGAGAAATCGAAGAATTATTCGAAAATAGTTTTCTTTCAAGAGATATTGTTGAACTCCGTTCCCTCGTTACTGTCGCTTATCTTATAACAAAATCAGCTCTCATGAGAAAGGAATCCCGGGGACTTAATTACAATAAAGACCATCCGGAAGAAAAGGATGAATTTAAAAAACACACCTTTTTAAAAAAGGAGGAATAATGGATTACAAACTCATAACACGCCATTTTGATTCTTCAGATGAACTTGAGGCGCATATCTCAAAAAAAATCAATAAGCTTGCAAGATTTTCAAAATGGATAGACCATGTCGAAATCATAATAAACGGCAAAGACAATAAAGGAAACACTGAAATCAATCTTTCTATGCATCATAAAAAAATAAACGCGAAAGCAACAGGAGGAGACGCTTTTAAAACCACCACAGAAGCTTTCGATAAAGTAGAAAGACAGGTTATAAGATTCGAGGAGAAAGCGACCGAACATCATGGAAGGCGCTAAATTAACCGTTAAAGATTTATTTGAAGGGATAAAAGGCTACGTCAAAGCAGAACTGATCGCGGGAGAGAAAGGTACCTCCCGCGAAATAAATAAAAAGTACGCAAGTAGACCTGCATATATCCTTGCGGGATACGATAAGGACTTTCCTTCCGACTCAATTCAAATCATTGGCAATAGAGATATTGGGTACCTCTCCACTCTTTCCAAAGATGAGCTGCGCAGAAGAATCGCAAAACTTCTTTCCTTTGAACCCCCCGCGATAGTAATAACCTGCGGATATGAAGCACCGGAGGCACTCACCACAGGCTGCGAAGAATTAAAAATCCCGCTGATAAAGACTGCCGCAAATTCTTCGCAAGCATCCGAAGTAATTCAATTTTATCTTGAAGAGAAGCTGGCAGATTTTGTTTATATACACGGTGATTTAGTTGATGTCTTCGGTATTGGTCTTCTTATAACCGGAGATAGCGGAATGGGTAAGAGTGAACTGGCGCTGGACTTAATCACCAGAGGACACCGACTGGTCGCGGATGACATGGTCTGTGTAAAAAGAAAGAGAGACGTGTTGTTCGGCGAGGAGAAAGAAAAGGAAGATATCCTTATGCATAATATTGAGATACGCGGAGTGGGGATATTGAATGTAGCAGTACTCTTTGGAGTAAAAGCAATAAGAATGCGAAAAAGACTCGAAATGCAATTAGAATTGGTAAAGTGGGAGAAAAACAAAGACTACACAAGAACCGGCCTTGAAACAGAAGAAGTTAATATATTAGGCGTTCCAATACCCAAAATAAGTATTCCCCTCGTGCCCGGAAAGAATATAGCCATTATTGCAGAAGTAGTTGCTATGGACTACCTGGGAAAGGGTGTAGGATTTTATTCCGGGGAAATATTCGAACACGAATTGATAAAAAAACTTCAGAAAAAAAGAAAAAGATACATGCGCTTAGAAGAGAATGAAGAATAGTATACCTTTCGGACCTATACCATCAAGAAGGCTTGGCAGAAGTCTGGGAATAAACAATATACCTCCCAAGATATGTACTTATTCCTGTATATATTGCCAGGTGGGTAAAACTTACGATCTTTCGATAAAAAGAAGAGAGTTCTATTCAGTAGAAGAAATCAAAAACCAGGTTTTCAAAAAAATCAAAGAGATAAAAAAACAAAAAGAAAAAATAAATTTCCTGAGCTTTGTCCCCGATGGCGAACCGACATTAGATATCAATCTGGGAAAAGAAATAGAAGTATTAAAAGATTCCGGTATTCCGATTGCAGTTATCACAAACAGTTCTCTAATAAACAAGGCGGATGTCAAAAAAGATTTAGGCAAAGCCGACTGGGTTTCCGTTAAGATTGATGCTGTCAGCGAAAATATTTGGAAAAAAGTTAATCGTCCACACCCCAGTTTATCATTAAAAGATATACTCAAAGGGATTACCGAATTCAGTAATAAATACAAAGGAAGGCTTAACACTGAAACCATGATAATAGACGGTATAAATACGGATAAAAATCATATAGAAGAAATTGCAGAGTTTATACTAACCTTAAAAATAGATACGGCTTATATTTCAATTCCAACAAGACCTCCTACAATCAAATCTCTTAAGGTCCCTGACGAGGAAACAATCAATTTTGCTTACAGTCTATACGCAAAAAAAAATATAAACACTGAATTGTTAACCGGTTATTCACCAATCGAATTCCCGGCAACAGACAACGTAAAAGAAGAAATACTTAACATTACATCCGTTCATCCAATGCGGGAAGAAGACGTAAAAAATATTTTGGATAAAGCAGATGCCGATTGGAATATTGTAGAAAAACTGTTGGAGGAGGGAAAAATAAAAATGGTAAAATTCGGGAAAAATAAATTTTTCCTGCGAAGTTTTAAAAGGAATATTCTAAATGGGTAAAATAAGTGATAATTACAGGAAAATAAGAGATTTAATAAAAGATGATGTAACAATAGTTGTTGCAACAAAAACAAGAAGTATAAAAGAGATAAAAGAAGTAATCGAAGCCGGAGCAGAACATATCGGAGAAAACTATGTTTATCCCGAAGCTTCCGAAAAATACGAAGAATTAGAAAATATGTTTATTAAATTGAAATGGCATCTAATAGGACATCTCCAAAGCAACAAAATAAACAAAGCCATTCCGATTTTCGACTTAATACATACGGTAGATTCAATAGAAAAAGCAATAGAAATTGACAAGAGAGTCGAGAATGCCGGAAAGATATTCATTCCCGTTCTTTTAGAAATAAATAGCGGAAAAGAAAAAACAAAAACAGGATTTATGCCTGTCATAAAGACAATTAAACAAGCTTTAATTGAAATGAAAGACTTAAAACATATAGAAATTAGGGGACTTATGACAATGGGGCCGGCAACAGGCAATCCCGAAAATGCAAGAAAATATTTTACGTCGACCAAAAAAATTTTTGAAAAACTAAAAGACGTTACGATGATCAATTCAAAAATGGAAATTTTATCGATGGGAATGAGCAATTCCTATAAAGTAGCTATAGAAGAAGGCGCAAATATGGTAAGAATCGGTTCGCTAATATTCGGAGAAAGATTACAGTAAAATTTAAAAATCAAATATCAAAGTGTAAAAATACAAATCAAAGTTTAAAAATAAATAAAAACAACGAATTTCTCAAACAATACACACTCTTTTTAATTCCTGCAGTCAGAGGAAGAGTAAATTTTGAATTTTTATATGTAATTTTGCATTTTTATTTTTAATATTTAATTTCCCAGGAAAATAGAATCACATGAGATATTCTTTTGCAAAAAATAAAAAGCTAATTGCCAATACTACAAAAACGGGGCTTGCAAATTAATTAATAACTAATAATATATATTATTAATAAGGGGAGGAACCGATGTCAAAAAAGAGATTTGAAACTATCAATTTACATTCAGGGCAGGAAAAAGTCGATAAAGAAGTAGGCGCAAGAGCTGTACCAATTTATCAGACTACATCTTTTGTATTTAGAGACACCGAACACGCGGCAAATCTTTTTGCTCTAAAAGAAACGGGACATATTTATTCCCGTATTTCAAATCCAACGTTAGAAGCCTTTGAAAAAAGAATGGCAGATATAGAAGGCGGAACCGGAGCGTTGGCGGTTTCTTCCGGAATGGCAGCAGAGAGCCTTGCTCTTTTAGGAATAACAGAATTGGGGGATGAAATTGTAGCGGGCAACAATTTATACGGCGGAACTTATCAGCTACTCAACAATTCACTCCCAAAATTGGGTCGGAAAGCGACCTTCGTAGATTCAGCGAAACCTGAAGAGTTCAAGAAAGCGATAACGAAAAAGACAAAAATAATATATATCGAAACCATAGGCAATCCAAAGCTCGACGTTCCGGATTTCGATAAAATAGCAAAAATAGCCCATAAAGCAGGTATACCTCTGGTGGTGGATAATACAGTAGGTGCAGGTATAGTAAGACCTATAGAATACGGCGCAGACATAATCGTACAATCTGCTACAAAATGGATAGGCGGACATGGAACATCTATCGGCGGTGTTATTGTTGATTCCGGAAATTTTAACTGGAACAATGGAAAATTCCCCGAACTTATCGATCCGGACCCCAGTTACCATGGAATAAGTTACTGGGAAAAATACGGGAATGTTAAAGGAATAGGAAATATCGCATTTATAACTAAAATACGCTGCCATATGCTGAGGGATTTCGGAGCATGCTTAAGCCCATTCAATGCTTTCCTGTTTCTCCAGGGACTTGAAACACTTCATTTGAGAACCGAGCGGCACTGTGAAAACGCACTTGCTGTTGCCGAGTTCTTGAAAGATCATCCGCAGGTTCGCTGGGTAAACTACCCGGGACTGAGTGAACATCCAAGTCACAAAACGGCAAAAAAATACTTAAAGGGTAAATACGGCGGGCTTGTTGGATTTGGAATAAAAGGCGGATTAGCAGCAGGAAAAAGATTTATCGAATCCGTAAAATTATTATCTCATCTCGCCAACATTGGCGACGGGAAAAGTCTTGTTATTCATCCCGCTTCAACCACACATCAACAGCTAACAAAGAAACAGCAGAAAGATACAGGAGTAAGGGAAGATTATATTCGTCTCTCAATCGGATTGGAAAATATAGAAGATATAAAAGAAGATATAGATCAAGCCTTAAAAAAGGCTACGAAATAGCTTAACAAATGAAAGATAAAAGTCTGGGTATAGTTGAGACAAAATACGTCACATTAGCACAACCACCGAAGGAACTGGAACTGGAAAGCGGTGGGAAACTTGGCCCTATCACCATTGCTTTTGAGACATACGGAAAATTAAATAAAGAAAGATCAAACGCCGTCCTTATAACTCATGCTTTTTCCGGTGATGCTCACGCTGCGGGGTACCACAAAGGTGATGATAAACCCGGATGGTGGGACAGTATGATTGGGCCCGGAAAAGCCTTCGATACTGATAAATACCACGTAATTTGCTCTAATGTTCTTGGAGGTTGCAACGGGACAACCGGACCTTCTTCCGTTAACCCTAAAACAGGAAAACCTTACGGTTTAGATTTCCCTCTTATAAGCATTAATGACATGATAAACGTACAAAATAAACTAATTGAACATCTAAACATAAAAAAACTCCTTACAGTCGCAGGCGGTTCAATGGGCGGCATGCAAGCCTTATCCTGGTTAATCAATTACCCGGACAAAATAAAAAGCGCGATCATAATAGCTTCAGCAATAAAACACTCACCGCAGCAAATTGCCTTTGACGAGGTAGGAAGAGTCTCGATAATCTCAGACCCTGCATGGAATGAGGGAAATTACTATGGAGAAGAAACCCCCGCAAGCGGACTTGCTCTAGCCCGAATGGTTGGGCATATAACATACATGAGCGATGAATCAATGATGGAGAAATTCGGCAGACGAATCAGAAATGTGGAAGAAAGGCATAAATTTAATACGGGTTTTGAGATAGAAAATTATCTCCATTACAGGGGGAGTAATTTTGTTGAAAGGTTCGACGCGAATTCTTATCTTTATATAACAAAAGCAATAGACTGTTATGATGCATCGGAAGGTAAAAATTTATCAGAGGCTTTATATGGCACAACAGCAAAGGTAATGGTATTGGCTTTTAAATCAGACTGGCTTTATCCTACGTATCAATCGAGAGAGATAGTAAAATCCTGTAAAGTCGCGGGTGTCGATACAACCTTCTGCGAGATAGATTCCACCTATGGACATGATGCTTTTCTTCTTGAAATAGAAGAAGAAACTCATCTGGTAAAACACTTCTTAGAAAAGGTCGTTCAAGCAAACTAGAGAGAAAAAAATGTTTAGATATATTAGAGAACTCGAATTCCAAACAATATGCAATTACATTGAAGAAGGATCTTCCGTTCTTGATCTGGGTTGCGGAGATTGTGAACTTCTCCACCGTCTCATTAAGAATAAAAATATAAAAGCTCAAGGGATAGAAATTGACGAGAAGGAAATCTACAAATGCGTACAAAAAGGAGTTTCCGTACTCCATGAGGATATAGAATACGGTCTCTCTGAATATAAAGATAAATCATTTGACTATATTGTTCTGCAGCAAAGCCTATCAGAAGTAGTTAGACAACCCGACAAAGTAATACAGGAAGCTCTTAGAGTAGGTAAAAAGGTAATAATAAGCTTCTCGAATTTTGCTCATTACAGAGCAAGGCTTCAGATTTTCTTAAAAGGCAAAACACCGGTAACTCCTTCTCTACCATATTCCTGGTACGACACTCCAAACCTTCACTTCCTCAGCCTTTCGGATTTTATCGAATACTGTAGGGAAAGAAAAATAAAGATAAAAAGAAAAACCTATTTAGGTATAAAAAGGAAAGCTTATTTATTTCCTAATGTTTTTGCTCTTGTTGGTATCTTTATGATATCACAGAATTAAAGTTTACTACCTACTTCCGAACAGACAGAATTAAAGGTATATTCATAAGAAGCGGCAACTTTCTCCCAGACCATAGCTCTCCCAAAATCATAAGCAGCTCTTCTCATCTTTTCTCTTCTTTCGTCATCTTTAATTATCTCTATTAAAACCTTTGCAAGAGTATCAGTATCTTTAAAAGGAACCAGAGCACCTCTACCGTCTTTTAGAAGCTCTAACGCGTATAAATAGGGCGTAGAAATTATAGCCTTACCGCAAGCCAATGCATAACTCAAAACCCCGGAAGATATCTGATCTCTCGAAAGATACGGAGTAAGACATATGTCCGAACCCTTAAGATATTTGACGAGTTCGACTTTAGAAACAAATTCATTTCGAAAAACCACATTTTTTTCTAAATCTTTTTCCCTTACAAGCCGCTTAAGCACACTCCGATAACTCTCTCCATGTTCTCCTTTAAAACTCGGATGAGTAGCTCCAAGTATGATGTACAGAGCCTCAGGAATTTCTTTAACAACTTCCGCCATAGCTTCAATAGCTACTTCTAGTCCTTTACTGGGTCTAATTAATCCGAAAGTAAAAATTACCGGACGACCCTCGGCATGAAGATGTTTTTTATAATAAGAAGTATCCGCGAGAAGCACGTCAGGTGCGCCGTGAGATATAATCTTTATTTTTTTCGGAGATACATCATACAATTCCGTAAGTAATTTTTTCCCCTTTTTATTTAGAACTACAACCACCTTCGAAAATTTAGATACTTTTTTTAAAATATCCTTCCGAGACTCCGAAGGTTTTTCCTGTATTGTATGCAAAGTTGTAACCACTGGCTTCCGGAGATCTCGAAGCAACGCTATTAAATATTCACCATCCTTTCCCCCAAAAATTCCGTACTCATGCTGAACGCATATAACTTCGGTCTCGGACTTATTCAGAAAATTTGCCGCTTTATGGTAATCTTTAAAGTTTTGCTTATTTATATCAAAGACAACTCTCTCATCATAAGAATAATATTCTTCCTTATTACTTACAGCTACAACCTGAATTTTATCCTTTTCCGAATTATTAAAGAGTTCAAGTTCTAGAAGTGCACAAATTAAATCATAAGTAAAAATCCCTACTCCACATTCCATGGGGGGGTAACTCGAAATAAATGAAACAGATTTCTCTCTTAAGCTTTCCTTTTTTTTGATTTACTCACTCGGACAACTTCTTAAATAATCGAGAATTTCATCCATATTGGCAAAAGCCACGCAAACGGTCGAATCCGCAGCTCCATAATATAATCTTAATTCATTTTTTTCCTTATTAATTACTGCCCCTGCCGGAAAAACAACTCCGGAAACATCTCCAACAAACTCATAGGGTTCTTTTGGACCAAAAACCCATTCCTGACTACGCCTTACAACTTTCCATGGTTCCTCAAGATCAAGCAAGGCAAGACCAACCCTATAAAGGCTGCCCGCGGCAGTCTCACGAACCCCATGGTATATTATAAGCCAACCTTCCGAAGTCTCTATCGGCTGGGTTCCCAATCCTACTCTATTATTATCCCACAAACCACCCCTTCGGTGAAGGAGAACACGGTGATCACCCCAATGGACAAGATCAGGGGAAAAAGCAATCCAGATATGCGCTTCCCCACTAACTATGGGTCGGTGAATTAAGACATATCTACCCCCAAATTTCCTTGGAAAAAGAGAAGCGTCTTTATCATCCGGAGGCAATAATGCCCCGAATTTTTCAATTGTCTCAAAATCTTTTGTTAAGGCAAGGGAAACTTTCGGACCAACCGAAGAATAGGAAACATAAACTATGGCATACTTTTTAAAATCTTCAAGCCATACTATTCGCGGATCTTCAAGCCCCCATTTCTCTTCGGGATGCCCCTCGTAATATTCTAAAGTAGGAGCCTCTTCAATATCCCAGTTTGTAATACCATCTTTGCTCCGTGCAAGCGTTAGATGCGAAAACCCACGATAGTCCTCCACTCTTACTAAAAGCAAAGTCTCCCCATTCATAGTAGCAGCTCCCGGGTTAAACACAGAATGAACGGGATAAGGCCATATGGCTGCAGTTAAAATAGGGTTACCCACATATCTACGAAATAAAGACGACCCACCAACCTCAGAAAAAATCAATAGATACCTCCTTCTAATAAAATTTAATATATCACTTAACCCTTATATTGTAACATAACCAGAGCTAAAAGTCAACATTTTATAAAAAACTATCTTAAATACTATTTTTACACTACAGGATTATTTTCAAATTCTAATTCTGCCACAAAGACACCAAAACACAAAGAAAATTGGACGCAGATTCACGCAGATTTAAAAGGATTTTTTTTGTTAAAACCCAACACAACCCCAAAATATTTAGACAGGATTACAGGATGAACAGGATAAAAAAATACTATTTGTTTTTAAAAAACATCACCAGGATTAACACAGATCAACAGGATTCTTTTGTGCTGTTTTTACAAAATCCCAAATCCCGATTTTACTAATTCGCTTATAAACTAATATACTGATGCTAAGTAAAAAAGAGGCGGGGAAAATCCCGCCTCTTCAGAATTATGATAGTTATTTAATAAGTAGTGAATTTTCTGCTAATTCAAAAACGAACCCAATAACGCCTCAAATAAGGCAGTATATTGTGTAAAATCATCGTCCGTGTCATCGGTAAATATAATCGTAATCATATCACCGTGATTGCCGTCATCAGGCGCCCAGATATAACCTTCTATATCAGCCGCATGTTCACCATTGTGTGTTATTTCTCCGGTTACGTCTCTTTTTTCATCGTCACCATCAGTCTCGACAACCTCTGATACATTAATTAGCATCTCCCATCCGTCAGAATCCTCAAGTTCTATTTCTCCGCTATCATCTTCGTTTCTGGCAACACTATAATCTATACGATAATCGGCAACTCTATTGATTGCCCACAGGCGCACCGTACCTATGAAATCTGCCGAATCAATTAAACTCGAATCAATGTCAGCAACATCAAAAGCGGTAGCTACAGAAACACCTATTTGATAATAATCTATAATTTCGTATATTAAATACGCACTATCTGCTTCATCAGCAGAAATATAGTGAGCCCCTAATTTTATCCAGGCAATATCATCTCCGTCTAGGTTAAGCCCTATCCAAATATTGGTAGGCAAAGTATCCGCTGTTCCTTCGTAAAACTCAAGTGAATCGATTAAGAGTTCGGCGTCATGATCAACGCCGGCAGTATCTGTATATACCCATGTGAATAAAATAGCATTTGCCGGATTAGTCAAGTCTACATGTTCCCAATCAAAATTTCTATAATCCCAGGTACCATAGAGCGTATCGATACCAAACGGAGCTCTGAGAGCTCTAAGATTCTGCGTTGAAACCTCTAAAGAGCTGGCAGAGCTAAGCCCGGGGCCAGGAGGTTCACTTTCACTGAAAGATTCTAAAACCTGTGAAGATTCGGACATATAAGCGTTAGAAAATACAGACTGTAAATCAACAAGAAAATTTTCGGTATCTACTCGGGTAGTTTCTTTTTCGCTACAAGAAGTCAATATTAACAAAAGTCCAAGCCCTACTACCGTCGAACAAACTTTCAAAAACCTCATAAAAAACCTCCTTTTTTGGGTTTTTTACAACCTCTCTTGCTGCTTTAATCTTGGAGATGTGGAAAAAGTATAATTACAAAAAGCACACTTATAAGGAAGTTTATCCTTTTGCATAAAGAATACTCCTTCACACTCTGAACATACAAATTCTTTAAGATCTGCTTGGCCTCCAGAGTTTCCTATGAGTAGCATAACACCACGGCACTCGGGACATACCGGACTTTTATTTTTATCGGCAGGAACACAAACGAAAGTACCGCATCCTTTACATTCAAATTCTTTCATATATGTAATTATAAGAAAAACAACCTCATATGTCAAGGACAAAACCCCCATTTCTTAAACATAAATAACCACAAGATTACACAGATTCACACAAGATTTTTTTGTTACTAATTAACCAATCAACTAATTCACTAATATACAAACCTCTCACTGCTAACCGCCATCCGCGCTCCGCTTATCCATCCCATATCCCATAAAATTCAAATAAAAGAATGTGATGTGAGGAGATGTAGAATGTAAAGCGGTTAGCCGTAAGTGGTATGCGGGCAGCATATTTAAAAACTAAACTGTTGACAATATTTAATCATAAATTATAATCGAATATATGAAAAGCATAGGGCTAACAGGCGTAATTGTAGATAAAGTCTGCGGATTCGGTAAAGAAAGAGAAAAATCCCAAAAAATTCGTATCGACGTTTCCATAGAAACCGATTTTAGAGCCGTTGCCGAACAAGATGACCTTTCCCCGGGAATCGATTTTAAAACCATTTACGCTATTATAATAACCGGCTTAGAAGGAAAAATGTACACACTTGAAAAAGCTGCATTTGCAATCTGGAAGCAATTAAAGAGCTTACAAGATGTAGGCAAAGTCAATGTCACAGTAAAAAAATGCAATCCTCCTTTTCAAGATAAAGTAGAAAATTCCTGGGTCACAATAGAAGAATAATAAAATGATCGGCGCATATCTCTCACTGGGCTCAAACATCGGCAACAGGGAAACGAATCTCCACTTCGCATTTACACAAATTTCAAAACTCGGCGAGACTAAGGGATCCCACATATACAGAACAGAACCCTGGGGCAAAGACGACATCCCTGAATTTTTAAATGCATGCGTATATATCGAGACCGAACTAGATATTAACAAACTTTTCCATGAATTACGCTCTATTGAAAACAAAATGGGGAGAAAAAGAAAAGAAAAATGGGATTCAAGAATCATTGATATAGACTTACTACTTTCGGATCAACTAATACTTATAAGTCCTTCACTTATGATACCGCACCCGTATCTTCACATGAGAAATTTTTACCTTAAACCACTCTCGGAAATCATAAAAGAAGAAACAGAACCTTTGACAGGAAAAAAAATTAAAACTCTACTGGCGGATTGTCCGGATAAGAAAAGCGTATGGAAAACTGGGAATATATTGCAATAGAAGGCATAATAGGCGTAGGAAAAACAACACTGGCAAAGTTTCTTTCCAGAGAATTCAACACAAAGCTGGTACTTGAAGATATTGACGGCAATCCTTTTCTTCCACAATTCTATGAAGACCCGGAAAGATACGCCTTCCCAACCCAAATCTTTTTCCTTCTTTCCCGGTATAACGAACTCAGGAATTTAACGAACAGAGAACTTTTTACCAGAAGGATTGTTTTCGATTATACGTTTGACAAAGATAAAATTTTTGCGTTTATAAATCTCGATGAAAGAGAAACAGGGTTATATGAAAAAATTTATAATCTTCTTGATAAAGACATTATAAAACCCAGTCTTGTAATTTATCTTCAGGCAAGCTTAGATACCTTGATGGAAAGGATAAAAAGTAGAGGGAGAATTTATGAAAGAAGAATAAAAGAAGACTACATAAAGGCCCTTATTCGTTCATACAACGAATATTTTTTTCACTTCCAAAAGAGTCCGGTATTAATAGTAAATTCAAATGAATTTGATTTCTTGAATGAACCTTCCCATCTTCAATTACTAAAGAAAGAAATTGCCTCAATTAAGACAGGAATAAACTATTTATCTATCGCCCAATGAAAATTATCAGAAAAATAAAAGAACAACAAAATTATTCTTTAAATAAGAAATGCCAGAAAATAAAAATCGGTCTTGTGCCTACAATGGGCTTTCTACACAAAGGCCATCTAAGTCTTACAGATAAGGCAAAAGAACTCTCGGAGGTAATAATTGTATCTATTTTTGTAAATCCAACTCAATTCGGAGAGGGAGAGGATTATAGGAAATACCCCAGAGACGAAAATAGGGATTTAAAATTACTTAGAGAAAATAAGGTTGACGCTGTTTTTATACCCAAAACAAAAGAGATGTATCCGGAAGGGTTTAAGACTTCCTGTAAAGTTAGTGGGCTTTCAAATAAATACTGCGGGAAAAGTAGGCCGGAGCATTTCGAGGGAGTAACTACTGTAGTTTTAAAATTATTCAACATAACACAACCGGATATTGCCGTTTTCGGAGAAAAAGATTACCAGCAATACATTATCATAAAAAAAATGTCGGAAGATTTAAATTTACCAATTAAAATTATCCCTTCTCCCATTATAAGAGAAAAAGACGGTCTTGCGATGAGCTCAAGAAATATATACCTCAATAGAGAACAAAGAAAAGAAGCAGCAGTCATTTATGAATCGTTACTTACCGCAAAAGATCTTGTCAAAAAAGGTAAACACGAGACTGGTTTTCTAAAGAAAAAAATGACAGGATTGATCGAATCAAAAAAAAGTACTCGTATAGATTATATAGATTTCGTCAATCCTGAAACTCTGGAAAAGGTTAAAAAAATAGAACAACCAACGAGAATTTTAATAGCAGTTTGGGTGGGAAACACACGACTAATCGATAATATGGAAATAAAACCGTAGTGCGGTGGAACCGCTAAAATGCAAAAATTAAAAATCAAAATGGAAAATGGATTTAAAAAAGAAAAAGATTAACCACAAAGAACACAGAGAAATGATTATGTTAAAAAAGAAAAAAAACACTGAGAACACAGAGAAAAAAAACAAAAACTCTGTGCTCTCCATGTTAAAGAAATCTGGAGATTGAGAGAGTTGGGCGCTGCATTTTTTTATTCATTTTGCTCTTTAATCTTTGATATTTCATTTCCTATATGGCTACTTTAGAAAAGAAAATCCAAAGAGGACTTAAGTTATTTCTAATACTTGTGGTCCTGACAATGTTAGCCCTTTTAATTTTTTCGGATCCTGATCCCGAAAAAAGATTTAGCTTCAATATTATTCAAAAGATATCGTACGCCTTTAAGGAAATGAATCTTATTTATCTTTTATTCGCTTTTATCTTCTGGATGATTCATATCCTCCTTGATGCTTTCAGAGTCTCTCTCTTATGTCAGGGAATAACAGGAAAATGGGGCAATATGCGAACAGCCCTTGAAGTTATTTTAACCGGAGCTTTTCTTGCCGCCGTGACCCCTTTCCAAACAGGCGGACTTCCTGTACAACTATACTTACTGAAAAAAGATGGGATTTCCTATGGAAAAGGAACTCTTATTATTCTTCTACGAGCAATCTTTTTTGCAATAATGATGGTTATACTTCTACCGTTTCTCTTCCCCATTCTTACGAAAGAATATAACGCGACCTCCATTAAAATATTATTAAAATACAGTCTTATTGTTTATCCTATTATAGTGTTAATTATAACATTTGTGTTAATAAAACCAAATATTATTAAACGTCTTCTATATAGATTAACACTGGCAAAGGGAAAAAGAAGAACAACAACAAAATTAGTTTATAAGATATTTAAAGAAATAGAGGAAATGAAAGACGGCTTCTGGCATTTCGTAAAAAATAGAAAGTGGCACTCAGCAGCAAGCTTTTTTCTAACTTTTTTGACTTATATTCCTTACTTCTTTATAGCCCCATTACTTCTTAAAGGAATAGGTATAAACGTATCTTTTGTAAGAATCGCTTTTCTCCAATTGGTAGTAATATTATTTACTTTCTTTTCTCCGACACCCGGAGCCACCGGTATATCTGAAGGAGTTTTCGCAATCATGTTCCTTGGAATAGTAGGAAAAGGCTTGCTGGGAGTATTCACAATATTATGGAGATTTTTCACCTTCCATCTTACTGCCCTTGTCGGCGGGATTATCACTTTAGATGTTCTAAAATTAGGAGGGATGGAAATCGATGAAGAATGAACTAAGCAACAAGAAACTATGGCAAGGAATTAGATTGTTCCTTTTCTTGTCTCTTGCAACTGCTGCAGTAGTACTGTTTTTAACAATAAGTGAAGACACAATAGAACAATTAAAAAAAATATCCCCTTTATTTCTAGCCCTAACCTTTTTATCCGCAGCCCTAAGATTCTTCTTTGATATATGGAGGCTGCGGTATATTGTTGAAGCTCTTGGGAAAAAACTATCATGGAAAGGTGCCTTTTACTTCACAATGGGAGGATTACCACTCGGAGCCATTACCCCCATGCAGGTTGGCGGAGTACCTTTTCAAATTTACGTATGTAAAAAAGAAAAAATATTAGCTCCCGAAGCATTTGCCTCTATCTTTACTCGCGGGCTTCTTTCCGCAATGGTTCTCCCACTGCTCCTCCCTTTCATTTACTATTACAGGCAATATGTAACTTCAGGAATAATGAGCGCGATTCTTAAATATTTGACTATATTCTACGGAATAGTAGCCATACTTTTCTTGTTTTTACTAACTCAAACTCCATGGTTAAAACGAAAATTTGGACGTAAAGCAAACGGCATTATAATGTTTAAGGAAGTTTTCACCAATGAGTTCATGAAAAGGAAACTGGTCTTCCTTAAGGCATACATCACTACTTTTCTTTCTCTCACTTTTTATTTCCTGACAGCTCCTCTACTGATAAGAGGTCTTGGGATTGAGGCTCCCTTTTTTGAAGCAACGATTCTTCAGATAATAATGACATACGCTGTCAATTTCATGCCTACACCCGGAGCGAGCGGTTTTGCAGAGGCAGGGGCAGCTGGAGTATTTGGTCACTTGATGCCAAAATCCGTTTTGGGTGTGTATGTGATGTCGTGGAGATTTTTTACAGGTTATCTGGGAATAATCGTGGGGATACTTGCCATTTCTAAGTTTGTTACAGAGAAACGAAGATGAGAGTGCTCGGAGAGTAGATGGTAGTTAGAATATAGGGTATAGTACTTAGAGTATAGGGTATAGAAAAAAAATAAAAAAAATCAGTGTAAATCTGCCTGCCCCGCTTGCCCCGTAGGGAAGAATGACCGTATCGGGGTAAGGAAGAATGACTATATCGGGGTAGTGAAGTTTACCCTGTGAAATGCGAAGCGATATTTAACAGGGAATGACTGTATCGGGGTGTCCTTTGTAGTTAAAATACCACTAGGTCACTCGACTTTCTTAACACCCTCCAATATTTGGTCTCCGCCATAATCCACACTCGCCACTATCTCATCCCCTTGTTGTATTTTTACATCGTTAAATTTTAATTTATACTCACGCATTGCCGCCGGCAGTATTACCGATCCGGCAAGAGAATCCCGGTATACTTCCTTCTCCCCTCGCCTAACCCAGTATTTAACTGTCGGTCTTACCCACATATTACCCTTGTTCTCCACCTCCATCTTCAACTCTCCGCTCTCCTCTAACTCCATCTTCTTTATCTGTGCTTCTTTAAATGTTGTTCCCGCAATATCTAAATAAGTGGTTATACCAACCCTACCCGCCAACTGCACAAGTGGAGTCCATTCCTCTTCCTCAGGCGGTTTACCTTCAAAAAATATTACACTCCAGTAACCACCTGTACTCTCCGAAGGAATCTCAAAGGTAACCCTTATCTCTTTTATTTCCCCGGGCGCAAGAACAAACTCGGCAGGATTGATTGTTATCCATTCGGAACAGGAACCGGGAAGAGAATCCGCAGGATAATATAATATTTTCCCTCCTTCATTTAGATTCCAATCACCCTTATAAACGGCAACTATCGCCTCATTGTACGCGTCTCCGTTCTTTACGGATATCTCTCTCGTAACTACTCCGGGATACGAGCTGACCTCTAACCTCAAGGGAGAAACAAGTAATGATACAGATATAATTAAATTTAACATTTAGTAGATCCTCCTTACTTTTTCATTAACGTGAAATCAATATTGCTCAGAAAATCTCCTGCTTTATCCACCCACTGTAAATCCAACCTCAAATCTATCGAAAAAGACCTTCCGACCTCGGATGTTGGAATACCTTCAAAAAGCCTCATTTCACCCATTTCGAAAGGGACCCATTCCTCTCCCTCAATCCTCCAGGCTAACCTCTCAATGGGTATACTGCCTCCTGTCGTGGATAAAAAATCTCCCTGGGCAGAACAGATGAGAACCCATTCGGTATTCGCATGTATCGTACCTTTCATGGCTCCGGGAATCTCAATAGGAGAATTTAACGGACTAACAAAACCAACATCAACTTTTTTAGCTTGAATCTCAAGAGAAAGATATTCGTCAAAATCAGCCTGACTTAATATTTCCTGATTTATAATAAAAGACAATAAAATAAATATTATCATTGCTTTATTATTAATTATAATCGAATATTTGAACATTGTCAAGAACTAAAATAGTAACCACAGAGAACACAGAAATATAGTGAATTAGTTAATTGGTTAATTAGTAAATTAGTAAAAACTAGAATTCCACCCACCCCCCTAAAAGTGAAGTGGGTACCGTTCATAAAAAATGCCTCGGAGATCGAGCGGGCATGGACTTTATTAGCAAAATGAGTAAGGAATGCTGTCCAGGAAAATACCTCGGAGGTCGAACGGGCATGGATTTTCAATTTCTCTGAAATTGAAAAGAGTGAGACCGAGAGATAAAGAGCAATTTCCTCGCAGGGGAAATTGACTCTGGTTTTCTCGGACAGTACTCCTTACGAAATAAACCGCAGGGGAAACTGACTGCGGTTTTTTAGAATGGTACCCCTGAACGCTAACCAATGGGGTAATTGACCACGTCTTTTATCGAAAAACAAGTTATCCCAAAAATAGAACAAAAAGGGCGCTTTTAGGCGCCCTTTTTGTTCTATAGCAGACTCCTTAGCTTAAGTGGTTATCTGTCAATTAGTCTGAATAGTATAGGTAAGTACACAGCTCACACCGGCAGTCTGTTCTTCGTCACCGTCTAAAGTCACTCTATAATCTTGATTGAGGGACTGCCATCCTCCAGTATTACCGCTTCCACTTGAGAGAGTATCAGGTGTGGCCGCTACATTAAAAGCATCCCAGGAACCCATTCCAGCAGGACTATGTTCTATATCCAAAAGAAGGACACCGCTTCCCGGATCTCCATCTCCATATACCGTAAGAGACCAATCTACGGGAGAAGCAGCAGAAGAACCAGTTACAATATACTCGAGTTGCTGGTAAGGAGATACGTTAGGGGTTGTCGGATAATATTGCTCCGCAGGACCAGTAGGAGGGTAAATGGGATTGCTCGGGTTAAGAGTTATATTGTTAAAATCCCACTCAGCATTGTTATTTACATATATTCCAACACCCGTTGGAATTATAAAAGTCAGAGTCGCAGTCATAGATTGAGGACTTGGACCAGTAGCCCGGCCTTGAGCAAAAAGCATCACCGGTAAAATCAAAAACAGAAGAAAATGTCCTCTCATTTTAACCTCCTTCAAACTTAGACAAACTCCTGATAACCAACTATTAATGTCTGCTAAATTATCAAAGATCCAAATATACTACCTGCAACTTTTATTCCACAAACTAAGACCTTAATTATCAAATTCTTAAGTCCACATACATCTCGCAAAATGCAATTTTATTTCGCAGAAAGCTAAATTTTTCCTTTAGTTAAAGATATTTTACATACTGCGGCAAGGCCGCAACAATTTAAAAATCAAATATCAAAATGGAAAATTACAAATCAAAGTTCAAAAATATACCAAAAAAACAACAAATAAGAAATCTTATTTAATCTGCGTAAATCCGCGTGCTATAATTTTTTAGTTTTTACATTTTTATTTATCATTTTGATTTTTAATTTTTGATATTTAATTTGCATCCAGATAGGATTTCTCGAATTATGCCTTTTTAACTGGTATCTGGGACCCGGTATCTGGTACCTAAATTATGATATTCTTTTAAGATTTTCAACTAATTTACTATACTTAATACCAAGTCTTTCTTTATTTTTCCTGGTTTTCTCGACCACCTCAGGTGGAGCCTTTTCTAAAAAATCTTTTTCAGAAAGTTGCTTTTCTGTCTTTTTGAGGAACTTTTCAAGTTCAACAATCTCTTTTTTTAATCTCCCCCTTTCCCTTTCAATATCAATTATTCCCTCAAGAGGAACATATACATCCATACCTTTTATATGGAAAAAAGCGGAATCGGCAACTTTCTTTCCCTCTTTAAGTTCGTCAATTCCTCCAAGCCTAAATATCCACTCCGACTGAGCCTGAATAAGCTCAAAAAGACTGTTTTCACAATTAACAATTGCCTTAATCTTTAAATCCGGAGGAAGATTAAATTCTCCTCTGATATTACGAATATTCGAAACGAAATTATGCAGGAAACCCACTTCGCTTTCCAACTCTAAATTCCTGTAATGTTCATCATAAACCGGCCATTTTGAATCGATAATCATATCAGTTGTATAAGGAAGCATCTCATAAATTTCCTCGGTTATATGAGGAATAAAAGGATGTAAAAATTTAAGATACCGCTCAAAAGACCACAAGGCTACGGAAACAACATTTTTTCTTTCTTTTTTATCGCCCGAATAGATTCGTGGTTTTATCATTTCCAGGTACCAATCACAAAATTCGTCCCGGAAACGAGAAGAAAGCATCCTGCTTGCTTCACTTATTCTAAAAGAATCAATCTGTTCCTCAATATCTTTCACGAGTCCCATAACCCTTGAGATAATCCATTCATCCATTTTAGTAAGACGGATACCTTCAATACTTCCTACGTCATCATCCTTAGAATTCATCATCAAAAACCGTGTGACATTCCAAATTTTATTCAGGAAATTCCTTCCCTGCCGGATACTATCTTCCTTATATATAACATCTTTACCTTCAGGTGTAATACGCAGGATTCCTATGCGAAGAGCATCCGACCCATAAACATCAATTAACTCAAGTGGATCCGGAGAATTACCTAAAGACTTGGATAAAGCTCTATGCCTGGAATCACGAATCATACCGGTAAAATATACTTTACCAAAAGGAACTTCTCCCATAAATTCAAGGGAAGACATTATCATCCTCGCAACCCATAAAAAGATTATATCCCATCCTGTAACAAGAGTAGTAGAAGGAAAAAACGAATCCAGTTCTCTGGTCTTATCAGGCCAACCGAAAGAAGCAAACGGCCACAACCAGGAAGAAAACCAGGTATCAAGAACATCCTCATCTCGATATATTTCTCGACTTTCACATTTCGGACATTCAGAAGGCATCTCCCGGCTGACTAAAACTTCCTCGCACTCTCTACAGTAATAAACAGGTATCCGGTGCCCCCACCATAATTGTCTCGAAATCACCCAGGGACGAATATTATCAAGCCAGTGATTATATACTTTTTCCCATCTGGGAAGGTAAAACTGCACCTTTCCTTCCTCCGCAGCCCTCAAAGCTTTCTTTGCCATTTCATCCATCTCGACAAACCACTGTTTTGAGACATACGGCTCGAGAACTGTATCGCAACGCGAGCAATGCCCCACAGAATGTAAATGATCTTCAATTCTACTCAAAAACCCTTTACTTTTTAGATCTTCCAATATCTTCTCCCGCGCCTCATAGCGTTCCATCCCTTCATATATTCCCCCATTATCATTAATATTTCCTTTCTTATCGAGAATATTTATCAAGGGAAGATCATGTTCTCTACCGATCTCAAAATCATCGGGATCGTGGGCAGGTGTTATCTTAACCGCCCCTGTTCCAAATTCCCTGTCCACTCTACAATCTGAAATCACAGGAATCTCTCTCTCCATCAAAGGGAGAACCACTTCTTTTCCAATAAAATCTTTATATCTCTCATCATCGGGATTGACTGCAACAGCAGTATCTCCCAACATTGTCTCCGGACGGGTAGTAGCAACCTGTAGTTTCCCTCCCTCTTTCAAAGGATATTCGATATAATAGAGCTTTCCTTTGATATCTTTATTTTCAACCTCTTCATTTGAAATGACTGTTTCGCAACGAGGGCAATAATTCACTATATACTCATCTCTATAAATGTAACCCTTTTCGTACAATTTAATAAATGTCTCTTCAACAGCTCTTGAGAAACCCTCATCTAAAGTAAACATTTCTCTGCTCCAATCGCAACCAAGACCCAGAGTCTTCATCTGTGAAACGATTCTGTCATGGTATTCGTCTTTCCATTTCCAGACCTCTTCAACGAATTTTTCTCTGCCCAGATCAAATCTTGTGAGTCCCTCTTCTGCCAATTTCCTTTCTACAACATTTTGAGTTGCTATACCTGCATGATCGGTTCCCGGGAGCCATAAGACTTCAAATCCCTGCATTTTATGAATACGTATGAAAATATCTTGTATTGTCATGTTAAGTACATGCCCCAGATGCAAAATCCCCGTAACATTAGGCGGGGGAAGCAGGATTACATAAACAGGCTTTTTTGTGTTATTATCTGCTACAAAAGTTTTGTCCTCGACCCATCTTTTCCTCCACTTTTCCTCTACCAGCCCCGGAATGTATTTCTTCGGAAGATCCAAGGTTACCTCCCCTTTTCAGGTATAACTTCATAAAGAACCCTTTCTTCCCGCACCTTACTATCAAAAAAGCGAACTCCCTTCTTTACGCTAACGGATTCTTCCGGAATTTCAATCGTTTTTACATCACTTTTAACGTTAAGTAGATAATCTATTCTTTGTAAAGAAATTTTATGTTCACTGATAATGTAATTACCGGAAAGCCCTTTCATCCAGATAATCACCTCTTCTATTAATTTTTTCTGCATAGAAAGATAAGAAGACTTCTCGATCTTTTCCTCAACTCCCGCCGTTTCAAAAGAACCAACTTGAAGCAAAAAACTAAACATTGTAGAAGCACCTATAAGGATAACTGAACGATCGGGATGATGAACCGTAGAATACATATTCGCTCTCCTGACAAGACTGCCTGTAATATCAAGGCGCCCCAGCACGTTTTCCCCTAAATACACATCTTCCCCCGGTTTACCGGAAGCAATCCCTATACCAATCTGAAATATCTTCCTGTATTCAGGAGGTAAGCGTTCATAAGTTATCCCTCCAAAATCTATTCCCTTCTCATCAAAATCTTTGAACCATTCCTGATATCTTTTTAAATTTTTTCTGACAAATCTTTCTGAATACTCAAGCATATTTTTGGCACATCTGATCGCCCGACTTGCCGAGTCCAAAGAGGCCTCAAGTTTAAATTCCTTATCTTCCGATTCTTTCTCATCACTACCGGACATCGAAATCTGTCCGAAATATAAATCACTACTCTCTTCCGAAAATAAAACAATCCCTCCGTCTCCGGTATCTTTTACAAAAAATCCTCCCGAATCTTCCACCGCCTTTAATAATTCTGCCTGAAATTCATTTCTTATTTTATCTTCAATCTCCGCATTTAATAACTTTTCACCCATTATAGAAGAACCTCTAATATCGTAAACCATTACAGAAATGGTCTTCAAACAATCCCTCACAATACTCTCCCCACTCGATAGTGTTCTCTCAAACTCAGGAATAAAGAAAACAACCGGAGGATCACCTCTGCGAGCGAGAAGACCTACCCAGCGAGCTTCTTCAATGGAACTGAGTTCTGATTCGGGAAATATCCTGACCATATTTTCCAAAATAAGCTCTACAATAGTTGGCAAAAATATTTCATCATACTTTTCAACAAACCAATTTACTACACTCTCAAAATCAGTTTTTCTTCCCAATAAACTACGAGACAAAAAAGAATTGGGGGCGCTGCCCAATTTATCTTCGAGCGCAACTATAGCTCTATTCATATTATCTGTTATTTTCTTAGTAAGATTAGGATCAAAAAACCTGAAAATACCAGGTAAATTCACTATTTCATCGATTTCCGAAACATTTTTAAGTCTCGACATTTGAGATCTTAATGCTCTCACCTTTGCTTCCCCACTATTTATATATCTCATTATTTCATTTACATTCTGACGAATTTCTTTAACACTCAAATCGTTTACTTCCTCAAAAACCTCTCCCAATTTCTTTGACGCATTCTTTTTAATCAAATCTTGTGTGGATTTTATTTTTTCACTGATATCTTTAGAATCAAACTTACGAGTTTCCATTTTTTCGGTGGTAATAAAATAATCGGCAAATATTTTAACAACATCACTGAAGAAATCTCCGGCTTCCATGAAATCGGAAAAGTGTTCTAACTTAACATCATCTAATAAGGCTGGTATGGGAAGCGCTTTTTCCATAAGTCGGACAAGATTTCTTTTACCCACACTTTTACGTAGTTCTCTTCTGCTAAAAAACTGCAATGAAAGATTTACTTTTTTATGTATTTGGACAGAGCTTTTTGAGGGCATTTGGATTTTCAACCATCTTTTGAGAGCGAATTCAATTAAAATCGGAGAAATCCCGGTTTTCACCCCTTCATCAAAAATCTTATTCAGGGTCTGAGTAAATTCATCCATTTGTGTCGTCAGATACTGCTTTTCCCCTTCCGAGAGGAAAGCCCGCATTGATTTTATTCCTTTTATCAATTCAGATTGGATTTGTTCGGAAAAGACAACATAATTCAGAGAGTCACAATTGCCCAAAAAATCAATCTCGGAAGGGCTAAAAACTCCAAGTAAATAACCTTTCAATAAAGCAAAGTAGGATTTCTTACCGAATTTACTTCTAAGTCTTTCTGCGTAATTTGATTCTTCTTCTGCTCTTCTTTCTAAAGAAGAAATACTCTCATCTATCACAGTCTAAACTTATACAAACTCTACTATACTTTCAATAGTTCCGTCGCCTCTTCTCGCCAAAGATAAGTCGATCACTCGAACATATCCGCCACTCCGTTCCTTGTACTGTGGAACTATGGTCTCAAACAATTTATAATATGCTTGTTTTGACCCTAACTCGCTCTTAAATTTTCTCCTTCTATTAAGATCCGCAGTAAGCGCGGAAGAGATTTTTTTATCAGCAAAACTCTTTAAGGCTTTAGCCTTACTTTTCGTAGTTTTTATAGATTCATTGATTATAAGTGCACAGAAAAGGTTGTTTAAAGTTGCTTTTCTATGAGCTTTCGTTCTCCCCAACTTCGCAATCTTTTTACCATGCCTCATTCTTTATCCTCCAAAGGGTTCAAATCCATACTTAAACTTAGATTATATTCAGCTAATCTATCCGTAACTTCCTTTAATGAAACTTTGCCAAAATTCGGAAAATTAAGCATTTCTTCTTCTGAATATTTGACAATATCTCTTAATGTGTTTATATTTTTATTCTTCAAAACATTACTCACTCTGTTACCCATTCCCAACTCTTCTACAGGCAATTCGAGAGCCCTTCTCATTTCTTCCTTTTCAGTTGTTCCCCCCTCCTCTTCTTCTTCAAATATATCTTCCTCTATAAATAGCTCAATGTGGTTTTTTATTATCTTAGAAGAAAGATTTAGAGCCTCATCAGGATAAATCGAACCATCTGTCCAGATTTCCATCATCAGTTCCTCGAAATCCGTCCTTTGGCCAACCCTCACATTGTTAACCTTATAGATAACTCTCTTTACGGGAGAGAAATTTGTATCTATGAATATTGTACCTTCAGCCATTTTGGAATCCACAAAAGACTCTTTAGGCTTAAACCCTTTTCCAACATCCACTCTTAACGTAGCTTTTAACTCGGCACCTTCTTCCAAAGTCGCGATAAGCTGATCAGGAGTGCTCACTTCCAGACCAGGAGTCAATCTTATATCGGAAGCTTTAACTTCTTTAGGTCCTTTACTTTCAAGAATAGTATACTGCGGAAACTCTTCGCTATTATATCTAAACCTGACTTTTTTCAAATTCAAAACAATCTGAGCGACATCTTCTTTGACATTTTCGATTGTTGCGAATTCATGCATCACATCTTCTATCTTGACAGCAGTTATTGCGGCACCCTGAATCGAAGAAATCAACATTCTACGGAGAGCATGACCTATTGTGATTCCATAACCTCTCTCCAAAGGAGACAAAGAAAACTTGCCATAGGTTTCATTCTTTTCAACTACTGTTAATTCTTCTGGCATAACCAAGGATCTAATCCTCAACTTTTACCTCCCTATTTACTTAGAATATAACTCAACAATTAAATTTTCCTTAATAGGATATTCCACATCTACCCTGCTCGGCTCTGCCACTATTTTTCCTTCCATTTTTTTCCTATTAACCGACAACCACTGTTTAACTTCAATCTCATGAGCAAGCGCCTCGGAGAAAAGAGAAACTTTCTTACCTTTTTCCTTAATCGAGATGACATCACCAACAGAAACCTGATAAGAAGGAATATCCACTTTCTTACCATTCACCCTTATATAATTGTGCCTGACAACCTGTCTTGCCTGTCTTCTTGACATAGCAAAACCTAAACGATAAACAACATTGTCCAACCTTCTCTCCAGCAATTTCAATAGTTCTTCGCCCGTTACCCCTTCTATACCGGTTGCTTTGTCAAATAGATTTCTGAACTGTCTTTCACGAAGGTCATAAATACATTTAACTCTCTGCTTCTCACGAAGTTGCAAACCGTAAGAAGATTCTCTTGAACGCCACCTCTTTGAAGGTTCTCCGGGTGGTCTTATATATTCTTCTCCAAGGGGACACTTATCCGAATAACATTTATCCCCTTTCAAATAAAGCTTCATAGCGTATCTTTTGCATTTTCTACACTTAGGACCAGTATATCTACCCATTTATAACCGCCTTCTCTTTGGAGGTCTGCAACCGTTATGTGGCAATGGAGTAACATCTTTAATTGCGCTAACATTCATGCCTGCCGCCTGCACTGTCCTAATTGCTGATTCCCTTCCTCTACCCGGACCTTTAACCCAAATTTCGGCAGTTCTCATACCGGCTTCAATAGCTCTACGAACAGCCGTTTCAGCCGCTTTTGTAGCAGCATATGGAGTACCTTTTCTCGTACCCTTATAACCGATGCTGCCGGCAGATACCCAGACTATTGCATTTCCCTGCTTATCAGTTATTGTAACCAGGGTATTATTAAATGTAGAATGTATATGGACTATTCCAGACTCCGGTGCCCTTACCTTTTTTTTCTTTTCTGTATCCTTTTCTTTCTTTCTAGCCACATAACCCCCTTACTTTTTGATTTCTCTCTTCTTCAGAGCAATAGCTCCTTTTCTTGGACCTTTTCTTGTCCTTGCATTAGTTCTTGTCCTCTGCCCACGAACTGGTAAACCCTTCCCATGTCTTACCCCTCGGTAACATTTTATATCTTTCAAACGGTTTACATCCTGTCTTATCCGTGATTTTAATTCACCTTCTATCTTATATTCACCCTCTATTAAATGTCTAATTTTATCGACTTCCTCGTTGGTTAGATCCTTAACTCTTTTACCCTTTTCAATATTAACCTTTTCAAGGATTTTTACAGCAGTCGATCTTCCGATACCAAAAATCGCTGTCAAACCAACATGAATAGGCCTATCTGCAGGTAAGTCAACACCGGCTACTCGTGGCATATTACCTCCTACCCTTGCCTTTGTTTATGTTTCGGATTTTTACAAACTACATAAACTCTACCTTTACGTCTAACAATTTTACATTCTTTACATAATTTTTTAACTGATGACCTGACTTTCATCTATACCTCCTATGATTCTCTATAGACAACCCTGCCCTTAGTAAGATCATAAGGGGAAAGTTCTACATCCACAAAATCGCCAACATCGATTTTTATATAATTCATTTTCATTTTACCTGATAAATAGGCAAGTATAGTAGGATGATCTTCGACATCAAGTCTGACTCTATACTTGGAATCAGGTAATTTTTCCATAACTTCTCCTTTAACTTTTATCACTTCCTTTTTAGCCAATTTTAAGTCCCTCTCTAATCCTATCGGTAATATCTTCTAAATTACCTTCTGCTAAAATTTTCAAAAGGATACCCGCATTCTGATAATATTCCTCTAAGGTCTTAAAGTCTTTCTGGAATATCGATATCCTTCTCTTTATAGTCTCACCGTTGTCATCCTCTCTCCGCATTAATATCTCACCGCATTTGTCACATACACCTTCTTTCTCCGGGGGACTGTTAACCAAATTATAAATAGCTTTACAATTAGGACATACTCTCCTATTGGTTAAACGATTTACAAGAACCTCCACAGGAGCATAAAGATAAATGGCACAGTCCAATTTCTCATCCCTACCGCGCAGGAAATCATCTAACAATTCCGCCTGATTTTTGTTTCGGGGGTACCCATCCAGCAACCATCCATTTTCGTTCCTACCATTTGAAAGCACTTCCTCTACAGTCTCGAAAACTATTTCGTCCGGTACAAGAGCTCCTGAATTAACATAATTTTCAAGCTTTTCACTCAATGGCGAAGAATCTTTTAATATTTCTCTAAAAATATCTCCGGTAGAATAACGCGGTATTCCCAAATCGTTAACTATAAGATCAGCATGTGTGCCTTTACCAACTCCGGGAGGACCAAGAAAAACTAATTTCATCTTCTTCTTCCCCGAATTCTTCCCTTCTTCATGAAACCATCATAATGTCTCATCAAAAGTTGAGATTCTAACTGTCTGGCAGTATCTAGCGCCACACCTACTACAATAATAATCGAAGTCCCTCCAAAATAGAAGGGCAAATTAAATTTTGCCGTAAAAATAACCGGAAGAACCGCAATCACAGCAAAGAAAGTTGCGCCCGGTAATGTAATTCTCGCAATTGTCCTGTCAATATACTCGGCAGTAGTTCTTCCGGGTCTGATTCCCGGTATAAAACCACCATATTTTTTAAGGTTTCCGGCAAGTTCTTGAGGATTTAGAACAATTGCAGTATAGACATATGCAAACATTATAATCAAAATAACAAATAATGCATTATAAAGAAATCCACTTGGAGACAGGACATTAACAATCCAATCCGCCCATATCTGCCCCTTAAAAAAGCCGGCAAAAGTAGGGACAATCATTAACGCCGACTGAGCAAATATTATAGGAATAACCCCTGCAGTATTAACATTAAGGGGCAAATGAGTTGATTGTCCTCCATAGACTTTTCTACCTTTAACTCTTTTTGCATATTGAACAGGTATTCTTCTCTGTGCCTGTGTAACAAAAACTACTGCAGCAATAACTGCAACAGCAAATACGATTGTAAGGAAACCAAAAATCCAACTTTTTGCACCTGCCATTAACATCTGATAGAATCGAATTAACTGTGAAGGGATTCTTGCAAGAATACTCATCATAATAAGAAGCGAAACCCCGTTGCCTATCCCCTTTTCCGTTATAAGCTCTCCAAGCCACATCAGGAAAATAGTTCCCGCTGTCATTGTCACAATTATTGCGAACTTAACGAAAAGAGTGGAATCCGGCAAAACTGGGACACCGCCAACAGAAAGATTCTGCAAAAAGATAGAAAACGACGTAGATTGAATGATAGCTATACCCACGGTAAGATATCTAATGTGCTGGGTCATTTTACGTCTGCCCTCTTCTCCTTCCTTGGACAATCTCTGGTAGAAAGGAATTGTAGAACCTAAAATCTGCAATATAATTGAAGCACTAATATAAGGCATAATACCGAGTGCAAAAATAGTAGCCCTGCTCAGGTTACCGCCAACAAACATATCAAAAAGACCCAATACAGAACCTCTCATCCTATCAAAATATTCACCAAGTACTGCTATATTTACTCCGGGAGCAGGAACATGGCTACCAAGCCGATATATTACCAGCATAAGTAACGTAACAAGAATTCTTTTTCTTATGTCTCCGACTTTCCAGAGATTTCGGAATGCATCAAACATCCTTTACTATTTCTCCTCCTGCCTTTTCAATCTTTTCCTGGGCAGATTTTGAAAACATATGTGCATGTACAGTTAATTTTTTATCGATAGTCCCTTCACCAAGAATTTTTACTTTATCCCTTTTCCGGGCAAGAGCAACCTCTTTTAATTTTTCAACTGTAATATTTTCCCCACTCTTAAATCTATTGAGAGCTTCTACATTTATAATTGACAAGTTAACCCTTTTCCTGCTGTTAAAACCCCTCTTAGGAATTCTTTTTATAAGAGGCGTCTGCCCCCCCTCAAAACCCTCTCTAACTCCACGGCCACTTCGGGAATTTTGACCCTTCAAACCCCGTGTAGAGAAAGTTCCCATACCTGAACCAGGTCCTCTTCCAACTCTTTTTTTGCTTTTTCGACTACCTTTAGGTGGTTTAAGTTTACTTAATTCGGTTCCCACTAACTTCCTCCATTTCTACGAGTTGCAATACTTTTCTAACCATCCCCCTTATTACGGGATTATCTTCATGCATAACAACATCACTAATATGTTTTAATCCAAGAGCTTTCAATGTTCCTTTTTGTCTCTTATCGGATCCTATACTACTTCTTATCTGTTTAATCCTAAGCATCTTCTGCACCCCTAAACTTTCTTCTTCCCTTTAACATTTCTTCAATAGATTTTCCTCTAAGCTCAGCAAATTCGTCTGGAGTGCGCATACATAACAAACTATTGTACGCAGCAATAATATTATTAAAAGGATTATTAGAACCAAAACACTTAGTAAGAACATCATTAAATCCAGCAAGTTCAAATATTGCTCTCAATTTATCGTTCGCGATAATACCGGTACCGGGAGCAGCAGGTTTTATCATAACTATAGCTGATTTATATTTTGCAGTCACAGCATAAGGCACTGAAGTCTGAACAATCGGAACCTTAATCAACCTGGATCTGGCATCTTTAATTGCTTTCTGAATAGCTGCAGGAACTTCACCGGCTTTTCCATGCCCGTATCCAACGACACCCTGCCGGTCACCTATCACAACCCATACGGAATATCTGAATTTTTTGCCGCCTTTTACAACTTTGGAGATACGTCCAATGTTGACAACCTTCTCCTCAAGTTCATATTCTCGGGGGTCTACTTTCATTCGTGATTTTGTAAATCCGCTTAAAATTTTAAACCTCCTTCTCTTGCACCGTCTGCCAGGCTCTTAACACAACCATGATAGGCAAAGCTACCTTTATCGAAAGCCACCTTCTGAATTTTCGCTTTCTTACACTTCTCTGCTACATGAAGGCCAACTTCCTTTGATTTCTCTTTTAACGTCTTACCCTTTAATTTCTTCTTTACCTCTTTATCCATAGTACTTGCCTGTACCAAGGTATGTTCCTTTACATCGTCAATTACTTGGGCATACATATGTTTATTAGTCCTGCAAACAGACAGCCGGGGCCTATCCGGAGTACCGAAAATCTTTCTTCGAGTCCTCATCTTTCTTTTCAATTTTCTAATTTTGTTTTTCTTAATCTCACTCATTATATGCCTCTCTTGCCCTCTTTATGAATAATATATTCCCCTTCATATCTTATGCCTTTACCTTTATAAACTTCAGCGGGGCGTAATGCTCTAATCTCAGCCGCCTGCTCTCCTACAAGAGCTTTATCAATACCACTAACTGTTATCTTGCTTTCCTCTAATTTAAATTCAATGCCCTCTTTAGGAGTAACTTTTATCTGATGAGAATACCCAAGGTCAAGATCAAGGTCTTTCCCCTTTAACCTTACTCTGTACTCCCTACCCCGTATCTCAAGTGTCTTTGCAAAGCCTTCCGTTACACCTATAACCATGTTATTTAAAAGAGAACGAGTAAGACCCCAGAATGCTCCAACCTCTTTTCGGTCACCCGACGGAGATACAGTAATTTTTCCATCTCCCATGCTCACACTAATACCCTGGGGAATAATTAGTTCCAGTTCTCCTTTTTTCCCTTTAATTTTTACCTTTCTATCCTCAATTTTGACATCTACTCCTTGTAAAACAGGGATGGGTTGTTTTCCAACTCTAGACATTAATCCTCCTTACCATACCTGCAGCAAAAGCTCACCGCCAACTTCCTGGGACCTGGCTACGGCATCGCTTGCTATACCTTTTGAAGTAGACAAAATAGAAATACCGAAACCCCTCTTAATAAGAGGGACATCACCTTTACCTACATAAACTCTTCTTGAAGGCTTGGAGATTCTTTTTATTTCATGAATTGGAGATTCATCTTTTATATATTTAAGAGTAATTCTTACTGAACCCTGTGGCCCTTCTTCAATAAATTCAAAATTGCCAATGTATCCTTCTTCCAAAAGAACTCTTGTTATCTCTTTCGCCATATTCGAAGCCGGAACCTCAACATGTCTATGTCCCGCAGAAATTGCGTTTCTAATTCTTGTAATCATATCAGCAATCGGATCTGTCAACAAAACAACCTCCTACCAGGAAGCCTTTTTTACTCCGGGAATCTCTCCCTTAAGCGCAAGTTCTCTAAAACATATGCGACATAATCCAAAATCACGCATATAAGCGTGTCTTCTTCCACATCTGAAGCATCTATTTACCTTGCGAGTTGAGTATTTAGGATTCCTATTAGCCTTTTCAATTAATGCCTTCTTAGCCATTATTCACCCTTTCTAATCCTGAATGGTAACCCAAACTTTTTAAGTAATTCCAATCCCTCTTCATCAGTTTTCGCAGTTGTAGTTATTGTAATATCCATACCTATCACCTCTTTAACTTTATCGTAATCGATTTCAGGAAAAATAAATTGTTCGGAAATACCAAGAGTATAATTTCCTCTACCATCAAAAGAATCAGGATTCAATCCTCTAAAATCACGGATTCTCGGGATAGCCACATTCATAAGTCTATCTAAAAATTCGAACATTTGATTTTTCCTTAAAGTAACCTTTAAGCCAATAGGGTCTCCTGCTCTTAGATAAAAAGCAGAAATAGATTTTTTAGCACGAGTAGTTATTGGCTTCTGTCCCGTTATCTCTTTTAAACTTTCAACAGCAGATTCAAATACAGCACGATCTTTTGCGGATTTCCCCAACCCACAGTTGACAACAATCTTCTCTAATCTTGGAACTTTCATACAATTCTTATATTTTTCCAGAAGTCCAATATTCACTTTTTCTTTATAATATTTTTGCAGCCTTGGCTTATCTCCCATTCTTACTCCTTATTCGATAACCTCATTACACTTCTTACAGCAACGAACCTTTTTTTTATTTTCAAGAAATATAAAACCAACTCGCGTAGGCTCACCACAAGAGGGACATATAAGTTTTACATTTGAAAAAGAGACAGGAAGTTCCTTTTCGAGAATTCCACCAGGTTCCCCGGTCTTTACCGGTTTCTTATGTACTTTTCTCAGGTTTATTCCCTCTATTACCAACCTTTTATCTTTGGTTATTACTTCTCTAACCTTCCCTTTTTTACCCTTATAGTTCCCGGCTATAACTAAAACTATATCCCCTTTTTTTATCTTCACTACTGTACCTCCGCAGCGAGTGAAATCAATCTCATAAATCCTCTATCCCTTAATTCCTCGCCCACAGGTCCAAATATTCTGGTACCAACCGGTTCTTTATTAGCATCAAGTAAAACACAGGCATTATCATCAAATCTAACCGCTGTGCCATCAACTCTTTTTGTTTCCTTTTTAGTACGAACTATAACAGCCTTATGCACACTACCTTTTTCCACGGAAGACCTTGGTGTAGCTTTTTTAACACTTACAACTATAATATCTCCCAGAGCAGCATATCTTCTACCCGTTCCACCTAAAACTTTGATACAACAGGCTTCTTTTCCACCTGTATTATCTACAATTTTCAATCTTGTTTCTTGCTGAATCACTTATCCTCTCCTGACTTCTCAAGAATCTTATCAATCCTCCATCTTTTAAGCCTTGAAAGGGGACGACTTGATACTATCCGAATTAAATCTCCCTGGGAAGCTTCCTCGTTTTCATCGTGAGCATAAAACTTTTTCTTTCTTGTAATATATTTTTTATAAACCGGATGTTTAATTTTCCTCTCCACTAAAACTACTATGGTTTTTGATGAAGCTACCGAAACAACTTTACCCACCTTGCTGGCCACTTTGTTTCTCCTTTTCGTTAAAAACTGTTTCAAGCCTTGCGATTTCTCTTCTTATCTGGCTAAAGCGAGCTGGATTATTTATTTTTCCTCTTGCTCTCTCAAATCGTAAGGTAAACAGTTCCTCTTTTAAATCATGTCTTGCTGAATTCAATTCCGCATCAGTCATTTCTCGAAGTTCTTTAGCTCGCATTACAAAACTCCTTCTCTCTTTATGAACCTTGTTTTAACCGGCAGCTTAGCACTTGCTCTTCTTAAAGCCACTCGCGCCGATTCTTCAGAAACCCCTTCCAATTCAATAATAACTCTACCTTTTCGGCAAGGAGCAACCCAGTAAAGTGTTTCACCTTTTCCTTTGCCCATACGGGTTTCTGCAGGTTTTTTGGAAACGGGCTTATCGGGAAAAACTCTTATCCATAACTTACCCGCTCTTTTTAAATAGTGAGTTACGGTAACTCGCATTGCTTCTATCTGCTGTGCGGAAATCCACCCTGACTCAAGTGATCTAAGCCCAAAATCTCCAAAATCCAGCTGTACAGCGGCTGTCGCTTTACCTTTCAGGTTACCTCTTTGTTTTTTTCTATGCTTAACTCTTTTTGGCATCAACATAATTACGAAATATCCCTGTTAACCCAAACTTTAACACCTATGGTTCCGGATTTAGTATGCGCTGTTTCCTGGGCATAATCGATATTAGCATCTATAGTATGAAGAGGAACACTTCCCTCAAGATACCACTCTTTCCTGGCTATCTCTGAACCACCAAGCCTTCCCTTACACTGTACCCTGATACCGGCAGCACCCATTCTAATGGCTTCTTCAACAACTCTTTTCATTGCCCTTCTCTGCAAAACTCTCCTCTCTATTTGTTTAACCACTGACTGAGCAATAAGTGAGGCATCCAGCTCAGGCATCTTACATTCCCTTATATCAAGATAAACATTTTTGCCTAACATTTCATTTAATTTTTGACGTATCTTTTTAACCTCTTCCCCGCCTTTGCCTATTACCATACCGGGCCTTGCTGTTTCAATTACAACTCTTATAGTTTCAACGGTTCTCTCCACCTCTATTCTTGATATCCATGCATCCCGATATTCGGTCTTTAAATATTTTCTTATATTAATATCTTCTTTTAACGGTTCGGCAAATTTCATCCCGAAGAACCATCTTGATTTCCAATCCTTATTAACTCCAACTCTAAAACCTATCGGATGTGTCTTTTGACCCATTATTTTTCTCCTATTTTACCAACCACTACCGTTATATGCGAGGATCTTTTTCTGATAAGCCCTGCCCTACCGAAAGACATTGGTCTATATCTTTTCAACTTTTGCCCTTCGTCAATACTGATTGATTTGACATACAAATCTTCTTCTTTTAAATCTATTTCACCAGCTTTATCGAGATAGTTGCTAGCTGCTGTGTGAACACATTTTTTGAGAACCCTGGCTGCCCCATGAGGCAAAAAATCTAACCGCATTTTTGCTTCAACAACAGATTTTCCCTTAATATGAGGTATAATTCTTCTGCCTTTTTTAGGTGATAATCTTATATTTTTTTGAACTGCCTTGCCTTCCATTATAAACCTCTATTTAACAACCGCTTCTTTTTGTCCGCCGTGTCTAATAAATTTTCTTGTAGGAGCAAATTCGCCAAGTTTACACCCTATCATCTCCCGTCTAACATAAACAGAAATAAAATCTTTTCCGTTATGTACAGCAATTGTAAGACCAACCAAATTTTCTGTAACTGTTGAATTACGCCTATAAGTCCTAATAGGAGGATCGCCTTCTTTCCATTTTTTTACCTTTTTCATCAATTTTGCATCCACATATTCCTTAGCCATACTCTACTTCCTCCTCTTAACTTTTCTTCTTTTAATAATATATTTAGAAGACTGCTTCTTAGGATTCCTGGTTCTATACCCTTTAGCCGGAACTCCGGTACGTGAAACAGGATGACGACCCCCTGATGCTTTTCCTTCACCACCTCCGAGAGGATGATCAACCGGATTCATAGCAACACCACGAACCGTGGGCCTCCACCCCTTCCATCTGCTTCTGCCGGCTTTACCATCCGAAATAGAATCATGCGAAACATTTCCAACTCGTCCGATCGTAGCGCTGCAGGTGGAAAGTATCAATCTCACTTCTCCGGAAGGCAACTTAACATGAGCATGCTTTCCTTCTATTGCAAGAATCTGGGCACCTGTACCCGCACCTCTCGCAAGCGCCCCTCCTCTACCTGGCTCAAGCTCAATATTATGAATAAATGTACCGGGAGGAATTTCCGAAAGAGGGAGAGAATTCCCAACAGATATCGGAGACTCTGATCCTGCCTGAATAACGTCCCCTACCTCTATACCATCAGGTGAAATAATATATCTTTTATCTCCATCCTCATAAAAAACCAGAGCAATATAGGCAGATCTATTAGGATCATACTCTACCGCCTTAATTTTTCCCTTTACTTCAAATTTATTTCTTTTGAAATCTATTGTCCTGTATTTTCTTCTAACCCGACCACCTCTGTGATCAGCAGTTCTTCTTCCCTCCGAATTTCTGCCCCCTGTACCAGGAAGATTTTTCGTTAAACTCTTCTCGCCTGTTTTTTTGGTTATTTCCGAAAAATCCTGTCCTCTATAAAATCTGCTGCCGGGAGTTACAGGACAACTTTTCTTCTCACCCATTTATCTATGCTCCCTCGAACAACGGTATCGAATCTCCCTCACGAAGGGAAACAACCGCTTTTTTCCAATTTTTTCTTTTTCCCTTAAATCTTCCAATCCCCCTAATCTTACCTTTAACAATTATTGTATTTACATCCACAACATTTACTTTAAAAAGGTCCTCAACTGCCTTTTTTATCTGAAGTTTGTTGGAATCTATAGATACTTCAAAAGTATACCTGCCAATAGACATAGAGTCGTTACCTCTTTCGGTTATAATTGGTCTTATCACAATATCTCTATAATCTTTCATTTGAAAACATCTAAGAGTTTACCTACGGATTCCTTTGTAATCACCACCCAATCATTCCTTAAAACCTGATAAGCATTGACCTGTTTTGCCGGCATAACATGTAACCCGGATATATTCTTGCAGGATTTATAAAAATTCTTATCGCTGCCATCATCAAGCATCAAAACCTTATTGCCGTAAACACCTATCGTTCTAAGCGCACTGGCTACTACCTTTGTTGAAGGCGCATCAAATTTTTCTTTATTAATTACTACAAAATGTCCATCAGACACTCTTTTGGAAACTGCTGAATTAAGTGCTTTTCTTTTTACTTTTTTATTAACTTTAAAATTATATTCTGTCCTTTTCGGACCAAAAATAACACCCCCGCCAACCCAAATAGGAGATTGTCGAGTACCTACACGAGCTCTACCGGTACCTTTTTGCCTCCAGGGTTTCCTTCCGCTTCCGGCAACTTCACCCTTAGTCTTAGTCTTACTGTTATTTTGCCTTTTATGATGAAGATGATCTACTATAGAATAATATGTGGAATTATCATCGAACTTTGACTCGAAAAGATCTCCGGATAAACTAATAGTTCCGTCTTCTTTTCCTGAATTATCATAACACTTAACTTTAACTGCCATTTTTAACTATCACCCTTCTCTTTACTTTGATCTTCTTCCTCTGCCTTATCTTCCTGTTCACCTTCGTCTTTAACTTCCTTAGCCTCATCCTCTGTCTTCGCCTCGATAGCCTCTTCTTTCACTTCTTCAGCCTCTTCTTCTTTCTTCTCTTCTACATCCTCATTTTTCGCCTCGATAGCCTCTTTTTCTGCTTCTATTTTCTCTTCTTTCTTTTTCGTATCTTCTTCCTTATCCTCTACGTTTTCTTCAGCTTTTTCCTCAGCTTTTTCTTTTGCTTCTTCAACCTTTTCTTCTATTTTCTCTTCTTTTGTCTCTGTTTTTTCTTCTGTTTTTTCCTCTACTTTCTCTTCCTCCACCGCTTCTTCAACTTTCACTACTTCTTCAACCTTTTCTTCTATTTTCTCTTCCACCACTACTTCTTCCGCTTTCACTTCTATTTTCTCTTCTTTTGTCTCTGCTTTTGTCTCTACTTTTTCTTCTGTTTTTTCCTCTACTTTCTCTTCCACCACTACTTCTTCAGCCTTTTCTTCTTTCTTCTCTTCTACATCCTCATTTTTCGTTTCTTCAGCCTCTTTTTCTGCTTCTATTTTCTCTTCTTTCTTTTCCGTATCTTCTTCCTTATCCTCTACGTTTTCTTCAGCTTTTTCCTCAGCTTTTTCTTTTGCTTCTTCAACCTTTTCTTCTACTTTCTCCTCTTTCTTTTCTGCTTTTTTAGTCTTATCTTTTACTTTCGCTACTTTATCTTCTTTTTTATCAACTTTTACTTCAGTTTTTTCTTCTGTTTTCTCATCCACCACTACTTCTTCAACCTTTTCTTCTACTTTTTCCTGTTCTGCTTCTACTTTAGCTTTTTCTAATTTTTCCTTGGCTAATTCTTTCCTGGCAGAAACATCGATATTGTCGTCAATTTTTATAAGAACCAACCTATTTATAAAACCGGGAACCGCACCTCTCACAACGACAAGACCTTTTTCCTCATCAAGAGTAATGACTTCAAGATTCTTTACAGTAACTTTGTCATTACCCATTCTACCGGGAAATTTTTTCCCTTTTACTACTCTACCGGGGTATGTTCCGGCTCCGGCGGAACCGGGAGTTCTATGAAAAGTGGACCCGTGCGAAGCGGGTCCTCCTGCAAAATGCCATCTTTTAACTACACCCTGGAAACCCCTACCCTTACTAAAACCTACAACATTAACCCTGTCTCCTTTTTGTAGTAAAGAAACAGGAACTTTCTCTCCAACATCAAATACCGATGTATCATCAACC